>WNGG01004071.1_pt1 | contig 16443 bp, 17 predicted proteins | sample 5400661 | NCBI WGS metagenome assembly WNGG01 (sample SAMN13153372, study PRJNA577476) | soil metagenome | isolation source: 100 cm soil or saprolite under Garry oak tree replicate 1 | place: USA:California | collected 2016-06-15 | reverse complement strand
TGGTCGCGATCGTGGGCGTGTCGGTCTATCTGTTCCTCCCGATCCGCGCGGCGCACTACCCGCCCATCAACGAGGGCGAGCCCACTACGTGGAAGGCGCTGTGGGAGGTGCTCACCCGCCAGCAGTATGGCAAGCCCCCGGTGTGGGAGCGGCAGGCGTCGCTCGGGGCGCAGATCGGGATGTGGTTCCAATACTTCAGCTGGCAGTGGGGGCGCGACTGGTACGATAGCACCTTCAAATTGTTTGGCCTGGTCCTGCACTGGCAGCGCGCGCTCGCGGTGGTGTTCTTCGGGGTGGGCGTACTGGGCGCGGTGCGTCATTGGGTGGCGGACCGCCGCCGCGCGATCGCGATGACCTTGCTCATGGCGACCTTCACGCTGTTCCTGATCTTCTACTTGAACTTCAAATACGGCTATTCGTGGCAGCCCGAGAAGCAGCTGGCGCGTGAGGTGCGCGAGCGCGACTACTTCTTCATCGCGTCGTTCGCGTTGTGGGGCGTGTGGGTCGGGATGGGGCTCGCGACCCTGATGGAGTGGGTGAGCGACAGTCTCGAGGTTCGCGTGCCCGACGCCGCCCGCCGCTGGACGCTCGCGACGCCGGTGTTGCTGCTGGCGCTGATACCGCTGATGGGGAATAATCTCACCGCCTCGCGCAAGGGTGAGACGCTGGCGCGCGACTTCGCGTTCGATCTGCTGCAGTCGGTCGAGCCCTACGGCGTGCTGGTGACGGCGGGCGATAACGACACATTCCCCCTGTGGTACGCCCAAGAGGTCGAGCACGTCCGCCAGGACGTGACCGTCGTCAACCTGTCGCTCGCGAACACCGACTGGTATGTGCGGCAGCTGCAGCGGCGGCCGCTCGCCATGTTCGACTCGACGCAGGCGCCGGCGATCTATCGGGGCCGCGCCTGGCCCAAGCCCACCGGCAAGCTGCTCAGCTTCTCAGACGCCTACGTGCAAGACTCGCTCCAGCCGGTGTATTGGCTGGGCGAGCAAAAGACGTATGCGAACCTGGGTGGAGTGACGGTCACGCTCGATCCCCAGCAGCTCGGGCGCCAGTATCTCGAGCGCGCGGACGTGATCGTGCTTCAGGCGGTGAAGGACCAGCTCGGCCGGCGGTCGATTTACTACTCGCGCACGGTGGGCCCGTATGCCGATCAGTTCGGCCTCACCGGGTCCTTGGAGGGGCAAGGGTTTGCGCGCAAGCTGCACCCGCAACCGCTCGCCGAGGCGGACAGCATCAAGCTGCTGCCGGTGTTCGGCTTCGTGAACCTGCGGCGCACCGAGGCGCTTGCGTTCGGTGTGTATCACGCGGACGCCGCGGCGCGCCACCGCCCGCGCGGCTGGGTGGACCGGCCGTCGGAGGGGATCCTTGCGACCTACGGGCTCCTGTATCAGTCGCTGTCGCAGGCGCTGCGGACGACCAAGCCGGAGGTGGCGAACCGCGCGCTCCTGCTCGCCGACTCGGTGTTCAAGAACACGAGCTACGGGTACATCCCTCCGGCCGATCGTTGACCGGCACGCGGGCGGTCGGCTAGGTTTGCCTCCAGTCGGGAGGGCTAGACCTAACTGGTAAGGCGGCGGTCTTGAAAACCGGCCTCGCTATGCGGGGCCGGTTGCTTTTTCGCAGGTTTCCGCACGAAGAAGCGGCATTCGCAATCATGCGCAATCACCCTCCGGCACAGCCTGCGGCACAGCAAACAGACGGCAGGAGTGGACAGGTCGACGGCTCGACGGGCGGGACTCGTCGCCCGGCGACGCGCGCTGGGCCCGCCGTGCCGCTGCAGGTTGACGTAGCGAACCGGATTGCGACCGCCCTGCCGGAACTGATCGCCGACGCTGAAGACGGCCGCCTCTCATACCTACCGACCACGCCCTCTCTAGGCGCTAAGGCGACTCAAAGTCTCCTCTGCGTGCGGTCGGAGTGAACTGCGGAGACGAAAGATGCGAGCCCGAAGCCCACCAGGCGTTGCCTGCTCGGAAGAAGCGAGATACTCGTACTCATACCCTTCTGCGACGGCGCGGAGCAGGGCCCACTCCTTCGGCGTGACCCGCGTCTGGAGATCGTCGAGCAGCTCGCGGGCGTCGAGTGCGTTGCCTGGATCAGAGAATCCCTTGGCGTCTTCGAGGGTCAGGTTGGCTCTGCGCAGCCTCGCTCGGTGGCGCTCCTTGCGGCTTGCGCTTTGAACGACGCGTTCGATCTCGTCGGGGGAAGGCGATTCGAGAAGGCGATTAAGTCCCGCCTCAAGTCCCCAGGCCAGATCATCGACCTGATCTCTGCGGGCTAACTGCTCCTGGAGACGCGCGTAGTCGCCCCAGGGGTACGGAAGGTCCGTCATCTCGCTACCTCTTTTCTGTGCAGGCCGCTGTCGGCCCGCGGGTTAGCGCTTCCACGACGCTTGCTGTTGACGACGCTGCACGGTGTACGTACTCCGCGCCGGGACGCTGTGCCCAGCGCGGAGTCCTGGGTGTGACACCGTTGCCTACACTATTTAGGAGACGATCCTCGTCAGTTGTGACAGGCCGCGCCGCTATCCTCCATGGTGCGGAATCCTACGCACAGTACGTGTTTCGCTCAAGGCCGACAAGACGACGGCCCGTTATCGGATTCACGGCACCGTGGCCCGTCAGACAGTTAGCTGCACGCGGTAGGTATCCGACCACTCCCGACGCAGCACATCGAGCAACCGACCTACTTCGTCATTACTCCCCGACAACCGACTTTGCGTCCGGGCGAGGGACAGGAGTAGGAGGTCTAGAGCAAGAATTGGCCCCGGATTCGTGCCAACCTGCTGAGCACTCGCCTCAACACCCTCCCCGTCCGGCTGGGATGGGCCGAACTTCCGCACGGGGTCATAGAGCTGGCTAAAGAACGGATGGGCTGTGTTGATCGTGAGGATGACCCGCCCGAAGCGGTGCTTGACGTCGTAGAACGGCCAGTACTCATCGTACTTGAAGTCGATGATGTACTTCGAGTTCCTTACCCGCTCGAACGCCTGCTCCTCAGTCTCGCCATCCCTCTTCAGCGTTAGCGCAAGCCCCCGCAGGTTTTCGTCGAGCTGGGCGACCTCCTCGGGTGTGGGCTCCCGGCCCAATGGGTTTTGCTGGAACGAATCGACCTCTCCAGCTCTCGCCTCGCTTGTGCTCGGCTTAGCAGGCTCACGGGCCGATGCTTGCTGACCCTGAAACCGCTTGATCTCGTCATTGATCGTGGTGATCTCATCACCAATGGCTTCCTTGATGGCGTCCTCGACATAGCCCTTGAGGCGGACGCCCTGCTTGTTTGCTGCGACGCCGAACGCTTCATCCAGCACGCCTGGGAACTCGATCTGGACGCGGTACCAGTGGCTCACACTATGTCGTGTCGTCAGCCATGCCATCGGCCCCGCGAACACTTCACGGTCGTTTCGCAGAATGGACACCGTACTCTCATCAAACACCTTCAGATCGTTCCGCAGCGTCTTCCGGGGTAAGGACGACCATTCTTCGATGGGCAACCGGTACAGTTTGATCGTGATGGGCGCCGTCCTCTCCGACCTTTCCGCAATTCTGACCGGCACCTGTTTGGAGACGATCAACCTGCTCATCTTGACCGGCACGTCCTCCAGACGCACATGACGGGCGTTCGGCATCGAATAGGTCGGATCGACGGGCTCGACGCGACGGTTGTTGACAAACAGCTTCAGGCCGTTGCCAAGGAACCTACGGTAGACCCGCGCCATCTCCTTCACAGCGTGGTCTACGAGGGTGCCTGCCTTTGCATAGGTCAAGCGGTCGCACTGGGGCATGTAGACAATCGTGCCGGAACGCCCTAAGTACTCGTACAGGTCTCCGCTGTCCGGTGCGAGGAGCTCCTGCGCCGTTCGGTCGGTCGGGTAGACCATCGGTCTCTTGAACACGTCCGCCAGTTCATCAGGGAGCTCGGTCAGCAGCGTGGGTTCAGGAAGTTCAACCAGATTCCGCCGGTCCTTTCCCACGGCCTCGACGTCGAGCGTCATGCTATAAATCGCACCGCGCTCCTGCCACGAATACAGCTCCATGACAGGGCTCATGCTGAGCGCGGCCGTCTTCATGCCCATGCCAAAGCGACCGATCCCCTGACGGTTGCCAAAGGTTGTCGAGCCACCGAACGACGTGGCGACTTTCAAGAGAGCTGGCGGCATACCCGGACCGTTGTCGTAAACCGCCGAGTCGGTCTGGTAGTCCCCCTTCTTGCCCGTCTGTCGGAAGTATGCGCGAATCTCTGTCGCACCAGCCTGGATCGCGTTGTCTACATGCTCGCACAGGGCGGACGTCGTGTGATTGTAACCCACATCGCGAAGCGATTGGATCATGGTCTGGCCAAAGAAGAGAGGGACGGTCGCGCTCTCCTTCAGAATCCTGGCCATGACAGCTTTACCGCCTCGGGGGCTGTCGTCGCCCCAGTTCAGCGTGCTCGCATCAGCCTGCTCGTGGAGACTTTGATCGGTGTCGGACATGGCTTTTCTCCCCCTTTGTCTGTTACGCCGTTTGTTCGGCGTCAGGTGAGGCCAATGTGGTCCTCATCTCTCAGGAGACGAGTCCGGGCTTCCGTTACAGCCGAGCCATGTGGAGCACACGACGGGACACCTTCCGCGCGTTACACGGGTGGCAGGGAGCCGGACACCAGCAGCCTGCCAAATCGCGTCGAGTGTCGGTAGGAGTTGGCGCCGGGTTGTCGAGGCGCTCCATCACCACGGGCGGGACGCTCCGCACTCAGCCATGAGGCGCGGTGTGCCCCGGCGTCCCGCGCCTCGGCACCACAAGCCCAGCCGCCTCATACCAGCGTCGAACCCACACCTGCCAGCGCCGCTCGCCGGGCTCGCGCCATGCGCCGCCGAGCACACGGAAGAATCGACGGTAATGCAGACGGCAAACAGGTTGAGATTCGCGTGCTCGATTTCACCATCGTTCACTAGACTCCGTGACGAACGGCAAAGCGCGCAGGACGGTCGGTTGACGAATCGTTGATCCTCGGGCGCTAGGGGTCGGACGGCCCTCACCACAGGAGCGCGCCCATGTGTCTCATCATCTGGCCCGACTGGTCCTGGCCGTTACCGCCGCTCGATCCGCCCGCACCACCGTTCGCACCTGCACCGTCAGAGCGCCCTGACGAAACCCCGGTGTCGCATCCGGACCCGTCCGCGCCGCCAAAACGCCCTAGCAAGACGGGTCCTATTATCACATCGTGGTCACCGGACATGCAGACTCTGACGCAGCACAAGCAGAGCGCGAGCCCATGCGTGAGTCCCGTCACCGCGTTTCCGCCCAAGGGAGCCATCCTTAGGTGGTTGTGTTGAACACGGTGAACCAAGCCGAGGAGAGCGACAGGAAATGAAATCGCTACTGGGAGTCCTTGCAGCGCTGACACTGGTGCTGGTGCCGTCACCGCTAGAAGCCCAGGCGGACAAAGCACTGCTCTTCGCACGTCTCGATTCCGTGCACGAGGCCGTTACGACGCGGGCCATAGACGATTGTAAAACCCTCTTCAAGTTCGTACACAATCGGCACTGCGATGCTGTCTGGGACTCCGTCAAGGTTCTTGAAGATTCGATAAGAAACCTCCACTATAGGAACTCTGCTGGTGTTGACGTGGATTCCACGCGCAAGGCCCGTGGGTCGAGGTGGTTAGCTGAGTGCTACGGCAAGGACGAAAACACACCGACCTGTAAGGCTCTAAGAAACGATTCCGCTGAGGACGTTGCTGGCGCTCCTCAGAAGGACACGCTGAAGGCTGCTCGTCCTAGCATCTCTCAGGACGGTAGCTTCTCTGTCCTCGATTTTCGGACGAAGACCCTTGAGACCAACGACGTGTGGTGGCGGTTCGGGTGGGTCGCGACAATCAAGAACCAATGGAGCAAACCCATCGTGGTAACCGGACGAGTCCAGTTTGTAGACCATGACGGCTTCGCTGTGGACGAAGCTGAACTGGGATTTCTGCGCCTAGACGCGCACGCAGAACAGACATTCACGGGCTACAAGCTGATAAACACGGCGACCGCTCCGACCGTGGATAGCTGGAAATACGACATTCATCGCGAACAGTGAAGCGCCTCACGCCAGGAAAGAAGACCTACGAATCGTCGGGAGGGCGCGATGAAGAGGAAAACGGGCAGCATGTGTGCATTGGCGACGGTTGCGTTCGGTCTCGCGGCCTGCGCAACGACCTCTATGAACTCGCTCCCATCGCCCGAACTTGGGGGTCGCACCTTTCACAACATCCTAGTGGTCGCTGCGTTCGCTGATCTCGGCATCCGGCGCGAAACTGAGGACCGATTCGCAGCCGCCTATTCCGAGGGTCATTTCCGCTTCGTTCCCTCCTACCAACTGTTCTTTCCGGGCCGCCAGTACACACCCGACGAAACCGGCTCGTTGCTTAGGCAGCACCAGATTGACGCGACGCTCGTGATTTTCCCCGGTCAGGCGGGGGCAACCTCTGGGTATGTCCCGCCGACGTACACGAGCGGCTGCACCGTCTGGAGCCCCACGGGTGGGTGCTCACAGGTGACCACGACCCAGACTGGAGGCTACTCCTACCAGAAGCCTTGGGCTCAGTTCACTGCCCAACTCTACGACCCAACTACGGGACAGACGGTCTGGATGGCGAGCGCGACGACCGGGGGCAACGCTTTCGCGTCAGCTGTTACGCTCGTTCATTCTATGGCCGACAAGACCATTGGACGCCTCACACAGGATGGAGTTATTCGTTAGCAGGCAAATGGCTCTGCCAAAGCCGCTCCTCCGGGTACCAAACAGCTATATCGAGCGCGAGTAGTAAGGCTTCGTCCTACCTAACCGTTCCCTGCCTCGCTGACAGTCTCCTCGTAGTGAGAAGCGCGTTCAACCCGAACAGTGATCCGATTCTTACCGCGCTCCTTAGAGTGCTGCTTGGCACTTGAAGCGGCATCTATGAGTTCCGATGACGTGCGGTGGGATTCTGGATGTGTAATCCAAATGCCGGTGCTCAAGCGCGGCGGGTGAGGTAGCCCCTCAAATTGCAATTCCGCGACAAGCCGGGCCAACTGGCTTGCGACACTCAAGGCCACGGGTTCTGCGGCGTTGGGCAACAGCAGAACGAACTCATCACCCCCGTACCGGTAGGCGCGCCCGTGGCCGTAACACGCCGCCTCCACAGCGTTCAGGACCGGCGGCAGTACGAAGCGATCCACGTAGACTTCCCCTTTTGCCGTGTTGTAAACCTTGAAGTCATCCACGTCAGCAAAGACTACGGCGAAGGGGAGCCGTCTGTCCTCGCAATGGTGACGGTATGTGGCAACGTCGTGAGGGATCAAAGAGGAGCTAAGGAGAATCCGATGCTTTGGCTCAGCCTCCTCGGGAGAAAGTTCGGGTATATGTGTAAGGTCTTTGCGACCGTAGGCAGTGAGGTAGGTGGCAAACCTCGGTAACGGGAGCGGGTTTACCCGTTCCAGGAAAGGCGAGGCCAACAAGGAATCAAGTGGCTCTACTTCTCCTTTTACGGACGCGATCTGCTCAGGAGTGACTAGTCTCCCTTGAGTGGTTTCAACTCGTTCCGCAACGGCGCGCCTGTGAAGAGCGAGGCCAGAACGCAAGATGCTAAGCTGTTCATCGCTAAACAGCAAAGGAAGATCATCGCGTCCCTGAATGACACCGCTCTGGAGGCTGGTAGTGACTTCAATTAGGCGAGCGAGGTCAGGCGGTGCGGGGACAGAAACGGAGAGGTTCGAGAGAATGCCTTTGACGCTTGCCAAGTGATTTAGCAGTGTTTGTAAAGCGGTAGCCACGAGTGTCCTGTCGCGTCGGTGCATGGGTTGAGAGACCGGCGACATCGCTTCTCCGATGCGGTTGTGGAGTGCCAGAAAGCTAGCAACTGCACTTCCCGGCGTAGCCCCTGCGTCCCCCGCACACGCGTAAGGCCGCTTCTCGGTAGGGGGTCTTGAACACCAACGGTTCAACTCTTGGGTCTTGAGACCCATCAGGACGCTGATCGGGCCGCTTGCCCCCGCCTCGCCCGCTGCTCCCACAGAGCCTTCGTGGGGTCTGGAATGAGATCTGTGACAACGTCTGTCTTGTCTGTGGCAACCGCAGACCGCAGCTTAAACGCGATCCCTTAGGCACCTGCGAGGATTGACCGCCCACGTCACCTGGCTCTTGATGAGCTCTTGAGCGTCGATGCGTATGCTCGCGGGGTCCAATGACAAGAGGCCCCAATGCAGGTTGGTCACAGCACTCTCTATTCGCTGTCGCTGAGCACCAAAACCCGAAGAGGGCATATCCTCAGCTCAGGGAGGCGCTCAGTGAAGGCTCTCACGAAGCTGGCGATCAGCACAATCATGCTAATGCCCGGGTGCACCCCCCCTTTTACCCATTTGTTCTTGCCCAAGCCCGATCCCAAGATCGCCACTCCTTACGAGCCTCCTCCGGTTTATGCGGAGTGGTGGGCGGCAGCAGAATCTTGCGCCCATAGGCACAAAGACCTCCACCACTGGAAGTGGTATGCCGTCAAGTGGCCTCACCTTGATGGTGTTGGGCTCGATCCGGGGCTTTCTACAGAACGGAACGAAGTCTACGTCCGCGACAACCGCACACTTGACCGCACTGAAGTGCTCAGCCAAATGGCCTGGATGCTCACGCCAATCATGTCATGGATCGGCGACCCTGAGATAGAATTCTTCCAGAAGACTCTAACGTGCGTGGGCATCAGTAATGCCAACTGGCGTGTTCCATGGCGACCAAACCCTTCTTAGCACACCGCCCACCCCTCAGAGCGTCTGGGGTCTCGAATAAGAGTCGTAGGATGATGCGCTGAGGTCTCGACGCGCATAAGAGCAGAAGGGGTCTTGAGCGCCATCATGAGGATGTTGTGCCCGCCGGGCGGTGACTTCCCTCGTTTACATGCGCGAAAACGTCCGGTTCCGTATGCCACCGAACGCGGACAACGCGAGGAAGGCATGGCGTCACTTCTTTCCGGCTATTTCACCAGGTGCCATCGATCCGGAAGGGAATTGCCTTTACTACATGCTCAAGCGCTACGTTGCACTGTCACAAACCGAGCATCCAGATGCCGAAGATAGGAAAACGATCCTTGACTTCGCTGACTACTTCGCAGCCGGTCTCTCCGAACTACCAGCGGGGCCCGAACAGAGCGCGAAATTGAGACAGTTGCACGAGCTTGTATTCCCTAACACCTCTCAACCAAGTACAGAATAGCGCGCACGTCTCATGGGGTCTGGCAAGGGGAGCCCGCGCCGACTTCTTGGAGGACGGCAAGTGAGCCAACCCCCCGAGCCTATGGGGCCGCGATCATCCTGTTCCTGCGCGACTCGCGTAGCCAAGCGGATACGGCGGAAGCCGAGCACGTGATCGAGCGCGCTGAGCAGTTGGCGGGGGGCCTTCGGGGTTTGGCCCGTGGCGGACTAGGACAGCGCGGCGATCTCCGCCTTGATCTCGTCCCTGCGCACTTGGAAGGTGAGCGCGATGACGTCGAGCGCGTTGAGCAGATCGGCCGGATTCTTCGCTTCCCGCACGAGCTGCGCTTCGAAGTCGTCCGCTAACTCCGTCAACCGTTCGGGCGTCAGGCGGTCCGCCATCAGCGTTTCCTACTCTTCGGGTGATACGGGAGCGGAGCCCGGTCGTCCGGCCCCTTCGAAGACCCGATGCGAAGGTCGGTCAGCTTGAACCGGATTGTTCGCCCCGTAGCCTTGGATGGCCGCGCTGCGGACCCCGCCTTGGTTGTCCGTCGCGATGACGTCGTAGACATTGGGTAGCCTCTTGCTCGTCAGGTGATAATAACCTTCGAATGTCATTCGTGATGCCGAGCACTAGGCAGGCCCGCGAAACGTTGCAATAATAACCCATGATGGGGTATCCCGTAATGGGGTGCAGCGTGCTCTGCTAGGGCACGCCAAGCAGCGCCGGAGCGCGGTTCACCGCGCCGAGTATCAGTATCTCCTGAAGCGCCTCCGTGACGCGCGATGGCAGGCGGGCTTGACGCAAGTCCAGGTGGCGAAGGCCCTCGGGCGACCGCAGTCCTTCGTGACGAAGTGCGAACTCGGCGAGCGTCGCATCGACCCCGTCGATTTGCAGCGATTCGCGAAGCTTTATCGCAAACCCATATGGTTCTTCTTGCCGCCGGGAGGCACCCGCTGAAGAGGCGACACGATACAGACACTCCGCGCGATTCTCCCGGTCGGGAATGGGCAATGAACCTCGCGGAATGGCGCCGGAAGGCCCAACTTAAGCTTCCCTCATTCAGCGAGCGGCGTCGCCTGCCTACCCAACCGACAGTGTGCCTCTTTCACGACCAGATTCGCGAGATCGAGCGGTTCAAGGTCCTTCCTCGCGGGCGTGCTGCGTCTCACAGCGCCACCTACGGCGGGTTTTAGGTTGGAGGCTTGAGGACTCTCAATAAAGGGACCACGATGGGATTCTTCGGTGCGACTCACTTGTGCAAGAACTGCGGCAACAAAGTGCGCCCGCAAGTAACCTCGAAGCTCAATGGCTGCTTCTTCGTTGTCCTTCTTCTCTGCTTTGTCATCCCCGGGCTCTTGTATCTGGTGTGGGCAAGCACTCAGAGGGTCTACAGTTGCCCGAAGTGTCGGGCTCAGAACATGCTGATCCCCCTGACTTCACCGGAGGCGCAACGGTTCTTAGACCAAGACAGCGACGCGTTGCTGGCCGCTTCACGTTCCGAGGGACGCGCTGAGCGACCATGCCCGTGGTGCGCGGAGCCTATTCTCGTTGCAGCGAAGGTGTGCAAACACTGCGGTCGGGATGTTGAGCCCCTCTTGACTCGGACTTGGGAAACGGGAGCAGCGGAGGAGCCGCTCATACCAGAGTCACCCTCAACCGGTCCGGGGCGGGACGCGATCCACCCAGATCCCGCCCAGGGTGAGCAAGACAGCCCCGAGCAGCGGTTGGGCCTCGTTGCTGTTGTTGGTTGGGCACTCGGGAGCGTCATGCTGCTGGCCGCGCTCGGCATGGCGTTCTCGTATGATTTGTTGACCGCTGGTCTTTTCGTGCTGATGGCAGCCCTTTTGCTCCCACCTGTCACTCGATGGCTCCGGGAAAGACTCGATCTCAGACTCCCGGCCACGGTCAAGACGTGGACGGTTCTGGCGCTTCTTGTGATCGCGGGGCTTAGGATGTCCGCGAGCGACACACGCAAACAACAGCGCGAGAGCGCCGCCGCAGCGGCCGCGCGCACAGATGCGCTCCGATTGGACTTTAAGATCAACGGGTCGGCCATCCTCCAGCGGATGGACAGCGCGCTGAAAGCACGGAACTATCATTTAGCCGCCTCAATCGGCGAGAAATATGTCACCGCAGTCAGCGACCTGCGCCTTGCAAAGCTGTATAGCGAGGCACAGGCTGGGCAGAAGGGCCGAAGTCCAGTTGCCCAAGGGACCAAGCCGAGGCAACCATCGTTGTGCCCGAGCGCCGATCTAACAGCTCCCGCGAAGTGGATCGGGACTACCCGGGGGTCCGTGGAAATCCGAACGGGTTCGGGAACCAGTTACCCGTTGCATGAAAGCGGCAACCTCGACCCAGGGGAGCGAATTTTTGTACTCCAGGAGTGTCGCGGCTGGCTTCAAGCCCGTGTCATCCCGGAGCATCTAATCGAGTGGGCGATCAAGCAGAACGGTTTGAAGCGCGCCCGGGAAATGCTCCTCTTTTGGGTCAGAAGGGAGGAAATAGAGCAGAAGTAGACGTGAGCAGCTCGCGGGCTACCCCGCTCCGCGCGATCCGCTTTCGAGCCGTTCGCCCAGGTGCCCAAGCTGCGCGGGCCGGGGCGGCGGCGGCGGAGTTGACAGGTAGGTCGTCCGATCCGTTCTTTTCGTCCGAACGCCATTATCACAAGACACGCGAGCAGTCTGGTGCTATGATCCGCACCGCTACACCTCCACCGTGTTCCAGAGGCAATTCCTAATCGTTCCTCGCAGTCTATCTTCAAGTGAGGCGGCACGGGCCTTATTACATGACACTCTTACGCGACATTCAGGACGCAGCCGTCGGGAGCAAGGAGCCGATAACCAATCTCCTACGCCGCTGCAAGATCCTGGCTGTCCGGCTCAATAGCGCGGAGTTCGGTAAATGGGTAGAACTCGAACTGAACGGCTACGAGAGCAAGAAGGATCTCCCATCGTATCGTGTACTTCCAGTTAGATCCCTCGGTCACTTTTCCGGCCCCTTCGGTAGCGGCTTGAAGAGTGCCCCCATCCCATCGGGCTGCATTCCTGAGAAGTTTCGCGAGATTGTAACAACGGCCTACGCGATGCAGGCTATCAGCGCCTACGAAGATCTGGTTCGGAAACCCGACGCAGGTTCCTTTCAATCGCCTTGGCCAGCGGATGTGACGGCTCGTTTCGGTCAAGAGATATATCAGAACATGAATTGCATTAGTGCCTGGCAGGAGATACCTCGCGGCGCAATTGTCGAGCTTCTAGACGCGGTTCGTAACCGAATCTTGAGCTTCGCGCTTGATATCGAGAAGCTCGCGCCAACTGCGGGTGAATCGATGCCGGGCGATGTTCCGATCGCAAGCGACAAGGTCAATCAAGTCTTTCACATGACCATCTACGGCAACGTTGGCAACGTAGCTCCGGGGGCGACGCAGCCACAGCAGACGGTAGGCGCTCTGGTGACGCAGGGCGATTATTCATCCCTAGCCGAGCAGTTGGGAAGTTTGGGCGTCGGCGGGGAGGACGTTGCAGAGCTGAAGAAGGCTTTGGCTGAAGATCAAAAGGATGGAAAGCCAGGCATCGGCAAACGGGTTGGTCGCTGGCTCGGGAAGATGATTGGTAAGGCGGGTGACGGTGCAATGAAGGTTTCTGTCGAGACTGCGTCCGCTGTGTTGCCAAAGCTCATTGCTGGGTATCTTGGCTTGCCACAGTAGCCGTACCGCCTAACAAGCGCTTGAAGCTGACGGGGAAACCTCCCTCACTTTCGTAGACACTTCCACCTAACGAGCGGGGGGTGTCTGTGCCACGAGCCGGGCCGAAGAAGGTTCAGGAATACAGTGCGGAGTTCAAGCTCGCCGCGGTGCGGCTGAGTCGGCAGCGGGGGGTGCAGGTCCAGGCGGTCGCCGCGGCGCTCGACATTCACCCATTCATGCTCTCGCGGTGGCGGAAGGCCGTGCGTGAGGGGCGGCTGCGGGGGAAGCGCGGGGCCGCGGTCCACGTGGCCCCGCCACGCGAGATCCGCCGGCTGCAGGAGCTCGAGCGCGCGCATGCGCTCCTGCAAGAGGAGCATGCCCTCTTAAAAAAAGCCATCCGGTTCTGGGCCACGCGAAAGCGGACCTCTTCGCGTTCATCGACACGCACCGGGGCGCCTACGCGGTGACGCGGCTCTGTGCGGTGTACGGCGTCACACGGGCCGGCTACTACGCGTGGCGGCAGCGACCCGAGAGTGCCCACGCGGCGCAGGACCGGGAGCTGCAGCAGCGAATTCAGCGGCTCTTCCAGCAGCACCGCGGGACCTACGGCAGTCCCCGCATCCAGCGCGCGCTGCGTGCGGAGGGGTGCGCCGTCAGCCGCCGCCGGGTCGCGCGACTCATGCGCACGGCGGGGCTGCGCGCGCGGGTCGTGCAGATCTACCGCGCCAATCCCCGGCTGCATCGCTTCTACGGCCAACATCCCAACCGACTCTGGACGCGCGTCGCCACGCGGCCCAATCAGATCTGGGTCGGGGATATCACGTACGTGCCGGTCGTGGGGCGGTGGCGCTTTCTGGCGGTCGTGCTCGATCAGTACTCCCGGCGCGTGCTCGCGTGGACACTGGGGCAGACGCGCGATGCCCACCTCACCCGAGCGGTGCTCGATGCGGCCGTCCGCCGTCGGCACCCACGGGCTGGGCTCGTCTTCCACAGCGATCGCGGCAGCGAGTATGCCGCCCAGGCGTTCCGCGACCGCTTGCGGGCGCTGGGGATCCGGCAGAGCGCGACGCGCGTCGGCACGCCCGGCGACAACGCGCACATGGAGTCGTTCTTTCACTCCTTGAAGGCCGAGCTCGTGCACGGCGCGCGGTTTGCGACGGAACGGCGGCTGCGGCTCGCGCTGCGCCGCTATTTTCGCTATTACAATCACGGGCGGCTGCACTCCGCCCTGGGCTATCGTGCCCCAGTCGACTATGAGTCGCGAGCTGCCTAACAACGGGTGTCTACGAGTCCGAGGGAAGATCCCGGTCGCGTTGGTCGTACTGACCAGCATTCCTTCCAGTCTGTCTTCGGCGCGGATCATCGTAACAGACAGTCCGTTCCACGGGCGCCACTCGCGGTCAGCAGTCTGACAGACCGCGAACACCGATCTCCTTCCGCGATACCAACGCGGTGTCCTGACGGGACCAGATTGTTTTTCGGAAGGAGCGCTACGTCCCCTTGTCACTCGATGGGGGGGGCGGGGGCCTCAGCTCGCTAGACATCCACTGGCCTCGATCCACCCCACCCCCTCTTTTCGCGAACGGGGGGGGTACGACGCTGACGCTGCTAGCGATCCGGGGCGATCTTGGCTGCGGCATGATTACGGCACAGCCCTCGTCGAGGGTGCGCTATCGCTTCAGGTTACAAGCGGACAGCGGACTGGCAATCCGCTGTTGGCGGTTCAACTCGTGGCGCAGGCGGGCGCGAGGCGTGTCGCGATCTCGGTTCGCCTGCCCCCTTCCTCGCGACTCCGTCCAACGAGAGCCTCACGTCACGCCGCCGGACCAGGCTGGCCTTGCAAACGACGGCGCGCCCCGTAGGCTACACGCCGTGGAACCTGTCCCCACTCCGATCGGCGGGGATCTCGACGACGTACGCCGTGCGCTGCGCAACCCCGCCGTCGCCCAGGCGCTGGCGCAGCGCCTGCTCTCGGGATCGGCTGCGGCGGAGCTCGCGCATCTCGTGCTCGCCGCGCTCATCGCCGGCATCCTGTTTCACGTTGTTCCCGTGTCCTACCTCGCCGCGTGGGGCGCCGCCGTCGTCGCCGCCGTCGCCGGCCGGACGTGGTGGCGCCTCCGCGCGCTCCGGGGAGATTATTCGGCGCCCCGGATTCGGCGCGGTATCCGGGACTGGGTCGCGTTGAGCGGGACCGTTTGGGGACTTGGCGCGTGGTGGGTCAGCGCTCACGCGCCGTTCGCGCTGATCACTCTTGTGCTGGTCGTGCTCGCTGGCATGGTGGCCGGGGCTCTGGTGACCTTGATGCCGGACCGGTCGGCGTTTCTGATCCTGACCGGCTTGCTGCTTGTTCCGCCCGCCATCGGCATTCTGGCTACCTCTACCGATCACGACCATGTCTCCGCCGCCATCCTGATCGTCGTGTTCGGTGGGTTTGAGGCGATCGTTCACCAGCGCGCCCATCGGACCCTCGTCGAGCATGTCCTGACGAAAGTGCGGGCCGTGCGCCAGCATCAGGAACTGCAGGAGTCGCTCGGGCGGGTGAAGTTGCTCAGCGGACTGCTGCCGATCTGCGCTGGCTGCAAGAAGATCCGGGACGCCGAGGGCGTCTGGTATGAGGTCGAGGTGTACGTGCGCGAGCGATCAGAGGCGGAGTTCAGCCATGGCCTGTGCCCCGATTGCGTGGAGCGGTACTCGAGCTGAGGGCATGGCCCCATCCTATCCGTGCCGGGCCCATACCCGCCCCGCCCATCTTCGAGGGGGGGTGAATCGAAAAAGCCAGACGGTTGAGAACGTCACTCTAGGGCGGCGACGCGGTGAACAGCAGCAACTCCAGCGTAGCGACGGCGCGCTGCCGACGGCCCTCCACCCCACACCGCCGACGAGCGGGACGACACAGCAACGGAACAGTCGGTCGCGAGGCTGCGCTACCGCATGGCGTTGCAACCGAGCAGCGGACTTCGAATCCGTTGCCAGGTTGCTCAGGCTCGTCGAGCGATGTGTGCGATCTCCAGCGACAGTGTTGCTGAAGACGGTGGCGACCCACCATCCTGCAGCAGTGACGGATACGTTGCGCGTGTAGTCGCACGCCTGCGTAGGCGTCGCTGGCTCGGTGCGGACCCACCTTTGGCTCGATCCACCCACCCCCCGCTCTTTTTGAAGGGGGGGGTGCCCGCGAGCGGTTGGTACTGTGGGGGCGAGCTGCGTAGGGAGCGGCCCAAGTCCGGCACAGTCGGCCGCGAGGTACCGATGTCACTAGGAGTTGCAACTGGACAGCGGACTACCAATCCGCTGGCGCGCGGCACAGCGACTAAAGTGCGATCACAGCGAGGAAGAGGATTCGTCTACGTCGTGATTGCTTCGGTTGTGCGTGATTAGCCTACCAAGCTTGCGGTCGATGTGAACGTCTAGTGTTGCTGAGGGTTCCTGACCCGGTGGACGTGGGTTTCCAGATCGTCGTACCTGCTTGTCATTCCGAAATGCCCGAGGAGAGAGTCGAACTCTCACGGGGTTGCCTCCGGGGGATTTTGAGTTGTCGAACGGAGCCCGCACCAAACTGCACGACTGACACAACTC
>WNGG01006011.1_pt1 | contig 16445 bp, 17 predicted proteins | sample 5400661 | NCBI WGS metagenome assembly WNGG01 (sample SAMN13153372, study PRJNA577476) | soil metagenome | isolation source: 100 cm soil or saprolite under Garry oak tree replicate 1 | place: USA:California | collected 2016-06-15 | reverse complement strand
CACTGGCTGGGACTGCTCGCCCGGCTGCTGCGCCTCCGCCTCCGCAGCCGCATGGCGCGGCGGGATCGCGAGCCGAAGCACATCGGCGAGCGTGCCACCGTAACGGTCCGCAACTGCCCTGGCGAGCCCGGCGATCTCCGGTGTGAGCACCGGCTCCGGTGAGACGACCCGCTGCAGGAACGCAAGTTGCCCTCGGTGCTCGCTGCGCGCTGTGCGTTCCAGCAGGTAACCGTCGGTAAGCTGGCCGGCGAACCGGACCCGGACGCGGCAGCCCCGCGCGGCCGCCATGGCGAACCGTTGTGGGATCAGGTAGTCAAATGGCCGGTCAAGGTGCGCCAGCGGGATGTCGACCGCGACCCGGGCAACCGGCAACTCGGCGGCGGGCATCCGGCCAGCGGGCACGCCGGGAACGCTATCAAGACTCTTCGCTGTGGTTCTCCTGGTCCATGACCATGATCACGCCGTGCACCATGTCATCCTCACCGCGCAGCCGCCTGCACGCGACTTTCAGGCGCACCGCGCGCCCGCGGCGGTTCACGGCGTCGACCGTCGTGTCGCTGACCGCCGCCTTGTCAGTCAGCATGCGCTGCAGCAGCGGCACGATCTGCTGCACGGGCAGGCCGATGTCGAGGCTGAAGCGCCCCGACGCCGCCTGCTGAGGCGGCGACCACGACGACCCTGCGCGCCATCATGCCCGGCCCGCGTTGTTCACGCGGCGCCTCCAGGCAGCGAATCTGATCACGGTCGGCATGTGCGAACGACCATGGCAGGCTACACCGGGGGGCGAACCAGGCTCTCAGATCCGGGCCGCAGCCCGTAGCGCCTCCACCCGGTCGGTGCGCTCCCAGGAGAAGTCGGGCTCCTCGCGGCCGAAATGACCATAGGCGGCGGTTTGGGAGTAGATCGGTCGCAGCAGATCGAGATCACGGATAATGGCCGCCGGGCGGAGGTCGAAGATCTCGAGGATGACGCGCTGGATGTCGTCAACGTCGACGTGTTCTGTGCCAAAGCACTCGACGAACAAGCCGACCGGCTTCGCCTTGCCGATCGCGTACGCCACCTGCGTCTCGCACCGGTCAGCGAGCCCAGCAGCGACGACGTTCTTGGCCACCCAGCGCATCGCGTACGAGGCGCTGCGGTCGACCTTGGACGGGTCCTTTCCAGAAAAGGCGCCTCCGCCGTGCCTGGCCATTCCGCCGTAGGTGTCGATGATGATCTTGCGGCCGGTGAGCCCAGCGTCTCCCATGGGCCCGCCGATCTCGAAGCGCCCGGTCGGGTTGACCAGCAGCCGGTAATTGTGCGTGTCCAGCTCGATCGGTTCGAGCACGGGCCCGACCACGTGCTCACGTATGTCAGGTGTGAGCAGCTCCTGCAGATCGATATCGGGCGCATGCTGTGAAGAAACCACCACGGTGTCGAGGCGGACCGGCACCGCCCCTTCATATTCGATGGTTACCTGCGTCTTGCCGTCGGGGCGGAGGTAGGGAACGAGCCCGCTGCGGCGAACGTCGGTCAGCCGGCGGGCCAGCCGGTGCGCGAGCATGATGGGCAGCGGCATCAGTTCGGGCGTCTCCCGGCAGGCGTAACCAAACATCAGGCCCTGGTCACCGGCGCCCTGACGGTCGAACTCGTCGGTCCCCTCCCCCTCCCGCCGCTCGTAGGCGTCGTCCACGCCCTGTGCGATGTCTGGGGACTGCCCTCCAATCGACACCGACACGCCGCAGGAGGCTCCGTCGTAGCCCTTGGCCGACGAGTCGTAACCGATCTCAAGGATCTTGTCCCGGATGATGCCAGGGATGTCGACGTAGGTCTTGGTTGTAACCTCGCCGGCCACATGGACCTGGCCCGTTGTGATCATGGTCTCGACAGCGACCCGGCTGCCCGGATCGTCCTTGATCATTGCATCGAGAACGGCGTCACTGATCTGGTCGGCCATCTTGTCCGGGTGGCCTTCGGTGACCGACTCGGAAGTGAAAAGTCGACGGGACACGTAGCTTCCTCTTCTGCATGCGTCCGCCCCCGCGCACACGCTCAGCCCACGTGCGCCGAAGGCGGAATCCAGCCCAGCCTAGTGGTCTTGGGAGATTTGGCCGAAGTCTAGCCGAGCAGCGATCGCGGTGCCGGTCCAGCACGAAGCATGTCCGGCTGAGCCCTCATAGATCCGCTACTGTCCGTTTTGCGGCCCGCTTTGCGAAGGCTCTACCTGGAGCTGTCGCGCTACCAGATCCCAGACCCGGTCGGCCAGAACTTCCTTGGGCACCCGAGGGATCTCGGTGACCTCGCCGCTCGCGGCAAGCACCGTTGCCGCGTTGTCGCCGGTACCGAATGCGAGACCGTCACCCACTTGATTGACCACAAGCAGGTCGCAGCCCTTTCGCGCGAGTTTCTCTCGCCCCGCGGTGAGAGCGTCGTGGGTCTCAGCAGCGAAACCCACGATCAGCTGGCCGGGACGCTTCCTTTGGCTGGCCAGCTCCCGCAGGATGTCCGGATTCTCGGTGAGCGCTATCGGCTCAGGGAGCTGATCTCTTTTCTTGATCTTGGTGTCACTCCGCGATAGTGGGCGGAAGTCGGCGACCGCTGCGGCCATCACAACCACATCAGCGGTCTGCGCCGCCGCGAGCACTGCCTCGCGCATTTGGCAGGCTGACGTCACGCGGACCACCCGGGCACCGGCCGGATCGCCAAGTGCCACGTTGGCCGCCACGACCCTAACCTCGGCTCCCCGCGCGGCGGCGGAACGGGCCAGGGCGTAGCCTTGCAGGCCCGACGACCAGTTGCCGATGAACCGCACCGGGTCAAGCTCCTCCCGAGTCCCGCCTGCGGACACCACTACGCGGCGGCCGGTCAGGTCCGGCCGCAAACCATCGCGGCCACGGGCAAGCAGCCGGATGGCTGTCTCGAATAGCTCCGCGGGCTCGGGCAACCGCCCAGGCCCGCTGTCCGCGCCGGTTAGCCGCCCGGTGGCAGGCTCAAGGACGACCGCGCCGCGTTCTCGCAGCGCCGCCACATTGGCCCGGGTCGCTGGGTGCTCCCACATCTCGGTATGCATGGCGGGTGCGAACATGACCGGGCAGCGCGCGGTGAGCAGCGTCGTCGTGAGCAAATCAGCAGCGAGCCCGTGCGCCGCCTTGGCGAGGAGATCGGCGGTGGCCGGAGCGACCACGACAAGGTCGGCATGCCGCCCGATCTCGACGTGCGGCACATCGTGGGAATCTGCCCAGACCTCCGTGGTCGCGGGCTGGCCGGAAAGCGCGGCCCAGGTCGCCGCACCGACAAAGTTGAGTGAGTCAGGAGTTGGGATGACCCGCACCTGGTGGCCGGACTCGGTCAAGCGGCGGAGCAGGTCGCAGACCTTGTACGCGGCGATGCCTGCTCCGACACCAAGAACGATGTGCGCGGGAAGCTTACCTGGTTGGGGGTCCGGGGGGTCGGCCCCCCGGGCAGGCACGTCAGGACTCGATGGTCTCTGCGGTGAGCAACTGCTCACGGATCTCCCGCAGGGCCACGGAAAGCGGCTTCTCCTGTACGTGAGTCTCGACCAGCGGCCCCACGTACTCGAGCAGACCCTCACCAAGCTGTGCGTAGTAAGCGTTGATCTGCCGCGCCCGCTTCGCGGCCATGATGACCAGCTTGTACTTGCTGTCCACAACGGACAGCAACTCGTCGATCGGCGGGTTCGTGATGCCTTCTGCGGAGGGAGTCCCTGCCACCTTCTGCCTTCCGTGAAAATTCATCGGGGGGTCCGGAGGGATCGACCCCCCCGGACCAGCACGGTTCACTAATTGACTGGAGCGAACATCAAGGCTACCAGCCGCTCGCAGACCTCATCGACGGACGTGTTGATCAGCGTCACATCGAATTCATGCTCCGCGGCAAGCTCGGCGCGTGCCATTTCAAGCCGCCTCGCCACGGCGTCGGGTGGCTCCGTCCCGCGCTCGTTCAGCCGGCGAACAAGCTCCTCCCAGGACGGCGGCGCGAGGAAGACGAGCAGAGCGTCGGCCATCGCGCGGCGCACCTGCCGGGCGCCCTGGACGTCGATCTCCAGCAGCGGCGGTATCCCTTCAGCGAGTTTCTCCTCGACCGGCGCGCGGGGGGTGCCGTAGCGGTGTCCCGAGTACCAGGCCCATTCGAGCAGCTTTCCATCGGCGACGAGCCGGTCGAATTCCCTGTCGGTGACAAAGTGATACTCGCGGCCGTCCTTCTCACCCAGCCGGGGCCGACGCGTCGTTACAGAAACCGACACCCAGATGTCGGGGTAAGCGTCACGCAGCCGTGCGACGACCGTGCTCTTCCCGACACCTGAAGGTCCAGACAAGACAGTCAGCCGCGCCTGTGGGCCAACCCGGTCAATCCCTGGCTGGCCGCAGGCGCGACCACCCGGCGAAGCGGCCGTACCCTCTCGCCCGCCTACAGGAAATTCAGCTTCGGTCAGATATCCTCCCCGCCGAACTCATGCTCCAGCGCCGCTCGCTGGTTGGTGCCGAGGCCGCGCACGCGGCGTGAGTCGGCGATGTTGAGCCGTTCCATGATCTGCCTTGCGCGTACCTTGCCGACACCGGGAAGCGACTCCAGCAACGATGAAACTTTCATCTTTCCGATGATGTCGTCGGTCTGGCCCTCTTTGAGGATCTGGGCCAGGGTTGTGCCGCCGTGCTTGAGTCTGTTTTTGACCTCGGCACGTTCCTTGCGCGCTTGGGCAGCCTTTTCCAGGGCTGCCGTGCGCTGCTCTGGTGTGAGGGGAGGAAGAGCCACGCCGGTTCACCTCGGGTTTCGTCTAGAAAAACTGTGGTCCGGGAGGGGAACCTAGCGACTCCATACCCCTTCAGGCAACGCAAACCCGTGTTCGTCACGTCACAAATTGGCTCATATTACCTTTCGGGCATGACCGAATACTTACGGTGATCAAATATAGAGATCATCTTGGCCTCGCGCAGGGAGAACGGTGCCTTGGCCGCCCGCTCAACACCGAACCCGTTGACATCCGATCAGGCGCGCCAGCCCGTGGGCGCCCGCCTCCCGTGCACCGCGCGCCATGAACTAGGGGAAGGTGCTACACACGGCCCTAGGAGAGGCTTCTGGGGGAATTGCGACACGCGGGGCTAGGAGAGGCTTCTGGGAAACTCGCAACCCGCGGCGCTAGGAGGAGACGCTTCGGGGGGAACTTGCGACGGGCCGTGCCAGGAGACGCTCCTGGGGAACTCGCAACGCGTGGCGCTAGGAAACGCTTGTCGCGCCTCGGCGCAGCGACGCGGCCAGCGCGGCCGCCGCCGCACCAGGGTCGGGCGCCCGCGTGATGGGGCGTCCGATCACGAGCAGGTCTGCTCCCGCTCTCAGCGCTTCTTCCGGCGTGGCGACCCGGGCTTGATCCTGGCTGTCCGACCCGGCTGGCCGAACGCCCGGCGTGATCAGCGTTACGTCCGGCCCGACCTCCGCGCGCACCGCTGCGACCTCACGTGGGGAGCACACCAGTGCCCTGACCCCGGCGTCCACGGCGAGCACAGACAGCCGCCGTGCCACGTCCGGGGCCGCGCCCGTCACGCCGGTCGCCGCCAAATCGGACTCATGCAGCGAGGTCAGCACGGTGACCGCGGCGATCTGCGTCTCCGGTGCGGCTTCCACCGCAGCCCGGATCATGGCGGCGCCGCCAGCAGCGTGCACGGTGAGCAGCGCGGGCCGCAAGCGTGCCACCGCGTGCGCCGCGCCGGCCACCGTCGCCGGGATGTCGTGCAGTTTCAGGTCAAGAAAGACCTGCACCTGGCTCGCGCCACGGACCGATGCCACCACGCCGGGCCCGTAGCGCAGGTACAGCTCAAGCCCCACTTTGACAGTGCTCACATGCGGCGTGACCAGGCTCGCCCACCGCGCCGCGGTTTCCAGGTCTGGTGCGTCCAGAGCCACTGCGATGGGCGCAGGGCGGCGCGGGATGCTCATTGGACAGGCCTCCGTCACGGCTTCCTTACAGATCTATCGGCACGCAACGACACGGCTCGATCGCCACGCAACGACACAGCCCTGGCGGGCTCGTGCGCGAGTCCTACGACGTCGGCCAGCCGGCGGACACCGCGCATGGCCAGTTCCTCCTCGAGTTCGCGCAGAACGCGAGGGCAGGCCGACGGATCGTGAAAGATCACCGTCCCCACGCTGACCAGGTCGGCTCCGGCCAGGATGAGCTCGAGTGCGTCCCTTCCTGTGCGCACCCCGCCCATCCCGATGATCGGGACATCGCGCAGCGCCTCGCGGACCTGCCAGATGCACCTGACCGCCACCGGCCTGATCGCCGGGCCTGACAGGCCGCCGGTGATGCCGGCCAGAACCGGCCGCATGGTGTCGGGGTCGATCGCCATGCCGAGCAAGGTATTGATCATCGCTATACCGTCGGCTCCTGCGGCGACGCATGCGCGGGCAACGGCCACGATGTCGGTCACATCAGGGGAAAGCTTGGCGAACACCGGGATGTCGTACCTGGCGTGGGCCCGCACAGCCGCCATTACAGCGGCCGCGGCGTCCGGGTCGCACGCAAACACCTTCCCCCGGTCTTCGACGTTCGGGCAGGAGATGTTCACCTCGATCGCTGTGACACCGGGCGCATCCGAGAGCCGCGTCGCGAGCTCGGCATACTCGTCCGTGCTGCCACCCGCGATGGACACCACCGCCCGTGCGCCGCGCGACAGCAGCCAGGGCAGGTCGCGCTGCAGGAACGCGTCAATGCCCGGGCCCTGCAGGCCGATCGAGTTGAGCATGCCGCTGTCGGTCTCCACCATCCGTGGCGTCGGGCGGCCGGCGCGCGGCGCCAGCATGACCGACTTGGTCACCACTGCGCCGATTTTCGACACATCGAAGAACTGCGCGAGTTCGCGCCCCGACGCCGCGCAGCCCGACGCGGTGAGTATCGGGTTCGGCAGCTCGACGTGGCCGAGCCTGGCGCGCAGGTCAACCGGCCGCTTGTCAACCAGCACTGCCCGCCTCCAGCGGCTCGTGTCCGAGTGCCTGCGACCGTTCGGTGGACCCAGACGGCCCACCGCCAAGGCCGCTGCCGCCGGTCTTGGGTTTCCAGCCCGGCGCGCCGAGCGCGTCGAAGGGGATCGTGCCGATGTCGTCCCACCGGACAGCCTCACCGCGAAATACCGGGCCATCCACACATGAGCGCACCATGCGGGTGACGCCATCACTGCCGCGGGCCGGCAGCACGCAGGTCATGCAAACCCCGATGCCACAGGCCATGGCCTCCTCGACAGAGGCAAGCACAGGAATGTCGTACTTGCCCGCCGTGGCCGTGACCTCTCGCAACATTGGCATCGGCCCGCACGCATAGATGACGTCCGTCCGCGCCTCGTGGATGACCTGGCTGAGCACGTCGGTGACCATGCCGCGGGCGCCGAGCGAGCCGTCTTCGGTTGTGATCACAGCGGTCCGGCCGGTGCGCCGTGCGGTCAGCGCGCCGAACACCCGGTCCGCGCTCGCCGCACCGAGCAGGAAGTCGACCCCGCAGCCGCGTGCGCGCAGCCGGCCAGCAAGCGCAAACAGCGGTGAGCTGCCATAGCCGCCGCCGATGAGCAGGCAGTTCGCGGGATCACGGGGAATCGGGAACGGACGGCCGAGTGGCCCGGTGATGTCGAGGGTGTCTCTGGCGCGTCGTCGCGCCAGCCACTGCGTACCCCTGCCGACCACGGCGAACACGAACTCCACGGTCCCGCCGTGGTCAGGGCGCACGTCGTAGATGGAGAATGCGCGGCGCAACAGCGTGGCCGCGTGCGGCCCGCCGACCGCCATTGCGAGGAACTGGCCAGGCCGGAACCGCTCGGCTACCGCGGGCGCGACGACCGTCATCGCATGGTAGGCGTCGACGCGCCGGACCGTCAGAACGGTCCCGCGCACCTGGACCGCTGCCACGCCTGCCTCACCGCCCTCAGCTGCCCGCGCCATCGGCGCCCGCAGAAGTCTCTGCGCCGCTGGAGCCCTCGGCCCGGCCTGAGCCAGCCAGGCCACCGGAGCCCTGGGCCCGGCCCAAGCCAGCCACGCCTGCGCCAGCCACACCGCCGGAGCCCACGGCCCGGCCGGAACCCCTTATCCGGCTTGCGTGCTCTTGCAAGGACCGGACGCCCACCTCGCCCCTGGCGATCGCCTCGATCCCCTGCACGGCGGCGGCGAGGCCCGCCACCGTTGTCACGCACGGGATTTCCCTGCGAACCGCGGCGGTCCTGATCTCGTAGCCATCCACGCGGGGACCAGAATGACCCGGGCTGCCGAACGGCGTGTTCACGATGAGGTCAACTTCGCCGGCCAGGATGCGAGCCACGATAGTCGCTTCGCCGTCCGGTCCCTGGCCGTCACTGTGCTTACGGACGATCGTGGCACGCACGCCGTTACGGCGCAGCACCTCTCCGGTTCCCTCGGTCGCGAGGATTTCGAACCCCAGGTCAGCAAGCCGCTTCACAGGGAACACCATGGACCGCTTGTCTGTGTTGGCGACGGACACAAACGCGCGGCCCTTCACCGGCAGCGACCCGTACGCCGCCGCCTGCGACTTGGCGTAGGCGGTGCCGAAAATCTCGTCTATGCCCATCACCTCGCCGGTGGAGCGCATCTCCGGACCGAGCACGGTGTCCACGCCGTGGCCGGCCGCGTCGCGGAAACGGTTGAACGGCAGCACCGCCTCCTTGACCGCGATCGGCGCGTCAAGCGGTGGCGTACCGCCGTCTCCAGACGAGGGCAGCATCCCCTCGGCGCGTAGCTGCCCGATCGTCGCACCGAGCATTATCCGCGCCGCTGCCTTGGCGAGCGGGACCGCGGTGGCCTTGGAGACGAACGGCACGGTACGCGAGGCACGCGGGTTGGCCTCAAGTACGTACATCACCCCTGCCACGAGCGCATACTGCACGTTCAGCAGGCCGCGCACACCCACGCCACGGGCGATCGCCTCGGTGGCCGAGCGGACCCGGGCGATGTCCTCGCGGCCTAGCGTGATCGGCGGCAGCGCGCAGGCCGAGTCACCGGAATGGATTCCGGCCTCCTCGATGTGCTCCATAACCCCGCCGAGGAACAGCTCCTCTCCGTCGAACAGCGCGTCCACATCCAGCTCGACGGCGTCGTCGAGGAACTTGTCCACGAGCACCGGGTGCTCGGGGCTTATCTGGGTTGCGCGGCCGATGTAGCTTTCTAGCGTCGCGTCATCGTAGACGATCTCCATGCCACGCCCGCCGAGCACGTATGAGGGCCTGACAAGCACCGGGTAACCGATCTCATCGGCAATCGCCTTGGCCTCGGCGTAGGAGAATGCCGTGCCGTGGCGCGGCGCGGGCAGGCCCGCCGCGGTAAGCAGCCGGCCGAACGCACCACGGTCCTCAGCCAGGTGGATCGCCTGCGGGCTGGTGCCTGCCACCGTCACCCCGGCCTCGGCAAGTGCGCGGGCCAGGCCGAGCGGGGTCTGCCCGCCGAGCTGGACGATGACTCCGGCGACCGGCCCCGTCGCCTGCTCGGCGTGGACGACCTCGAGCACGTCCTCAAGGGTCAGCGGCTCGAAGTACAACCGGTGCGAGGTGTCGTAGTCGGTGGACACGGTTTCCGGGTTGCAGTTGACCATCACCGTCTCGTAGCCGGCCGCGGCCAGCGCGAACGAGGCATGCACACAGGCGTAATCGAACTCGATGCCCTGCCCGATGCGGTTCGGTCCGCTGCCGAGGATGATCACCTTGGCCAAGGCGCCGTGCGGAACCTCGCTCTCCTCGTCGTAGGTGGAGTACAGGTACGGAGTGCGGGCGGCAAATTCCGCCGCGCAGGTGTCCACCGCGTGGTAGACGGGCCGGATCGCCAATGCGTGGCGCAGCTCACGAACGACCGCCTCTGGCAGCTTGCGCAGCTCACCGATTTGCGCGTCGGCGAAGCCGAAACGCTTGGCGTCAAGCAGCACGCTGGAGGTGAGCGCGTCAGCCCGCGTTAGCCGTTCTGCTGCTTCTTCGATTGCCGCAATCTGATCAAGAAACCATGGGTCGATTCCGGTCGCCTCGGCAAGCTCGGCCACGCTCACACGGGCCCGCATCGCCTGGTGCAAGGTCACCAGTCGGCCGTCGTGCGGGGTCCTGCAGCGCTCTAGCAGGCGAGCGGCGTCCCCCGGGGGTCCTGCCCAGGACAGCGAGGCACCGGGCCGCTCAAGCGATCTGAGCGCTTTTTGCAGCGCCTCAGGGAAGGAGCGGCCAATCGCCATCGCCTCCCCCACCGACTTCATGTGCGTGGTCAGCGCATCGTCGGCGGCGGGGAACTTCTCGAACGCGAACCTCGGCACCTTCACAACCACGTAGTCAAGGCTCGGCTCGAAGCTGACCGGGGTGACGCCGGTGATGTCGTTGCGGATCTCGTCGAGGGTGTAGCCGATCGCAAGCTTCGCCGCGATCTTCGCGATCGGGAAGCCGGTGGCCTTGGATGCGAGCGCCGAGGACCGAGACACCCGCGGGTTCATCTCGATCACGACCACGCGGCCGGTAGCCGGGTCGACCGCGAACTGGATGTTGCAGCCGCCGGTGTCCACACCGGCCGCCCGGATCACTGCGATCGCGAGGTCGCGCATGTGCTGGTACTCGCGGTCTGTGAGCGTCATGGCGGGTGCCACGGTGACCGAGTCACCGGTGTGTACGCCCATCGGGTCGATGTTTTCTATCGAGCACACCACCACCGCGTTGTCGTGGTGGTCGCGCATCAGCTCGAGCTCGAATTCCTTCCAGCCGAGGACGGACTCTTCAAGCAGCACCTGTCCGGTCGGGCTCGCGTCCAGCCCGGCGCCCGCGATCAGCCGCAGCTGCGGCTCGCTTGCTGCGATACCTGACCCGGACCCGCCGAGGGTGAACGATGGCCGCACCACCACCGGGTAGCCGAGCTCCGCGGCTGCGTGCAGGCACTCGTCCATGGCGTGGCAGATCAGGCTGCGCGGCACTTGGCCGCCGAGGCCTGTGACGATCTGCTTGAACCGGTCACGGTCCTCACCAGCACGGATAGCGTCGATGCTGGCGCCGATCAGCTCCACACCGTACTCGCGAAGCACGCCGGAATCGTGCAGCGTGACTGCGGCGTTGAGCGCCGTTTGACCACCGAGCGTGGGCAGCACCGCGTCCGGCCGTTCCCGCTCGATCACCTTGGCGATCACCTCGGCGGTGACCGGCTCAACGTAGGTCGCGTCCGCGAATTCCGGATCGGTCATGATCGTCGCGGGGTTGGAGTTGACCAGGCTGACCCTGATCCCCTCCTGCCGCAGTACCCGGCACGCCTGGGTGCCTGAGTAATCGAATTCGCAGGCCTGGCCGATCACGATGGGACCGGATCCGATGACCAGGACCGACCGCAGGTCCGGACGGCGCGGCATCAGCGACACCGGTCCATCAGCTCGGTGAAGCGACCGAACAGCCCGGCCGCGTCGTGCGTGCCTGGCGCGGCCTCGGGGTGGTACTGCACGCTGAACGCCGGGCGTTCGAGCAGCCGCAGCCCTTCCACCACGCCGTCGTTCAGGCACACGTGGCTGACCTCGGCGGGACCATAGGCGGTACTGAACGGCTGCGCTCGCCGCGCCAGGCCCGGTTCTGCGGAGCCATTTGAGGTGCCGGAGCCTGATCCGGGCGGTGCCACAGCGAACCCGTGGTTGTGGCTGGTGATCTGCACGCGGCCGGTGGCCAGATCTATGACCGGCTGGTTTATCCCACGATGCCCGAACCGCAGTTTGTAGGTGCGCAGACCAAGCGCACGGCCGAGGATCTGGCTGCCAAGGCAGATCCCGAACAGCGGGACCCGCCGGTCGAGCACGCCGCGCATCGCCTCGACGGCATAGCTGGCCGCGGCCGGGTCACCGGGCCCGTTGCTGAAGAACACCCCGTCCGGCTGGCAGGCCATGATCTCGGCCGCGGTGGAGGTGGCAGGCAGCACATGCACCTCACAGCCGCGCTCGGCCATCTTTGTCGGCGTCATCGCCTTGATGCCGAGGTCCACCGCGGCGACACGGAACCTGGGCGGCGTGCCGCCAGGCGGTCGCACCATGTACGGCTGCGGCGTGGACACCTCGCGGGCCAGGTCGGCGCCTGCCATGGACGGGCTGGCAAGCACCCGTTCGAGCAGGCCTTCTGGCTGGGCAACGTCCGCGGGCGCGGCGGAAAGGCCGGCCCGCATCGCACCCTTGTCACGCAGGTGCCTGGTCAGAGCGCGGGTCCCAGGGATGGCGATGCCGGTGACTGCATGCGCCCGCAGTTCATCGTCCAGGCTGCGCAGCGCCCGCCAGTTCGACGCCACGCGCGCGGGCTCGCGCACCACGTAGCCCGCCACCCAGATGCGCCGCGACTCGTGATCCTCGTCGTTGATCCCCGTATTGCCGATGTGCGGCGCGGTCATCGCCACGATCTGGCGGTGGTACGACGGGTCGGTGAGGGTCTCCTGGTAGCCGGTCATGCCGGTGTTGAAGACCATCTCCCCAAAGCACGGGACCGTCGGATGCACCGCGCCGAACGCGGTTCCGCGCATCACCCGCCCGTCTTCGAGGACCAACACAGCCTGTGGGCACAAGCTAGAAGAGGGCGCGCGTGTCATGTCAGCTTCCCGTCGAGAACGGTCGGGCGGCCGCGCAGGAAGGTTGCGATCACGCGGCCGGGCAGGGCCATGCCAGCGAACGGGGTGTTACGGCTCCTTGAAGGTGACGCGGACACGTCCACCGGCGCCCGCCCGGTTGGGTCGTAGAGCGTGACGCAGGCCGGGGCGCCGACGCGCAGCGGCGTGCCGTGAGCGGTCAGCCGGCCGATCCGGGCGGGGCGCGCAGCCATCCGGTCGGCGACGCCGGCCCAGTCAAGCAATCCGGTATCCACCATGGCCTCCTGGACCACCCGCAGCGCCGTCTCCAGGCCAGTCATGCCGAACGCAGCCGCCGCCCACTCGGTCTCCTTGTCCTCCCCGGGGTGCGGCGCGTGGTCGGTCGCGACGCAGTCGATCGTGCCGTCGGCGAGCCCGGTGCGCAGCGCCGCGATGTCCGCGGCGGTTCGCAGCGGAGGGTTGACCTTGTAGACGGGGTCGTAGCTCGCCACGAGCTTGTCGGTGAGCAGCAGGTGGTGCGGCGTCACCTCGGCTGTCACCTGCCAACCCTTGCTCTTCGCCCAGCGGATGATCTCAACCGAGCCCGCGGTGGACACATGGCAGACGTGCAGCCGCGACCCGACGTGCGCGGCGAGCAGGCAGTCCCGTGCGATCACCGCCTCTTCCGCGACCGCGGGCCAGCCGGTGAGGCCGAGCCTTCCCGACATCTCGCCCTCGTTCATCTGGGCACCACCGGTAAGCCTAGGTTCCTGCGCGTGCTGCGCGATGACCCCGTCGAACGCCTTGACATACTCGAGCGCACGGCGCATAAGCACCGCGTCGGACACGCAGTGGCCGTCGTCAGAGAAGACCCGGACGCGTGCCGTCGAGTCAGCCATCGCGCCTACACGTCACAGTGGCCGGCCTCGCGGCCGAGCCGCCATACCTGCTCGACCACACCGGCCGTGTCAGCCACTGGCTCGGTGTTGGCCATGGCGTGAACCGCCGTGTACCCACCTAGCGCGGCGGCGGCGGTGCCGGTTTCGACCGTCTCGGCATCCTCGCGGCCTGGCTCGCGCAGATGGGTGTGCAGGTCCACAAGACCGGGCAGGGCGATCAGGCCGCCCGCGTCGATCACCTCGACGCGGGCGGCGCTCAGGTTCTGGCCCACCTCGGCGATCACGCCGTCACGCAGCAGCATTGCGCATCGCTGCCCGCCTGCCGGGCGCGCGCCCTTGATCAGCCACGCTCGGTCCGTCATGCGGGCACCTCCATCCCGCCGAGCAGCAGGTAGAGCACCGCCATCCGGACGCTCACGCCATTGGCGACCTGTTCCACCACCGTCGACCTGGGCGCATCAGCGACGTTAGCCGCGATTTCGACCCCGCGGTTCATCGGGCCCGGATGCATCACGATGGCATGGTCGGGCAGCTGAGCCATCCGGCTCGCGTCCAGCCCGTAACGGCGGCTGTACTCCCGCACGCTTGGGAAGTACGCGGCGTCCATCCGCTCACGCTGCACGCGCAACATCATGATCACGTCGCTCTTGGGCACGGTCGCATCAAGGTCATAGCTGACCGAGCACGGCCACGACTCAACGGCGACAGGCAAGAGCGTCGGCGGCCCGACGAGCGTCACCTCGGCACCGAGCGTGTGCAGCAGCGCGACGTTGGACCTGGCCACCCTGCTGTGCAGCACGTCGCCGACGATGGTCACCTTCAGGCCCTCGAGCCTGCCGAGCCGGCGCCGCATGGTGAACGCGTCGAGCAGCGCCTGGGTGGGGTGCTCGTGCGTGCCGTCTCCCGCATTGACCACGCTGCCGTGCACCCAACCCGCCAGCCGCTGCGGCGCACCCGAGGCGCTGTGCCTGATGATCACGCCGTCCGCGCCCATCGCCTCCAGCGTCTGGGCGGTGTCCTTGAGACTCTCGCCCTTGGCGACGCTGGATCCCTTCGCGGAGAAGTTGATCACATCGGCGGACAGCCGTTTGGCCGCCGCCTCGAACGAGATCCGGGTTCGGGTCGAGTCCTCGAAGAAGAGGTTGACAACCGTACGGCCGCGCAGCGTGGGCAGTTTCTTTATCGGCCGGTCGGCCATTCGGGCAAGCTCTTCGGCGGTGTCGAGGATGAGCAATGTGTCATCCCTGGTCAGGTCCGCCGCGGAGATCAGGTGTCGCTTCACCGCCGCTGTCCCCCACCAGGAGCTTGCAGCCGGGGGTGGCCGAGAATCACCACGTCTTCGCCGTCGGTCTCGGCCAGCAGCACACGGACAATCTCGTGCTGCGAAGTCGGCAGGTTCTTCCCCACGTAGTCGGCGCGGACCGGAAGCTCGCGGTGACCGCGATCCACCAGGATGGCTAGCTGGACGCTGCGCGGGCGCCCGATGTCATTCAGCGCGTCGAGTGCCGCCCGGACTGTTCTGCCTGAGTAGAGCACGTCGTCCACAAGCACGACCGTCCGTCCCTCAATGCCCTCCGCAGGGACCTCGGTGCGCCCGAGTGCGCGGGCAGGCCGAAGCCGCAGGTCGTCGCGGTACATCGTGATGTCGAGAGATCCAGAAGGCACCGGGCGGCCTTCCACCTCGGCGATGCGCTCGGCAAGGCGGTGCGCGAGCGGCACACCGCGGGTCTGGATCCCAAGTAGGACCACATCGCCCGCGCCCTTGGTCCGCTCGATGATCTCGTGCGCGATCCGTGTCAGCGCGCGCCCGATGTCGGCAGTTTCAAGCACGGCCTTGCCGTGTGCGCGGCTGAAGGAATGACCAGCGGAGCCAGATCCGCCGGCGGAGTCACCGGCCGGACCTGCTGCCCCACTGGCCGACCGCCGCGCTCCTGTTCGCCGGGCGGTGCCGACAGGTGGTTTGCCGGCTGCTGGTGTGCCGACTGCCGGTTTGCCCGCTGCGTCATGCAACAACGCCGACCTCCTTTCCCGCCTCGCCGGACGGGCCTTAAAGGATGTCTATCGTTTTACGGTACCAAAATGATCTCTAGGTCACTCGCGGGCGCGCCGAGATCCTTCCCGACAACCATCGGATGCCGAGATCCTCCCACAACCATCGGATAAGGCGTAAAAGTGATATAGATCACATTTGGCTCACGCCCCGCGGAGGCCGGGGCGGCGCCCGCCCTGGGCAACGCGTCCGCCGCGGGTGCGCCGAGGTGGGCTACACTCCTTGCCAACCCCATGACACACAGGGTTTTTCCTTGCGGCACAGGGTCTTCGCCATCCCGCACCCAGCATGGTGATCGTGGCTTTCAAGCTGTCGCCCGTGGTGATCAGCGTGGCGTCGACGTGGGTCGAAGCGCGAAGCTTCGCCTAGTTTTTGCCGTTCGGCTTGACCTGGGCCTTCTCGCGGCTTACTGTCACTGTCCGTAACCATTACCGTAAGTTACGAGTGGCAGGGGGGCAGAACATGCCATCGGAGTATGCGAAGGCACTCGGCGCGCGCCTACGCGCGATCCGTACGCAGCAGGGGCTTTCCCTGCACGGCGTCGAGGAGAAATCACGTGGCCGCTGGAAGGCGGTTGTCGTGGGCTCATATGAGCGCGGCGACCGTTCGGTGACTGTCCAGAAACTCGCCGAGCTGGCCGAGTTCTACGGCGTCCCGGTATCGGAGCTGCTGCCCGGCGACGCGGCGCCGACGCCGCTCGCTCCGTCGCCGAAGCTTGTGATCGACCTTGAGCGCATGACGGAGCTGCCGAAGGACAAGGCGGGCCCACTTGCTCGCTATGTCGCCACGATCCAGAGCCAGCGCGGCGACTACAACGGCAAGGTCCTTTCCATCCGCCAAGAGGACCTGCGCTCGCTCGCCGTCATCTACGACAGGTCGCCCGCAGACCTCACCGAAGAGCTCATCACGTGGGGCGTACTGGACGCTGAGGCCCGCCGCGCCGTCGAGGCCTTCTGAACAAA
>WNGG01004069.1_pt1 | contig 16446 bp, 15 predicted proteins | sample 5400661 | NCBI WGS metagenome assembly WNGG01 (sample SAMN13153372, study PRJNA577476) | soil metagenome | isolation source: 100 cm soil or saprolite under Garry oak tree replicate 1 | place: USA:California | collected 2016-06-15 | reverse complement strand
TGGTGAGACATCGGCATCTCCTTGTCTTTGCAAGATGGAATCCTGTTTCTATTTTATGCTGAATACAGGACAATTTCCTTCCCAATTTTTCCTTTCTCAACAAAGGAAAAGCCTTTCTCTCGTTGCGCAACTCGTGGGTCATACCATGCGCTCGCACGCCGGTGGAGTTCGGGCACCTGGGCAGGCTGCCTGCGCTGCAAGCGATGGCGCAACGCCTCAGCGAAGAGCTGGTGGTAGCGATACCACAGCCGCTCATCATCCAATGGAACGAGGAAGAGATTGGCCTGCTCTAACTGCTCCAGCATCGCCTGGCCGCTGGCCCCTCCGCCATGCTCGCCAATTACGGCCTCACAGAGTGATCCCTGGAGTCGTTCAAGGATGGCTGTCTGTAGCAAAAAGGTCTGGACAGGCTCGGGCTGGCGGGCAAGCACCTCCTCAGTCAGGTAGTCGATAATGTAGCGCTGACTACCCGTGAACGCTTTGAGAAAGGCTGGAATATCTTGACGCCCCCGCATCGACAGGGCTGCCAACTGCAATCCCGCAATCCAGCCTTCTGTGCGTGCCTCCAAAGCAGCGATGTCCCCATCTGAAAGCTCCAGTCCGAGCCCACGAGTCAGGAATGCTGCAGTTTCCTCAGTGGTGAAGCGAAGATCAGCCGCGCGGATCTCGGTCAAGTGACCACGGGTGCGCAGGCGTGCCAGGGGAAGAGAAGGATTTGCCCGTGTCGCCATGACCAGGTGGAGCTGGCGTGGCAGATGGTCAAGAAGAAAAGCCAGAGATCGATGGATGGATTGCTCTGTGATCAGATGATAGTCATCCAGCACAAGTGCAACCTCGTGTGGCAGGGTAGCAAGAGCATTGATCCAGGCGGTCAAGACGGTTTCTATGGGTGGAAGAGGCGAGAGAGTGGACGCCTGAAGGAGCGCCAGGGCGGATGCCCCACTGCCAGGATGGACGCGCTCCAGAGCAGTAAACACATAGGTCCAGAAGCGCGTGAGGTCATCATCTCCACGCTCCAAAGACACCCAGGCGGCTGGAAGAGGAGTGTGCTCGAGCCAGGTAGAGAGGAGGGTGGTCTTGCCAAAGCCGGCAGGAGCTGCGATGAGTGTGAGCGGGCGTTGGATGCCAAGTTGGAGTTGGCTCACGAGACGCGGGCGAGGAACCAGATCGGCACCGACCGAGGGCCTGGCGAGTTTCGTGACCAGGAGCACTTGCTCGCTCGTGCGACCTTTCGTGTCCCCTGATGCCAGCACGTCTCGTGGGGCAAGATTGTTTTGCATCGGTTCTGCTCTCCCACAGTGCTGTATGGAAACGTGCGCTTTTTCAAATCCAGAGAGTCGAAGATGGCCTTGTTTCTGACCTCTTTGCTGTCGTCTTCTGTATTTCCACGGCTCCGTTTCCTCTTTTCAATCACTAACTCATGTGCGTGTTGAGATACGTGTTTTGTGTCTCAGGAAAATAGAGGTCCCGGATTATGTATAATCAAAAGTCAAGCCCTTTGACCCCCTTTTTCCGACACTGCCTCCGTGCGGGTGCCCAAGTCTACACGCTTCCAACTAACGATTGCGGGAGAGATGCCACTCTTTTGTCGCTCGATGAGCCGCTGGAGGCGGATGGCCATCCCGCATATGGAAGTTGGAAGCATGTAGCAGTTTTGAGCACCAAAGCGTTCCACCAGGCCCCAAACGCCGGAGCAGGCTGCCACCAGTCACTAGCGCAGAGCGAGCAATGGCAGCGCCCCGCTCAGGACGATCAGTAGGGCCACTCCCAGCAGGAGACTGGCCGCGACGAGCCGCCCCTTGGGATGGCCGATATTGATGGTCGTACCGAAGTTTGGATTCCGCTTGGGCACGAAGAGGGCGGGGTCCTGGGGGTTCATATAGAAGCCCAGCTTCCAGTAACGTGCGTCCGTGCGGTCAAGCACGGGCTGGCCGGACTGGTCCCAGTGCGCGAGGTCTAGGGCGGTCCGCCCGACCAACAGGACCAGGATGGCGTACACCACCAGCGCCAAGACCACCAGGCCCAGGAAGGCCGACAAAAACCAAATGAACGATGTCATCTTCAACGCTCGCTCCCTTCGCATCAGAGTGCTTTCATTCCTAATAGGTATTAACGCAGCAAGCCCAACTTCTTACAAGATGGCCTTGTGCGACACAAGGGGAACGTCTCTCCCGCAAACTTTTTTTGGGAAGCATTTAGCACAGCAGTCAAGGCCAAGACAAGCGCACCCCCACTCTTCAGCCCTTCCTCCTGCGCGGCGAGGATTCACTGTGCTCTGTGATCACTAGCCCGCACCGGAGGGGACGCGGTCGCGGCGGCTCTCGCAGACGGTAGGCACACAGGCAGCCGAGCCAGGCGACTACGGTCGGCAGCAAGAAGAACGAGGGGACCTGATCGCGCAACTCCAGCAGGGAGGGCCTCCTTTTCCAAGGCGGGACGGATGATCGTAAAGCGTTCCAGGGCCTGCGCTCTTTGAGCCTCTGAAAGGGGGTGAGTGGCAGCGATGCTTCGCGCATTCCGAGTCCTCTTTCACACGGAAGGAGTCAATAGCACGATTTCCCCTCAGTATACCAGATCACCAGGGTAATGGCAAAGAAATCACCAGCTTAAGCAGGGCAATCGCATCTAATTTTTCAAAAGGCTTGTAGAGGGCATCTATGATAGGGAGAAGTATAAACTGGACTATTCTCATGCGGCTTTCAGCCTCAGTTCCCAAATTTAGATGCGATTGCCCTGGTGCTCCTCCTGGCATTCTTGATGATATTTACCATCGTACTGGCTTTCATTAATTTTGGTATTGATGAGGTAGCAAACCCACGTCTGCGTAAAGAACCCAAAACAAAGCTTGCAAAGACAGACCCTGAGCGAAGCGAAGGGTGACAACTGTCCGCGGAGGGAGCAGTATAATATGACCATGGTTTGCGCAGTGTATTGTAGGGCAAGGTTCAAAAAGAGCCAATCCTGCTTGATAATGTTTGCATAATACGAGCGTGAAATCGTCAAGTTCATTTGAACCATGCCTGAGGAGAATAAATTATGGCACGTATAAAATTCGCGTACATCGGTGGAGGGAGTACTCGTGCCGCCGGTACTATGGCCTCTTTTGTCCACCAGGGAGAAAACTTCGTCGGCTCTGAGGTGGTTCTGATCGACCTGGATGAAGAACACCTGGGGATCGTTCAAACCATCGCTCAGAAGATGGCACGCGCCAGAGGACTCGATCTGACCATCACAACGACGACCAATCGACGAGAAGGTTTGCGAGACTGTGATGCTGTTCTGACCAGTTTTCGACCCGGAGGCTTTGAGGCTCGCTATCTTGATGAAAGTATTCCGCTCAAGTATGGGGTGATTGGCCAGGAGACTCAGGCTCCAGGCGGTTTCTTTATGGCCTTGCGCTCAATCCATGTGATGAAAAGCATTATCGAAGACATGGAAGCCGTCTGTCCCAACGCCCGGCTCTTCAATTACACTAATCCCATTAATATCGTCTCAGAGGCGGTGACTCATCATACCTCTATTCCCACCGTTTCGTTTTGCGAAGGACCAATCCTGGGTAATCGGGAGTTTGCAGAGGTGATCGGCCTTGACCCTGATAAATTAGATGCGGTCTCAATTGGCCTGAATCATGGTTCCTGGTCGGTGCGCCACCTGTATGATGGGCAGGATTTCATTCCGCTCCTGCAGCAGGCGTTTGAGCGGCTGTGCTATGATTCTGAAATACCGCGAGAAGATTTGCGCCTGATCGAACTGGCCTGCCGAATGGAGTCATTGCCGAGTCACTACTTCCAGTATTACTACTTCAAGGATGAGATTCTGGCCGAACTCCAGGCCAAACCAACCACACGTTCGCAAGATATCATGGCGAGTGTGCCCGATTACTGGGCGCATTACCGGGAGCAGGCCGCACGTGATATCCCAGAACTCGATCCTGGCCGCTCACGCGGAGGGCTGCATGAACTGGAACTGGCGATTGATGTCATGGATGCCATCTATAACGACCGCAAAGAGGTCTGGTATGTCAACGTTCCCAACAGAGGTTCGATTAGCGATTTTCAAGATGATTTGGTAGTTGAAACGCTCGGCTATGTCGATCGCAACGGCGTTGCTCCCCTGGTGATGGGCCATCTGCCACGCCATGTGGTTGGCCTGGTCAAGATGCTTGGTGAGTACCAGGCGTTGGCTGCCGAATCTGCGTGGAGTGGCAATCGTATAGACGCTATTCATGCCCTGGCAAGTCATCCGTTAGTCTTCTCCTTGCATAAGGCAGAGGCGATTTACGAAGAGATGGCTGCTGCACATCGACAATACCTCCCTGAACGCCTGCTCCGCCGGTAATCGAGGCAGACCACGTGACGTGCTGGATAAATCCGCACTCTACAGATAAATCGGCACTCTACACGCTCGCTCAGGGTGACAACTGTCACTGTCATGCTGAGTGAGGCGTCGCATAAGGAAAGTACAAATGCAATATGTCTTAGGAGTTGATGGGGGAAACACGAAAACCATTGCGCTCGTAGCCACCCTGGATGGGAGAATTGTCGGGGCAGGGCGTGGAGGATGCGGCGATATCTACAATGCACTCGATAATAGGGATGGTACAGACTCAGCTATGGTGGCCATTGCGAATATCGAGTATGTTGTGAGGAGTGCCTTACAAGCAGCTCATGTCGAACCACCTGAACTCGTCGCTGCTGTGTTCAACATGGCCGGGGCGGACTGGCCTGAAGATTTTGCCTTCTTGCAGGCTGCCATAGAGGCGCGTGGCTTCGGTCGTACTGTCATTGTACAGAATGACGCAATGGCTGTATTACATCCAGCTTCACCGGACGATACTGGCGTCTCTGTTATCTGCGGAACTGGAGCAGCTACCGGAGCGCGAGGACCCGGTGGCCGAACCTGGCACTCAAGCTTCTGGCAGGGCCAGATTCAAGGAAGTGCCCAACTGGGTCAGAAAACATTGGATGCGGTGTACCGTTCAGAACTAGGTATCGAACCACCAACGACTCTCACTCCGCGTGTTCTCGACTTTTTTGAGCTGAAAACTGTTGAGGAGCTGCTCCATCTGTTTACCAGTCGTGTGGCACAGCTACCAGATCACCGTGGTCGCCTGACACCCATTCTCCTGGATGAGGCACATGCAGGCGATAGTGTTGCCAGGCAGATAGTGGAGGAACATGGCAGGGCTCTTGGCAAGTTTGCGCAGGCAGCAGCACGGATTGTCGGGCTTGAGGGAACAGTTTTTCCCCTGGTGTTAGCAGGCGGTGTTTTTCGCCATCCCTCTCCACTATTAGCAAATACGATCATTGAAACTGTTCGTGCAACCTCGCCAGCAGTGCGGCCTACGCGTTATCCCTTCGAACCGATCATTGGTGTGCTTTTCACTGCGCTTGAAACTGCAGGAGTTCCCATCACTGATGCTCTTTTAGAGCAACTTCTCCCCACTATTCCGCCTTCCACGCTTTTTGCTACTACTGTTGATTATGGTGGGCATCGTGAGCAAATGTAAAGTATCTCTCTTGCTTTTGAGGGGCTACGCCTCCGCGCCAATCTGAAGAACGCGCACACCGCGCATGTCTAACCAGTACTGTCCCTTTGCATGCACAATGCGAATGAGGGCGTTATCACAGGAAGGGCAGCGCACAATCGTCCCCATACCGTGCATGTAGACGGCGAGGGCACCGATAGCTTCAGTCATGCCACATGCTGTACAGGTTGCCTGGCAAACTGTGATTTCAAAGGGGAAGATCTCCTGCAGAATGCCCGCGGCAGCATTGCCATCCAATTTGTTTTCCATCATGCTCCTCCTGTTGGTCCGAAGCGTTCGGTTTTAATACGTGCTGATTCATAACCAGATGAGAGCAAACCGGCTGCGGCGGTCTCAACGAGCTGTGTTGGGCCACAGATGAATACCAGGGGCCGCTGTGCCTGATAGCCGTCTTCGGCAGTGAGCTGCACATCCACATGCTGGCCGGGACGATGTCCTTGCCATGCAGGGACGGTAATGATCAAACTCTTTGCCCGAGCTGTCTCTCCCTGGGTTGCAACCACCTCACCGAGCTGCCAGGTTAGTCGCCCCAATACCGTTCTTCTTTCCATGGATCACCCCGGTTGTGATAGCCAAGCGACTCCCAAAAGCCCGGTTCATCCTCATCGACCAATCGGAGACCCCGGACCCACTTGGCGCTCTTCCAAAAGTAGAGATGGGGGACAAACAACCGTGCCGGTCCACCGTGTTCAGGTGCCAGTGGTTGCCCTTCGTAGGCGTAAACGACCCATGCCTTGCTGCCGGTGACGTCTTCAAGGGGCAGATTGGTCGTATAGCCGCCGTCACAGAAGGCGATCACGTAGTTAGCAGCGGACACAACCTGCGAGAGCAACGTATCGACGGAGACACCTTCCCAATGCGTGTCCAGTTTCGACCACTTGGTTACGCAGTGGATGTCGGCTGTCACCGTCTCATGCGGCAATGCTCGAAATTCGTCCCAGGTCCAGCGTTTCGGTTGATCGACCTCTCCCAGAATGGAGAAATCCCAGGTCTCTAAAGGAGTGCGTGGGGTCGGGCCCGCCGAAAGGACAGGAAAGCCACGTTCAAGGTACTGTCCAGGCGGAATTCTTCCGGTGAGGTCGCTCTGCTGACGACGGCCCCGGAACCCTCGCGAGAAGGATCCTTCACTCATTTCGTCACCTCCTGTCCTAGTCGAGTGAAGCCAGGAGTCTTCCAACTGTATAGGTGAGCTACGTTTTACATCCTCAGTAATGTAGTCTCAGGTTGGGTCTACTCGTTACATTTAGAGAGGCGGAGATTTTTGGGTGAAGTTCCAACGAGAATAGCGTGTACTTCCCTTCATATTGTAACGAATCGGAGAAAGGAATGACCATGTGATAGAGGAAGTACATCTGGAAGACAATGAAGACAATATGGAAGGAGATAAAGTAGATGACTTCGCAAACAGAGTATGATGCAATTGTGATCGGCGCAGGGCAGGCGGGAGGACCGCTCTCCACAGCATTGGCGCGAGCCGGGTGGAGGACGGCCATTATCGAGCGGGAACATGTCGGGGGCACCTGTATCAACGAGGGTTGCACACCTACCAAGACGATGGTCGCCAGTGCACGTGTGGCCTATTTAGCGCGACGAGGTGCAGATTACGGCGTACAGACTGGTGAGGTGACAGTGGATATAAAGAAGGTGCGGCAACGCAAACGGGACATTGTCGATAGCTTTCGCAACGGGAGCCAGCGGCGCATCGAAAGTACCCCAGGTGTCGATCTTTTGATGGGTGAGGCCAGCTTTACAGGGCCGAAGACATTGGAAGTACGCCTGAACAGCGGTGAGACTCGTCAACTCACAGCTAACACCATCTTTATTAATGCCGGTGACCGACCGGCAAAGCCGTCGATAAGTGGAATAGAGACGGTCTCCACACTTAATTCGACCTCGATTATGGAACTGGATGTCATACCTGAACACTTGCTGGTTATAGGTGGAGGATATGTCGGCCTGGAGTTTGGTCAGATGTTCCGCCGCTTCGGCAGCCAGGTCACCATTATACAGAGGGGAGCATATCTGCTTGCTCGTGAAGACCCAGATGTAGCTGAGGAGGTGGCGAACATCATGCGCGAGGATGGCATAGACGTGCTGCTAGAGACCAGACCGGTGCGTGTTGAGCAGTCTTCGCTCGGCAGTATTCGGCTGACTGTGCAGACACCGACAGGGGAACGGACCCTCACAGCATCCCATTTACTGGTGGCAGCAGGACGGGTGCCCAATACGGATTGGCTCAATCTGGAAGCGGCCGGGGTGCAGACGGATAAACGCGGCTATATCCAGGTGAACGAGCGACTGGAGACCAATGTACCGGGTATCTATGCCTTAGGTGATATCAAGGGCGGACCTGCCTTCACGCATATCTCCTATGACGATTTTCGCATCATTCGCACCAATCTCCTGGAAAAAGGCAACGCTACTATACACGAACGGCTGGTACCATATACCGTTTTCATCGATCCGCAACTCGGAAGGGTAGGGCTAGGCGAGGCAGAGGCGCGGACACAAGGTCGCAACATTAAGGTGGCTAAAATGCCGATGAATTACGTCGCCCGTGCGTTAGAAGTGGACGAGTCCCGAGGTTTTATGAAAGCGGTGGTAGACGCGGATACAGGCCAGATTCTGGGTTGTGCTGTCCTGGGTATCGAAGGGGGCGAGATCATGGCGATGTTGCAAATGGCGATGATGGGCAAGCTTGCGTATACCGTCCTGCGAGATGCTGTCTTTGCTCATCCAACATTGGCAGAGTCACTGAATAATCTCTTCTCAGCTCTTGATCAGTGACGGGGAGAGTTGGTGACCATGTCGGAACCAATCCATCCCGCCAACGCCGCTCGGTCGCGGCTGAACCAAGCCAGCTTGCCAACGACGCTAGCGCGTCTACTGCTTCGCAGTCAGGCAAGCTGCAAGGCATAGTGTCGCACTCAGGCGGGATGCAAGGAAAAGGTACGCCCCCTGGCATCACTATTCAGCCAGGGGGCGCGACTTTAATCCCGATAGGCGTAATTTCCTCTCTGAGCGACCCCTGTTGGTCGCCTCTCCATGTTATGCTGCCTCAACCAAGCGCAGGATTGCTCGGGCGGGTGCACCATCGCCTCCCTCAATCTTGAGCGGAAGACAGATCAGTTCAACTATTCCAGGTGACACATTCGACAGATTGAGACCCTCGATAATCCATATTCCCGCCTCGAGCAGAGCGTGATGGGTCTCGACTCCATCTTTGAAGAATCCCCCGACCGAGAGGTAATCAATGCCAACAGTCTGCACCTGCTGTGCCGCAAGGTATCGCGCAGCTTCCTGCGAGATGTAGACGAAGTCCTCGACAAAGTCATTGGTTTGCCAGCACCTGGCAGAGTTCCGGGTCTTGAAGAGGATTCGCTCATCACGTTGAATCTGGTAGGGACGGAGTTCTTCCGGCTTGATCGATTGTGGGTCGCCAATCTCGATCACACGGGCTCGCCCGATGGTGGCGGAAAGTGGCATGCTATCGATGCCCTTCCCCGCTCGGAAGAAGTGGAGCGGGGCATCCATATGCGTCCCAGTATGCGCTCCCATCGAGAGTTTCGAGACTGTTGCTACGTCTCCGCGCTCGATGTCCAGCATCCGTTCAATGGAAACGGGTGGGTTATCTGGCCAATGCACCATGCCGGTCCGAAGGGGGACCGACACATCAATCCAGCCTTCTGTCATCATTGCAATTTCTCCTGACCTTCTACCTCATTCATAGTCTCGTCCCTCATCCGTTCGTTACACTTCAAAATAGCGAGGGATTGTGATCATACTCACTGCTCAACCCTCCTTGCTCTCTGAATGACCTGCGCCAGAATGCGTATCCCGGTGGCAATATCGTTGGGCGCGGCACAACTATAGGCAAGGCGCAGGTGGTGTTCGCCCTCGGAAGGATTCACGAAGAACCCTTCCCCTGCCGCCAGCGATACCCCTTGTTGGAGTGCCAGGCGCTTGACATCTTGTGCAAAAACACTCTTCGGCAAACGGAGCCAGATGAAAAAGCCACCCGCAGGGTGTGTCCATCCCACATCGGAAGGCATGTACTGGTCCAGAGCGGAGAGCGCTACGTCACGGCGCATTTTGTAGAGCGACCGCAAGTGCAAAATATGCTTCTCCCAATGTCCGTTCCGACAGTACTCGGCAACAATGTGTGCCGCCAAAGGGTTCGCGCCACCTCCCATTTGCGTCGTTCCACAGTTGATACAGCGCTGGATGGCATCCTCGGAACCGAACATCCATCCAAGCCGCAATCCAGGCGCAAGCGTTTTCGAGAAACTGCCAATGCTCACCACCTGCTTGCCATTCGCCAGGGCATAAAAGCTGGCAGGTACTGTGCCCTCAAAAGAGAGGTCGCGATAGACATCATCCTCCACGATCAGGAAGTCATAGTGGTGAGCCAGCCTGATCATTTCGAGACGCCGTGCTTCGGACAACGTGATGCCCGTCGGGTTGTGAAAGTTCGGAATGGTATAGAGGATGCGGGGAAATGTGCCGCTCGAGTGGAGCCGTGCTACCTGTTCTTCCAATTCTCTGGTGATGAGGCCCTCTTCGTCCATGGGGATGGAGCGCAACTCGAGCTGATGATCCCGAAAAATGTGAATAGCGTCCACGTAGGTCGGTGCCTCAACCAGCACCACTCCTCCCGGTCTGGCGTACAGCCGTGCGAGCATGTCTACGGCGTGCGTCGAGCCTGCAACCACCATCAGGTTCCCAGACTGGAGAGCAAGCCCCTGCTCTCGATTGATTTTCTCTACGAGCACATTGATCAGGCTGTGCGTTCCCTGCTCTGGAGCGTACTGGAGCGCTGTAGAGGATTGAGGAGAGCTGAGGACCTGTTGCATGGCATTGCGCAGTTCAGATGGAAGGAGCGTCGCTGGGTCTGGATGGCCTAGCAGAAGTGAGATCGTGTTCGCTGCCATTCCTTTTCCTTGCAGCTTGCCTGACTGCGAAGCAGTAGACGCGCTAGCGTCGTTGGCAAGCTGGCTTGGTTCAGCCGCGTCCGAGCGGCGTTGGCGGGATGGATTGGTTCCGAGAGGGAGATCAGTTGGGGTCATTGGATGCTCTTTTCACTCTTCTGCCACACGATGGCGAAACTGATCGGGTGGTTCAGGTAGCGGCTCCAGTGTGGTTTGTGGGTAATCCATTCCTCATCGACGAGACCTTCATGCATCTCGCGGAGCAACCACCCGGCTGCCAGAGCCGCCTGGACATGTTCGCTGAAGAGATGAACATAACATTGGATGGTCACCGACTCCCCCGTCGCCCGATCAAAATGCGTTGGAACCCCATTCAAGAGGAAATAGGGATGATAGCCCACAATGACGAAGAACCCCATGGGGCGCGTAATGCGGGCCACTTCGGTGTAGAGCGGGCGCACATCCGGCAGGTGTTCGTCTGCCAGTACGGCAGTCACAAGGTCAGCGTGTGCTGGTCCGAAGGGAGTTTCAAGCATGTTGCCAATGAGCAACTGGTTGTAGACGCCCTTTGCTCGTGCGACCTCCACCATTTCGGCGGTCACATCGATGCCATCCAGGCACGACACGCCCCTGTTTTTGAGCAACACCCCAATGCGTCCGGTTCCGCAGGCCAGATCGGCAGCCTGTTGGATCTGATCCCAGGGGACCGATTGGATGCGGGAGAGCAGACGCAGGTCCATCGCATCCAGCACGGTCTCCTCGTAGGTCTGGGCCCACTCGCGGTATCCCTGTTGGACCGAGACCGTCGGGTATTTCCGAATATCAAACTGGGAAAAGTCCATCGCTGTCTCCACACCTGAATGGACGGTTACTGCAGGTAGTGCTCGACAGTCTGCTCATCGCGCACCCTGGCCTCATCTGGATTGAGACCAGCCGATCGCCGGGCACGCCGTTGGCGTAACAGGTCCCAGCATTGATCCAGGCTCACCTCAAGTGCCCGAATGCGGACACGTTGCTCATCATCCAGGCCGCCCTGCTCCGCCAGTTTCGTAAGTTCGTGCTCCTCGTTCACCAGTGCTTCGATGTGGTGCAGGATTTCAGTGTCGCTCATATGTTCCTCCTGATTATTGTAAATCCTTGTTCAGAATGCCCTCTGTCTCGCCGCTTGCTCTCGACGAGATACTACAATATACAACAAGAGTTCACATCCTTTGCAAGCATATGCTGGTTCAGTGGATAAGGATCACCACACGCCAGGGCGATTTACAAGTGCTCTTTTGCGGCACGTGCTGGATAAATCTCTTACCTCTCCCCCAGAGAGGGTGCTCTACAGGCGGCGGGGAGGAAGGAGTTTTGCGAGGACACCTCGCGCTCCGGCAAAGGGCGGCCGCCCTCTGCACTCCTGCTTGGTGGCCACTTTTACATCGCCCTGACCACACGCAAGTAGGCATATGGACGAACCGCGTTGATGTGGCATAATGATGTCACGGAGGAGAGAGAAAGAACTCAAGGTCTCCTCTTATGCCTGGTTTGAAGTCACCTTCACCCCGCAGGGACCGATCATTCATCCGGCACAGGCGGAGGCAAGCCGCCAGGCTCTGATCGTGTTTCTGGGTGAGGCTACGACGGCCTTTGGCGCTGACCCCAGGCAGGTCTACCTGATGGGTTTTAGCTGCTCGCCTCCGGCAAGAAATGCAACGTCGTTTGGCCGTCAACGTGGACCCGGTACGTCTGTGGCGGGATCGCTGGGCGGGACTGCAAGGGATCGACTTGGAGATAGTGAGTCTGGCAGAGCGCTTGCAGGATGCACCTCGTCCCGGGGTGAGGCCGAAGTTTAACGCCGAACAACGCTCTCAGATGGCGGCGCTGGCCTGTGAGCCTCCAGCCAAAGCGGGACGGCCGGTCAGGAAGTTTCCGGGGCGGGAGATAGTTGATGAACTGAAAGCGCGAGGCATCGTCGAGCAGATTTCGCCACGACATGCCGCACGACTGCTCAAATACATCTTCTGACCTTTGGCTAACCCCTACTCCCCCAACAACTCCTCAATCCTCTCCTCAATCGTCTTTGCTGTCGGATAGAACACCATCTCCTCGATAGCGTTGTAAGGAGCCGCAGGAGCCGGAAGCGCGGAGACGAAGGCGGGGGTAGCATCCAGGTCGTAGAAGCAGTTCTGCACAATCCAGGAGTGGAGGTGACGACCGAAGCTGGTCAGATCGGACTCTTCTGTCACCACCATCACACGGTTTGCCTCGCGCACGGCGGCAGCTACAGCCTCTTTGTCGAAGGGTTCGAGCGTGCGGAGATCGACGATCTCGATGGCACCACCATGGCGGTTGACAATATCGGCGGCTGCGGTGCAGGATTCGAGTACCATTGTGCCCCAGCTAATAATGGCGACACTGGTTGGTCCCTCGCCGATGCGGAAGCGGCGGGCCTTGCCGATTGGCAGGGTGTAGTAGCCATCGGGGACGTTCCAGAGTTCGGCCATGGCTGCGATGAGGTTGCCCTGGCTGTCTTTGGGTGGATCAGAACGATAAAGGCGTCCGCGTTCCAGGAAAGTCACGGGTGACTGCGCTCGTGCTGCTTCGAGCATCAGGCCCTTGGCATCAAATGGTGTGGAGGGACAGATCGTAATCATCCCTGGGATATAGGTGAACCATTGCTCGCCTGCATTGGAGTGACCGAAGGCACCACCACCAGCACCACCACTTGAGATGGGACCACCACCACCACTTCCTGACTTGGTGCGGATGAGTACCGGGACGTGCCAATCTCCACAGCTCTGGTAGGAGACTCTTGCCGCCATGCGGATGGTCTGAGCGGCTGACTGATGGTAGTCGACGAACTGAATTTCTGCACAACGCGCCTTCCCATCAATCATGCCAGCACCGGCAGCGATGCCGACGATCAGCTGCTCGTTGAGTGGGCTGCTGATGGCACGTCCTGGGAATTTTGTGACGAGCGTAGCTGTTGCACCGAAGACGCCCCCCTTGGGGCTACCAACGTCCTGTCCATAGACGAAGAAGCCCTCGTCACGCTCTGCCAGTTCTGCCAGCGCTTCGTTGATGGCACCTAGCATTGTCGTCTGGCGTTTCGCGCCGCGTGGCGTATTCTCTTGCCACTTTGGGATAGAAATGATGTGTTGCATTACTCGGTCGGGTGTTGGCTCTGGCTCTTGCAACACCTGGGCTTCAGCCTTTTCGAGTTCGGCACGTACTTCCTTGCGGATACGGTCGATGTCACCTTCCTGCAGGTGTCCATGTTCAACGAGCCAGCGACCGAAGTTCTTTACTGGATCCTTAGTGGCTGTTGTTTGCTCGATCTCTTCTTTTGTACGGTAGGAGCGAATGTCAGTGCTGCTGGAGTGTGGATCGAGCAGGCCCAATTTCAAATACATCAGCACTGGTCCCTCGCCTGAGCGGATGCGTTGCACAAAGCGAGTAGTAGCTTCATAAGTTGCCATAGTATCTGTGCCATCGACTTCCTCAGAGTAGACGTCAGCTCCTCTTGCCCATTCAACGAGCGAGCCGCTCCATTGCACAACTGAGGGGGTGGTAATAGCCCAGCCATTGTCGGCCACAATCATCAGGACCGGCAACTTGTGGACCGATGCCTGGCGGAAGAGGACGTTGAAGTCGTTGGTTGCTGCTCCACCGTCCCCTGTAGAGAACATGATCAGTTCTTTGCTCTGGTGCCGCTTTAAGGAAAAACCAACGCCACCAGCAAAAGGTGCGAGTGCGCCGACTTCGCTAAAAGTTGGCAGGATACGATGCTGTTTGCTGCTGTAGTGTGAGGGCATATTGCGACCTGCGCCCATTGGCCCTGTTGAGCGCGAATAGGCTTCGCGGAGTGCTGCATAAATATCGCCTGTGCGTTGTAGCCAGGCGGCAAGGTCACGATAGTAGAGGGCGAGCCAGTCATTCTGATCGAGTGCTGCTACAACGGCAGCCATACTTTCGTGTCCGGCGCATCCAATATAAAAAGGAAATCGGCCCTGAGTCTTGCGCGTTTTCAGTAGATCGTTTGTGACTCGTGCCGTTACCATGGTTCGGTATAGTGCAATAAGGTCCAGCGGCTGTGCTGTAGTATCGGCTTCCGTAGCGCGGATATTGGTTGTCATGCTTCCTCCATGGATATTCCACGTCTGAGTGTGGTCTCTAAGGATTGTGTTCTTGTGACCTCATTATAGAATCGATGGCATTGAAAAGCAACGTTAGGAGATTTGCTCCTCCTCAACCCTACCGATGCCAGGTCTCTTGACGATATCTGATAATGTTATATCGTCGTAATGCCAGGGAGTATGCTCAGTGTCTTTCGCAAAGTACACGAAGAACTCGGTCACACCATGACGTGGTCGCAGGGCCAGTTTGGCTGCACCGAGTGGTACTAACCCTGCCTCCGTGCCTGCTTTCAATGTTCGGTGTAGTGCTGCTACCAGCAATGTTGGGTCATCCACCTGCCCGGTACGACGTGCTGTTGGACTGTCCACCTCGAAGAGGGGCTTAAGTAAGGCGAGTATCTCTCCTTTGGGTATGAGCGAGGCGGCTATGGGGAGTGCTTTGGTGAGCGAGAGGTAGGAGAGATCGAGGGTGATCAGTGTGGGAGGTGGGTCAAGGTCGGTGGGAGATAGGTCGCTGAGATTGGTGCGTTCCAGGTTGCGCACTCGTGGGTCAGTACGCAGGCGTCCTACTAACTGACCGTAACCAACCTCCACGGCATAGACAAGCACGGCATCATGTTGTAACAAGCAATCAGTGAATCCACCCGTGGAAGCGCCACAGTCGAGCGCCACACGACCTGCCACTGTCACCCCAAAGTGGTCGAGTGCAGCCTCCAACTTATAGCCACCCCGGCTGGCATAGCGCTGCCGTCCTCGCACACGCAGGACTGCATCAGAAGGCACCAGCATACCTGGCTTATCGATGCGTTGGTCATTGACCAGTACCTGCCCGCTCATAACCCAGCGCCGTGCTTCATCCTCGCTGTCAAAGATGCCGCGTTCGGTCAGCAGTGTAGCCAGTGGACGTTTGCGTGCTGACTTCTTTCCTTCTCGCACGAGTCGCTCCCATTTCTTTTATTGCCAGTGCTAATTGTATAGCGGGGAAGATTTGGCGTCAAAAGTTTCCAGGGGATGGGAGGCTCTGATGAAGAGATTCCTAGATTTGTTGCTTCTCTCTTTTTAGGGAGCTATAATAGCGGCAGAAGAGATCATGTATGGATGATAAGCCAGATAGCCTGAAAGATAGAAGGGGCACAGGTAGCAATTTGGAGATAAGTTCCTCCTCACCTTCTACTTCCCTGCTACGCGACCTCTATGCACGTATGCTTTTGACGCGAGTTGTGGATGAGTATTCTTGTGCCTTGTATGAACAAGGACAGGTGGGCTTTGTTGCTAGCTGTTGTGGTCACGAGGCGGCCCAGGTGGCAAGTACTATCTGTATTGAGGTAGGCAAAGACTTCACCTTGCCCTATTATCGAGACCTGGGAGTTGTGCTGACCATCGGTATGACACCCTATGAAGTTTTTCGCACCTATCTGCAAGCGCACTCCCGTCAGACAGTTGGAAGAGACAGTGTGGAACCAGGCGAGCAAATGGCTTTCAGGCAGCCTCGGACTCATACAATATCTCACTGGGGCTACCATAAGCACAACATGGTCACTGGTCCCGGCCCTGTTGCAACGCAGATTCTTCATGCTGCTGGCATCGCATTCGCCTGCAAATTGCGGAAAGCCCCGGTCGTCACTGTGGCCTACTGTGGTGATGGTGCTACTGCCGAGCCGGATTTCCTCGAAGGCATTACATTTGCTGCCCAACATCAACTCCCCGTAGTATTTATCTGCGAACAGGATTGCAGTCATTCCCACACCGATATCTCCTCTCTTTCCCCACTCTTACAAAACTTGTCCCTTCCTCCTGGTCTTGCGCATCGTTGTATCGATGGTTCTGATGTGATAACGGTCTATGCAAC
>WNGG01009951.1_pt1 | contig 16449 bp, 17 predicted proteins | sample 5400661 | NCBI WGS metagenome assembly WNGG01 (sample SAMN13153372, study PRJNA577476) | soil metagenome | isolation source: 100 cm soil or saprolite under Garry oak tree replicate 1 | place: USA:California | collected 2016-06-15 | reverse complement strand
CCGGCGAGACCGAAGGGCTCCTGCCAGCGCGAGGGCATCAGCAGCGCGCGGGCCCGCCGGTAGAGCGCGGAGAGCCGCTCGCGCCCGACCCACCCCAGGACCTCGGCCCCGGCCTCCTCGAGCTCCGCGCGCAGCGGACCCGTGCCGACGACGAGCAGGGGCAGGTCGAGGCGGGAGAGCCGCCAGGCCGCGACCGCCTCGCGCGCTCGAACGGCGGCACCACCGTCACCCGCTCGGCGCCGACCCCCGCCGCGACCAGCTCCCGCTTCATGTAGGCCGACAGCACGACGATGCGCAGGCGGCGGAGCGCGGCCAGCCGCTCGCTCGTGAGCGCATGCATCTCGCGGAAGTAGCCCTCGTCCTCGAAGCACGCCGCGCAGGCCTCGGGCGCCATCGGCACGCCGCACACGCTGCCGTCACGCTTCCACTTGACGCGGCTCGGGCGGCCGGCCACCCATTCCAGCACCGCGGGATTCACGACCGTGTGGACGTGGATCAGATCGGGAGCGATCGCCGCGGCGAGGCCGTCGAGCGCCGGCGGCGCGTGCGTGCGTGCGTCGAGCCCCGCGACGATCCTCACCGGACAGCCGGGGTCGACACGCCCCTCGTCGGCTCCCGCCGCGAGGAACACCTGGTGCCCCTGCTCGCGCAGCGCTTCGACGACCGCCAGCAGATGCCGATGCGAGCCGCCGCGGTCCGTCAGCCGGTCGGTGAGATGAAGGACGCGCACATCGCCAATTTACAGATCTCGCAGCGCCGCGGCGACCGGCAGGCGCGCCGCCCGGATCGCGGGGGGCAGACCGCCGACGACACCCATCACCAGCGCGAAGGCGACACCGATGGCCAGCAGCGCGGGCGTGATCCGGAACGCGAAGGCGAGGTGCGAGAAAGTCTGCCAGTTCATCGTGCCCGTGGTCAGGCCGTTCACGGGCAGGGCGAACAGGCAGCCGAGCACGCCGCCGATCCCCGCGATGAAGAGCGCCTCCACCACGAAGGACGTCACGACGCTGGCGCCGCCGAAACCGAGGGCCCGCATCGTGGCGATCTCGCGGGAGCGCTCCGCCACCGCCGAGTACATCGTGTTGAGCGCGCCGAACACGGCACCCAGGCCCATCACCGCCGCCACCATCGAGCCGAGGACGGTGATGAGCCCGGTGAGCATCTGTGATTCCTTCGCGTAGTACTCGGCCTCGCGCTCCACTTGGACGCTCAGCCGGGGGTCGCCGGTGAGGGTTTTCTTGAAGCCCTCGAAATCGCCGGCCGACCGCAGCCTCACCGTGGCCGACTGGTAGGAGCCGAGCGGCCGCTGGTAGACGCGCTTCAGCACCTCGGCGTCGCACCAGACCTCCGAGTCGAACGCGCTGCCGCCGGCGTCGAACGAGCCGACCACCGTCCAACTGTCGCCGCCGAACTTGACGGTGCTGCCGACGTCGAGACCGGCGTAGGTGCTCCGCACGTTGCGTCCCACGATCAGCTCGTTCAGGCCCGGCTGGAAGAAGCGGCCGTCTTTCAGCTTGACGCTCGGCCGCACTTCGAGCGCCCGGGCCGAGAGGCCGCGCACCTGCACGTTGGCGTCGGTGCCCGTGGTCTTGAGTGGAAACGAGGCCACCACCACCACCTCGGGGCTGACCAGCGACGCCGCGGGCGACCGCGCGACCCCGGGCGCGTCCTCGAAGATCTTCACCTGCTCGACGCTCACGTTGCTGTCCATCTCCGAGGTGGCGCCGGCCCGCCGCACGATCGCGTTCTCGGGCGAGCCGGAGGAGACGAGGGTGGCCTGGAAGCCGCGGGCCATGGCCAGCATGGCCACGAACACCGCGACCGTGCCCGCGATGCCGAGCACGGCCACCACCGCCGAAGGCCAGCGCTCGCGCACGCTGTTCACGTTGTAGACGAGCGGTATCGCCATCGTCAGACCCTCCGCAGCGCCTCGACCACGCGCAGCCGCATGGCCGAGAAGGCGGGCAGGAAGCCCGCGATCACCCCGACCACCAGCGCCGCTCCCACCCCGGCCGCGACCGCGCCTCCTGGCAGGTAGAAGATGGGCAGGAAGCCCCCGGTGGGATCTCCCCGCAGCGTCAGCGCCTTGGCCAGGCCGATGCCGATCGCGCCGCCCAGCAGCGCGATCAGGAGCGACTCGGCCAGCACGAGCGCCATCACCGCCCGATCGGGGAAGCCCACCGTCTTGAGCACCGCCAGCTCGCCGGTCCGCTCGCGGACGGCGATCGCCATGGTGTTCCCGGTGACCAGCAGCAGCGTGAAGAAGACGACCGCGCCGATCGAGAGGATCAGCAACTCGATGTTGCCCATCTGCTTGGCGAAGGACGCGGCCATCTCCTTCTCGGTTTGCGCCCTCGTCTCGTAGGGCGAGTTGGCGAAGGTCTCGTCGACGGCCTTCATCACGCTCGCCGCGTGGTCGGGGTTGTCGATGCGCAGCGTGTACCACCCGATCATGTTCTTGTAGGAAGGGGGCATCTTCTCGTTCAGGTAATCCCAGTGGAACCAGAACTGGGTCGTGTCGTCCTGGGGACGCGTGCCCTTGTAGATGCCGCGGAGGTTGAACTCGAAGACGCCGGAAAGAAAGGTCCCCCGGATCGGGATGCGGTCCCCGACCTTCCAGTGGTACTTGTCGGCGGTGAGCTTGCCGGCGATCGCGCCCGCCCGGTCCTCCTGGAACGCCTTCCACTGGTCGTCGGGGATCACGAACTCGGGGTACATGTCCCGGTACGTCCCGGTGTCGACGGCGAACTGCGGGAAGAAGTTCTTCTCGTCCACGTAGACGCCGCCGAACCAGTTGGCGAAGGTGACCAGCTTCACGCCCGGGATGTGCTGGATGCGGTCGCGGTAGGGCAGCGGGAGGGGCTGGATGATCGACACCTTGTTGATGACCATCAGCCGGTCCGCCCCCGCCACGTCGACGCCCTGGCTGAAGGCGACCCGGATGGTCGCGAGCAGCCCGAAGAGGAACAGCGCGACCGCGAAGGAGCCGATGGTGAGGGCCGTGCGCACCTTCTTGCGCCGGAGGTTCGCGAAGATGAGGGGAAGGAACTTCATGCCCGCACCGCGCTCGGCGCGCCCTCCACGAGCACGCCCTTCTCGAGGTGCAGGACCTGGTGCGCGCGCTCGGCCGCCCGCGGGTCGTGGGTGACCATCAGCACCGTCTTGCCGTGGTCGCGCACGAGCAGGTCGATGAGGTTCAGGATCTCGTCGGCGCTCTTGCGGTCGAGGTCGCCCGTGGGCTCGTCGCAGAGCAGGAACGTGGCGTCGGCCACGATCGCCCGCGCGATGGCCACGCGCTGCTGCTGGCCGCCCGAGAGCTGGCGCGGGTAGTGCTGCTGGCGGTCGGCGAGCCCGACGACGCCCAGGGCGGTGGCGACGTGCTGCTGGCGCTCGGCCTTGCCCAGGCTGGTGAGCAGCAGGGGCAGCTCGACGTTGCGGAACGCGGTCAGGACCGGGATCAGGTTGTACATCTGGAACACGAAACCCACGTGGCGGGCCCGCCAGGCCGTGAGCCTGGGCCGGGAGAGCCGCGTGATCTCGTCGCCGGCCACCGTGATGCTTCCCGCGCTCGGCACGTCGAGCCCGCCGAGCAGGTTGAGCAGCGTCGTCTTGCCCGAGCCGCTCGGCCCCATGAACGCCACGAAGTCGCCCTTGTCCACGTCCAGGTTCAGGCCCTGGAGAACGTGGATCTCCTCGCTGCCGCGCACGTATCTCTTGTCCAGGTTGCGAACCGCGATCAGGCTGTTGCCGTCATCGCCGCCGAGTTTCATTCGTTTGTCCCTGATCCCCGCCGAGGGGCGAAACCGGGAGTCTAACATCGGTTCTTGTAGGCTCGGGCCGGCCTCGCCTAGAGTGGAAGCGTGGCGGATCGGGTCGAGCCGCGGCCGGGCGACGCGCTCGTCGCCATCGACGTCCAGAACGACTTCTGTCCCGGCGGCTCCCTCGCCGTGGCGCGGGGCGACGAGGTGGTTCCGGTCATCAACCGCCTCGCGGCCCGCTTCCGGCACCTCGTCCTGACGCAAGACTGGCATCCGCGTGGTCACGTGTCGTTCGCCTCCTCTCATCCGGGGCGCAAGCCCTTCGATCACGTCCGGCTCCCCTACGGCGACCAGGTGCTGTGGCCCGACCACTGCGTGCCCGGGACGCCCGGCGCCGAGCTGCATCGGGGCCTCGACACCCTCCGGGCCGACCTGCTCGTACGGAAGGGCAACGATCCCGCCATCGACTCGTACTCGGCGTTCTACGAGAACGACCGCCGGACGAGCACCGGCCTCGCCGGCTACCTCCGCGAGCGCGGCTGCCGCCGCCTGTTCCTCGCCGGGCTCGCCACCGATTTCTGCGTCCGGTACTCGGCCCTCGACGCGCGCCGCGAAGGCTTCGAGGTCTTCGTCGTGGAGGACGGCGTGCGCGCCATCGATCTGGAGGGCTCGCTCACCGCGGCGTGGGAAGCCATGACCGCCGCCGGAGTGCGCCGCGTTCGTGAGACGGACATCGTGGAAAGGGATACGTGATGAAGGCAGCCGTCGTTCCCGCCGTCAACGCGCGCGGGGAAGCGCGCGAGATACCCACCCCCGCGCCCGGCCCCACGCCGTCCTCATCCGAATGAGTTCTACGTGGCCGAGGTCATGTTCGACCGCCATTCTCGCCCTCATCGTACCGCTGCTGACGCTCTACTGCGCGGCCGCCCCCCAGGCGACGCCGCGCAAAGACATCGTCTCGACCGCGAAGCCGCTGTATTCGATGCACAAAGAAGAGACCATCATCCGCGACTTCTTCCAGGATCGTCGCGGTGGATTCTTCCTGGACGTGGGCTGCTGGCATCCGATCATCGCCAGCAACACATACTATCTAGAGGAGCGCCTGGGTTGGTCCGGCTTCGGGGTGGATGCGCTGCCGGAGATGGCTCGCAAGTGGAAGCGGAACCGACCGGCAAGCAAGTTCTTCAACTACATCGTGAGCGACCATGCGGACACTGTGGAGTCGTTCTATCGCCTGGACCTGAGCGACGTCTCTTCCATCCAGAAGCCGCCGCCGGCCGAAGCGACCAAGGTCGAAGAGATCAAAGTTCCGACGATCACCCTCACCAGACTGCTCGAAGAGCACGGCGTGTCCAAGATCGACTTCCTGTCAATCGACATCGAGGGCGCCGAGCCGCTCGCCCTCGCCGGTTTCGACATCGACCGCTTCAAGCCGGAGCTGGTATGCATCGAAGCGAAGCCACGGAACCGCGAGTCGATCATGAAGTATTTCGCCGACCACGGCTACGAGCGCATCGAGCGATATCTGGAGTATGACCGGGTGAACTACTACTTCACGCCGAAGGCCAAAGCGCAGTAGAGCCGACCAATAGGCCATTGTCCACGCCCCGGGCACGGAATCCCACGCCCGGACGCGCCAGGTGGCTACGGCCTCGGCGTGAGGCGGCGCAGCTCCGCCGCGTGCGCCGGACAGAAGCGCGGACCCTTGCGATCCGTCTCGGCCAGGGAGTTCGAGAACCACATGACGCAGTGGGGATCGTTGCAGTGGCCGAGCCCGTAGGAATGGCCGAGCTCGTGGATCGCCTCGGTGGCGGCGCGGCGGGCGAAGAGCTCCGTGCCTGCCCCATTTCCCTCCGCGCGCAGCCGCCGGAGCGAGAACACGGCCACGCCCCGGCGGGGATCTCCTTCGCCGAAGACGAAGTTGAGATCGGGCACGAACAAGTCGACATCGGCGACGCCCAGCAGACGGTCCCAGCCAGGCCGGCGCGCGCGCGCGAGCGCGTCGAGCAGCGCCATGGAAAGGTGCTGGCGGCGGCGCGCGTCATACGCGGCCGGAGGCAGCGGCACCGTGGGAACGGCCACCACCTCGGCGCCGAACGTCTCCCGTAGAACCGGAAGCAACGGCGATAGCTCCTTGGCGGAGAGCTCGCCCACGGGAGCGACCGCGATCACCGGGCTACCGGTCGCTCGTGGTGCTATCACCGAGACCACGCACATCAGCAGGCCGGCCGTCTTCACCACGGGGAAGGCGGCTGGGTTAATGCTGCCTCTTCCGGCTGGCGACCTCGCGGACGGTTGCCTGCGCGGCCGCCACTACTGCGGCGATCGCCGCGGCCTTGCCCGCCGTCTTCAGCACTGCTCCGGTCTTGGCCAGCGTCCTCTTGACCTTGCGCCTGATGATCGCCTTCCGGACCCGGCTGCGCACGCCGTCGGCGGCCAGGCTGGCCGCGGCCGCCATCGTGGCCGCCGCCCGGCCGGTGGTCTTGGCGACCTGCTTGCCGACCTTCTTCATCTTCTGAGCTTTCGTGGCCATGACACCTCGCTCCCATCGATTATGATCGCACCCGCCGCCAACACCTGGCTCCCGAATGAAAACGCGCCCGGTCGGCCCCGTGTCCCTGCTCGCCCTCGGAGTGAACGGCATCGTGGGGGTCGGCATCTTCTTCGTGCCGGCCGACCTCGCCCGGCGCGCGCCCGGAATGGGCAGCGTCGCCGTCTTCGCCGCCACCGCGCTGGCGCTCTCGCCGGTGGCGTTCTGCTACGCCGTGCTCGGCCGGCGATATCACGCCGACGGCGGGCCCGTCGTGTACGCGCGCGCCGCCTTCGGCGAGCTGGCCTCGTTCCTCGTCGGCTGGGTCACCTACGTGAGCGCGGTGGCGAGCGCGGCCGCCGTGACGTCGGGCCTCACCGGGTCTCTCCTGCCCGCGGTTCCGCCGGGGGTCCATGGCCTCGCCGCGGCGGCGCTGGTGAGCCTTCTCGCGGCCGTGGCCGCGACGGGCATCGTCGTCTCCGCCCGGGCCTGGACCACGCTGACCGTGCTCAAGCTGTTGCCCCTCGCCGCGCTCGCCCTCTTCGCCGTCCGCGTTGCCTTCACCCCAGAAACCGCCGCCGCGCCGTGGCCCGGCATTTCACCTTCCTGGCTCTCGGCCGGGCTGGTGGCGACGTTCGCCCTGCAAGGCTTCGAGATCGTGCCGGTGATCGCCGGTCACGTCCGTTCGCCCGCGCGGGCGATCCCGCTGGCCACCGTGGGCTCGCTGGCCCTGGCCTCCGCGCTCTACGTCATCCTGCAGGCGGCGTGCGTGCATGCGCTGCCGAGCCTGGCGTCTTCCCGAGCGCCGCTCGCCGAGGCCGCCGCCGTCCTGGGCGGCCCGACTCTCTCTCGCGCGGTGGCGGCGGGCACCACCGTGTCCGCCCTCGGCATCGCCTTCGCGATGCTGGTCACGACGCCGCGCTATCTGTCGGCGCTGGCCGAAGGGGGGCGGCTGGCCCTCGGTCTCGACGCCATGAACGCGCGCGGCGTGCCGGGGCGGGCCCTCCTCGCGACCTGGGCGCTCGTGGTCCTGCTCCTGCAGTCGGGGAGCCGCGCCGAGCTGTTCGCGCTGTCGAGCGTCGCCGTGCTGATGCAGTACGGCGTCACCGCGGCCTCCCTGGCCGTCCTCGCCCGGCGCCGGGAGCGAGGCCTGTCCCCCCCGCACGCGGTCCTCACGCTGCCCGCGTTCGCCGTCGCCTTCGCCCTCGGCGCGGGGGCCAGCCGTCGCGAGGCGGTGGTGGCGGCGTCGGCGGTCCTCCTCGGCCTCCTCCTGCGCACGGCCGCAGCCCGCCGAGGTGAGGAGCGGAGCTAGCGCCAAGCATACCGGCGCTACAACGCAGAGGCCGCAGAGAACGCGCAGAGACCGCAGAGTAAGAAAAAGAAGCCCAAAGCCCGATCATTCAGTCTGATCCTCTGCGGCCTCTGCGGACCCTCTGCGGCCTCTGCGCTGAGAAGCACTCTCTTCTTCGTAAAAGAGCGCCTCAGTGTTGAGCAGAGCGGCAGCGATCATTCCTTCACGCGGTCGAAGAACTCCTTCTGGAGCGCGGGCGCGGACTGGTCGGCCTTGACCGCCTTCAGCGCGCGCACGAGCGCATCGATCCGGCTTTCGGTGAGCACGCGCCCCAGCTCCGCGGTGGCCTTGTCCCCCTCGCCTGCGTAGTGGTTGGGGTAGCTGGCGTACCACCAGATCGCCGTGTAGAGGTCGGGCAGGACGAGCCGCTTCTGGTTGGCGCCGGACTCCTGCGTGGCGCGGTCCATCTGCACCAGGTCCGGGCGCAGGTAGAGAAGCGTCGAGGTCTCCCTCTCGCCCGCGTGCGAGTCGCCCGCGGGGTCCGACTTGCGAAGCCTCCTCACCTGCTCGTCGATGGCGGGATCGGGGGCGGGATCGAAGAAGTAGACGACGTAGTCGTGACGCTGGCCGAGCTGCGACTGGACGAAGTACCGAAGGAGGTTCGGGTTCCCGCCGTGGCCGTTCACGATCACGATCTTCTTGAAGCCGTTCCGGCCGATCTCGTCGCAGGTCGACTGCAACAGCTCCAGCACGAGCCGGGGCGGGAGCGCGAAGGTCCCCGGCTGGTGGCGGGCCTCGTAGATCTGGCCGTAGAAGTAGTCGGGGAACACGACCGCGTACTCCCTCTTCGTGGCCCTGGCCGACCACTCACGGACGTGGATCAGGTCCGATCCGATGGGGGCGTGGGGCCCGTGCTTCTCGAGGATGCCGATGGGCAGGATGCACGTCGCGGCGGAGCGCTCCATGGCCTTCGGCCAGTCGCTGGCCGTCAGCTCGTCCCAGCGGGCGGGCAGGTCCTGGGCGGTGGCGGCGCCCGCAAGGGCGGCGAGGGCCACGGCCAGACACGGCGTCTTCTTCATGGCGCAACTCCAGTTTCAGGTCAGCGGACATCACTATATTTCAGCGACGCACCAGCAGGGCGTACCGATAGCCGCGGCGGATGAGGACGTCGACGTCGCCGGGCCGTGCCCTCGCCCCGATCTCGACGAGCGCGGGCGCGTCCCCGAGGTGCTTCCGGGTGTACACGAGGGCCGCGAGGCGGAAGCCGGCCGTCTCGTATTTCTCGCGGGTGAGGCCGAAGCGCAGGTCGAGGCGGGGATCGATCCAGTCGGCGATCAGGTCCGGCCGCCGCGCGAGGACGTAGTCCGGGTCGTACTTGTTGTGGCCGGCCTCGAAGTAGCCGGCGGGGAGATGGGCGATGTGCACGTCGTTCAGGCCGAGCATGTCCACCACCGGCAGGCCGGAGTAGAACGGGATCTTGCCCGCCGCGTCGACCGCGAGGAGGCGTCCGGCATGAGAAGCCTGAGCGAGGTGGCGGCCGAGCGTGACCCAGCGGTCGTACCGGTCGAGCGCGTAGCCGAAGCGGGTGTCGGCGGCGAGCGGCAGGAGCTGGAAGAGAGCGGTGAGCCCGGCGACGACATACGCGGACCGCCCCGGCAGGGGGAAGAGCGCCGGATCGAGGAGCAGGAGGATGCCGACCGGAAACAAGATCAGCAACATCCTCTCCGCGAACACGTCGCCGCCCACGTAGAGCCAGTAGGCGAGCCACCCCAGTCCCAGGATCACCTCGAACCGGACGCGCGGCGCGTCCGCCGTCCCCGCGCGCCTCAGGACCGCCGCCGCCGCCACCAGCAGCGCCGCCACGTGCGGCAGGATCCCGGCGTGGAGCACGATCCCGAGAAGCTGCAGCATGCCCTCGACGAGCCGCTCGCCCGGCGGACCGGACACCTTCGCGTAATAGGTGTTGGGGAGCGGGTAGCCGTAGTACCAGAGACGCCAGCCCGTGAGCGCGGCGACCGTCGCCGCCAGGCTCGCCGCTACCGCGAGCGCTTCGCGCCTCCGGCCGCCCAGCGCGAGATAGAGCACGACCAGCCCGGGGACGATGAAGCCGTCCGCGCGCGCCAGCACCGACATGATCACGACCACGGCCAGCACCGCCGGACGCGCCGCCGCGCCGCGCGCCGAGAGATCGACGAGCAACCAGAGCCCGATCTGCAGTAGCAGGACGAGCGGCGTTTCCATGCCGGAGGCCGTCCACAGCCAGACCATCGGGCACAGGCCGAGAAGAAGGCTCGCCGCGCCGGCTCGCGCCGGAGGGAGCCGGCGCGCGGCCAGCCGTGCGAAGAGCGCCCAGGCCCCCGCGGCGAAGAGGAGATTGAGCGTGACCGAGACAGGATAGAGGGTGTCGGGGCCGGCGACACGGCAAAACGGGGCCAGCAGGAGGACGTAGAGAAGGTTCGAGTACCCCTCGACGCGCTCGCCCGGGGTGAAGACCAGGCCGTGGCCGCGGGCGAGGTTCTGCGCGTAGCGATAGGAGATGTACGCGTCGTCGCTGCCCCGCGCGTGGCCCGAGAGATCGTCCTGGAAGTAGCCGGCCCGGGCGTGCAGGAGGGCGCCGGCGAGCAGGAGCGCCAGGTCGACAGGAAGCCCTCCGGCCGGCCGAGACGGGCGGAGGCCGGCCGGTCGACGAAGCAGGCGAAGCAGAGCAGGACGATGCGCTCGCCGCGCTGCATCAGCCCCTCCCGGCACAGCACCCCCACGACCTCGCCGCGCACCCGCGCGTAGCTCACCAGGAGCGAGCCGGACAGCGCGGCCGTGGCCACCAGCGGTCCATACGCGAACCCGCGCAGAAAGAAGACGAAGCCGAGCAGCGCAAACACCTCGACGAAGCGGTCGAGCGTGCTGTCGATGAACTTCCCGTAGGACGAGTCCACCTTCATGCGCCGGGCCAGCCGTCCGTCCAGGATGTCGCACACGCCGCCGAGCAGGATCCCGACTCCTCCCGCCTCGAGGTGCCCGGACGCGACCGCGGCCCCGCTGAGGGCGCCGAGCACCAGCCCGGCGAAGTTGAAGAAATCGGGTCGGAGCCGGAGCCTCAGGGCCAACTGCTCGAGCGGCGAGAGCAGCCACATGAACCAGTGGAGGAGGAAGTCCCCCGCGCCGAGGAAGAACGTCGCGCCCTTTCCGCGCGCGTCGGCGTCCGTCTGCCCGCCGCGCAGCGCGTACACCAGCATCGAGACGAAGGCCAGGCCGAGGGCGGCGACGAGCGCGACGCGTGCGGCGCTCAGCGCGCTCATCGGTCCTTGTCGCGCAGGTAGCGGAACAGCCGGGGCCACAGGAACACCAGCGGCAGCCGCCGCTCCCGCCGCGTCAGCACGATCTCCCGGCCCGTGTGCCGCTCGGCCTTGCGCAGGATGTAGTCGAGCCAGCCCTCGAAGGTCACCACGTGCTTGGCCCAGCGTGCGGTCGCCCGCACGCGCGACCAGGCGAAGTACGCGGCCAGCCGCCGGCGTTCGCCCGCCGTGACCGCGCGGGCCAGCGCGTACGCGCCCGGCTCCGCTTCGACGAGCTCTCCCTCGCGCGCCAGGTCGCGCAGGAGCACGCCGTAGACGGGCAGCATCCGCTCCCGCTGGGCCGCCCACAGCGTCTCCAGCCGGCGCTCCACCGGCTCGGGCCGTATCTCCGCCCCGTACGACACGCGGAGCAGCGTACGGCAGTACTGCTCCACCGCGAACCGCTCCGGCAGCCACGGCCGCACCCACACGGCGGTGAGGCGGCACGCCTCCACGAGCGCGTCGAGGATCGCCCCGCGCTCCGTCTCGTCCGCGTGCAGCACGACGACGGGCTGGAACAGCCGTCCGAGGATGAAGTGGTCGCGCCGGCGCCGCGAGGACTCCCGCCGCAGGTCGGCGAGCGACACGACCGCGCACTTGGCTCGCACCGCCGCGCCCTCCGCGGCCGGGAGCACCAGCGAGACCTGGCTCGGCGTCAGCACGACGTTGAGCGCGGCGAGCAGGCCGGCCGGCCGGCGCGACGCCCCCGCGCGCCGCAGCGCGCGATAGAAGGGCGCGTAGTCCCGGGTGACGACGAAGAAGTCCCACGCGCTGTGGGGATCGGGCCCGGCCTGGGTCTGTCGCGAGCCGAAGAAGAGCACCGCGGCGACGGAATCGCCTCCCATGACCTTGACCGCCCGCGCGGCGGCCCGCGCCTCCGGCGCCGCGCCGCCCGGATCCGACCGGGCGGCCACCGCCGCCCGCAGCTCCTCAGAGGCGCCCATCCCTCTCTCTCATCGCGTGCAGGTGGGCCACCATCTTCTCCCGCATCTCGCCCACGAACGCCGCCACGCCGTCCGGCCCCGGGGGCGCGAACGGACCCAGGACCTCGGTCCGGCCGTCGATCCTGTCGATATTGAACACGAAATCCACCAGCCGGCGGCAGGTCCAGAACCCGTCGCTCACGACGAGGTACACGGGCACGGCGCGCCGGCGCAGCATCAGCTCCACACCCGCGGAATGGAACGGGCCGATCTCGCCGTCCCGCGTCCGGTGTCCCTCGGGGAAGATCGCGATGCCGTGGTCCTGGCGCCGGGCCGCGTCCTCCACCGTCGCCAGCGCGGCGCGGCGCTCGGAGGGCTCGATGATCGGGCAGCCGAGCAGGCGCTGGCAGAACGCGATCGTCGGCACGAAGCGCCCGTAGCGCCGCCGGGACACGAACCAGGGCACGTACGGCCAGCCGACGAGGCACAGCGTCAGGATGTCGACCAGGCTCTGGTGGTTCATGATGATCAGCACCGGAGCCTCGGTCGGGACCCGCCCGCACCGCCTCGCCCGGGCGCCGCCGATGCCGAGCAGCGCGAAGATCACCCGCGCCATCACGCGCATGTAGGCGGAGACGAGGGCGCGGCGCCGCCGCGGGAAGAGCGCCGAGGCCGGCCACAGCACCAGCCGCTGGTAGATCCCGCCCAGACCGATCCACACGAGCACCGACGTCACGGCCAGCAGGCTGAGCACGGGAGCGAGCGCCCGCCTCTTCACGTCGCGGGGGCCAGGACTTCGAGCGCCCGCGGCACGCACTCGACGCGCAGCTCCGCGGCGACGGCCTGGTTCCATTCGCCGTCGGTCTCGTAGGCCGGCGGCCGCTCGAAGCGCAGGCGGAACGAGCGCGACCGCGTGGCCGCCACTTCCGGCCTCCCCACGTGCGTGCCGCGCAGGAGGCGGACGAGGGTCTGCAGCCGCCGGACCACACCCGTGTTCGCGAAGGCGGCCGCGTCCAGGGCGCCGTCGGCGAGGTCCGCGGCCGGCGCGATCCGGAAGCCGCCGCCGAAGACCTTCGCGTTGGCCACGGTCAGCATGAGCAGCTCGCGCCGCACCGGGGCCTCGCCCTCCGCCGCCATCTCCACCGGGAAGCCCGGAAAGCGATGGATCTGCCGCAGCGCGCAGTAGAGGTAGAGCGCGCTGCCGCCCAGCCAGCGCACATTCCAGGAATCCTCGATCACCGCGATGTCGTAGCCGAAGCCGGCGATGTTGAGGAAGTAGCGGTCGTCGGGGAGCACGCGGCCCGCGTCGATCGTGCGTGTCCGCCCGGCGTGGATGATGCGGGCGCACTCGGCCACGTCGTCGCCCGGGATGCCGAGGGATTTGGCGAGGTCGCAGCCGGTGCCGGCGGCGACGAGGCCGAGGCGCACCGGGCGGCCCGACCGGATGAGCGCGCTGCCCACGTTGCTCCAGGTCCCGTCGCCCCCGACCGCGACCACGGTGCGGAAGCCCCGGGCGACCGCGGATCGGGCCAGCTCCGCCTCCTCGCCGGCCCGGGTCGTCTGGGCGTGCTCGACGACGGCTCCTCCGGCCGACAGCGCGGCCAGCACCGGCCCCACGAGGCGCGCGCCCCTGCCCTTGCCGGACCGCGGGTTGAAGACGGCGTAGAGGGGCTCCTTGGGAGTCTGCCCTCCGTTCACCGGGGCAGGCTCCTAGGCCGTCTCGAGCTGGACCAGGGGCTGGAAGGTCTGGGCGCCGTTGCGCATCCAGATCTCGCGGAACGGCACGTCGTACACCTCGGAGACGACCAGCTCCTTGTTGAAGGGGTGCTCGTGCAGGCGCACGCGCCCGGTCTCCTCCTCGTGCTCGCTCTGCTCCCCTTCCATGGTGATGTTCGCGAGGTAGCTCTTGTCGCCATCGCGCATGAAGGACTGGTAGAGGTGCGAGACCGGGCTCCACGAGTAGTCGCCGATCGTGATCTCGGCCACCGGCGCGCCGTCGGCGGCCACCTTGGCCGTGAGCCGGTTGCCCCCCAGCGCGAAGCGGATGTCCACGTCCTCCATCCAGTGCGGCAGGTGCCAGCGCTCGATCGCGTGGTCGCGGGCGGCCTTGGTGGTGGTGGCCACCAGGTAGGGGTAGAAGGCCGACTTCGGCAGCCGTTCCCCCGGCTTGACGAGGGGGACCGCGATCACCGACATCACCGCCTCGCCGTACGCGCCGACCTCGCTCTCCGTGAAGTCGAACACCGTCATCGAGAAGATGCTGGTGCCGTGGTGCAGCTCCACCGGCTCGATGCCCGGGGGCAGGATGCGCCGGGCGTTGTCGGTCGGGAACTCGAAGAAGCCGCTGATCGCGTTGCGGTAGCCGTACCGGGTCAGGGCCGGCATATCCCTTCTTCCCGGAGCACGCCGGCGATGACCTGCACCGCCTGCTCGAGGTCTTCCTCGGAGTGCGCCGCCGAGACCGAGATGCGGAGGCGCGACTTGTGCTTGGGCACCGCCGGGTAGGTCACCGGCTGGAGGTACAGGCCGCGGTCCTGGGTCTTCTCGGCCACCGCGAACACCTTGGCGTCGTTGTTCACGAGCACCGGCATCACCTGGGAGGTGGACTTGCCGATGTCGATGCCCTCCTCGGCGAACCGGCGCCGCATGTAGGCCACGTTGCTCCAGAGCTTCGCGCGCAGCTCCGGCTCCTGGTCGACGATGCGCAGGCCCGCCCGCAGCCCGGCCACCAGCGGCGGCGCGAGGTTGCAGGAGAAGAAGCGCGACCGGCCGAACGCGTTGACGTAGTCGACGAGGTCCTTCCCGCCGCACACGAAGCCACCCTGGCCGCCGAGGCTCTTGGAGAACGTGCCGAGGTGGTAGTCCACTTCCTTGTCCAGGCCGAAGTGCTCGGCCACGCCGCGGCCGTTGGGCCCGAACAGGAACGTGGAGTGGGCCTCGTCGATCAGGATGCGCGCGCCGTGCCGCTTGGCCACGTCGACGATGTCGGGCAGCACGCACACGTCGCCGTCCATCGAGTAGACGCCCTCCACCACCACCAGCTTCTTGCCCCGCACGCCGCCGAGCTTCCGCTCCAGGTCGAGGGGGTTGTTGTGGCGGAAGAAGACCGTCTTCGACTTCGCGAGGATCGCGCCGTCGACGATGGAGGCGTGGGAGTACTGGTCGCAGAAGATCGTGTCGCCCGAGCGCATGATGCTCGAGATGAACCCGACGTTGGCGCTGTAGCCCGTGGGGAACAGGATGGCCGCGTCCTTGGCCTTGAAGGCCGCCACCTCGCGGGCCAGCTCCAGGTGGATGTCGAACGTGCCCGAAAGGATGGGCGAGCCGGAGGCGCCGAGGCCGTACCGCCGCACCGCCTCGATCGCGGCCTGCTTGACCTCCTCCCGGTAGGAGATGCCGAGGTAGTTGTAGGAGGCCAGGTTCAGGAGGTCGTGGACCTGCCCCGTCTTGCCGCTACGGACCCGGACGTGGGTCGTGGGCGCGGAGGACAACGGCTCGCTGTAGAGGTAGTAGCCGTTGGGCTTGGCCTCCTCGTACCACTCGCAGAACGGTCCCAGAAGGTTGGCCGGGTCGTCGCCCGCGCCATAGTAGAAGTTGCTGTAGTCGTAATCGCTGAAAACCGACTTGCGCTCTTCCTTTTTGTGGGCCGCCTCCATTATTTGCCTCTCCGTTCGCCCGCATTCGAGCGGGGAGTCAACGCCGATGACCCTTGAGCGTAAGCGCATATGATAACAGGACTCTCAACGGTTTTCCTCACGCGGCCGGAATAGTTCCCCGGCCACGCGCCGGACGACCGCACGGGGCACGAGGGACTGGGCCCCCAGCAGCAGCCGGTCGCGCCAGCCGGGGATGACCCGCAGCGTGCCTCGCGCGAGCGCCGCCAGCGAGCGCTCGGCGACGTCCTCGGCCCGCATCGCGGGCGTGCGCGTGAAGGCGACCCGGTCGGTCCCCGCGACGTGGTGGAACTCGCTGTCGGTGAGGCCCGGGCAGAGGGCCTGGACCACGACGCCGGTGCCGGCGAGCTCGCCCGCCAGCGACTCGGTGAACGCCAGCACGAAGGCCTTGCTCGCCGCGTAGACGGCGAAGAACGGCACCGGCTGGAAGGCCGACGTCGACACGACGTTGATCACACCGCCCTGCCGGCGCTCGATCATGGCGGGCAGGAAGCGCCGGGTCAGCTCGACGAGCGATCGATCGTTGAGGTCGACCATGGCCATCTGCTTGTCCAGCGGCAGCGCGGCGAAGCGGCCGGTGAGCCCCGCGCCGGCGTTGTTGACGAGCAGGTCCACCTCCAGGCCGCGCCGGACCAGCTCCGCCTCGAGCGTCGCGCCGGCGTCGGGCCGGGTAAGGTCGAGCGCGAGCGCCTCCGCCTTCACGGACCCGCCCAGCTCTCCGGCGAGCCAGGCCAGCCGCTCCCCCCCGCCGGGCCACGAGCACGAGCGGCCGTCCGCGGCGCGCGAGGGCCCGCGCGAAGGCCTCCCCGATGCCGCTGGAGGCGCCCGTGACGAGGGCCCGCCGCTCGCCCAAGCTCAGTTGGCCAGGGCGCGGTCGCGGGCGGGACTCGCGCCCGGTCCCGGCGCCGGCGCCATCTCCCCGGGGGCGCGCGCCGGCGCCG
>WNGG01017189.1_pt1 | contig 16450 bp, 16 predicted proteins | sample 5400661 | NCBI WGS metagenome assembly WNGG01 (sample SAMN13153372, study PRJNA577476) | soil metagenome | isolation source: 100 cm soil or saprolite under Garry oak tree replicate 1 | place: USA:California | collected 2016-06-15 | reverse complement strand
CTCGCGCCTGCCGCCGCGGCGACGCTGTTCACCGCGCCGATCACCGCCTACACCTTCGGCACCGTCGCCCCGATCGGCGTCATCGCGAACCTTGCCGCCATCCCGCTCGCCGGCCTCGCCGTTCCGGGGCTGATGGTAGCACTGCTGCTGTCATCGAGCTGGCTCGCGGCGGGCGCGGGACTGTGTCTGGCGCTGCTCGACGTGGTCGCGAAGGCAGCCGCAGCGCTCCCCGGCGGCCATTTCATCATGATCGCTGGACCTCAGGCGGCCATGCTCTGGCTCGGAATCCTTGCGCTGGCGTGGTGGCTCTGGAACTCCCCACGCCGCCGGTGGGTGGTGACCGCACGGATTGCCTTCGTCGCCGTGATCCTTTCATGGACCACGCTTTTCCACGCCTTTACACGCCTTTCAGACTGTCATTGCCTTACCGTAAGTTTCCTTGACGTCGGCCAGGGTGACGCGATTGCGTTGCGCAGTCCGGCGGGGCGGTGGCTGCTGATCGATGGCGGACCGCGGGGGCCGCAGGGAGATGCCGGCCGCCGGGTCGTGGTGCCGTTCTTGCGCAGTCATGGGTAACGCTCGAGGTCCTGAGCCCGGACTCGGCGTGGGCGGTCAGTCAAACGGACATCAACGAGGAATCGGTCGTGCTCCTCGTGACCTACGGCACCACGCGACTGCTGTTCGCGGGTGACGCGGGAGTGCCGACCGAAACGCATCTCGCGGGGCACGTGGGGCGTGTGATGCTGCTGAAGGTCGGGCACCACGGGTCACGCGGCGCGACCTCGGACCGCTGGCTCGACGAGCTGCAGCCGGTCGAAGCCGTCATCAGCGTGGGCGCGAAGAATCGGTACGGTCATCCGGCGCCCGAGGCGCTCGCGCGGCTGCGACGACATGGCGTCACCGTGCTCCGTACTGATCAGCGGGGCACGATCACCTTCACCGTCTCGAGTCATGGCACGCTCGCAATCACCGACGTCGGTCGTCACAATTGAGCGGTTCATCATGGAGCAGGAACGGCTCCACCCCGAAGCGACGGGGGAGCTGTCGAACCTGCTCTACGATCTGTGCCTCGCCGCGAAGATCATCTCGCGCCAGGTGCGACGCGCCGGGCTCACCGATATCCTCGGCGAATCCGGTGCGATCAACGTCCAGGGCGAAGTGCAACAGAAGCTCGATCTATTCGCCAACGAGACGGTGCGGCACAGCGTCGAGCACACGGGCCGGGTCTGCGTCGTCGCGTCAGAAGAAGACGAGCATCCCATCCCCGTGCAGGTGCGCGCGGACCGCCGCGGCGGCAAGTATGTGCTGTTGTATGATCCGCTCGACGGCTCGACCAACATCGGCGTCAACGTCTCGATCGGCACGATTTTCTCCATTCATCGCCGCACCGCCACCAAGAAGGGCCCGGGCTCGCTCGCCGACTGTCTCCAGAAAGGCCGCGCGCAGGTCGCCGCGGGCTACATCCTGTACGGCTCCAGCACGATGCTCGTGTACACGACGGGGCAGGGCGTGCACGGCTTCACGCTCGATCCCACGATCGGTGAGTTTCTGCTCTCGCACCCCGACATCCGCTCGCCCGACGTCGGCACGTATTACAGCGTCAACGAGAGTCACTGGAACAAATGGGCGCCGGGCATCCAGCGCGTGGTGGGCGCGTTCAAGAATGGCGACGGGGGTCGAGTGGAAGCGAAGAACGCGCGCTACATCGGCTCGCTCGTCGCGGACATTCATCGCAACCTGATGTCGGGCGGCGTCTTTCTCTATCCGGCCGATACGATCTCGCCGCACGGCAAGCTGCGTTTGCTGTACGAGGCGGCGCCGCTCGCGTTCGTCGTCGAGCAGGCAGGCGGTGCGGCGATCGATGGAGAGCGCGACATCCTGGACATCAAACCGTCGGAGCTGCACCAGCGCACACCCTTGATCATCGGCTCCAAGCGCGACGTCGCATTCGCGCGATCGGTGCTCGCCGCGCAGTGACCCAGGACCGGCTGGAGCTGCCCGGCGAGCCGCCGTTTACGCGTGGCATCTACCCCACGATGTATCGCGGGAAGCTGTGGACGATGCGCCAGTACGCCGGCTTCGGCACCGCCGAAGAGACGAACGCGCGCTTCCAGCACCTGCTGGAGGCCGGACAGACGGGTCTGTCGGTCGCGTTCGATCTTCCCACACAGATGGGCTACGACTCCGACCATCGGATGGCCGAGGGGGAAGTGGGGCGGGCCGGTGTGGCGATCGACAGCGTGGACGATCTCGCGCGGTTGTTTCAGGGCATCCCGCTCGATCGCGTGTCCACATCCATGACGATCAACGCCACCGCCGCGATTCTGCTGGCGATGTACGTCGCGGTCGGCGAAGAGCAGGGCGTGCCGCTCACCAAGCTCCAGGGCACGCTCCAGAACGACATCCTCAAGGAATACATCGCGCGCGGCACGTACATCTATCCGCCCGAGCCGTCGCTGCGGCTCGTCGCCGACATCTTTCGTTTCACTTCGCGCGCCAAGATGAGCTTCAACCCGATTTCAATCTCGGGCTACCACATGCGCGAGGCGGGGGCGACGGCGGTCCAAGAGCTAGGCTTTACCTTCGCCAACGCCCTCGAATACGTGCGGCGCGCGCAGTCGGCCGAGCTCGCGGTCGACGACTTCGCACCTCGTCTTTCGTTCTTCTTTGCCGCCTACACCGACTTGTTCGAGGAGATCGCCAAGTTCCGTGCGGCGCGCCGGCTCTGGTATCGGCTGATGAAGGAGAAGTTCAACGCCTCGGACGCCGCTGCGCGGCTCCGCTTTCACACCCAGACGGGCGGTGCGACGCTCACGGCGCAGCAGCCGCTCAACAACGTCGTGCGCGTGGCGATTCAGGCGATGGCCGCCGTGCTGGGCGGCACCCAGTCGCTCCACACCAATTCGTATGACGAAGCGCTGGCGCTTCCTACCGAGCGCAGCGCGACGCTGGCGCTCAGAACCCAGCAGCTGCTCGCCCACGAGACCGGGGTCCCGGACATCGTCGATCCGCTGGGGGGCAGCTGGTACGTGGAGGGGTTGACCGACAAGATCGAAACCGAGGCACAGCGGTTGGTGGAGGAGGTGGAGGTCGGTGGAGGTTCCGTAAAGGCGATCGAGCGCGGGTTTTTCCAGGAAGCGATCGCGCGCAGTGCGTACGAGCATCAGCGTGACGTCGAGAGGGGCAAGCAGGTGGTGGTGGGAGTGAACGAGTACGTCACCCCCGAGCCGATCCCGCCGATTCCCGCGCCCGACTACTCCAAGCTGGCCGACGCCCAGAAGCAGCGTCTCCACGCCCTCCGGGAGCAGCGCGCGCCGAAAAAGGTGCAACAGACGCTGGCTGCCCTGAATCACGCCGCCCGCCAGCCGAGCGCGCCGCTCATGGAGCCGATTCTCGACGCGGTCCGCGCCAGAGCGACCCTCGGCGAAATCAGCGACGTGCTCCGGTCGGTGTGGGGCGTGCACGACGCCGCGCGGTGACCACGAACGTGCTGCTGTCGCTGCTCCTCGCCGTGCAGACGGATACGGCGGCCATCGATCGGTACATCCAGGCCGAGCTTGAGCGCCGCAGCGCTCGACACGGCGTGGACGCCGGTACGGCTGGGAGATGGCGCGACCTATCCCTATGACTTCGGATGGTACCTGCTCCCGCAGCGCGGCCAGCGACGCATCTCGCATACCGGAAGCTGGCAGGGATTCAAAACGGTCATCGCGCGCTATCCGCAGGCCGGTCTCACGGTCATCGTGTTGGCCAATCTTGCGGAGGCCCAGGTCGGCGCGATCGCGTACGGTGTTGCCGGACTCCTCGAGCCGGCGTTGCAGGCACCTCACCTGGTGACGCCAGCGAGTGGGCGCCAGCCGCCCCTGCCTATCCCAGCGTTGCTGCGCGCGATCGTAGTCAGGCCGGACAGCGCTGCGATCACCCCGCGATTCCGCCGATTCCTCAGCACCGATTTGACCGACTGGTATCGCGCACTGACGGCGGAGGGCCGGCAATGGACATTCGCCGGCTGTGACGCGATCACCGCGTTGGGCTTCACATACCTGGGTTCCCCGATCAGTTACGCCTGTCACGCACGCTCGGCACGTGCATCGGGAGGGGGCACCGCTGTGTCTGTTTTCTATACCGCCGACTGGCGAGCAGCCGGTGTGGAGGGCTACGGATATTGAACCCGGTACGACCGATGCCTGAGGGGCACAGAACCCGCAAGATCGTTGCCCGCGTGCTCGTCGCCGTGCTCCTGGGCATCGCGACGGGCTACGCTGTGGGCACGAGTCTCGCGAGCGACGCCGCGCGCGGCAGGGCACTGACGATCAAGGAGTACGTTGCCAACTTCGACGAGTACAAGAAGCATCTGCTGGGCAACGACAGCCCCATGTGGGCCGCGGTGATTGCCGGGTCGACAAGCTGTTGGCGGCCGTGGATCGCCGTCGCGGGAGCACTGCGCACCAGCCTGGCACGCCGCCCTGGTAAACGACGGGCGGGTGGGCCGACGGGCCGTCACCGCGTTTCTTGATCAGGGGGGCTTACCATGCTTTTCCTGCTGCTCGGGATTACCGCTTCGCTGCAACAGGTGCAGACAGGATTTCTCGACCGCAACATCACCGTCAGTGGAAAATCGTATCACTATCAGGTCTACTTGCCGGCCGATTACACCGCCAAGCCGAGCTGGCCGGCGATTCTCTTTCTGCATGGCGCGGGGGAGCGAGGCGACGACGGTCTCCTCCCGACGAACGTCGGCCTCGCGCCGGCGATCCGTCAGAATCCGTCGCGCTATCCCGCGATCGTCGTCTTCCCGCAGGTGCCGCGCGATTCGCAGTGGGTGGGAACGCCCGCCGACATGGCCGTCGCCGCGCTGCAGCAGACGATGCGCGAATTCCACGTGGATCCGACTCGTGTCTATCTGACCGGCTTGTCGATGGGCGGTCACGGCACGTGGTACGTCGCCTACCGGCATCCGGAGCTCTTTGCGGCGGTGGTCCCGATCTGTGGCTGGGTCCGTGAGTTCCCACAGTTCCGGGGTTCGGTGCCCGTGGTCCCTGGTGACAGCGCCCAAGTCATGCCGATGCTCGTGCAGCGCCTCGGCAAGGTCCCGATCTGGATCTTCCACGGCGAGGTGGACCAGGTCGTCAACGTAAACGGCTCACGCGAGCCGGCCGCAGCGCTCAAGGCGGCGGGAGCTGACGTTCGGTACACGGAGCTCCTGGGCCTCAACCACAACTCGTGGGATGCCGCGTACGGGTCCGACGAGTTCCGGAACTGGCTGTTCGCGCAGCAGCGGAGGTAAATCGGAGGGATTATGATGTTTTGCGCGGCCCGCCTAGCGGGAGCAGGTACGCTCTACGAGGTTGAGGAGAACCCCTCAGGGAGGGCCTTGATGCGGCTCTTCATCGTTGGTGCTGCTCTTCTTTTCTCGGTTTCGACTACTGCTGCCGCTCAATCGCGCTGGACGTTCTCGGCTGGCCCCGAATGGAGCGGGGTGGGCAACAACAGTCACATCTACGGTGGCCGCCTCCGCGCCCAGTATGATCTCCTCCGACCTGACCGTCCGTTGCGGCTGCATCTGGAATTCGGCGGCCGCTGGGAGCCGACGCAGAGCTATTTCAACACGTTGAGCGACGGCTCGAACTTCGGCGGCGTCAATCAGTCGGTCGATCTCACGTTCGGACTCGGCGTCGCAGTCGCGCCGCTGCCGCGCGCACGGTTCGCGCCCTATGTCACATTCGCGATGCTGGCTCGGCAGAGGTGGTGGCAGGGATCGTACTGGTTCCAGAATCTCAACGGCTCGTACGCCTGGAATGCTCCACAGCACTCCAGTACGCGCGGTGACATCATCGCCGCGCTGGGGTTGGGGACGCGGGTGCGGCTCGGCGGTCGCATGTTCCAGCTCGAAATGCGGCAGATCTACGGAAGCAACTCGGTGCTGCTCGGAACGAACCTGCCGTTCTGATCGAACCCTGCCTTAACGGCCCGCCGGCCACATGGCCAGCGGGCCGTTTGCGTGCCAAGTTAGACTCTTCTCTTCACGAGGAACCGCTGCCATGAACCGGCGTGAAGTGCTGCTCCTGCTCGCCGGGACGGCTGCGCTCCCGGATCGGCTGCTCGCGATCGGCCGCACCGTACACCAGCGAGTGCGTGTTGGAACCCTGCGGACGCTGAACCCCCACCAGACTGAAACTGTCGCCACCATCGCCGAATTGATCATTCCCAAGACCGATACGCCCGGTGCGCGCGACGCAGGTGTCCCGGGGTTCATCGACGTCATGCTCGCTGATTGGGGGGATGACGATCAGCGCCAGATGTTCACGACGGGTCTTGCGAACGTGGATGAGCGCAGCCGCGCAGCGTTTGGGAAAGACTTCGTGGCGTGCACCCCGCAGCAGCAGACCGAAATCGTCGAGGATTTGGACTACGAGCTCGCGCGCCTGCGTGACACCAAGAGCGATACCTCCAAAAACTTCTTCCAGGCCATGAAGTGGCTGACGCTGACCGGCTACTACACGTCTGAAGTCGGCGCGACCTCCGAGCTGCACTACCGCGTCGTACCGGGCCGCTACGAACCCTGCTACCCTCTCGACCAATGAAAACCTACGACGCGATTGTAATCGGGTCCGGTATGTCGGGCGGATGGGCGGCGAAGGAGCTGACCGAGCGCGGCCTGCAGACGCTCGTCCTCGAGGCCGGCAGGCCGATCAACCCGGAGACCGACTACGTCGAGCACGTGCCGATGTGGGAGATGAAGTTCCGCGGCATGGGCGACCGCAAGCGGTTGTCCCGGGAACAGCCGATCCAGCAGCAATGCTACGCCTGCGACGAGATGGCCTACAAGTTTTTCGTGAACGACCTCGAGAATCCGTACACGACCCCTCCCGACAAGCCGTTCTCCTGGATTCGCGGCCGCCAGGTGGGCGGGCGCTCGATCATGTGGGGCCGGCAGGTCTATCGCTGGAGCGATCTCGATTTCGAGGCGAATGCGCGCGAAGGGATCGGCGTCGACTGGCCGATCCGCTACGCCGACATCGCGCCCTGGTACGACTACGTCGAGACGTTCGTCGGCATCAGCGGCCAGGCGGAAGGGCTGCCACAGCTTCCCGACGGCAAGTTCCTCAAGCCGATGGCGCTCAACTGCGTCGAGCAGACGGTGCGCGACGCGGTCGCACGCGCGTGGCCGGGGGAGCGGATGGTCACGATCGGCCGCTGCGCCGTGCTGACCGAGGCGCACAACGGCCGCGCCGCGTGCCATTACTGCGGGCCCTGCCATCGCGGGTGCATCACGCGCTCGTACTTCTCGAGCGTCAACGCGACGCTGCCCGCTGCGCAGGCGACCGGCCGCCTCACCCTGCGGCCGTACAGCGTGGTGCACAGCATCACGTACGACAAGCGGCGCGGTCGGGCCACCGGCGTGCGCGTGATCGACGGGCAGACGAAACACGCGATCGAGTTCCAGGCGCGCATCATCTTTTTGTGCGCGTCCACGATCGAGTCGGCGCGGATCCTGCTCAACTCCGGGACCGGATTCGCGAATTCGAGCGGCCAGGTGGGCAAGAACCTGATGGATCACATCATGGGGGGCGGCGCGAGCGGTCGGATCGACGGACCGCTCGACCGCGACTCCATCGGCAATCGGCCCAACGGGATCTACGTGCCGCGCTTCCGGAACATCGGGAAAGGGAGGTCCTCGTTCCTGCGCGGCTACGGCTTCCAGGGTGGCGGCGGTCGCTCCGACTGGGGGCGCGGCGTCGAACAGGCGGGATTTGGCGCCGATTTCAAGAAGTCGCTGCGCAAGCCGGGTCCCTGGGGGTTCAGCCTCTACGGCTTCGGCGAAATGCTGCCGAAAGAGGAGAACCTCGTGGAAATCGACAAGAACAAGGTGGACGCCTGGGGGATTCCGGTCGCCCGGATCAGCTGCGCGTATGGCGAGAACGAGAAGGCGCTGGTCCACGACATGTCCATCAGTGCCGCCGAGATGCTCGCCGAAGCGGGGGCGCACGAGATCCAGCCGTACACGAGCAACAACCCGCCGGGCCTAGTCATTCACGAGATGGGGACGGCGCGCATGGGCAAAGATCCCAAGACGTCGGTCCTGAACGCGCACAATCAGAGCTGGGATGTGCCGAATCTGTTCATTACCGACGGCGCCTGCATGGCGTCGACGGCGTGTCAGAATCCATCGATTACCTACATGGCACTCACCGCGCGTGCGGCGGCCTATGCGGTCGATGCTATGAAAAGGAGAGAGCTATGAAACGCGTGCGCGGTGAGCCGTATGCCGTTCGCCGGACTGATCGTCGCGAGTTCGTAAAGACCCTAGCCGCGGCGGGAATTGCCATCGCGTCTCCCGGCGCACTGCGCACGGCGCACAGCGCACGCTTGGACAAGATCGGACTCCAGCTCTACACTGTCCGCGATCTGATGAAAGCGGACTTCGAGGGCACGCTCGCGCGCGTGGCGCAGATCGGCTACAAGGAGGTCGAGTTCGCCGGCTACTTCAATCATGCGCCGGCCGAGGTGAAGGCGATCCTCGACCGACACGGACTCTCGGCCCCCTCCACGCACATCCCGTTCGAGAGCGACGACCAATGGAAGGTAGCGCTCGACGCGGCCAAGACGATCGGGCACGAGTACATCGTCATGCCCTGGATTCCCGCGGAACGGCGCAAGACGTTGGACGACTGGAAGAACTTCGCGCAGGTCTTCAACCACGCAGGACAGACCGCGCACGATGCCGGCATCCAGTTCGCCTATCACAACCACGATTTCGAATTCCCGAAGCTGGACGGGCAGGTCCCCTATGACGTGCTCCTCCAGAACACCGATCCCAAGCTCGTGCAGCTCGAGATCGATCTCTATTGGATCACCAAGGCCGGCCAGGACCCGCTCGCGTACTTCTCCCGCTGGCCGGGGCGCGTTCCGCTGGTGCACGTGAAAGACTCCGCCGGCCCACCCGAGCACAAAATGGTCGACGTGGGGCAGGGGAAAATCGACTGGAAGCGCATCTTTGCGAAGAAGGATCAGGCCGGCATCAAGCACGCCTTCGTGGAGCACGATCAGCCGCCGCAGCCGTTCGCGGACATCGCGGTGAGCTATCGGACGCTGAAAGATCTGGAGTTTTGATGGGCGTCGGACGGTCGGACAGTCGGACTGTCGGTCGGCGCGAGGCCATCGCGAGTCTCGTCGCCGCCCCGTTATTGATGTCGTTGCCTACCGTCCGACGGTCCGACCGTCAGCCGGTCAGACTGAAGCAGTCCGCCTCCCGCTGGTGCTACCGCTCGATCCCCCTGCCGGATCTGTGCAAGGCCGGGAAAGCCATGGGCCTCGCCGGCATCGATCTGCTGGCCTCCGATGATTGGCCGATCGTCCGCCAGCAGGGACTGGTGTGCTCGATGGGGTATGCGGCGTTGCGCGACGATTTCATTCCGCGTGGCTTCAACGACCCGGCGAATCACGACTTGCTCGTCGGAGAGCTCGAGCGCGCCCTGCCGCTGGCGGTGCAGCACGGCGTGCCGAACCTCATTGCGATGTTCGGCAACCGCCAGGGACGGAGCGACGCGCAAGCGACGGAGGCGTGCGTCACAGGCCTGCGCCGCATCGCCCCGGCGGCCGAGCGTCACGGCGTGACGATCTGCGTGGAGCTGCTCAACAGCAAAGTGGATCACAAGGACTACCAGGGCGATCGCACGGCGTTCGGCGCGAACATCATCGAAGCCGTCGGGTCGCCCCGCGTGAAGCTGCTGTACGACATCTATCACATGCAGATCATGGAAGGCGACGTGATTCGCACGATCCGCGACCACGCGAGTCACATCGGACACTTCCATACCGGCGGCGTGCCCGGGCGTCACGAGCTCGACGACACGCAAGAGCTGAACTATCGCGCGATCGCGCGCGCCATCGCTGACACGGGCTTTGGGGGCTATGTCGCGCACGAATTCGTTCCCACTCGGGAACCGCTGCGCTCGCTCAAGGAGGCTGTAGAGGTATGCACCGTCTAAGCGGCGCCGCCGTCGCCCTTCTGGTCGTCGCCTGCTCACCTGCAGTACAGACCTCGCGTCCCGCTGGAATCGCACCCGATCCGTTAACCTGGAAGGCGCGCGCCGCCTTCGATTCGGCAGTGGCGGCCCGCGACACGGCCCGCATGGCGAGTCTGTTCGCGCCGGGCGCGTTCGTCATTGCGGCCACGGGCGACACCATTCCGATTCGCGACGCTATTCCACTGTATCTGAGCCAAGTGCGAAATGACCCCGGCACCGTCCAATTCTCCTGGGGACGGGAAGGCGCGCTGGAGTCGTGTGTCGGCGGCGCGCGAGAACAGGTGACCTATACGGTCCGCGTGACGCGCACGGACGGCACATCCAGCGGGGTCTTGGGAAAACTCTCGGTCTTTTGGACCGCGGACTCGAGCGGCGCGTTGAAGGTCGCGTGGATCGCGTTTGCGAAACACGAGCGGGAACGCCGGCTCACGCGATCGGAATGCCCATCGGTCGAGTCAGCCGCGTGGCGCCAGTGGCGCTGGGCGGTAACGGTTTACCCCGCGCCAGGCTTGGCGCCCATAGGCACGCGTTCGAGCTTCGAATCAGTGCTCCGCGAGCGAGGCTGGGTGGACCGGGATTGCTCGTGTCTTTCCCCCCCCGGGGAGCGTCGCTACACCCCCATCTCGGATGGATCGATCTTCGCGCCCCCGAGCGTCACGTCGGTGCAGTATCACTACCGCCAGAACATCATCGCCGAAGTCGTCGCGGGGTTCTCACCCTCGGGCAACACGATGGGTGCGCGCTTTTTTCCCAATCGCGACTATGCGCACACTCGGCTCTGGTATTCCGCCGCGTTCGTTGCGGCGCTCGTTTCCTACGAGCGCTGGGGCTTTCAGTTCGGTGTCGGACCGGTCGTGCAGGTGTCGCACTGGCGAATGCGGGATTCCGTCGTGCCCTATAGCACCGGCGGTCTTCCATCATTCCGGGACACGACGTGGTCCACCGCTCCGATCGGCGTAGTCGGCGACCTGCGCTACAATCTGCTGGTCAGCACACGCACGTTCCTGACGTTTCGGGGTCAGCTGCGTCGCTTTCCCAGCATGAAGACGCCTGCAACCCCGCGGTTCCCCGAAGCGGCTGTGGATCAGGGCGGCTCGCTCGTGGGACTTGGTGTCGGCGTGATTTTCTGAGAGGGTCGCAAGTGACGAGCCTCGCCCAGCTCGTACCGCTGCCCGCTTCCTACAAGCGCAGGGTCTGGTTGGCGGTGACCGCGCTCGTCGGCTTTATGCTGCTGTATTTCGTCCTCGCCGGCTGGTTCCTTTACACCGCCTACCGCGTCCTCATCGTCGCTGACGCCTTCACGTTCTCCGGCCTGGTCGTCGGCGTGGGCGGCCTATTCCTCGCGGTGTTCATGCTCAAGCCGCTGTTCTTCGTGAAGCGCGGTACGCTCGACCACATGCTGGAGGTCACGGCGCGCGAGCAGCCCAGGTTGTTCGCGTTCCTGCACGCGCTGGCGGACAGCGCCGAAGCGCCGCGGCCGCACCGCGTGTTTCTCTCGGGCGAGGTCAACGCGGCGGTGTTTTACGATCTCTCGCTCGTCAACCTGCTGTTTCCATCCAAGAAGAACCTCCAGATCGGGCTGCCCCTCGTCAACGCGCTGACATTTGGCGAATGCCGCGCCGTCCTGGCACACGAATTTGGGCATTTCACGCAAGCGTCCATGGCAGTACTGCGCTGGTCGCAGATCGCCCATCAGATCGCCGGCAACCTCGTCGCCCGGCGTGACAAGCTCGATGAGCTGCTCGAGGGACTGTCGCGGATCGATCTGCGCGTCGCCTGGGTCGGTTGGATCCTGAGCCTCGTGGTGTGGTCGATTCGCTCGCTCGTCGACTCGGTATTCCACGGGGTCGTGCTCTTACAGCGCGCGCTGTCGCGGGAGATGGAGTTTCAGGCCGATCTCGTCGCCGTCTCGCTCACCGGGAGCGACGCCCTGATTCATGGCCTCTACCGGCTGCAACGCTGCGCTTTGTCGACGGCGAGCGAGCGCGCAACAAGATCCCGCGGGACCTGTTCACGATCCACACGCACATCATGCAGCGCATGGCGGACATCCTGAACAATCCCGCCTACAGTCGCGTCGTCCCGGTGCCAGCGGATCGTCCCGCTGAGCACCGCGTGTTTTCGCCGGAGCTGGGTGCGCCTCCCCGGATGTGGCATACGCACCCGCTGAACCATGAGCGTGAGGAAAATGCCAAGCGCCGCTACGTCGCGATGCCGATCGACGACGCAAGCGCCTGGACGCTGTTCGACGATACCACCACCCTGCGCGAAAAAGTCACGGCGCTGATGCTCGCCGTTCCGGGCAAGGAGGCGGTGGCGATCGGCACCTCGATGGAGGCGCTGAACGCGCAGTTCGAGCGTCCGTTCCTGAACAGCCAGTACCGCGGCCTGTACCTCAACCGCTCGGTCGTGCGCGTCGCAGCGCACGTCGATGACCTCGTCGGACCGGCGCCGGCCGACTGGCGTGAGCGGCTCAATGCTGGGCAGCTGTATCCCGAGACGTTGATCGATGAGATCGCGCGGCTCCGGGCGCTCGAGAAGGAAGCCGCGCAGCTCCGCGGCATCGCGTCGGGGGTGCTGCACGCGCCGGAGGGGATTGTGCGCCATCGCGGCCGCAACCTGCGTCGCAAGGAGCTGCCCCACGTGATCGAAGGCGTCGAGCGTGAGGCGCGCGCGATCGAGGAACGATTGCAGGCGGCGGATCGCCTGTGTCGCAGCGTCCACATGGCCGCCGCCACGGCCGCCGGCGGCGAGTGGGCCGGGTACCTGCGGGGCCTGTTGAGCGCCCTGCATTACGCCGATCACACGGCGGCCAACCTGCGCGATCTGTATGAGGTGTACCTGCACGTCGTGCGCGTCGAGACGGCGACGCGGCGCGTCAGCAGCGGGGGCCTGCAGCGGGTCTTGCACGCCGCGAATGCGCTCTACGACGCGTTGCGGCGCGTCTACGGCGACTCGACGACCGTGAAACTCGATTCGTCATTACTGCAGCGGACCGGCGTCGCGTCGTGGGCCGCCCTTCTAGAGGAATTCAAGCTCGGCTCGGCCACGGCGCAGAACATCAATTCATGGGTGGGGGTCATCCATGGCTGGGTGAACCAGGCACTGGGCGCCTGCGACACGCTGCACGACGCAGCCCTCGAGGAACTGCTCTTGACCGAAGTGGCGATGGCCGAGCACACCCGCGCGTCAACGACGCCCGTTCAGGCCTCGAGACCATCCACAGTGCCCGCGGAGTACGACCTGCTGCTGCCCGGCGCGGACCGGCCCCGGCCGAACCGCTTGAGCTGGTGGCAGCGGTTCCAGCTCGCCGACGGCATCGTGCCGGCGGTTGCCCGGTTCGCGGTTGCGGCCGGCATCGTCGGCCTTGTGCTGGGATTTGGCGGCGTCGTCGGCACGGCGACGATCACGGTTTACAATGGTCTGGCGATTCCCGTGGTCGTCAGCGCGGCGGGACAGCGAGTGCAAGCCGCGCCGCAGTCGGCCATGACGCTCGAGGTGGACGCCGGCGAAACGTATCCGGTCACGGCGCGCACAGTGCGGGGAGAGCTGGTCGATAGTTTCGCGGCGGAGGTGCCGAGGAGCTTCGCGAACTTTGTCTACAATGTTGCCGGCGCAACGCCCCTCGTGGAGTGGACGGCAGTCTACGGGCCCGTCCAAGCCGAGCCCCCGCGCGCCCTGGGCGCACCGCGGTGGCGCAACACGACTGCCGAGTTCCGCTTCACTTCTCCTCCGCAATCGATCAAGACCAGTGGTGCGGGCGGCACGCGTGAAGTGCTCTCGGCGATGTCCGACCTGTCGCCGCCGCAGCAGCTGGGCGCGGTCCAAGTCGACAGCGAGCAGCACCGTATGCTCCTGGCCCACGCGCGGTGGGATGCGACCTCCTCCGAGAACGTGATCGCCTGGCTGTCGATGGCGGAAGCGCGGCTGCCGGAATACCACGCCGTGCTCGCTGCGCGTCTCGCGGAACAGCCGAACGATGTCGTTTTGCTCCGGCTCGAGCAGGACCGGGCCAAAGGCGCCGAGCGCGATGCGATGTGTGGGCGTCATCGGAAACGCGCGCTCGCGGCACCCGATGATCCCAATCTCGCCTACCTCGCCGCGCGCTGTTTGACCGATTCGGATGCGCGCATGGCGGCTTTCGTTGCCGCCTATCGCCGCTGGCCAAAGAATGGGTGGCTCGCGATGGGCGTCGGCTATGCATATACGGGAACCGGACGGTGGCGGGAGGCGGTCGCTCCCCTGGATCAGGCGCGGCGCACGGTGCGACCGCTGTCGGACTGGCTCGCCGTCGATCTGGCGCGCATCCACCGTATGCTCGAACACGACAGCGCCGTCGTCGTCCCCCTGATCCGTTCGTCGAAACGGCTGGAATCGTTGCTGAACCTGGAGCACGGCATCGGCTTCGATTCGACGCCGCTGCTGGCCTACGAAGCCCTCGCCCGGGGAGACATCGCCAGTGCCGTCTCCCGCGCGCGCGGCGATTCGGATGCGGCGGCCCGGGTGCTGCGACTGGCGGCGGCGTCCGATGGCGCATCCGCGGCGCTGATTGATCGAGCGCTCGCGCTGGGCGCGAAGGCGGGCGTCGATACCTACAGCCGCTGGGTCTCGATCGGTCTGGCCGTACGCGAAGGCAGGGACTACCACTATCTCTTGCAGGGCGACGAAGGCATGCCCGCCGAGTACACGGATCACTTGTCCCGATTCTTGGACCTGATGCGTCACGGTTCGTCGGTTGCAGCCGCGGAAGCCGAGCTGCGCGAGCTGCCGCTCTCCATGCGCGGTCTCGCCTACAGCGTCGCGGTAGTCGCACAGGGACGCACTGCGCCTCCAGCATGGCGCCAGGGGGCGAAGCGACTGCTTTTTGCCTGGGAGCGTCCCTATTTCCGCTGACTGGCGGACTGTGTCCGAAGAGGCATTCGTAGAGTCTTGAAGGGAGCCCATGCTCCCCTCCCATACCCGCCCCCTCGCCCGGCTCGTCCTCCTGAGCCTGATCGTCACATTCGTCCTGGCTCGCCTGGTGACCATTCTGATCACGCTGCACCGCATGCCGAACATCTATCTCCATGTGCGCGATACTCACGTGCACCATCTGAACTACGGCATTTTCCTGCTCGCCGGCGTCGGGGCGTACCTGCTGTTCAGCTCCGGTCCAGCGGCCCCCGCGGCCGCCGTGATCTACGGGATCGGTCTCGGCCTCACGTTCGACGAGTTCGGCATGTGGCTGCATCTCAACGGTGACTACTGGCAGCGCGCCAGCTTCGATGCCATCGTCGTGCTCGCCGCCACGCTGTGCCTCGCGGGGTTTGCCCCGCCGATCAGGCGCTGGCGACCGCAGCTGCTCGCGGCGGTGCTCCTCCTCGTCGTTCTCCTGCTGGCCGGAACGTTCAAGTTGGCGGCGCGAGTCGAACCGCGGCTCGAGCGCTGGGAGCAAGGCGTCCACTCGTAAGCTTGCGCAACGCGCTCGTTGCGACATCTGTTTAGCATGGTTCACCGAACAGTCTGCCTCGCGCTGGCGCTCGCGGCGGGCCCGTCGTCGGCAACGCTGCCGGCACAGCGCATCACCCGAAACGTTCCGTACCGGCCACATCTTCACCAGAGCAGTACATGGACATCTACGCGCCTCGAGGCTCCGCGCGCGTGCCGGTGGTGCTCTTCATTCATGGGGGTTCACTCGAAGAAAGCGGTGAGCGGCGTGACTCATCGATGTATGCGCCGGTGTGTCCCGGCCTGGCAGCGCGCGGGATCCTGTGCGCCACGATGGACTACCGCCTCGCGCCGTCGTACCAATGGCCGGCGATGCCGGATGATGTGGCAGCGGCGGTCCGCTGGCTCAAGGATTCCGTCGCAGCGCGCGGTGGGGACCCCGCTCGGATCTTTCTCGTGGGTCACAGCTCTGGCTGCCACCTCGCGGCCCTCGTGGGAATGGACCCCGGATATCTCGCGAACCAAGGACTGGACGTGAGCGCGGTGGCGGGGGTAGTGGCGATGGGATGTACGCTTGTGCCCTGGGACACCGCCGGCCGCGGTATCACGGCGGCGCAGCTGGAGCAGTCGTTCGCGCGGGACGCGGCGGAGCGTCGCGTCTATGGCTCGCTGGCGTGGCGCCTGCGTGCCAACCCGTCGATGTGGGTCAGTCGCCGGGCGCCGCCATTCCTCGTCCTGGTCGCCGAGTCCGAGCGGTTCATGCCCCCGGTGCTCGAGGACGGCGCGCGCTTCGTGCGGCAGATGCGTGAGCTTGAGCGTCCGGCGGACCTGCGCATCCTCCCGGGCCGGCGGCACGTCACGACGACCACCGGTTTTGCCGATCCAAACGACATAGTCGCGAACCTGGTCGCCGCGTTCGTCCGCAGTCCCACCGCTGTGACGGCGACGCCGTGACATTCTCGAAGGACGGGTGATGACTCGCGACTTCGGTG
>WNGG01004065.1_pt1 | contig 16451 bp, 8 predicted proteins | sample 5400661 | NCBI WGS metagenome assembly WNGG01 (sample SAMN13153372, study PRJNA577476) | soil metagenome | isolation source: 100 cm soil or saprolite under Garry oak tree replicate 1 | place: USA:California | collected 2016-06-15 | reverse complement strand
TACGGGGGCGATTTTCCCAGTAACAGGGAACTGTTGGAGGCTCGCAACCGCGTTCTGGTCCGCCACCCCAAGACACAGTTCATTGTGCTCCATGTGGGCAATGACGCTGAAAATCTTCCTTACGTCGGTGACTGCATGGACCGTTTACCCAATATGTACGTCGAACTTGGCGCGAGGATTGGGGAGCTGGGACGCCAGCCGCACATGGCCAGAAAGTTTTTCGAGAAATATCAGGATCGAATTCTTTTTGGAACGGATGCCGTCCCCCATGGAACGGACACCCCTCAACAAGTTTTTGTTGATGAACTTTACGAGATTTATTACCGCTTTCTTGAAACCGAAGACGAATATTTCGATTACGCCCCTGCACCGGTGCCTCCGCAGGGACGTTGGCGGATTTACGGTCTTGGGTTACCCGACGGAATACTCAAGAAGGTTTATCATGAAAATGCTGCCCGGCTCTTGCGAGTCAAGATCTAGCCGTCCTTCAAAGAGATTGACAAAGCAAGAACTTTCTGCCAGAAAGAAAGCGAAACAACAGGAACGAAAGCAAAGAAAAGAAATAGATGATCTTTTTTCTTCTTCGATTTGCCGTTGCCGCGCTGCTGATGACTAACGCCGGTGACTCCCGCCCAGGTGACTTCAAGATCATTGGGCCCGGCGGTGGTGGGGCTATGTTCCATCCAACCATCAGTCCTCACGACCCCAACATTGTCCTGGTTAGCTGCGACATGACCGGGTCTTATATCACCCATGATGCCGGCAAGTCTTGGCGCATGTTCAACCTACGCGGAGTGGTCCAGTTCTTTGTATTCGATCCGCTGGATCGGAAGGTAATTTATGCGCAATCTAATGGATTGTGGCGCAGTCAAGACGAGGGCCAGTCTTGGAGCCTGATTTATCCAAAGCCGTCTTCCGTGAAGAGCATCAAAATGAGTTCGGATCACTCGGACGAATATCTAATTGCGGAACCGAATCCCCTGGGCGACATCACGGCAATGGCCATCGATCCATCCGATTCCAAGGTATTTCGTGTTGCCGCGGGCGACAGGAAAAAAGGGATGTTTGCGCTCTTTAGCTCGCGTGATGGTGGACAGAGTTGGGTAAGAGAGGGGGAGCTACCGGGACTGGCGGACAAGCTGTGGGTCAATCCTCATTCGCCCGCCGATGCTCGGATGCTTCTCCTTGCAGGTCCACACTTCATCGAAGAGAAAACCTCGTCGCGCATGCGGAAGCTATCCGTCCCCTCCGCAAAGACTTTCACAGATATTTCTGCAGGATTCAGGAAGGATGGCAAGCCGCTCCTATATGTTATCGGGGACGAATCTGCGTTTGCTTCGGATGACGAAGGAACTACGTGGAGAAAGGCCAGCCTGGACCAAGGTGGCGGGAAAATGCGAGCGATCGCAACCAGCTTGCAGAATCCGGATACGGCCTATGTCTCGTATAGAGATCTGGAAGAAGGTGGAATCAAATGGCTAGGGGTCGCCAAGACCACGGACGCAGGACGCAATTGGCAGCCGGTTTGGAAGGAGGACAGCAATCCCGCCGCTAAGGCTGCTACAAATATTCACGACGCGTGGATCACCGAAAGATTTGGATCGGATTGGGGAGAAAATCCCTTGGCGCTTGCCGTGGCGGAGCAGGACGCCAACATAAGTTACGGGACGGATCTGGGAAGAACAATGCGCACAACGGACGGAGGCGCGAGTTGGGTCGCAGTTTACTCAAGAAAGTCCGGTGAAAACGGATGGGTCTCGACAGGCCTTGATGTAACGAACGCCTACGGCTACCACTTTGATCCCTTTGATCAGAACCGGCAGTTTATCACCACGACGGACATTGGTCTTTTCCGCAGCGAAGATGGCGGGCAGTCCTGGGTCAGTTCGACCCGCGGTGTGCCGAAGGAATGGATGAACACAACGTACTGGATTGTATTTGACCCCGAGGTGAGAGGGCGGGCTTGGAGCGTGAACAGCTGGACCCATGATTTACCGCGGCCGAAGATGTGGAGAAGGAAGGGAATTGGGAGTTATCGGGGTGGGGTATGCCGCAGTGATGACGGGGGAAGGACTTGGGCAAAGTTAAATGACGGGATGGAGGAAACCGCGGCGACGCATATCCTTCTGGACCCGACGAGTCCGCCCACGGCACGGGCGCTCTACGTTGCCGCCTTCGGGCGCGGAGTGTACAAGAGCGTAGACGGGGGCAAGAGCTGGAAGCTAAAAAACGTTGGCATCACCCAGAAAGAACCATTTGCCTGGAGAATTGTAAGAGATAGCAAAGGAATCCTTTACGTGCTGCTGGCGCGCCGTTCGGAGGACGGAAGCATAGGAACGGAGGGGGACGGAGCAATTTACAAGTCCACCGATGGAGCGGAAAACTGGAGCCGGGTGACGATGCCCGAGGGAAGCAATGCTCCGAACGGCTTGGCGGTTGACCCGAGTGCGCCGGATCGGCTCTATCTCGCGGCGTGGGCGAGGGACAAAGGAGAGCACGGCGACGGTGGTGGCATCTACCTGTCGGTGAATACAGGGAGGACTTGGACGCGAGTACTTGATCGCGATCGCCACGTCTACGATGTCACCATAGATCCGCGCGACGCAAGAATACTCTACGCTTCCGGGTTTGAGTCCTCCGCATGGAAATCAAGCGACCGCGGCGAAAGCTGGGCGCGAATACCTGGTTTTAACTTCAAATGGGGACATCGCGTCATTCCGGACCCTGAAGACTCCAAAAAAGTTTACATCACAACGTTTGGCGGGGGCGTTTGGCATGGCTCCGTAGATGGAGAAGATCGTCCATTGGACATCGTTACGCCCGAGCTTCAGCCTGGACGATAGCGAAGGAACCTCCTGGTGGGCGAGACAAAAGATATCCTATGGAAAGTGCCTCCTTGTTGACACAGGCGGACTGGCAACGTGCGCTGACAAACGGTCAAGCGAGGGCGGCAGAATTATTTGGCCGACCGGAAACGGAGCAAAAACGGCTTGGCTACTTCCATACGCTTAAGGAGATATGCCAGCAGCCTTGGACGTGGCTGCGAACTTGCGATCGAATGATGGCATCACGGGATGGCCTAAAACAGGATGTGGCAGGAATTCGAAGTCTCGCACTTACTGGATCCGGCAGTTCAGAGTATGCCACCGAATGCGTGTGCCTCCCGCTGCAAAATGAGTTGGGGATCTGCACGGAATCGATAAGCGGCGGATCGCTGCTTATGTTTGGCGGAAGGGCGTTGCCTCCGGGAAGGCCTGGCTTGCTCGTTTCTTTGGCGAGATCCGGAGACAGCCCGGAGAGTAGTGGAGCCGTAGAGTTGCTACTGGACACGGAGCCTGAGTACCGGCACGTTGTGGTGACCTGCAACGAGCAGGGGAGTCTAGCTAGGGCGTGGCGCGACCATGAGAAAGTACATGTCACCACGCTTCCAGCGGAGACGCATGACAAGAGCCTGGTCATGACGAGCAGCTTTACAAATCTACTGCTGGCGGCGCGCTTCATCGGAATGCTGGAAAGGCCAGATGAATACCAAAGAGTGTGCGAAAGATTGAGCCAAATAACGAAGGAGTTGATCCGGTCCAATTTTGACATCCTGGCAAAGATTGCCGCCGCAGATTTCCGCCGGGCAGTATTTCTCGGCAGCGGGTCGCGTTTCGCGGCCTCGCGCGAAGCGGCGTTAAAGATGCTGGAGCTAACATCGGGTCGCGTAACGACACTTTGCGAAACGTATCTTGGATTTCGGCATGGCCCCATGAGTTACGCGCAGGATGACACTCTAATCGTTTGCAATTTATCGTGCGATTCCACCATACGCGCATACGAACTGGATTTATTGCGCGAATTGGACCGGAAGAAACTTGGATTGTCCAAAGTCATTGTTGGAGAAGATATTCCGGATTCCGTGGTTAGAGAGGGCGATGAAGTCATCGAGTGCCAGGGGTTGACTGAGCTCGGAGACGAAGAAACCCCGACCGTGTATGTGGTTGTCGCCCAACTTCTGGCTTTTTTTCGTTGCCTCGTGGAAGGACTTCAGCCTGATTCGCCGTCTGAGGGAGGAATTATCAACCGTGTAGTGGAAAAGTTTCCCCTTCACACACCTTCGTGAAGATTCGGCGAAAGCACATTCTTGTAGTTGGACGAATGAGTCTGGAAGCCTGTATCAAGCCATGCTCGAGTGGAACTTACATGAAACGCCGTTGTCGGAGGTTCACCACGCGAGGCCACGCCGATGCGATGCACGGTCCTGTTCTTGTTCCTCAGCGTTAACGCCGTACCCATTCAGGCTCAAGTACGCGTGTGGGAAGGTGTTCTGAATCTTCCAGCATACGAAGAGGGAGTGCCCGATCCCAATCCTCCTTTCGACCAGTTTGCGACTGGTCGATTCAATTATCCCTATGCGATGCGGAAAGAAATCACCGATCAGCGCGTGGAGCACCGATGGCGGGCGATCTATCTTGAAAACGAATATCTGAAATGTTCAGTCTTGCCGGACTTGGGCGGGCATATCTATACGTGCATCGACAAAATCAGCGAGCAGCCGATGTTTTATGCCAACCCTTCCATCAAGAAAGCCAGGATCGGTTATCGTGGAGCTTGGGCCGCATTTGGAGTCGAGTTTAACTTTCCCGTTTCCCACAATTGGGTCTCCATGTCACCCGTGGATTTTGCATATGCGGGCCACGAGGATGGCAGTGCGTCGGTCACCGTTGGGAATATCGACAGAGTCTATGGAATGGAATGGTCCGTCGAACTGACTCTGCGCCCTGGTTCTACCGTCCTCGAACAACACGTCACGCTGAGCAATCGAAGTGATGTACGCCATCGTTTTTATTGGTGGAACAATGCCGCCGTCCAGGTTTGGGACGATTCTCAGATTCAATACCCTATGCGTTTTGCCGCAGCGCATGGGTTTGCGGAGGTACAGAGGTGGCCGATCGATCCGCAGGGTAAGGATCTAAGCGTTATTCGTAACCAGACCGACGGACCAGTATCGCTGTTCGTTCATGGAAGCCGCGAAAACTTCATGGGTGTCTGGCATCCCCGAACAAACACAGGAACTGCGCATTTTGCGGAATATGCCGAGCTACCTGCGAAGAAAATTTGGTCTTGGGGTGTTGACGCGGACGGCCTTGATTGGCGCAAAGCACTCTCCGACAACAATAGCGCCTATGTTGAGTTGCAAGCGGGACTCTTCCGAAATCAGGAGACGTATGCATTCCTTGAACCGCGGCAATCCATCGCTTTCACGGAATACTGGATACCTATCAGGAGTACGGGCGGGATTTCCCGTGCGAATCTTGCCGGCGTGGTTCATTTGGAAAGAAAGGCCGGCATTTTGGCGGTCTCCTTCATTGCCAACCGAAAGTTGTCAGATGCCACGATCCGGATTTTGGATGGAAACAGATCCTTGCTCAACGAGAAAGGACATCTTGTACCGGAGCGGGTGTGGAAGAGAGAGATTCAGATTCCAAGCGCTAGCAGGAAATATACGTTTGAACTCAAGGGCGGCGAGAATGCTCTGCTGTTGAGGCAGACGGAAGGGGAGTATGACTGGACGCCCGAATCCGAAATTAAAGTTGGCCCGCAAATTTCTTACAGAGTACCCGAGGAGACGCATCGCACCGAGGGGGATTGGCTCGAGCAGGGCAAGACAGAAGAATTGAATGGCAACGTGTTAGCCGCCCTGCAAACCTATCAAGAAGGATTGCTGAAGTTCCCCACGGATTTTGAACTGTTGAAGGCGGCGGGACGACTCGACGCATGTCTAGAGCGTTTTGAAGAAGCGGTATCTCACCTCTCTGCCGCTCATGGCCGAAATACTACCGATGCCGAGATTTCCTATTATCTTGGAATCGCGTACGAGGGCGTCGAACGAGAGAACGATGCTGTCGACGCATACCAGGAAGCGATGCGTTTACCGTCGTACCGCGCGGCCGCTGCATTGCGCCTTGCCGAACTGCAGTCACGGCGGGGTGCCTTGAAGGAGGCGAAAGACTTTCTGACGAAAAGCCTCCAATCCGCGCCGGATGACCTGCGAGCAAGCGAGGAGCTGTCTTCTGTTTTGCGCGCGCTCGGAAGGACCGCAGACCGGGAAAAGATATCAAGGGAACGGCTCGCGCGCTTTCCGTTGAGCGGTTTTCTTCAGGAAGAACTTGGAGAAACGAGCATATTGCATCTTGCCGCTGATCCTTATCGGGTCTTAAGTGTTGCATACGAATACGCGCGGTTGGGACTATACGGTCGAGCGGTGGAGGTTCTCTCTCGCGACTATCCGTCCCCCGATGCTGATCAGAGCGAACCTGGCGCAGTTATCCCCCAGAAGAACCCGCTGGTTGTCTACTTTCGCGGATACTGCCGTGAGAAACTCGGGGAGTCTGGTGCAAATGACTATTTGCAAGCCTCCCGACTCTCGACTGTAACTGTATTTCCAAACACGATCGAAGACCAGCAAGCGCTTAAAGCAGCCATTCGCACGAACGAGAAAGACGCGACCGCTCATTACTTGCTGGGGACGTGGTATTTTGCTCGCGAAAAAACGGAAGAGGCCATCAGCGAATGGCAAAAAGCGCGAGAACTCAATCCCAAAATAACGGTGTTGGAAGCCAGTCTCGGATTAGCGTTGCTACACGTGAAGAGGGATTTCGCAGGCGCCCTCAGAGTATTCACGGAAGGAATAAAAAATGATCCGTCGAACGTCGTGAACTATTCCGGTTCGGTTTCGGCGATGACTGTTCTGGGGAAACCCGCGGCGGAGCGAGTGAAGGTGCTTGAGCTTTATCCCGACCTGGACCGTATGCCCACTAGTTTGGTTTATGAACTGGCTTTGAACCGCGCAGAGGAGGGGAACTACAAGGGGGCGATCGATTTGTTCCAGAATCGGTTCTTCGGCAGCGAAGAAGGCGGAACAAATGTTCGCCAGGTGTGGCTTGAAGTGAAGTTGCAACAAGCCATCGGATTGGCTCGAATCGGTCACTGCGAGGAAGCGCTTGCGGCCGCGAAAACACTTGGTTCGCCAGTTCCGGGCCTTGCGTTTACGCAAGACGGATTGAAACCATTACTGAATTCTGCCAGGATAAACTACTTGCTCGGTGAACTGTTCTCAGCTTGTGGCCAAAAACAAGAGGCAGACGGCAGGTACCGGCTTTCGGCGCAAGCGACCGACCCTTCGGACGTTGTATGGGCGTGGGCCTCGGCAAAGATGCTGGGGAGCTATGATCCAGTTCTATGGCGGGAACGTCTTTCCGCGGCATTGTCACAAGCGGAGGCCAACGCACTAACCAGCGCCAATCAGGGTTGGTGGGTCTATCTGGTCGGAGTGTTGCAGTTGGCGCTTGGGCGCGAAGTTCAGGGCAAAGCTTCCCTCCGCGAATCCTTACTGTTGCCCGACAACCGAATGTCTTATCACTTCAGCCGCTTGGCAATGGAGGGTGCTAAACCTCGATAACTTCAATACCCTTCTTGCGAAGGGCCTCAGTAAAATCCTGCGTAGCGCGGTTATCCGTGATCAGGCGGCGGATTCTGTCGAATGGCCCAATCTTTGAGACGCTTCTGCGACCCAGTTTGCTGAAATCCGTGACAACATTAACCTCTTTGGCGGAGCGAATCATGACGTTGTTGAGCTGCGCTTCGAGCACATCCGGTGTCGAGGGGCCGTTCTCGAGATCAAAACCGTCGACCGCGAGGAAAAGGCGGTCAGCGTGGAACTCGTTCATCATGGCTTCCGCCTGTGGTCCGACGAACGAGCAGGAAACCGGTCGCAACAGCCCGCCAATCATAATTAAGGAAATACCGGGGGCATCCGCAAGCTCGACCGCTATATTCAAGGCATTCGTAATGACGGTAAGCGATTGAATTTTCATCCTTTTCAAATGCCTGGCGACTTCTGCCGTGGTCGTCCCGGAATCAAGAATGATGGTTTCACCCGGCTGTACCAATTCTGCCGCTGTCCTTCCGATCCTGATTTTTTCGTCCCGATGTAGAGTCTCTTTGGTGCGGAGGGGGTAATCCTGTGTGGCCTCCAAACGCCGCACCGCACCGCCGTGCGATCGCACCACTGCACCGATGGAAGCGAGAGCATCCAGATCATTGCGGACTGTGACGGCAGAGATTGAGAACCGTTTAACCATGTCCGCGACGGTTACATGGCCCTCTTGGTCAACGAGGTCCAGCACACTCCTGCGTCGCTGTTCTGTCAGTAGACGAGCTTTGGGGGTCATGCACCGTTTCCGTAAGCTTAGTATAGGGTGTCTATTTCGGTTGGGTCAAATGACGAAAGCATAGCCCACCACAATACTTTCTTATTCTTTCTCTTTGTGTCGCTCATGCTTCGTTTGTTGTTGCGTTTGCTTTTCTATTGTGGTACATCGTTCCTCCTAAATTACTTTGTCGGGGGAGGTTCGCCTTGAAGTACAGAGTCGCGTTTACCTGCGTTATTTGCTTGGCACTTCTATTCTGTGTGTCCGCAGCTGTATTTGGCCAGGGAACGGATCTAGGCACCATTCGGGGAACGGTGACAGACTCCACGGGAGCTGTCATTCCGGGTGTGACGGTGACGGTCACCGATGCCCTTACCAATACAGTACGAGAAACAAGAACGAATTCTCAGGGCTATTACGAAATGTTTGGTCTGAAGTCTGGTACATACAGGGTTGCAATCACCGCCGCTGGAATGAGTAAGAAGGAAATCACGGACATCGTCCTGAACGGCAGCGACACGGTGAGCGTCGATGCCGTGCTCAAGGTTTCCGCGGCGCAAGAAACCGTTGTCGTCTCGCTGGAGACACCCGCCGTCAATACGGAAGACCAGACGATCAGTCAGACTTTGAACAATCTGGCGGTGGTCGATCTTCCGCGGGACAGCCGGAATGTCTATACCTTCCTTTATCTGAATCCAAACGTCACGCAGGGCGCTTCCGACGGCGAGTTCAAATTTATCGGGGCTCAGAGCTATGGTGCCAGCTTTTCTCTCGACGGGCAGCGCTCCAACGGCGGTATCTTTGGCGAGCCCACTGCGAGCCAGCCTTCGCTGGAGGCCGTGGGCGAAATCAATCTACTGACCTCAGATTTCAGCGCGGAATACGCGGGCGTCGCTAACATTCGAGTCAGCACAAAGCGCGGAGGCGTGGACTATCACGGATCGGCGTTCTACAACAATAAGAACTCTGCATTGGCCGCGTGGACGCTTGATGATAAAAATGGAGCTGCGAGTTTTTCGCCCAATAGTTTTCAATCCAAGTACCCAAATCCGTACTTCAATTTGAACGACATTGGGGGATCGGTAGGTGGCCCTATCCCGCGGCTCAAGAAGACGTGGTTCTTTGCCGCTTATGAACGAAACTATTCTGTTGCTCCAGCCAAAATCGCTTCCAACACCATTCCCCATCCCTCGCTGTACACCGGAGATTTTTCCGCGCTGAATGATTCCGCGAAACCCGTCGTACCTGCCTCAGTTACTCTAACGCCGCAGGAAATGGCCACCGACACGGTCGCGGTGACTGACTCCAGCGGAAATACGACTGAGAGGTTCATCCAGATACCCTCCCGACTTCTAAATCCCACCGTCCAGGCACTCATCAACACTTATTTCCCCAAGATCGGGCTTAGCGCGCCGATCAATCCGGCCAATGGAAGGATTCCTGGGGGCTACCACACCATCCTGTCGGGCAATTCCGTTCAGGATGTCGGCACTTTGAGGCTGGACCATGACTTTTCCGAGCGCAATCACCTCTACGGCGTGTACAACGTGTCAGCGCAAGTTAACGCGACGACCCCAGTGGTCAGCCCCTTTACCGGGCTTGGGTTGACGCAAAATGATCGTAAGAACCACACAGTTTCCTTGTCCTATGCACATGAATTCCAATCAACCAAGATTAACGAGGCGCGGGGCGGGTTTAATCGGCAAGGACTCTTGCGGCACAGCAATACGACGCTGGAGGGATTTCTCTCCAGTATTGGCTTCGATCAGAGTGATATCGACGCCTACGGCTCTGTCGTAGGGCCATTCGCCCTTTCCACTTTCGGCCACCCGGCGATCAGCTTTAGCAATACTTTCGCGACCTTCACAAATGGCGGGCGCAACACGTTCCGTCCGCTGGACCAGAACCTGATTACGTTCGGCGATACGCTGACGTGGATTGTGGGCAAACACGACTTCCGCATGGGGGGAGACGTGGTCCGGAACGCTGCCGTGGATGGCTTCGCGCTGAACCGCGGCAATCCACGCGGCTCCATGACCTATGGTGGAACGGGAACAAACCCCTTCACCAGTTTTCTACTTGGGCTTCCTCCAACCAGCGTTAGGTATGTATTGCAGCCCCGCCCCGCGATGGATGTGCACAATTGGGAGCATGGGTATTTCTTCCAGGATACTTGGAAAGCGACACCGAAGCTGACCCTCAGTCTCGGTTTGCGCTATGAACTCATCACTCCGTTCATCGACGAAAACGACCTGATCGCCAACTTCGATCCGAATTACGTGAATCCTACGACAGGTCAATTGGGCCGATTCGTAATTCCTTCTAACAAAACACTTAAGTATTTGGACACTCGCATTATCAGCTTCGGCTACGTGCTGGCAAAAGACTCTGGCTTAGGGGTTGGAAGAGGCGTTGTCCGGATGGACAAGACAGACTTCTCCCCGCGCATTGGTGTTGCATACAGGCTTGGCAACAAGTCGGTCATCCGTGGCGGGTATGGTATTTACTACCCGACGTCGGCGGCTCAGGGCATTCGCGACCCAATCGCTACAAACCCTTTCAACCAGTCCATAACCAAAAGAGGGACAACCGTTCCGTTGGACGGGTGGCCCGATGCCAGTACGAATGGCATTAGCCCTCTTAGCGGCGGAACCATAACATCGGGAACGAATGGGACGCCTGCAGTTAACGCAGTCCCGTTCGGTTTGCATCAACCGCGCATTCATCAATACAACGCCACGTTTGAACGCGAGATTGGCTGGGGAAGCGCAGTTCGCTTCTCCTATTTAGGTGCCACGATGCACGGCTTGATCGCTGGCAAAGATCTGAACGAACTTCAGCCTAGCGACGTACCTTTTGGTACGAACGTCGTAGATGACAACGGCAACCCTATCGGCATATGCGATCCTGTCAACAACGGCGATTGCGGCATTTCGAACGCAGACGCTGCTCGCTACCGCTTCCCGGCGCTGGGAGACTTCGTCTTAAGTTACGGAAATTACGGCCATGCTCAGTCCAACGCATTTCAGACCCAGCTTGAGCATCGTTTTTCTCACGGCTTGATGTTCAACGTTTCATATACACTTTTGGACCAGAAATCGACGGCATTGGACACCGGAAACTCCAGCCTTGGCGGCATCACCTACAACCAGTTCCAACCGGACAGCGACTACGGGATCGACGGTTATACTTCCCGGCATCGCCTAGTTGGCTACGGCGTCTACGATTTGCCCGTAGGCAGGGGGCGCCAGTATGGCTCGTCAATGTCCAGGTGGACGGACGCGATCGTTGGCGGCTGGCAAACCACGTTTAATATGTTCGCCAAATCCGGAACGGGCTTTACTCCCTTCTGGACTTGTGATGACTGTAGTCCCATAGAACCGGGCAACATCGGCATTTCCTCCCTGGATGCAGTTGGCGATTTCAATGCCGAACCATCCTTCCGTCCTGTAGTGCTTAGCAATAACTTCAATCAAAAAACCGGTGACCAGATCTGGAATCCCGCCGCGTTCGGGCTGCCTTCAGTAGGTCCCGACGTTTTCACCCAGGCCGGGGTCGCCAAGCGAAATATGCTGTGGGGTCCCGGAACCTGGGGAGTAAACTTGGGAGTCCATAAGGATTTCCGTTTTTCGGAGCGCGTGAAGGTCCAGTTTGGCGCTGACGTTGACAACATATTCAATCATCCGTTGTTTTCCCCGGATGCCGATGCCGGCGGCGGTGGCGGTGTGTTTGCTTGGCTCGGTGAGTTTAATGTCAGGGTGGATCAAACGACTGGGAAATTATTGCCGATTGATCCGGTCAATGACGTAATTCCTAACTCTGACTTCGGGCGATTGATCAGCAGCTTCACGCAGGAGGGCATCGACAACCGGCGTACCGTGCGGTTGAGGCTGCGGATCACTTTCTAATTCGCAGAACGGCAAACAATTAAGATAAGAAAAAAGGGGCGGCCTTAGGCTTCGCCCCTTTTTTCATAAGGGGCTGTGCATGCCGTGCAGATTCTTGGCACTTCGAAGTCGGCGAAATGATGAAATAGAAAATTAGTAGGCAACATCTTTTGGACTCGGCGTCATCGATTCGGTTGTAATCGCCACTCGGATCGGAGGATTAGAGTGAGGCTGTCGTCAGGCAAGCGAAAGAGGCTAGAAGCCGTCTCAAATTCTCGCGGGGTCATTGGCGCTCTTGCGATCGATCAGCGTGACGCGTTGCGGAGCCTGTTCGCAGCTGAACTGAAAATCGAAAAACATGCCGTTCCGCGCGAACATCTTGAGGAGTTCAAATCCATCGTCGTGCGCGCCCTTTCTCCGCACGCCAGTGCCGTGCTCCTCGAGCCGGAATACGGCTTGCGCGCAGCCGCTCAGCGCGCTCCATCCTCGGGCCTTCTGATGGCCTACGAAGTAAGCGGCTACGACCCCAAGACCGGCGGTCGCATTCCTCGGCTGCTGGAGGGCTGGTCCGCGCGCAGATTGGTCGATGCGGGCGCTCAGTGCGTAAAGGTTCTGCTGTATTATGCCTTGTCCGACGCACCTGAAATACAGGAGCGCAAACGAGTTTGGGTTGAGCGGGTCGGCGCGGAATGCGCCGGCTGTGACGTCCCTTTCTTCCTGGAAATTGTTCCGTACCAGGACGGGCTGGATGAAAAAAGTTCTCAATTCGCGCGTTGCAAGCCGGCTATTCTCACCAGTGCGATGCAAGAGTTCTCAAAAACTCACTATTGCGTGAATGTTTTGAAAGTGGGTGTGCCTGTAACTATGGCCTATGTGGAAGGTTCCTCGGCTTCTTCAGGCGCGTTCGTGCACACTCGCGCGGAAGCTCTGCAACTTTTTCGAGATGCCGCTGCGGCAACCGCCAAGCCGTTCCTGTTTCTCTCTGCTGGAGTCAGCAATCGCGCGTTCAATGAGGCTCTCGAGCTGGCCTCGGAGGCGGGCGTCCATTTTTGCGGTGTCCTGTGCGGACGCGCAACCTGGAAGGATGGCGTAGGTGTGTTTGTCCGTGGTGGATCGGGTGCCCTTCAGGAATGGCTTGAAACCCAAGGCGTGCAAAACATGCGAAGCATCAACGAAAGCCTCAAGGCTGCCACGCCTTGGTGGGAAAACTATCCCGCAGATGAATAGACCTGCTTCCCAATCCAATCACCCTTCAAACGCTTTCTTTTGCGTGAGCTTGAATCCGGCGATCGACACACGGCTTATAGTGAACCGATTTGTTCCGGGCCGAGTCAATCGCGTCTCAGAAGTTTACCGAACACCCGGAGGCAAGGCCGCGCACGTCGCCATGGCGCTCAAAGGCTTGGGCGCGACCCCGACCTGGATTGGTTTCTCCGGCGGAGCTACCGGCAACGAATTGCTTGCTGGACTTTGTCTTTTGGAGATAGCAACGATGCCGGTGTCCACTGGCCAAGCATCGCGCGTCAACCTGGAAATCTTGGACAAGGGGGGAGAAGTTACAGAGATCCTTGAGCCCGGAGGGGTGATTACTCAGTCCGAGTGGTCGGAATTTCAGCAAGTCTGCGCGGGCGCCTTTCAACTTGCAGCCAACAAGAAAATCGCGGTGATCTCCGGAAGCCTGCCTCCTGGCGTTCCAACGGAAGCTTGCGCCGCGCTTGTCAGCTCGGCCCAATCAGCGAACTGTCTGGCATTCGTCGATTCCAGTGGCTTACCACTCTCCAAGGCGCTAGGCGCCGGACCGGACCTTGTCAAAGTCAATCGGGAGGAAGCGGAGTTTGTCACTCAGGTTGCCATACGTGATCCCATCTCCGCGGCGCAAGCCGCTCGCAAGTTGCTGGACCTGGGCGCGAACTCCGCCGCCATCAGCCTAGGCGAGCGCGGCCTGGTCGGCGTTCGAAAGCATGATCGGATCGCAATTCACGCGTGGACCAATCCTCTGCGGCCGAAATCTACGGTCGGCTGCGGTGATTCGGCGCTTGCTGGTTTAGCCTTTGCTGCCGCAATTGATCGCTCATTCGAGCAAAGCCTGGCACTCGCGGTTGCTTGCGGGGCTTTGAATTGCATAGCTGCACTCCCCGGCCGCATTGTGCGGGAAGATGTTTCGCGTATGGAGCAAGGCGTTCACATAGGACAGTTGTAGGTGGAAGGAGACCACTTGGCGAAACGTTTTGACATCAGCGTCCTGGGTGAACTTAATTGCGATTTGATTCTGTACGGTCTTCCTTCGGTGCTTGAACCCGAGAGAGAGCACTTGGCCAAAGATTTTGCGCTGACCCTCGGCAGCTCTTCTGCAATTTTTGCCCACAATATTTCTCTCCTCGGTAGCCGCGTTGGTTTCACTTCTTGTATTGGTGGCGATCCGCTTGGCAAGTTTTGTGTGGAGCACCTGTCAGAAAGCGGCGTTGACGTTTCGGGTGTGAAACGCCTTCCGAATAAGAATACCGGCGTGACTGTGATCCTTCCTGTTGCCGAGAAACGTCACATTCTGACTTATCCAGGCACGACTTTTGATTTGAACCATATGCACCTTGACTTTGACTATCTCCGGGACGCGGCGCACTTTCATCTTTCATCCTTTTTTCTGCTGCGCGCGCTGCGTCCCAAACTGCCTGAGCTTTTTTTTCAAATGAGGCAGACAGGCCTTACCACGTCCCTCGACACCAACGATGACCCGGATAATCTTTGGACCGATGACATTAAGACCGTACTTAAAAGCGTCGATGTCTTTCTGCCGAACGAGTACGAGGCTTGCAGAGTTGCAGGCACTGGCGACGTCGATAGCGCGCTCGATACCTTGTCACACCTCGTTCCCATCGTTGTCATCAAGTGCGGTGGGCGAGGCGCGCTCGCCAAACGCGGGAATGAGAGGTTTCATGCTGCTTCGCTCCTCGTTCAGCCCGTCGACACTGTTGGGGCAGGCGACAGTTTCAACGCAGGATTCCTGCACAAATTCATTCATGGATCTGACCTTCAGGACTGCCTCGAATACGGCAATGTGAGTGCCGGCCTCTCAACGACCCGCGCCGGCGGCACTGAAGCTTTTCGCGATCGCGAGCACCGTGAGACCTTTCTGCAGCGCTATACGAAAGCGCATTGATCTGCCAGATGTCGGTTGATTGTATTCAGATCCGATTGTAAACAGCGGTAGAATCACGGATTAGAAAAACATTGAGCTCCGCGACGAGATTCATCGCCCGTGCCCGTTATCAAAGGGCGACAATTGCGGACGTCAGAGACGCAGCGCTCCATTTCGAGATGGCTCCCACAACTTCAATCTCAAGGAGAAACCGATGGACAGCTCAGACAGTAAGGTCAACCGGAGAGAATTTCTGCAGAGGAGCGCGGTTGTGGCGGCGGGAAGCGCGGCATTGAGCAGCACGGCGCTGTCCTATGCGCGCATCGCCGGGGCCAACGAACGGATCTCGCTGGGACACATCGGTGTCGGCAGTCGCGGCAGCGAACTCGACGGCATCGTAGCGTCTCTCAAAGACCAAAAAAACGTGGAGATGACAGCGGTCTGCGACTTATGGAGTCACAATCTCGAGCGAGCCGTTGCGGCCAACCAAAGGTACTACGGCAAAGCGCCCCGTGCGCTCCGGCATCCGCAGGAGTTGCTGGCGCTGAAGGATGTGGACGCGGTGATGATTTCCACGCCCGAGCACTCGCATTCACCGTTGCTGAAGATGACGGCCGAAGCCGGCAAAGACGCTTACTGCGAGAAGCCCATGGGCAATGTTCTCGAAGAGGTCAAAGCGGCGCGCGATGCGGTGCTTGCCCGGAATCTCGTCGTTCAGATTGGCACTCAGCATCGCAGCGAACCGTATCAGATTGCCGTGCGCGACCTGATGCGTTCCGGGGTCCTCGGCGAAGTCACCAAATATGAGATTGAGTGGAACTATCACGGGCCTCGCTGGCGCGGGCGTCCCGAAGTGAAGCTGATCCGCGAGCAGGATACGGATTGGCGGGCCTGGTTGATGAACAAACCACACCGGCCGTTTGATCCCCAGCTTTATTTCGAATTTCGTCTCTACAAGGAGTTTTCGAGCGGCATCTCCGACCAGTGGATGAGTCATGGCATCGACCTCTGCCACTACTTCTTGGACGAAACTTATCCGGAGTCGGTGGTGGCGAATGGCGGTATTTTCGCCTGGCATGACGGCCGGGAGAATCCCGACACCTTCCATGCGCTATTCACCTATCCGAAGGGTTTCCTGGCGAGCTACGCGACGAGCTTCGGCAATGATGCGCCCAGTTTCACGCGGATCATGGGAAAGAATGCCACGATGATCAATCACGGCGGCGAAGGCAG
>WNGG01009554.1_pt1 | contig 16455 bp, 9 predicted proteins | sample 5400661 | NCBI WGS metagenome assembly WNGG01 (sample SAMN13153372, study PRJNA577476) | soil metagenome | isolation source: 100 cm soil or saprolite under Garry oak tree replicate 1 | place: USA:California | collected 2016-06-15 | reverse complement strand
CGGCCGAGATCACCCTGGCCCAGACGCGCCGCAACCAGCTCATCGCGGTGGTGGACCTCTACCGCGCGCTGGGGGGAGGCTGGAAGGCGGAGGCGCTCGGGCCGGCAACCGCGCGCCCGTAGTCTGACGAGCTGCCTCCCGCGCCCGGAGGAGGACGGCGGAGGCGGTGCCGTCCGTCGAGGAGGAGGGAGATGGTGTCCGGCTAGAGCTGGTCGGCGAGGACCGGGCGGCCGAGGTGAAACCCCTGGCCGTGGCTGAAGCCGATCTGCCGGCAGGCCTCCGCCTCCCCCGCGGTCTCGATCCCCTCCGCGACCGTCTTCACCCGAAGGTCGTTCGCGATGCCCACGAGCGAGCGCAGGAGGCGGCGCCGGTTGGCCAGATCGGGCTGGTCGATTCCCGCCACGAAGCGGCGGTCGAACTTCAGGTAGTGGGGCGGCGCCTCCGAGAGCTCGAGGAGGCGAGCCTGTCCGGCGCCGAAGTCGTCGTAGGCCAGGCCGATGTTGCTCTCCGACAGGAGCCTCCGGAGCTCGGCGAGGGCCGCCGGCCGGGTGAGGACGCTCTCGTGGATCTCGAGGACCAGGTCCAGGTGGGGCGCCAGGCCGCGCAGCTCCTCGAGCGATTCCAGGAGGCCGGGCCCGGACAGCTCCGCGGGATGCGTGTTCAAGAAGAGCGTGGGCAGGTCGGTGCGGTGCCGCACGAGCTCCACCGCCTTGTGGCGGAAGAGCCGGCTCAGCTCCGCCTCCGCGACCATGCTCTCCGCGATCCGGAAGAGCTCGAGCGGGGTCTCGGGCAGGCCGGGGTGCCGCCCCCGGCCCAGCACCTCGTAGGCCGTGGGAGCTCCCCCCGACATGAGGACGATCGGCTGGAAGACCGTCGTGATCGCCGCCTCCCGCAGCAGCTCCTTCAGCTCCCGGGTGCCGGGGACGAACCGGTTGGGGAGGCGCGGGCGGCCCAGCGACAAGGTCGCGGGCCCTTCCTCGGGCTCCTCGGGTGCCGGCGCGCCCAGGCGGAACTCGAAGTCCGCGAAATGCAGGACGTCGCCCTCCCGGATGCCTGCGTCTTTGATGACTTGCCCGTTCACGAACGTCCCGTTCGTGCTCTCCAGGTCGCGCAGCCGCAGGCTGCCCTCGGCCTCGTAGATCTCGGCGTGGACCTTCGAGACCGATCCCGAGGGCAGCATGAGCTCGAGGCCCTGGCCGCGACCGATCCGGAAGGGCAGGGGCCGGATGGGGACGCGGCGCAGATCTCCGCCGTCCCCCAGCGATTCGAGGTGCCACTGCAGGCGGGGCCGGGAGGCGGCCACCCCCACGGAGGCGAGACCGCGAATCTTCCACTTCAGCTCCTCGGCTCGGCTCGGCCCCAGCTCGAGCGTATCCTTGCCGACTCGAGCGACCGGTTCGACCTCGTGCCGCTTCATCGAGGGGATAAACCTCCGGACGGCGGACCCAGACCTGGCAACATCCCCTGCAAGGTCCGGGCCCGGCTCCCGAGTCAAGCGCGCGAACCCGCGAATGGTCGGCCCTTGATCGCCAACGAGTTGCGGGGGCGCTTGCCTCGGCACCCACCGACTCGGGGCGACCGAAGCGCCGGTTTCCAGACAGCGTCCCAGAGGAGGCCTTGAAGAAGTGGCCCGTGCCCGCCCCGGGCCACACGCCCGGGGCGGGCACACATTTCAGTCGTTGTCGTGATCGCCCTCGACCTCGATCTTCCGGGCGAGGACGCTCTGGTCCGCCTGGCTCGTGCCTTCCACCTCGACCTTCTCCCCGACCTTGAGGTCCTTGAGGGCCAGGGTGGCGTCGTGCTGACCAACGATGCGGGTGCTGGAGTTGGTGACGACTTTCTTGCCGGCGACCATGAGGCTGCTCGTCGCGAGGTCGATCGACTGGATGGCGCCCCTCAGCTCCGCCTCGTGGTCCTGGTCGTCGTCGTCGGCCTCGAGGGATGCCTGGGAGCCGGCGGCGCGAACGGTGATGGTGAGGGTCTGGCCCGCGGCGAGACCGGTGAGGGTGAGGCGGGCGTCGAGGCCCGGGCCCTCGAGGTGCAGCTCCACCGTGCCCGAGGGCACGCCGGTGATCACGAACTTGCCGGCCCCGTCGGTGGTGGTGGTGAGGTTGGTGCCGGTGACGCTGACCCGGATCCCGCCCGCGCCGGACATCGCGTGGGGGGCGCTAGCCTGGGCGGCAGTCGCCCCCGTTACGACGGTCCCCTGGATGGTGGCCCCGGCGGGCGCGGCGGGGAGGCCCGGCCCGGTGGCGCTGGTCATCGAGCTCGAGCCGCAACCCGCGGCCCCGATCGCAATAAAGACGGCAAACAGGAAATGAGACGTCCTCAAGACTGGCTTCATTCTTTCAGCCCCAAACGAGTCGGCCCTGATGCAAGCGCATCAGAGCCCGAGGAACTCCTGGCGGCTCGGCTGCCCCGGCAGGACGCCGGGGCCCCGTACGGCCCTGATCGAAGGGCCCTGCTCGAAAACTAAAGCACGCGGGATGCCAGGTCCGTGACCACCATCACTTGTGCCGTGTGCTCAAGGGCTTAGGGATGCGGACGCCAACGTCTCCTGCTTGCGACCATGAAAGAAAATCGTAAAGGCGGCCGAATGTCGAAATCGAAGGCCGGACCATCAGGAAGGCGCGTCGAGGACGGCCCGCAGCTTGCGGAGCAGGTCGTCCGCGGTGAAGGGCTTCTGGATGAAGAACGTGCCGGGCTCGAGCACGCCGTGGTTCCCGATGGCGTCGGCGGCGTAGCCCGACATGTAGAGGACCCGCATCTCGGGCAGGACGCGGGCCAGGCTCGCGGCGAGGTCGGGCCCGCTCATATGGGGCAGGACCACGTCGGTCAGCATCAGGTGGAGGGAGCCGCGGTAGGCCTGGGCGCGGGCCAGAGCCTCATCGGGGTTCGAAGCATCGACGACCGTGTAACCGCCCGACTCGAGGATCTCGCGGATCATGACCCGGAGCGCCTCCGCGTCTTCGACCAGGAGGATGGTCTCGGTGCCGGTGGGCGGAGGCGGCGGAGGGGTCGCCGCTTCCTCCTTCGTCGCCACCTCGTCGATCCGGGGGAGGTAGACCTTGAAGGTGGAGCCTCGCCCGGGCTCGCTGTAGACGTTGATGTGGCCGCCGCTCTGCTTGACGATCCCGAAGACGGTAGCGAGTCCGAGGCCCGTCCCCTTGCCCGGCTCCTTGGTGGTGAAGAAGGGCTCGAAGATGCGGGACTGCGTCCCGGCGTCCATGCCGTGGCCGGTATCGCTCACCGCCAGCATGACGTACGGCCCGGGGCGCACGTAGGTGTGGGCGCGAGCATAGGCCGCGTCGAGGGCCGTGTTGGCGGTCTCGAGGGTCAACTGCCCTCCCTTGGGCATCGCGTCCCGGGCGTTGACGGCCAGGTTCACGATGACTTGCTCGACCTGCCCCGGGTCCGCCTTCACCTGCCAGAGATCCTCGGCGAAGCGCGTCTGGATCTGGACGTCCTCGCCGATGAGCCGGCGGAGCATCTTGTCCACGCCCGCCAGGACCGCGTTCAGGTCGAGGACCTTCGGCTCCAGGACCTGCTTGCGGCTGAAGGCCAGGAGCTGGCGGGTCAGGGCGGCGGCCCGGTCGGCCGCCTTGCGGATCTGCTCCAGGGCCTTGTGGCCCGCGTGCTCCGGCTCGAGCCGCCTGCTCAACAGCTCGCTATAACCGGTGATGACGCCCAGCAGGTTGTTGAAGTCGTGGGCGACCCCGCCCGCCAGCTGGCCGACCGCCTCCATCTTCTGCGCCTGGCGAAACTGTCCCTCGAGCTGGCGGTGCTCGGTCATGTCACGCAGGGCGCTGAAGTGGCGGCCGGGCAACACGTTGATGGTCGTGCTCGCATCGACGTCCCGGACTGTCCCGTCGGGGCGGAAGAGGCGGTGGCTCGCGCGGAAGCGGCCGGTGGCGCCGGCCGTCGCCAATACCTGTTCGAAACGAAACCCGGGCTCGGCAAATTCCTCGACCTTGCGCTTCAAGAGCTCCGCGCGGGGGCACCCGTAGAGCTCGCAAGCGGCGGGATTCACCTCCAGGAAACGTCCGTCGTCGTCGGTGACCACCTTCGCGTCGATGGCTCCGTCGAAGACCGCCCGAAACTGCTCCTCGCTCTCGGCCAGCTTCAGCTCCGCACGCTTGCGCTCGGTGATATCCGACCACGAGCCCACGATCTCCCCGGGCGCCCCCGCTGCGTCCCGCAGGAGGCGCTGCTCGTCCCGGATCCAGTGGTACGTCCCGTCCCGGTGGCGAAACCGGAACTCGTGCGTCAGGTGCTCCTCGTCGAACAGGGCGCGGACTCCCGCCTCCGCCGCCGCGCGGTCCTCCGGGTGGAGGCCGGCCAGCCACCACCCCGGGGTCAGGGCCTCTTGCGCGCTGTAGCCCACCAGGCGCTCCATGTTCGCGCTCACCCAGGACGGAGTGGGCTGGGCTCCCTCCAGGTGAAGCGTGTAGAGGACCGCCGGGTTGGCGGAGATCACGTAATCGAGGCGATCCTTGGTCGCCCGCAGCTCCGCCTCCGCCCGCAGGCGCTCGGTGATGTCCCGCAGGATCGAGAGCACGAGCCGCTCCTCGCCGACCTGCACCACGGCCGACGCGATGTCGACGACCACGTGGGTACCGTCGCCTCGCAGGAAGCGGCGCCCCTCGACGCGGATGGTTCCCTCGGCCAGTAGGCGGGCCCAGCCGGCGATCGTGACCTCGCCCTCCTCCGGGACGACCATCTCGTTGTAGGGACGTCCCAGGATCTCCGCTGGCGGTCGCCCGAGCAGCTCCGCGGCCTGGTGGTTCGCCTCGACGATCCGTCGCTCCGGGTCGAGGAGCAGGATCGCGTCGTTGGCCTGCTCCATGAGGCTTCTGTAGCGTGCCTCCGAGCGGCGGCGGTTCACCTCGACCCTCTCGATCGAACGGGCGGTCCCGACCAGGAGCATCACGAATATCAAGATGTTGGCCGTCGCGGAGAGGGCGACGCCGAAGTGGGCGCTGTAGAGACCGGCAGCCTCGCCCTTCAGGCTCAGCCAGCCCACGACGAAGGGCACGAGGACGGCGGCCGGCAGCAGCCGCCGCAGAAGCGCTCCCCCCGGGCCCCCGCCGGTGACGCTTCCGAGCAGCCCGCGGTCCGGGCGGGCGTGCAGAAGGCCGACGGAAAGAATCAGGAAGGCGCCAGCCGTGTGCAGGGCCACGGACGCGAACGGGCCGACTCTGTAGAGTGAGCGGACATCGTAGGCGTGGCCGACGAGGGCCACGAGGGAGACCAGCGCGACGAGAAGGGCCGGATACTGGGCCGGGAACGTGAGCGGGCGGGCGTCCAGGAAGAGGAGCGCAATCCCGGACAGAGCGAAGCTCAGGGCCGTGGCGGGCGCCATCCGACCCGGGGCCTCGGTCTCGCCGACGATCGAGGCTGCCGGGAGCAGGATCCGGTCGATGCCGAGGTCCCAACCGAAGAGGTGCTCGCCAAGCGTGACCAGGCCCGTCAGGCCGGCAACTGCGGCGAGCAGGCGCGCGATGTCACGCCTCCGGTCGCCGGCCTGTGTTGTCTGCAGCCCCAACGACACGCCAGCCAGAACGAAACACGCCGCCGTGTTCGGCTTCATGGTGGCGAGGCCGGAACCGGCGGACGTCAGGGCCGGGACATCGAGCGCCCACTCGAGGAGCACGAGCAGGCCAGTCCCGGCCACGGTCAGGGCGGCGGCTCGCGCAAGCCAGAGCAGCACGTCGGCGAGGCGGGGATGGACGGGGTCCCTCATCGGGTTCGGGCGAGCCGCGGGATTCGAGGGGCTCGGGCACCCGAGGCCACGAGCAGGTCGCTGAGATCGGTTCGGCCGCAGGCCGGCCCTTTGTCACGCCTGCCGCCGCGGGGAGCGCCCGTTAAAGAGAGCCGAAGACCTGGGGACCTAGACCTACGGTTCGTGGCCCGAAGTGTACTGTAGGAGTTTCTTAGCACATTGGTGCGCGAAGCGTCCAGCGGACGGGGAACGAAACTTGCGTTGTGCGCACGGAACCCATTGCAAAGAATGGGGCCGCGACGATTTCGTCGTCTAATGCGGCAGAACCCGAGTTTGTACGGGAGACCGCCCCTATTCTTCGACGCGAGCCGGTGCGGATCCCCTTATTCGTACCGGAGCGCCACCATCGGGTCCACGCGGGTGGCGCGGGACGCGGGGATGTAGCCTGCCAGCAAGGCGGCCAGGAGCAGGGTCGCGGTCGCGGTCGCGAAGGTCAGGGGGTCGCGGGCGGTCAGGCCGAAGAGCTGGGTCTCGACCAGGCGGCCGAGGCCGTATCCGCTGAGCAGGCCGATGGCCACACCGAGAGCGGCGAGGATTGCGACCTCCTTCAGCACCATGAAGAGCACGGCCCGGCGCTCCGCTCCCAGGGCAACCCGGATTCCGATCTCGCGCGTGCGCAGGGAAACCGCGTAGCTCATGACGCCGTAGAGGCCCACCGCGGCCAGCAGGGTGGCCAGGAACCCGAAGGCGGCGGAGAGCGCGGCCACCATGCGCTCCACGAACAGCGACTCGCCGATCTGGACCCGCATGGTCTTGAGGCCGGTGACGGGGAGGTTGGCGTCGGCCCTCTGCACGACCTTGCGGAGGCGCCCGGCCAACGCCTCGGGATCGGCGGCCGAGCGCACATAGAACGTCACCCCACCCACGTTCGCCTGCTGCGCGTAGGGCACGTAGACGAAGCGGTGCGGCTTTTCGCGCAGGGAAGACGACTTGCCGTCCCGGACCAGGCCGACGATGGTGATGTCCAGCCGGACCTGCCCCGCGCCGATACCGAACCGACGGCCGATCGGGTCCTGGTCTCCGAAGAAGTAGCGAGCGAACCTCTCGTTGACGACCGCCACTTTCGGCCGCTCGAGCACGTCGCCGTCGTCGAGCTCGCGTCCGGCCAGGAGAGGCATGCCGAGGGTGGAGAAGAACCCCGGCCCCACCCCGTTGAAGCCGGGACTCATGTCCTCGTCTTCCTTGGACTCGTATCCCTCTACCGTGATGTTGCTGCTCCACTCGCTGTTGGTCATGAGGGCTTCCCGGGCCAGGGAGACCGACCGCACCCCGGGTTCGACCGCGATCCCGTCCTGGATCTGCTTGCAGAGGGCCAACCGGCGGGCGGGGTCGTGGCCGTTCAGGGACGGGTCCACCGAGAACGCGAGCAGTCGCTCGGGCTCGAAGCCGGGGTCCAGGGTCCGCAGGTTCATCAGGCTGCGAGCGAAGAGGCCGGCTCCGATCAGGAGCAGGAGGGACAGGGCGACCTGGGCCACCACCAGGCCCTTGCGGAAGCGGAAGGGGACGGCCCCCCCGATCACCGCTCCCGCTTCGCTCTTCAAGGTCGGGGCCAGGGCGGGACGCGTGGACTGGAAGGCGGGAGCGAGGCCGAAGGCCAGGCCGGTGAGGAGGGAGAGCCCCAGGGCGAAAAGGCCCACCCGGAGGTCGGGCTCGGCGGTGAGCACCCGGGCGGCCCCCTCGATGGGCAGGGCCCCCAGCAGCAGGTCGCCCGTCCAGGCCGCGAACACGAGGCCGAGGACGCCTCCCGCGATCGAGAGCACCACGCTCTCCACGAGGAGCTGACGCACCAACCGCGTGCGGCCCGCGCCGAGGGCGAGGCGCACCGCCATCTCCCTCTGCCGCGAGGAGGCGCGCGCCAGGAGCAGGTTTGCCACGTTGGCGCACGCGATCAGCAGGACGAGGCCCACCATCCCCATGAGCACGAACAGGGGCGTCCGCGACTGATCACGCAGCCCCGAGGTGCCGCGCGCGCCGGGCCGCAGCTCGAGCTGCTTCGCGAGGAAGGCGGTGCGGAAGCGCTCGGACTTCGACGTGAGATGCTGCGCGTCCTCCTCCAGGAGCTGGCGATAGAGAAGGTTGATGCCCGCCCTCGCCTCGGTCTGCGAGACGCCCGCCTTGAGCCGCGCCATGGCCGTGAGCCAGCGGGCGCGCCAGTCGCCCACCCCGCGATCCCAGGTGGGGATCACCTGGGCCTGCATCATGATCGGGACGAAGACGTCCTCGGCCTCCCCGACCTCGACTCCGTGGAAGCCCCGCGGAGAGACACCGATCACCGTCATGGGGTGGTCGTTCACGCGCACGGTCTGGCCCACTACCTTGGGGTCGCCCCCGAAGCGGCGCGTCCAGAAGCCGTGGCTGAGGACGACCACCGGATGGCCTCCGGGAATGCGGTCGTCGTCCGGGGTGAAGAGCCGCCCGGCCGCGGGCTTCAGGCCCAGCACGTCAAAGAAGGTGCCGGACACGAGGTCGCCGTTCACGCTGTCGGTCTGGCTTCCGCTCGTGAGGTGGACGGGCGCGGTGTAGTGCGCCAGCACCCCGGCGAAGACCGTGTTGCGGTCGCGCAGGCCCTCGAACATCGGGTGCGAGATCGGGGCCAACTGGTTGTGGCTGTGGCTCGAGCCGGAGAACTGGCCGGGAGCGTCGAGGATCACGAGGCGCTCCGGATCCTCCACCGGGAGGAACCGCAGGAGCACCTGGTCCATCAGGGTGAAGATGGCGGTGTTGGCGCCGATGCCCAGGGCCAGGGTCAGCACCACGACCGCGGTGAAAGCTGGGCTCTTGACGAAGCTCCGGAATGCGAGGCGGAGGTCCTGTCCCAGATCGTCCATCGGTCCTCCCGAGAGCCGCGGTACCGTCGATGGCCCGCCCCACGCCGGATGTCCGCGCGCGGACCCGGCTCCGGAACCTCGAGAACTCTAGCGCCCTGCAAGAAACCCTGTCAATGAAAGGGAATTGCACGGGCTTGATCGTCTCCCGTCGGCAGGATAGAGTACCGCCTTCATTCCGGCCCCGGCTCCGCGGCCGGAGGTTCGTCGATCGTGGAGGTGCTCGACCTGCGGTCGAACAACTTCAGCAAGACCCTGGACCCGCTTGGGATGGCGAAGGCCCTGCGGACGGCACGAGCGTGGTACGCGGCCCTGGTCCTCCTCGCCTTCCACGCGGCCGTTCTGTTCCTGGCCGTGAATCTCCTGGCGGCGTGGTTCCTCAAGGCGTTCCCGCAGGATCCGGTTTCCCTCACCTACGGGGAGCGGTCCTTCGCTGAGGTCTACCCGGGGTGGAGCCGAGAGGACGTGCGCCGGCTCTTGCGCGAGACTTGGAGCCGCCCGGGCGCCTTCGAGCCCTTCACCGACTGGAAGGAGCCGCCCTACGAGGGGCGCTTCGTCAATGTTCATCCTGCGGGCTTCCGCCTCTCGCGTGGACAGGGTCCCTGGCCTCCCGACCCGGCGAGCCTCAGCGTCTTCGTCTTCGGTGGGTCCACGGCATTCGGCTACGGCGTCGCGGACGATGAGACCGTCGCCTCCCATCTGCAGGCCTTCCTGAGCGCGCGCGAGCCTTCCGTGCGCTGCTACAACTTCGGCCGCGGAGCGTACTACTCCAGCCAGGAGCGGATCCTCTTTGAGCGGCTCCTCGTGGGGGGAGTCGTCCCCCGAGTGGCGGTCTTCCTCGATGGCCTGAACGAGTTCATCTTCGACGAGCCTCAGTTCACGGCGGAGCTGGAGCGCTTCGTGGAAGCGGCCGTCCCCGCCTTCGCGTCCCTGCTGTGGCGCCGCCTGCCCCTCCGCGAGCTGATCGCCCGCGAGAAATATCGCCGGCCCCTCAAACCGGCCCGGGGCCGCCTGGCCCGCTACGACGACCCCCCGCGTCTCGACCGCCTGATCGAGCGCTACATGGGAAACCGGCGCACGATCACGGCCGTGGCCGCCGTCTGGGGGGTCAAGCCGTTGTTCGTCTGGCAGCCCGTCCCCACCTACAAGTACGATCTCGCCCACCACCTGTTCGGGGCTTACGACTTCGGCCTCAACACCTACTCAGCCTTCGGGTACGCGCGGATGGAGGAGCGACTCCGGGGCACGGGCCCCGCGCCGGATTTCCTCTGGGCGGCGGACATGCAGCAGGGGCTCTCCGAGCCGCTCTACGTGGACCAGGTCCACTACACCGCCGCCATGTCGAAGCGCCTGGGGGAGGAGATCGGAGGAGCGTTGCAGCGGGCGATCCTCCCGGGCCGGGACCGGCCTCCGACCCACGGCGATCTTGCGTTATGGAGGGACCATGGCGGGAACCCGAAGACGCAACTTCCTCAAGACGGTGGCGATGGCGACGGGGGCGCCCGCCCTCGCCGCGGGGCAAACCGGTGAGACCGAGCCTGGCCCCCGCCCCTCCCTCGAGTACCCGCGGCGCTACCGGGGACGGCAACTGGCGATGCTCGCCTTCCCCCTGGGAGGGATCGGCGCGGGATCGATCAGCCTGGGCGGCCGGGGTCAGCTCCGCGACTGGGAGGTCTTCAACCGCCCGGACAAGGGGCTGAAGCCGTCGTACGCGCTCCCCAGCCTCTGGGTGCAGAAGGGCGCGTCCCGGCCCGTGGCGATGGTGCTCGAGGCGCAGCACCTCCCGCCCTACGAGGGGCGGGACGGGCTGGGATCGGAGAACTCGCCGGGGCTCCGGCGCCTGAAGGGCGCGACCTTCACCGGCGAGTTTCCCATCGCGCGCATCGACTTCCACGACCGGAGAGTGCCGGTCGAGCTGTCACTGGAGGCGTTCAGCCCCTTCCTCCCGCTGAACGCCGACGACTCGGGACTGCCGATCGTGTTCCTCCGGTACACGGCCAGGAACCCCGGGGCGGGGCGGGCGCAGGTCGCCATCGCCTGGTCCGTCGACAACCCGGTCGGGCTCGGGGCCTCGACTCCCGAGCAGAAAAGCGCGGCGGAGAAGCGGGTGAACGAAGTGAGGTCGGGTGCGGGGTGGGAGGGGTTGCTGATGACCAACCCCGGGCTGCCGGCGGAGGACGTGCTGCAGGGGAGCTTCCTGCTGGCGGCCACGGTGACGGGCCCGGGCGAGGTGACGGCATGGCGGGGCTGGCCGCGCGGGAGGTGGTGGAACAGCCCTCTCCTGTTCTGGGACGCGTTCTCGGCGATGGGGTCCCTCGCGGACGAGCCCCGAGAGCGGAACCAGGTGGGCGCCGTCTGCCTGCGGAAGGAGATTCCGGCCGGGGGGGAAGCCGGCTTCGACTTCGTCCTGGCCTGGCACTTTCCCAATCGAACGCCGGAACGCATGGGCTGGCAGGCCCCGAAAGGCGAGGAGAAGACCGTCGTCGGCAACGCGTACGCCCGCCGATTCGCCGACGCGGCGGCGGTCGCGGACTATGCGACGCCACGGCGGGCGGACCTCGAGGGCAAGACCCGGGCCTTTGCCGCGGCCGTGCGCGAGTCGACGCTGCCCGGCGGGGTCAAGGACGCCGCCATGTCCAACCTGTCCACCCTCGTCACCACGACCTGCTTCCGGACCGCGGACGGGGAATTCCACGGTTGGGAGGGCGTGAACGACAAGAGCGGCTGCTGCTTCGGCAACTGCACGCACGTGTGGAACTACGAGACCGCGACCGCGCACCTCTTCCCGTCCCTTTCCCTCTCCCTGCGGCGCGCGGCCTTTGGCTACTCGCTGGACGAGGCGGGAGCGATCCACTTCCGCCAGGTCCTGCCCGAGGGCAAGGGCCGCTCCGGGTTCGCCGCCGCCGACGGCCAGATGGGGCAGATCATCAAGACCTACCTCGACTGGCGTCTTTCCGGGGACGACGGCTGGCTCCGGGAGACCTGGCCCCGGGTCAGGAAGGCGCTCGAGTTCGCCTGGGTGGAGGGTGGGTGGGACGCGGACCGCGACGGGGTGATGGAAGGGGTGCAGCACAACACCTACGACGTCGAGTTCTACGGGCCCAATCCACAATGCGGGATCTACTACCTCGGCGCCCTGCGCGCGGCCGAGGAGATGGCAAAAGTGGTGGGCGATCCGTCCGCCGCCGAATACCGTCGGTTGTTCGAGAGCGGCCGCCGGTGGATCGACGCCAACCTCTTCAACGGCGAGTACTACGTCCAGAAGGTCCGGGGGCTCCCGAAGGACCGGATCGCCCCCGCCCTGCGGAGCAGCATGGGATCGGAGGACACGGAGAACCCGGAATACCAGCTCGGCGACGGCTGCCTGATCGACCAGCTCCTGGGGCAGTACCTGGCCGACGTCGCCGGCCTGGGCCCGCTCGTGGACCCCGAGCACGCGCGGAGGGCCCTGCAGTCCATCTACCGATACAACTACAAGAAGGCGCTCTTCGAGCACGATTCCGTCCAGCGCGTCTTCGCCCTGAACGACGAGGCGGCGCTGGTGATCTGCGATTACGGCCGGGGAAGCCGGCCTCGCATCCCCTTCCCGTACTTCGCCGAGGTGATGACCGGGTTCGAGTACGCCGCCGCGGCCCTCATGATCTACGCCGGGATGGTGCGGGAGGGGGTCGAGTGCTTCGAGAACGTCCGGCGGCGCTACGACGGGGAGCGGCGCAACCCGTGGAACGAGGCGGAATGCGGGCATCACTACGCGCGCGCGATGGCCGCGTGGTCGGGGCTCCTGGCCCTGAGCGGCTTCCTGTACGAAGCGCCCGGACGGCAGCTCACGGTGGTTCCCCGGATGGAGGTCCCGGACTTCCGGAGCTTCTGGTCCACGGCGAGCGGATGGGGCTCGTTCCGCCTGCGCCGGCCGGCCACGGGGGTGCGGTTCGAGCTCGGTCCCCAGGAGGGCCGGCTCGTGGTGGCCCGGGTCGCCCTCGCCCGCCGGCCGGGATCGGCGAGGACCTCGGTGACCATCGGCGGCCAGGGGGTGAATCATCGGGCGGAAGGCGACCGCGCCCGGCTGGTCGTGGTGCTGGACCGCGAGGTCGAGGTGACCGGGGATGCGCCCCTCGTCGTCACCGCCTGAGACTCCGGTCCTGGCGGTCGTGGGGGGTTTCCTGGGGGCCGGAAAGACCACCCTGCTCCTGACGGCCGGGCGGATCCTCGCGCGCCGGGGCTGGCAAACCGCGATCATCACCAACGACCAGGGGGAGGACTTGGTCGACAGCCAGTGGGTGGCCGCGAACGGCGTGCCGCTGGCGGAGGTCGGCGGCGGCTGCTTCTGCTGCCGGTTCTCCGAGCTCAGGCACTCCCTCGGGTCCCTTCTCGCCCTGCGGCCCCACGTGGTGTTCGCCGAGCCGGTCGGGAGCTGCACCGACCTGGCGGCGACGGTGCTGCGGCCCATGCAGGAGTCCTGCGGCCCGTCCCTGCGCATAGCACCCCTGACCGTGGTGATCGACCCCGCCCGGCGGGCGGAAGTCGACCGCGACGACGTCCCGGATGTGCGTTTCCTCTTTCGCAAGCAGGAGGAGGAAGCGGATCTCCGGCTGCTCAGCAAGTCTGACCGGCATGGCTGGGCGTCGATGGAGGGGACGCGGCGGGTCAGCGCGCGGACGGAGGAAGGCGTTCTCGCGTGGTTGAACGACGTGCTGGAAGGCGACGCGCCGGCGGCCACCCGTGAGCTCGAGATCGACTACGCGCGCTACGCCGCCGCGGAGGCGGCGTTGGGCTGGGTGAACTGGCGAGGCCGCCTGGACTTTCCCTCGGCCCTCTTTCCCGCGCAGGTCGCGGGGCCGCTGCTCGACGACCTCGACCAGCGGCTGCGCTTCCAGGGGGCGAGGATCGCGCACCTGAAGTGCGTGGTGACGAGTGAAGGCATCGCCCTGAAAGCGAGCCTGACCGCGAATGGAGGCGAGCCGGACCTGGAAGGGGACCTGCAGGCTCCGGCGACGCGGCGCATGGAAGTGCGGGTGAACCTGCGAGCGCTCGGTCCACCGGAGGAGCTGCTGCAGGCCGTGCGCGGGGCGATCGACCAGCTCCCCGGTCGGGTGACGATCCTGCGGGAGCAGGCTTTCCAGCCCGCGGCCCCGCGCCCGGAGCGGCGGATCGCGCGCCGGTAGCCGTCGAAGCCCGACGTGGGTAGTATTTGCGCATGCGCGAGGGCATCCGCGTGGCGGCATGGCTCCTCCCGGGCTTCCTTCTCGTGGCCCCGGGCGCTCGCGGGGCCCGGGCCGCCGAGCCCGCCTCTTCCTGGCCGACTCCCGAGCCCGGGGTTGCCGAGAAGGTGCGCGCGGCGGTCGCGCGCGTCGACCGGGGCGCGTCCCAGGGACCATTAAAGCCCGACTGGGATTCCTTGAAGTCCTACCAGGTCCCCGCGTGGTACCTGGACGCCAAGTTCGGCATCTTTATTCATTGGGGCGTCTACTCGGCGCCCGCCTTCGGCAACGAGTGGTACCCGCGCAACATGTACAAGAAGGACACGCCGGAGTTCGCTCACCACGTGGCGACCTTCGGGCCGCAGAAGACTTTCGGTTACAAGGACTTCATCCCCAAGCTCACCGCGGAGAAGTTCGACGCCCGGCACTGGGCCGAGGTGTTCCGGAACGCGGGGGCGCGCTTCGTCGTGCCCGTGGCCGAGCATCACGACGGCTTCGCCATGTACGACTCGAGCCTGTCGCGCTGGACGGCGGCGAAGATCGGCCCTCGGCGCGACGTGATCGGCGAGCTCGCGGCGGCGGTGCGCGAGGAGGGGCTGCACTTCGGCCTCTCCTCCCACCGGGCCGAGCACTGGTGGTTCTTCGACCAGGGGCGCCTCTTCGACTCGGACGTGAACGACGCGCAGTTCGCCGACCTCTACGGGCCGGCCCAGCCCGAGAAGGCCTCGACCCCGGACCCGGCGTTCCTGGACGACTGGCTCGCGCGCATGTCGGACCTGGTGGAGAAGTACGCGCCGGAGCTGGTCTGGTTCGACTGGTGGATCGAGCAGCCGGCGTTCCGGCCCTACCTGCCGCGGTTCGCGGCGTACTACTACAACCGGGCGGCGGCTGGGAAGTGGGGCCCCGTCATCAACTACAAGCACGAGGCGTTTCCGAAGGAGGCGGCGGTCTTCGACGTGGAGCGCGGAAAGCTCGACACGATTCGCGCGCAGTACTGGCAGACCGACACCTCGATCTGCAAGCGGTCCTGGGGCTACGTCCTGAACCACGACTACCGCACGGTGGACTCCCTGGTCGACGATCTCGTCGACATCGTCAGCAAGAACGGGGCCCTCCTCCTCAACATCGCGCCGCAGCCCGACGGCGTGATCCCGGACCCGCAGGAGAAGATCCTGCTGGGGATCGGGCAGTGGCTGGCCCGGAACGGCGAGGCCGTCTACGGCACCCGGCCCTGGAAGGTTTACGGCGAGGGTCCCACCAAGGTGGTGGCCGGGTCGTTCAAGGACACCGCCAGCCAGCCCTTCACCGCGGGGGATATCCGCTTCACCGCCAGGGGGAGCACGCTCTACGCGGTGGCGCTGGCCTGGCCCCCGGACGGCCGGGTCACCATCCGGTCGCTGGCCGAGGGGACGCCCCTGACGAAGAAAGCGATCGCGCGCGTCGAGCTGCTCGGGTCGAAGGCCGAGGTCCGGTGGTCGCGGACCGCCGAGGGACTGACCGTCGACCTGCCCGTCGGTGAGAAGGGCGAGCACGCCCTCGCGCTGAAGATCGCGCCGGTGGACGAGGCCCCTCCAATTCCCGCTAGCGGGCCGTAGCGCGAGCCCGATGCCCGAGAACGATCCAAAGGCGCCCGCCGTCGTCCTGGTGACCGGGGCGAGCCGCGGCCTCGGCCGTGGCATCGCCGAGGAGCTGGCCCGGGCGGGCTTCAGCGTGGGCGTCCACTTCGCCAGCAACCGCGCGGCGGCGGACGAGACGGCCTCCGCCTGCCGCCGGCTCGCGGCGCGGCCCGAGCAGAGGTTCGCGGTCGTCGCGGGCGACGTGTCCCGCGCGGCCGATCGTCAGGCGATCGTGGCCGGGACCCTGGCCGAGCTGGGCCGGTTGGACGCCCTGGTCAGCAACGCCGGGATCGCGCCACGGGTCCGGGCCGACATCCTCGAGGCCACGGAGGAGAGCTTCGACGAGGTGGTGGCGGTCAACTTGAAGGGCCCGTACTTCCTCGCCCAGCTCGTGGCCCGCCACTTCCTGGCCCATCCCGGAGGGAGCCGGGTCTCCGGCGGGTACAAGCTGGTCTTCGTGTCGTCGATGTCCGCCCACACGGCGTCCCTGAACCGCGGCGAGTACTGCATCTCCAAGGCCGGGCTCGCCATGGCCTCCCAGCTCTGGGCGGTGCGGCTGGCGGGGGAGGGCATCCAGGTCCTCGAGGTGCGGCCGGGCATCATGGCGACCGACATGACCGCCGGGGTGAAGGCCACCTACGACCGGCTCATCGCGGACGGGCTGGTCCCCCAGGGCCGGTGGGGGACGGGCCGCGACGTGGGCCTCGCGGTCGTCGCCATCATGAGCGGCCAGTTCCCCTTCTCCACCGGGGAGGTCATCCACGTCGACGGCGGGCTCCACCTTCGGAGGCTCTGACGGTGCTGCAGATCGACGCCGCCCTCCGGGCCGCGGACCTTCGCCCCGCCATCCTCCGCCTGTTCGAGGTCTCGGCCGGAAAGATCAGGCGCCTCTTCGCGCGCTGGGACCCCGCTCTCGGCACCCCCGTGTTCACCGTGCGCGGGACCTACACGAGCCGTGGCTGGACCGAGTGGACGCAGGGGTTCCAGTTCGGGGCCGCGATCCTGCAGTTCGACGCCACCCACGACGAGACGTT
>WNGG01024395.1_pt1 | contig 16459 bp, 10 predicted proteins | sample 5400661 | NCBI WGS metagenome assembly WNGG01 (sample SAMN13153372, study PRJNA577476) | soil metagenome | isolation source: 100 cm soil or saprolite under Garry oak tree replicate 1 | place: USA:California | collected 2016-06-15 | reverse complement strand
CAAAAATCACTTCCCACAGGAAAAGAAAGGAGAAGAGGCGTCCCCACGTATGAGGATTAAAGGCCTCGCGAAAGTAGATGTACGCTCCGCCCGCACCCGGCATCGCGGCACCAAGTTCCGCGTATACCATCCCATCGCAAATCGAGAACAGAGCGCCGAGGAACCAACCAAGTATGGCTTGGGGGCCGCCCATCGCAGAGAGAATCACGCCGATGGTGATGAAGGGCCCGATGCCGATCATCTCCAGCATGTTGACCGCGGTGGACTGAATCAGCCCCATGCCCCGAACGAGTTTGTCGGACGCGCGTGCGATTTCAGGCGGGAGGTGAGGTGTAGAGTTTTCGGCCAAGCCAGAAGTCCGGGTTGAAGCAGGAACTAAAAGAGCGAGCGGGCAATATAACAGCGTCACCGCTAACCGGCAAGGGTAGAAAACGAAGAAAAGTATTGAAACGTTTCGGCACTTGATGCGTTGAGGATGGCTGAGCCGACTGGCAAGAGTTCTATCACGAAGGCGGCCGTGGACAACTGTAGGACCTTACGTTAACCTGCGAGCAATTTGGGGGGAACGAACATGACACAGTTTAGCAGAAGGAGCGCTTTGCTCACGGGTTTGGCGCTGCCGGGGATCGTCGAGGCCGTATGTCATGTCGGTGCAAGTGAAGATGATGATGGAAAGCCAAAACGATTCGAGGAGTTGGCTGGATTCGAAGCGGCGGAGGTCGCTTCCAAATATCCGGTGGCCATTCTCCCTCTGGGCAGCCTGGAGTTCCATGGACCGCACAATCCGTTGGGTTCGGATTCTATAATCGTTTCTGGGATTGCCGAACGCGTCGCAACTCGCACGAAGGGATTGCTCATGCCGCCAATTACCTTCACGCAGTGCCCGGCGCACACGGCGCATTTTGCAGGCACAGTCTCGGTCCGCCCCGAAGTCATGACGATGTATTTCGCGGATGTTCTGCGCAACATTTTGCGTCTAGGATTTCGCAGAGTGTTCATTCTGAACGGGCATGACGGAAACATCGGACCTGGACGCGGCGCAATCGCGGAAGTCGCGGATGAAACACGCTGCGTTCCGTCCGGAGCTGATTCATCTGGACAAAGCAAAAGATTTGCCCGAACCACCTGACCTGTCTAATGGGGCGCCGTATTTCTTACAGAAGGCCAGTGCGAAAGACTGGCCGGGCTATTCTGGTTACGTGAGTGAAGCTTCGGCGGAGAAGGGAAGAAAACTTGTAAAGATTAGCGAAGATTTGATTGTGAAACTGGTTGAGAGTTGGCTGAGCCACGGTGAGGCACCGGGCAGTTGGTAAGTGAGGGGTGTCGAAGGGTATTGTTTGGTGTGGAGTAGGATTCAGCTGCGATGAACGTTGAGCCCAGGAGCGGCGATCACCGTGACAGCAGAAGAGAATTGTTGGCAATGGATCCTGGGTGCGAGCGCTTCGTTGGTGCTCGCTCTCTCGTCCCCATTCGGCCCACCGCAGAATCAATCTTCACAAACAAGTCGAACTCAGTCCCCGGCGGCTGTCACTGAAGCGCAGTCTTTCCTTGCTCGCGGGAATCCAGAAGAGGCAATACAAACTCTTTCGGGCTATCTTCAAGCACATCCCAAGGACTCTTCAGCTCGACTGATACTCGGCCAAGCCTATGTATTGACTGGGCAAAACGATCGCGCTGTGTCTGAGCTTCGAAGTGTCCTAGAGGAGTCGCCCAACAACCTCGCTGCTCTTACGGCGCTGGGCGAGGTCTACTATCGGACCGGTCAGCTGGAGAAGGCTGAACCGCTGCTGGCGCGCGCGTCAAAAGCTAGCCATAGTGATCCAGCGATTCAAACGGAGTGGGCGGTTGTTCTTGCACGCATGCACCGCTATAAAGAAGCACAGCGCGTTCTTGCACGTCTCGCGCCGCCAAGCGTCCGAGAAGAACAAATTGCTTTTCATCGTCTGAAGGCCTCGGTGAATCTAGGGCTGGGAGATTCTCTCGGTGCCGCTTCGGAAATGGAAAAAGCGCTTACTCTGAGACCAGAAGACGTGGGGCTTAGTATCGCGACGGCAGCAGCCGAAATGCAGAGTAAAAACTGGCGGCGCGCAGCGAGTCTGGCGGAGCCGGTATTCTCTCGCTCGCACGATCCCGGTGTCGGGCTAATTTTATTGGAAGCTCAATTGGGAATGAGCAGCGACTTCCGCCAAACGCTAGAGGTACTTCGCTCGATAACACTGCCCAGGGTAGAAGAAACAGACTTTCGGCAGCGCTTAGCTGAACTGCTAATCGCTCACGGGCAAGTTTTCGAGTCCGTCGAAGAATTTAAGAAAGCCGTGGACCTCAACCCGAGTCGAGCAGACCTGATTTTCAATTTAGCGCTCGCGCAATTTCGAGCAGGACTCCTGGACGACGCGTTAGAGAGCGCCGAAAAAGGCAAGGCGTTCAGCGACAGCGCCGATCTCGAAGACCTCCTCGGTGACATCCAGGAGGCTCGAGGCGACAGCATGGCTGCCGCGAGGAGTTATCAGGCTGCGGTGGCTCTCGCTCCAAACGATGAGAAATGTTCTCAAACAAGCCGAGGAGTTGCAAGCGGAGTCCTGGCGGATTCAATTCGCTTTGGGAATGGTGGAATATTTCACCGGCACAGATGAGGAAGCGACCAGAATCCTCATTCGTGCGGTAGATTTAGCGCCTGCGCCCGACACTGCATTGAGATATTTGGGAGAAATTCAGATGGATCAGGCTTCCACGCCTGATCTCGTCGCTCTAGCAAAACTATGTCAGTTTTCAGATCATCATCCAGGAGAAGGAAAGTCGCTGTACTACTGCGGCGCGTTGCTCTTCCGCCGAGACTACGCTTCCGGTGACAAGAAAAACGCGGACGAAATTGTGCGGAAGCTTGGCACCGCAAGCCGACTGCTCCATGACGATCCTTCCCCGCACTGCCAGCTTGGCAGGGCCTATCGATGGCTGGACGGAAGTGTGTGCGAGCATGGACCCAAATTCTGCGGAGGCGCACTATCGACTGGCTCAGATTTATCAGCATTTAGGACAACAGGAACGGTCACAAGCAGAGATGAAACTTTACGAGACCACGTCGAAACGGATCGCCGATGAGAACGCTCGCCGCGATGAGGCCATAAAGACTTTTCTCTATACGATTCAAAACGAGACACCGGACCATAAGTGAATATGGCCCGGTGTCAAAAAGTCCACTTTGTTCCCGAGATTGATCAGGGAGTGGACGCCTTCGTCGGGGTGCGGGGTGTTGCGGACTGAGGGCCCTTTAAGCGAGGATTCTTCGCCAGACTAATCATGTTGGCAAAAATGCGATACGCACCTGGCACACCGTCTGGTATTTGACGATAGAAGGCATACGCGTTGTAGATGTAAACGCCCTTTCCGTATCTTGCGTAGACGAGACCGCCTCTTTGGGGAGCCTGGCCGGGATCGTGCGTTTCCAACAGGGGCTCATAGGACGCATCCCAGCTTTCGAGAAACTTCGACCCGCGCTCTTCCACCCAATTTTCAAAATCATTGCCGGTGATTTTGTTGGGCCAGGTAAAGACAGGGTTTTCGGGCGCCAGGATTTCAACCTTAGAGTGCTCGTCTGAAACCTCTTCCGGATTAGAGCCCATTTTGTATTGATAAGGACCGTAGTTGTGATCGTATTCAGGCGTGTTGTACTGAACGATTACAACGCCACCATTCTTGACATACTCAAGAATTCGGCCGTTATATGTTTTCAAATCTTCACGGACAGCGTAGGTGCGCACCCCCAAAACTATCGCGTCGAATTTGGAAAGGTTTCCGCTCGCCAAGTCATCGGACGTCAGGAAATGTACGCTGATCCCCAGGTTGACCAAAGACTGAGGCACGTCGTCTCCGGCACCCACAACGTATCCCACGTTCAGACCCGGAGCGACTTTCACGTCTACTCCCGTCGTTCGATAGGCGGAAGCGCCGTAAAGATTGTAAGGGCGCAAGCCGGGATAGCCCACCGTACGGTAGCCCTCTTTGTACTCGCGGCCATCGTAGGTCGCGACGGCTGTAATCGTATAGCGTTTTTCAGCAAGCTTGGCGGGCGTCACATGGAAGTTGAGCGTCTGATCGTCACCATCCTTTGCAGTTGAAAATTCTTCCTGCGGCGCAGTCCAGCCTTCCGGTAGATCAAGTTTGACGGTTCCTTTTGCTGGGCCTTTCACGTTGCTATGAATTGTGACCCTCATGTCGAAGGACTTGGCGCCCAACGGTGTTATCCCCGCCTGCGGTGCAATAGTAACGGAAATCGCGGGGCCGACAATCAGCGGGTCTAGTACGGTACCTGGTCCGGTCAAGTGCTTCACGGACTGAACGACCTGAGAAACGTCGAAGGCTACGCCCTCAAATGCGAAGCGCAGCTTGGCCGAGAGCGGATAGGGCACTACGGAAAAATTCAGATATTTCGGCTCTTGAATGTCGTAGTAAGGTTGCTCGGTATCCTGCCGTGTGAAGTAGGGTCTCGTGAAGCTTGCATTCTGCGGCGCTCGGACGGTGAAGCGAACGTCCATGGACTGATTTCCCTTCAGCGTGCCAGTCGTCTGCCCAGACGGATCGATTTTCCATTGTTCCCCTCCCGGGTATTCGAGAGAGACCTTCTCCAGTTGCACGGAAACATTGGTCGGATTGGTAGCGTGGACCTTCACCCAAAATTCTTGTCCCGGAATCGCCACCTGGAAGGTTGGCTGATTTCTGAAAAATCGCGCAAATGGCCCAGTGGGTTCTTTCTCAGGAGAAAGCGTTGTCAAGACTGACAGCCCTAAAGACTCGGCAAGCGCATTGCCGAACTGCGCCTGTTTCACCTTCAATTCGAGGGTGACGTCGTATTTCGAATCATCCGTCAAGTTACTGGTAGCGACCTTTTCCATTAATTCGTTCGTAGCCTTCAGGCCGGCCGCAAGCGTCGAAGCGATTGCTTCCGGATGCTCAGCGGAGAAGTCATTCATAGCCTTTTCGACGAGAGAATTGATTTGAGAAAGCTCACCGGTTAGAAAAGCCGTGTCGCCGCCTTGCGCTAGGCTGGCAATTCCCTGCAACGAAACGTCGATGCCATCAAAAAAGGAAGCTTCCTTCTGCGATACAGAAACAGAGGTTGCAAACCGATGGTAGGAACTCATTTCTTCTTCAGCTGGCGGCAATCCGGTGCCGCCATTCTGCGATTTCTGATGGCCAAGTCCAAGACGGGAAACTTGAGCATAGGTAAGTCCCAAAAGCGGGCTGTATTCGCCCTCTGGAATTTCAACAGAAGCGGATAGCTGTCCTTTAATGACAGTGCCATCAGTATAGTTTTGGAATTCCGCGGGATAATATTTGCCATCGGCGTAATCGTAGATGCCTTTGTCCGTAACGGGTGCGAACGGTACCGCAGCATAGTCTTTGAGCGGTTTCCAGGTTCGAAGCCCTTCCTTAAGTTGTTCGGGGAACTTTGTCGGATCGCCAGCAGCCTTGAAAGCCTCTTGAGCCATTTGTCCTGCGACCTGGTGATGGCCATGGCCATCCGTCCGTCCTCCAACAAAGACGGACGTAATAACAAGCGGGCGCGTCATGCGTACGACGCGCACCACGTCCGCAAGCACGCTATCATGTCCCCACTTATCGAAAGCTTCCTCCTTGGTCTTGGAGAAGCCGTAGTCAGAGACCCGAGTCCAGAATTGCTGCACTCCGTAATAGCGGTCGGCAGCCAGAAGCTCTTCAGTTCGAACCAGCCCCAGGGCATCAAAGTAATCCGAAGACATGACGTTAGCGCCACCTTCGCCTCGGTTGAGCGTCAGCAAACTGACTCGCGCACCTTGCCCACGCGATTCATAAGTGAGCATCCCCCCGTCTTCATCGTCAGGATGAGCCGTGACCATAAGGAGGCTCGAACGTGAGTGCAATTTTTGCAAACTCTGCCAGACAGCGGCCGAACCGCCGTCAAAGGGCAGCGGGTGGGCAGACGCAGCGGGCCTGGAATCGACGGCAGCGGGGGACTGTGCTCCCGCCGGCACCGAACGCAACAGAAGAACGGATAAGGTGCACGCCATGACACCCAGAAGTACGAGAAGAGACTTTCTGGACTGTAATGCCATCATTCCTCCTGTGGTTCGACAGCGCGCCCGTTTGCCGACGTCAACGGGAAGCCCGTCGGAAGCACTGGCATTTTACGTTCGCAAAAGACATTGTCAACAAAAATCCCAAAACGTTTTGGTGCCAATGCAAGCGTCCTTCAACGGTACTTATATTCTCCATAAACAAATGGCAAAGTCAGGTCATTTTGAAAAAAGAGGCTTGACAAAGAGTTTTTGCCGGTGTTACATCTCGTGCCATTGAACCGAATCGTTTCGGCACGCCGAAGGGGTGAGTCGTTGCCGGGATTCTTGAATGGTCGTATCCCGTATCTCTTTCCCGCCTTTTCCGTGGCGACTGATTTGGCACGCGTGCTCAGCATGAATCTGATTGCCGTGGTTCGGGCCGAAGGGCCTAATCAGCGGAGGGACTGTAACTTCCGGTAAATTAGCGCGGTGGGATGTGACCCAAGGTCAACGAGCCGCAAGTTCTTTTTTGGTCTAACGAGGGATGGCTGCGCGAATGGTTTTTAGCCGGATTGCGTCAAAAGTCGGGGGACTGCTCTTCGAATCTTAAAAGTGGAGGCTGCGATGAATCGAGGCGTGGGGACTCGGAAACTAGGTGAGGGGGCCTGGCTTTTGCTCGTGTGGCTTGTCGTATGCGCTTTGCCGGCGTTTGGCCAAGTGGATCGTGGCGCCATCGCAGGCAGGGTTATGGATTCTTCCGGTGCCGTCGTACCAAAGGCGAGCATCACTGTGACCAACAAAGCTACTGGGGTTGCTATAACAACCCCCGTCAATGACTCGGGGGAGTACCAAGTTCTTGCGCTGATTCCCGGCAGCTACACCGTAAAGGCGAGTGCAGACGGTTTTGAAAGCGTGCTAAGGGACGACATAGAGTTGCATGTACAAGATCGTCTTTCCATCGAATTTGTCCTGAAGGTCGGGTCAATGACCCAGGAAGTCGTAGTTACTGGCGGAGAGCCGCTCCTACAAACACAAACGGCCGATGTCGGAAACGTCGTAGACACGCAACTGGTCAACGATCTGCCATTGAACGGAAGGCGCTATGCAGATTTAGCGCTCTTGGAGCCGGGAGTTCAGAAGTTTTATGCCGCCAACAACCCTGCGCCAGACCGCTTCAGTGTCAATGGGAATCTCGAACTGCAAAACAATTTTCTATTGAACGGCGTCGACAACAACTCCTGGTCGGAAAATCTGCAGGAGTTCTCTGTGCAGGTCGTGCAACCACCGCCTGATGCCGTGCAGGAATTTCGCGTGCAGACTCGGACCTACTCCACAGAATTCGGCAATTCCGCCGGAGCGGTGATCAATGCGACTATCAAATCCGGCACGAACCAGTACCATGGAAATCTGTTTGAGTATCTGCGGAATGCGGCACTCGACGCCAACTCCTGGGTCAACAACGCCAACCCAATTAATGGCAAGCCCCTTCCCAAGGGACACTTTGTACAAAACCAGTTCGGTGGCACGTTCGGCGGTCCGATTATCAAGGACAAGACTTTCTTTTTTGGCGATTTCGAACGCTTCAGCAGCCGGGAATCCACTACGATCCAAAGCACAGTTCCTACGCCGCTCATGAAAGCGGGGAATTTCACGGAATTGCCATTCGCGTTGAGCGATTCAACCGTTCCGGGGCAGTCTGGCTGCTATGTCGGCAATATCCTTCAGGCGACGAGCAGTACTGGCCAAACGTGCCTCGATCCCGTTGCCGCCAAGCTTATGGCGTTGCTGCCCGACCCGAACAAACCTAGCCTAGTTGCTCTGCAGGGAACACCAGGGAGCTGGAAAAGCCAGTCGAACTATCTCTTTCCGGCGCCGGTGCCCGATGACGTCTATTCGTTCGACGGGCGCGTCGATCACAACCTTAACCAGACCAATCGGTTGTTTGGCAGCTACAGCTATCGTCACCTGAGCCGTCAGGATCCGCCCTGGACCAGTAACGGCGTTATTGGCAGCGGCAATTTCGCAACTCAATACCGCATCCACACGCAGTCGCTCGCGTTGGGCTGGACACGTACTCTTTCGAACTCTTTGGTAAACGATGCGCGGTTTGGCTTCAACCGTGATTACGCGCACAGCGATCCCATCGGCGTAAGTCTCGGCAGTTCCCAAGCCGAATCTCTTATCGGCCTGACAGGGATCCCGGATGGGCCCGGATCTGGTGGACTGCCGCCAATTGAGATCAACGGCTTGACCCGAATTGGCACGTCGCCATGGCGGCCGCAGTATCAGATATCGCAGGCTTGGAACATTATTGAGGGCTTGAGCTGGCTGAAAGGCGGTCATAGTTTCAAGTTCGGCTATCAATACCTTAAGCGTTCCGACAACTTTCTTGATCTCCGTGCACCGCAGGGAGAGTTGCAGACTAATGGAATTTACACTACTGGCGGGGCGTTCGGGGTGCCGGATTTCCTGCTTGGAGATGTAGATGGCGTACATTTCACTACCCCTCACGTGGTCCACTATTTCCAGCCAGGGCATTCGTTCTACGCGATGGACACTTGGAAAACGACGCCGAAGCTCACCCTCACTTACGGCCTCCGCTACGAGCTTTTCGCGCCGCTCATGGACCGGACCAACAACACCAGCAACTTCACTCCGGACAATGGCGGAGGAATCGTGACGGCGGCTAGCAATGCGTCCGGCTGGTTTGACCGTGCATTAATTCATCCGGATCTGAATGATTTTGCGCCGCGTCTTGGTTTTGCTTACCAGATGACGAATCGCGTCGTTTGGCGTGGAGGCTATGGCGTTTTTTATCAGCACAACAACCGGATCGGCTCGGAAAGTCTGATTCAGATTAATCCGCCTTTCCTTCTTGACGTTCAGTTGAATCAGAGTGGCGCTAACACGGTATTTCAACTACGGAATGGCTTCCCACTAAGTACTCCGGAAATTCAAGTTACAAACGACACTGTTCTTGCCGCCACTTACGTGGGGAACTGGGGTCGCAAGATGAACCGCCTGCGTGACTACAATCAGGCGCAAGTAACCGGCTTCGATAACGGCTGTCCTATTCTGCAGTACCCGTTCGCCAATCTGAACACCGTATCAAACATCGATACGTTCGCCGGAGTGGGCGTCGCTTGTGCTTCAACTGGCCAACATGCGTTCTTGGAATACGCCAGCAATGACGGAAACACCGACTACAATTCCCTGGAACTCTCCCTGCGCAGGAAGATGTCTAAGGGATTGAGCTACGCGTTGAATTACACCTTCAGTCACGGGCTCGCCAATTTCGGGGACAATCTGACGGCTGGCGCGTTCCCGCAAAACGCTTATAACTACGGCGCGGAGATGAGCAATTCGAATCTCGACATTCGCAGCCGTTTTGTTGGGAATTTCATTTATGATTTGCCTTTCGGTCAGGGCAAGCGCTTCCTCTCCAACCCTGGCGCAGCTAGCCGCTGGTTGGGCGGATGGCAATTGAACGGGATCGTCACGCTGCAGACCGGCAGTCCCTACAGCGTCACCGCTCCGAATGACGGCTTGATGGGCTTTACCCACTCCGTTTACGCCGACTGCATCGGAGATCCGTTCTCCGGCGCAACAACCGATCACAACTCCTATACCACTACGGGATTCCTAATTAATCCGGCAGCATTTGCTGCCCCGGCTCCAGGAACCTTCGGGACATGTGCTCCGCGGAAGTTCCATGGCCCCGGCATTCAGATGGTTGACCTGAGCCTCTTCAAACAGTTCAGATTTACGGAACGATGGCAGTTGCAATTTAGGGCGGAATTCTTCAACGCTTTCAATCATCCCAACTTTGGGAACCCGAGTGTAGACGTTTCTTCGCCGGGATCTTTCGGAAAGGTTTCCAACACCCTTGCGCCCATTTTGGGCACCGATTCAGGAGGACCGGGCGATCCTCGTGAGATCCAACTGGCACTGAAGCTGTACTTCTAACTCTGCCACGAGCAAAACGTGAGACTCGAAAGGGTTCATTGTTTTGCGTAACTGTACGACTGATGAGGGAAGGCCCCTCGGACCGACTTGCAGGAGTGGGACCCAAACTACCTTCCGCTGCTGCGCTCTAACGAGAGTGGTGGTGAACGGCGAAGGAAAAGGCCCGACGAAAGATTGGGTCAGGTGACTTCCAGGAAGAGGACCGAAAGGGAACCACCGTATCTCGTGTCGAAAATAGTTAAGACGATGTCAAAACCACGGTAGTTAGAAGATCGTGGGACAAACTCCGGCGCAACCTGCTTACGGACGGAGTGGCATCCGGCATACAGGTGGGCTGATCCTGGAAGAGGCGGTGGTACGGAACGTGGGAACCTTCGGTGTCGATGCCAACGGAGAAGCCACAAGTGGCCTGAACCACGAGGGCGAGAGTACGGATGCGACATCAAGGGGCGACTACCTCGTAGTAGCGAGGAAGCGGAGTAATGTCCGCGGAGCGAAGGAGGTAGGTCATCTACGTCGGAACCATAATGGGTCAACTGGCGACAGGAGGAACCCGCCGGTTTCGACGGAGGGCGGCAGCTCTCGTGGATGGCACGAGCCGTGTGACGGGAGACTGTCAAGCACGGATCTGTGAGCGGCTCGGGGTGAAATTCCCCCGGGCCGACTCGGCGCCGTGGGGGAGCGGCAAAAACCGCTCCCGCATTTTCTTTCGCGTGTTCTTTATCCCGATACGATCTGGGGTCAGGCGCCCTTCGAGGAGGCGATTTGGCGTCCACGTCTCGAGTGACGGCGGCGCAGGCTACGGTCGAGTTCCTGAAAAATCAGTATGTCGAGAGGTATGGAGTCGAGCGCCGGTTTTTCGCAGGTTGCTTTGGGATTTTTGGCCACGGCAATGTTGCTGGGATCGGACAGGCGCTTCAACAAAATCCAGACTTCCCGTATTACCTGAGCCGCAACGAACAAGCCATGTGTGCACCGGTTCTTCAGCAACTGGAGTCGCACAGGCTCAGGATATTTCCGTGAACGATTGCTTCAAGCCGGTTTCTCGTTATTGGGACCGTATTTCTCGGCCTGAGCAGCTCTTCTTTAGGCGTGAACGACATTTGTTCTGAGGGAGGGAGCTACAAGGATTCATAAACAGAACGGGAGCAACAAAGAATTGGTGCAAGTGCACTTTCACCCCGGGGAGGTACAGATGGCCAGAAGTTCTTACGTGCAGGAGGTAATGAATCACTCGGCTTTAATCGCGCACGACAAATCCGGTGTTCTGCTTTCCATGACGCGCGAGCAAGCCAATTGGAAGACGATCAACTTTTCAGTGCGAAGGTTGATTGCCGGACAATATTGGCAGAGCAACACACGAAATGAGGAAGCCGCCCTGGTAGTCTTGGGGGGAAAAGCGACGGTAGATTGGGGCGAAGGGCCCCGGGAAATTGGCGGTCGAAGAGACGTTTTCAGCGGCTATCCACATGCGGTTTATTTGCCTAGTCGCACGACATTTGAGATCTCCGCGGTCACGACCTCCGAATTTGCCGACTGCCGCACTCCTTCCACTGCGCGACTCAGTCCTCGGATCATCGCTCCGGCGGACTGCCGCGAAGAAATTCGCGGCGGAGGGAATTGCACTCGCCAAATCGTCGATGTGATTCCCCCTGAATTCCCTGCAGAGAAGCTACTGATCTGCGAGGTTTACACGCCAAGTGGAAATTGGTCGAGTTATCCTCCCCACAAGCACGACGTTCACAATCCCCCAGGTGAAGCGGATCTCGACGAAACCTATTACTACCGAACAAGCAAGCCCGAGGGTTACGCATTTCAGCGCCTGTATGACGCAGGTGGCACCCGCGACGATACTTTGACTGTGATAGATGGAGATCTGGTGCTCATTAAGGATGGCTACCATCCCGTCGTCGCGGCCCATGGGTATGACGTGTATTACCTCAATGTGCTAGCCGGAAGTGCGCGCTCCATGGCGGCCAGTGACGACCCACGCTACGCACACCTGCGCAAAACCATCTTGGAGCATGATCCGCGTGTGCCTCTGGTGCGCCCGGACCAAACAGAACGCACTTCGTAGCGTGAGGGACGGCTTGGGTTGGAGTGCGAAGGGTGGCGCCGTTCATTTTAACTTTTGTCGAGAGTTTCCAACAACGAGTTTCACCGCGCAATTGGGATCCTGGGAAGGAGAGATTGGAAATGTCACATAAGGTAGGGTTTGTTGGGGCGGGAGGTGTTGCCGGGATACATGCCGCCGTGATGGCAAAGGATTCCCGGGTAAAGATTCACGGTTTTTTTGATGTGGACGCGGCACGTTCGCAAGCATTTTCAGGCCGGTTCGGCGGCCATGCTGCGAAGTCAATCGAAGACCTTCTCATGCAGTGTGATGCTGTGTTTGTTTGCACTCCCAACACCACGCACGAGGATGTGGCCATGCAAGTCCTGGAAGCTGGCAAACATGTTTTTTGCGAGAAGCCCTTCGCGCTGAATCTGGAATCCGCAACCAGGCTACGCGACCGAGCAGCCCGTTCTGGACTGATTTATCAGGTGGGCCACAATCGCCGGTTTGCACCGGTCTACAAAATTCTTAAAGGGGTAATTGAAAGGGACGAACTTCGCCCGCTTTCCGTTCACGCCAAAATGAATCGCGGAGAGTTGGTGAATCCTCCCTGGGTGTGGAATGCCGACCTTACCGGAGGCTTTCTGTATGAAACGCCCGTCCACATGTTTGATTTAATGACCTTCTTTTTTGGAAAGGTCGAGTGGGTGCAAGTGGCCGCGCGTGCTCACGAGCACGACGAGCTGGATGATTTTTCCATCTTGCTGAATTTCCAAACCGGCCTCCAGGCGACGATGAAGACGTATGCGCATGCGAGCTGGCATTTCCCCTTTGAGCGGTTTGAGGTCTATGGGAGGCACTCGACTTACGAAACCTTTGAGATGGAAAGAATTTCTTTCACCGACGGTTTAGAAACCAAAACGACAACTTTCGATTTCTCGCTCGCAAGCATGCACGAAAAGTGGGGCTACATCGAAGAGGATCGCCTCTTTGTGGACGCTCTCGATGGAAAGTCTCCCGCTCCCGTAACTGCTGAGGACGGTTACCAGGTCGTGGAGTTGATCGAGGCCTGCTACCAAAGTGCGCGAGATGGCGCTCGCGTGCACCTGGACGCGCCAGTGAGGAAACTCTGACATGGAAAAGCTCTCCGAGAGATTCCACTTTGCGTCGGCGCCTGTCAGCTGGGGCATTCAGGATGACTGGGGCGCCGCTTGGGAACAACCCTACGAGCGCATCCTGGACGAAATTCTTTCAGCCGGGTATACGGGAACAGAATTGGGCCCTTACGGCTATTTCCCGACCGATCCCAAAATACTTGCGGAAAGCTTGAAGCGCCGCGGAATGACCATACTCTCCTCATTTGTCCCGGTGCCCCTTGCAGACGATGCGAAAAAGGGCATGGTGATCGAACACGTCCGCAAAGTTGGAGCGCTCCTCTCCGCGTTGGGCGCCAAGCTGTTAGTGCTCTCTGATGCGCAAACGCCGAAGCGGCAATCGCTTGCTGGCCGCGTTCCCTCTGATGGGCGGGAATCCTTAAACGGCGAGCAATGGAAAAGTGTTGGGAGAATCGTTGATGAAATCGAGCACGTTGCTGGGGAATTTGGCTTGAGCCTGGTTTTTCATCCTCATGTTGCCACCTATGTGGAAACGCCAATGGAGGTCGAGCACCTTTTCGACTCACTCGCACATACTGGAGTGGGTTTGTGTCTGGATACTGGACACTGTGTTTATGGCGGGGGTGATCCTGCCGAGGAAGCAAAGAAATATCGGCATCTCCTGCGCTACGTGCACATCAAAGATATCAATGCTGGCGTTCTCGGGGAATCACGGCGCAAGAATTTCAATTTCGAACAGGCCGTAGGTGCTGGCATATTTTCAACGATTGGAGATGGCTGCATTGATTTTAAAGGATTCCTCCAGTTTCTGGCGGATATCCGATATTCGGGTTGGATGGTCGTTGAACAGGATGTGATCTACGGCAAAACACCAGTGCCGCCAGTTGAAACCATGCGCGCCAGCCTGAGCTATCTGAAAAACGTAATGTCTGGTCTGGAGCCCGCAAGCAAATCAGCGGCAAGAAACGCTTGATGCGAAACGACGGTTCTTGCAGCAATGAACTCGCTTACGCGGCCCGAAGGTTCATCTGCTTTCCAAAGGCCTGAACGTACTCCATTAACACCTGCTGCGCGACTTCGGGGCGGGCTACCAAGGGGTTCTTCTCAAGGGCCGCGAGTGCCATCTCGTACGAGTGTTCCATCGACGCGCGTACCGTAAGGCGCTCGTATTCCTTCACCCGCAAGAGCAAGGAACGCACGGCTTCCGGCGCGCGGCCGACTGATTGCACTTGAACGCCCCGTGAGGAGACTAGGCAGGGAAGCTCAACTGCATCATTGGGCTCGAGATCCTGCAAAGCAATGCCGTTACGAACCGTAAGCGGAATCAATGAGGGCGCTTCTGCATGGAGGGCTTGCAACACCAGTAAAGCAATCCGCTCATACCCGGAAAACTCCGAGTAAAGTTCCTGATTTTCCTTGCGCCGCTCGCCTGCCGTGGCTTCGATGCTGAAGTAAGAAGCATTTCGTTCACGCAGGTAGCCTTCATAGATCTCGATCAATTTAGATTCAGAAGCCTGAGCCAACTCTTGAAACAGACGATTGTTCATAGCGGAAATGGCCTGACCGCGGGAATGTCCACCTCGCTTGGTATTCTTATACGCCTCCTGAGGAAAATAGTAGAAGTATAGGTATTCCGTGGGTAGTAGTCCGAGTTGTTGAATGAATTCCACGGGAAAGAGCCCGTGTCGATAGCATTTCTGAATAATTTCTGGAGAAGCCAACACTTTGGGCAGCAGTTCCGTGCCCCATTCGTCGCGGATGGAGCGAACCCAGCCCAGGTGATTCAAACCGAGATAGTCGAAATGAAGCCTGAAAGGGTTTCGTCCCAGCGCATTGGCAATTGCTTCGAATGTTTCCAGCGGAGTGTCGCAGACGCCGACCACGTTTATCCCGGAATGATTCAAGAGTCCTTGGGAAACAATGCCGACCGGATTTGTAAAGTTGATGACTGTCATCATTTCATCTTTTACCCGCGCGCCAATACCACCTACCCGAATGCTTGTGATCACGTAGTCCGCTCCCTCAAGGGCCTGTCCAGGATCGGAAAATGTCTTGAGACGGGCGCGAATTCCGCTCCGCTTCCCCATCGCCTCCGCAACTCTTCCCATCGTTTTCAGGCATTCCGGATCTGTATCCCAAAACGCCAACTCCTCTAGGTGCACGTTGTCGCCTGTTGCTGCCAGACCGTGGACCAGAAGGGGAGTCCTAACCCCGCCGGCTCCGATGAGAGTGATCTTCATGATGGCGCCTTGTCCTCCTGTACGAATTTCAGTATGCCGAGCAGCGTCGCTGTGTCACTTGCTCAACGGCTGTTCACCGAAGCTTATCCATGAACGCCCTAAGTTCTCTGCGTGTCGGGATGGCCGACGATCCCCCTGCGCAGGTCGTGGCGAGCGCACCGCAAACGTTTCCCGCTCGCAGGCACTCCTCCAGCGGCCACCCCCCAAGATAGCCATGCAGAAAACCGCCGTTGAACGCGTCACCAGCTCCGGTCGCATCCACGGCGTGGACGCGAACGGATTTCATGCGTACGACCTTTCCATCCCGAATGGCAACGGAGCCGTCCTCGCCAAGCTTGATGACGGGAACGCGAACCCACCGAGCCAACTTGTTCAAAGCCTTCTCGACGGTTTTTTCGCCGGTCATCGCTCGCGCTTCGGGCTCATTTGGAAATGAAAATTGCAATTGCCTTAGCAGTGATGGCAATCGGGACGATTCCAACACCTCCGGATTCCAGCCGATATCGACGGAAACCGTTAGGCCTTGCTCGCGGAATCTGCGGATTGCCGGAATCCATTTTTGCGGGGGCCAGAGTGCGCACGCTAGATGCAGATGCTTCGCGCGACGAATCTGATTCTGTGCACCTGCGCTTTTCAGCGCCCTATACAGAGTATGGTTGATGGTGTCGTGCGTAATCATCATGCGGTCGCCATCGAAAGCAGCGCATACTGTCATCGCCGTCGGCAAGAGCACATCGAACTCACAACCCTCAACCGAGACTCCACTCTGGACCAATTTCTGCCACGACGGAGTCGTTGGAGCGTCTCGCCCGACCCTTGTAATCACGGAAGTGAGGGTACCCAATGCGGTAGCCACTAACGCAGTTGTTGCCAGTCCGCCCCCGGGAAATCTCGCCAGCCTGCGAGTCTTCACTTCCCTCCCCATGCGGGGAACACTCGGGAGATCGTAGAAAACCAGATCATTAAAAAATTCGCCAAAAACCACCAAGCCCTTTGCGGATCGAGCAACAGCGCGAGTCATCACCCTCGAAATCATAGCAGAGTTGTTGG
>WNGG01041084.1_pt1 | contig 16465 bp, 6 predicted proteins | sample 5400661 | NCBI WGS metagenome assembly WNGG01 (sample SAMN13153372, study PRJNA577476) | soil metagenome | isolation source: 100 cm soil or saprolite under Garry oak tree replicate 1 | place: USA:California | collected 2016-06-15 | reverse complement strand
TCAGGTTGACCTTCCAGGGGCGATAAACGAGCGCGCCATATCAATCACCAATGGATCGGCGGGCATCAGTATGTCGCTGCTCGGCAGTGCGCCCGTGGCGCTGGTGTCCAAGGAAAATCACGCATCTTACGTGGCAGCTCTCTCCGGAGTCGACGTCAACTACGACGTCATCCCCGAGGGTCTCAAGGAAAGCCTGGTCATCAACAGTCGACCACTCTTGCCCCCGGTCTTTGTCTTCGACCTAAACACAGGCAAACTGGTGTTGGAACAGCAGGCCGATGGCTCCGTCCTGGCAGTCGACCCCGTCGGTCAGGTCCAATTCACGATCAACGCGCCGTGGATGCACGATGCTTCGAACGCTGACTCAGAGCTCGGCAACATCTCCAACAACGTGATCGTGACCTTGACTGGAGGCGCGGGCACCTTTCGCATCACCTACACCCCGGACGCAGCCTGGTTGAACGACCTGGCCCGGCTTTACCCGGTCACTATCGACCCCACCATCACGGTAAATGGCGCCAACAGCAACTCCTACGACGACCAGATCAACAGCTATTCACCGAACTTCAACTATTCCGGCTCCCAGTACAACTACCTCCCGATCGGCTACGCGTATTACTCGAGCCCATGCTGTGGCAGCGCACCTTCGCGGGCCATGATGCAGTTCAACGGCTTTCTTGGCGATGGCTTTTACGCAAGCTCAGCCTCCCTTTACCTCTACCAGTACACGAACTTTGGCACGCAGCGCGGGAACTGCTGCACCACCATCTATGCCAGCGCCGCGGCTGCGAGCTGGAGCTTCACCGGTGTGACCTGGAACAACAAGCCGGCGTATACCGACGCGTACGGGACGGCGTCGGCGGCTACGCACGCCAGCGCAAGTTGGGTCAGTTGGAACGTCACGAATCTCGTCCGCTCGTGGGAGACGCACGCTTTTTCGAACTACGGCTTCGAATTGCATGCCAACGCGGAAGGGGGACCATACAACAACCACGAGCAGTTCTATTCGTTCCACAACGCGAGCAGCAAGCCGTATCTGACCATCACCTACGACACCTACTCATACACAAGCAGCGTCGCGCTACCCACCCTGAATGTCTTGCCAAATGGCGGCACCACGCCCCTGCAAATTGCTCTGAGCAACGTCGGCACGGCCGCGTGGGGGACCGACACTCGTCTGAGTTACAGGTGGTGGTCGGGCGGCGTCGCACTCACGGGCTACACCGCCTGGATCTACGTTCCATACGCCGTTCCTGCCGGCGGAAGCACGGTGTTGTCATTCAACCTGGCGTCACCATCGCTGACTACCAGCGGGCCGGTCTATCTCCAGTTGGCGATTCGCAACAACACCTTCTTGTTTTCCAGTCTCTCCTGGGGATCTCCCTCTTACTCGTGCGATCAGTTCTATTACGTCGGCGCGACCCCCAACTGCAACACGGGAATTGGAATCACGCTGGCTAATGAGAGCGGAACTATCGCGTGGCAAGGCGCTCCGCAAGTCATATCGGCCGTGGCCAGTTCGCTGCTGACAATTCCGATCACCCTCGCCAACACATCCAGCCCAACGGGCTCCAACTACACCTGGCGTGCCTACAACGCCGCCGACATGGTCCGCGTGGGCATCCGTGATCACCGGAACGCCGCAGGCGGCCTCACGCTCGTGTCCCCGCCCAACCTGCGCACCTACCTGCCGGCCGATATTGGCCCTCAGGCCACGGCCAGCCTGAATGCTGTGATTCAAGCCCCAGGCGACCCAGGCGACTACCTGCTTCGTCTCGACCTGGTGCACGAGACAGCGCTCTCGCCGCCGGTCTGGTTCGCGGACCAGGGGAACCGAGCCCTGGAAATACATGTCCGGATTCTTGCGCCGGGCGATGACAACACCTCTCAGTTGCCTTCTTCGGTTGGCGACGGGAGTTTGTTGGACGTCAACACTTCCAATGGTTTCGCGACCCTTTCAGCGATAGACATCAGCATCGCCGAGAGGGTCGGGGCCAGCTTGCAGGTGACGCGGACGTACAACGGCGTCAATGCCCTTCTTGCCAGCACCGGCACCGCCGCGACCAGCTCGACTTACGGGCTTGGCTGGACGTTTGATTTCCAGCGATCGCTTCACTTGGGCTCGTTGGGCCCGAACACCTACGACCCAAGTTCCGGCATTCTCACCGACGCTCAAGGCAGGGCCTGGACAATTAGCTGGAACGCCGCCCGCGGGTTGTACGAGGACGCGGCGGGCAATCGCACAATCGCCTCCACCAGCGCTCAAGTGGTAACAGCAACCGGTTCGGTGACCGTCCCCGGTGTGCGCCCGGTCGACCTCCTCAATGGGTCCGGGGCGGTCGTTGCCGATGCGTCAGCTCCAGGCGGCTATGCCCTGCGCTTGGAAGCGACCAACGTGCCACCTACGGCCTTGGTCATGGTCGCGGGCACGGTGCCCGTGCAGCAGAACGGAAGCATCGAGTTTTGGTTCCGGCCCAATTTCGACATGTCCACGGACAGCTCTTGCCACGTCATTTTCAGCGATGCCCAAATGAGGTTCGGCCTGGCCTGGAACTGCACGTCCCAGCCGTGGGGAAGCGCACTCGCGCGGTCGATGGACTTCTTCACCTACGACGCCGATGCCTCCGCCTACAACATCCTCGCCACGGCTGCGGTGACCTGGCCTAGCGGCAGCTGGCACCACATTTCTCTCACGTGGGCCGAGGGCGGCGCCAAGCAACTGATGACCGACATATCGTCCCCGTACACAGTCGCCTCCCATTCGCAATCGCCTGTCGGTGACCTCGTTTTCGGCTACCAGGCAAATGGCATCGGCACCGGGCTCGGGTTCCTCAACGGACGCATCGCACAACTGCGAATTGACGGGCGTGTGGTCCCGCAGGCCGAGCTCAACAGCGACGCCGCCGCCGGCGCGACCCTGAATGCGACCAGCAATACCCTGTACCTGGGTCACTACGACCAGGGTTCGGTCCAATCTTCGGCCGGTAGCTACGTGCTTCGCAATCCGGACCAGTCGACCCAGACCTACTCACCTACCGGCGTTCTGCAGAACCAGGCTGACCGCTATGGCAACCAGATCGACTACATCTGGGATTCCACTGGTCGCATTCAAACCATCTCCGACCACTCGATAAGCGGGCGGACTATCACCTTCACCTACAACGGCAGCTCCTTCACAGCGACCGATCTCGGCGGCCGAACGGTCACCTACCAGCTGAGTGCATCAGGCGACCTGATCTCGGTTAGTCGCAGCAACCAGGTCCCCGACCCTCGTACCGGAGTGATAACGACTCAGAATCCAAATACCTCGTACTTATACGGCTCGGACCATCTATTGCGGCTGGTCACCGATCCGAGGGGGGCCAAGACAACCCTCAACTACGACCAGTCCTATAGCCAGGTCGTGCTCATCGACAAACCGATCGCCTACTGGCGATTGGGGGAGACAGGCGGCACGACAGTGGCGGACTCAGCTGGCACTTTCCCCGGCAATGTTCTTGGCGGCATCACACTCGGCCAAGGCGGCGGAGCGTGGCGCGACTCCGATCTTGCCTACAAGTTCAACGGCAGCTCGGGCTACGTCCAGGTGCCTTATGCAAGCGCCGTGAACCCGGCGAGTGCATTCTCCCTCGAGGCATGGGTGATGGTCACCGATGCTCAGGGCACCTGGAGGACGATCTTGTCAACCGTATTCCCCGGTGTCGGGGGCTACACAGGCTTCGAGATCGGTGCCAGCACCGCCAACGTCTGGCAAGCGCAGGTTGGCACTGGTGCATTGAGCTGGGCCTCAGTCAGCGGCCCCTCGGTGGTCCTCAACCAGTGGACTTACGTTGTCGCCACCTACAGCTCGGGGGTGCTGTCCCTCTATATCAACGGGAACCTGCAGGGTACGGTATCGACCGCTTACGCGGCCAACACCACCCGGGAGCTCGACGTCGGCGCCGACTACTTCTCGGGCACGCTGGGACGGTACTTCTCCGGCACCCTGGATGAGGTTGCGGTCAATGCGAGCGCCCTGTCCGCTACGCGAATCCAAGCCCACTTCGTTGCTGGCCGCCTTGGCATTGCCGCCAGCACCGCCGGTTATGCGGCCCAGGTCGTTTTCGATAGCCCCAGCGGCTACTGGCGCCTAGGCGAGACCTTTGGCCCCCGCGCATTCGATCAGGGCGGCGCCGGCAACAACGCCATGTACACGGGCGGGGTGTCTCTTGGCCAGAGCGGGGCGCTGGCGGCTGATGCTGCCCCCTCTGCAGGCTTCGACGGTTCCAGCGCCAACCTGTCGGTCGCCGACAACTCCGCGCTCTACGGCACGGGACAGCTCACCGTCGAAGCTTGGATCAAAGCCACGTCGTGGACTGCGTCCGCCTCGATCATCAACCGCCGGACGACCGGAAACGTGGGTGGCCCGCGACCTGGCACCATTTGGTCGGTTCCTACGATGGGAGCAGCGTGCGCATTTACGCGGACGGGCTTCAGGCAGCATCGACCGCCTTCGTCGGGAGCGCCAACAACCCCGCAGGTCCGCTCTTCACCATCGGGAAAAGTGCAGTCGGGGCGACCTACTTCAACGGCGGCATTGAAGAGCCAGCTGTGTACCCAACCGCACTTAGTGCAGCGCGCATCCAGGCACATTATTGGGCTGGTCGAAGCACGCCGATCTCGGGCAGCCAGTACACCAACGCGATCCTCAGCGACAAGCCAGCGGGCTATTGGCGATTGGGCGAAACCACCGGCACCGTGGCCGCCGACTCGTCTGGGTCGGGCAACACCGGAACCTATAGTGGGGGCTTCACCCTGGGCCAAGGAGGCTCTGTTGCTAACGACGCCGACTACGCGGTTCAGTTCAATGGCTCGACCGGGCTGCTGACGATTCCCGACAATCCAGCGCTGTTCGGTACAGCACAGGTCACGGCAGAAGGATGGGTGAAAGCGACCGCGTGGGTGGCTGGAGCAGCGATCGTCAACCGGCGCACAGCCGCCAACGTGGGGGGCTTTACGTTGCAGGTCAACAGCACCTCTGGCCAGATCAACTTCTACGTGTACATCGGCAGCACCTGGTACGTCGCCACGACGCCGGCCGGTCTGTCGAGCGGAGTGTGGCATCACCTGGTCGGGACCTATGACGGCGCCAACCTACGCATCTATGCGGATGGCATCCTTGCCGCCACGACGGCGGTTGCCGGCTCCATCAACAATCCCAGCCCGCCGCTACTTCTGATTGGCAAAAGCGCAGCGGCCGCCGCCTATTTCAACGGTTCGATCGACGAAGTTGCTGTGTATCCGGCGGCGCTCAGTGCTGGGCGCATCCTCGCCCACTACCAGTCTTCCCAGCTCGCGCCTATCCCCACCACCGGGACTTCGGTTGGCACCTACAACGGCGACGTTTCGATCGATCGGCCCGTCGGTTACTGGCGACTCGGTGAGCCCGCCGGTACGATCGTGGTCACTGACAGCTCCGGCAATGGCAACGCGGGAACCAGCGGTGGTGCTGGCCTCACGCTTGGCCAGGCAGGTGCGCTGGCGACAGACAGCGCGACTTCGGCTTCATTCAACGGCAGCAGCACCGCGTACGTCTCCGTGCCGTACGCGGCCGTCTACAACCCCTCTGGCGCGTTCACGCTCGAAGCCTGGGTCAAGGTCACCGGGGGCCAAAACACATGGCGCGCGCTCGTCTCGACGGCATGCACCACATGCACCGGTTATACGGGCTTCGAGCTTTATGCACGTGCCGACAACACTTGGGGTGCTTATGTCGCCAACGGTTCCAGTGGCTGGGGCTACGTTGTCGGCCCAGCTGTTGTCCTCAACCAATGGACACATCTGGTGGAGACGTATACGGGCAACACTCTGTCGCTCTATGTGAACGGCAGCCTCATCGGCACCGCCACCTCCGTGTACGTAGCCACGACCTCAAGTTCGGTGCCGCTCTACATCGGAACCGATATCACCGCTAGCGGAGCCCGATCTTACTTCCTGACCGGCTCAGTCCAGGAAGTCGCCGTTTATCCGACCGCGCTTTCCCGCGCTCGTATCCTGGCTCGCTTCAACGCGGCCTGGGATCTGACCCAGCGGCGCGTCGCCACCGTCCAGGATGCTCGAGGGATAACCGTGGCCAGTTTCGCCTACAACGACGCCACGGCTACGACCCAGGTCATCGATGGTCGGGGCCTACCTTCCTACTACACCTATCAATACAGCGGCGGAAGGACCGTTGCCAACACCGACCCCGGCAACAACCTCACCGACTTCCAGTACGACAGTGCGGCCCCATACCGCCTTATCGCCACAAATTCTCCAACCGCAATCCAGCACTACACGCTGGTGAACACGAGCGCCGCGGTTGGCCAGCAGCACCAGGTCCTGATGGCAGACGACTCCGGCCAGCGGCGCGCGAGCACTGTCTTCCTGATGAACGGCGGATACCCGGATCCGAGCCAGTTCGGGGCATCGACACTGCTCACCACGGGTGAATCGTGGATCTGGGACTCCACGGTGACCGTTCAGCCGGGTATGCGCTCCCACCGGTCCACGCCCATGGCCGGCAATCACCAGCACTATCTGCAATTCGCCACCCCGATATTGATCCCGGCCGGCTCTAGCCTCAGCCAGTGGGTGTACATCGAGCCGGGAGTGCAGGCGCCAGACGAACTGCAGATGCAGTTTGAGGCCACTGACGCCAGCGATTGGGGCCACCGCGCCGCCTGGGGTGCCTACGGGCTATTCGGCGCCTTCGGATGCCCCGCGAACTGCCAGCAAAGCTCCTTGCTGCCTGGGGCGGGGCACTGGGCTCAGCTGACCGTCAACCTCGGGCCGAGGGAAGGCGCGCCCGTCCAATTCGATGTCGATATGGCCGGCAGGCTGATGAAGGGAATCACGTTCAGCCTGTACGGCGGTTTGGGTGCGGTCTGGTGGGGGCCGACGATGTTCACATTCCCGGGTGGCAGCGTCTCCGATCCAGCACGGACAATCAATCGCTACGCCTATAACGCCACCAACGACCTGGTCACCAGCGTGGATCCAAATGGGATCGCCACCGTCAGGGACATCGACGCGCGCGGTCTCACGCTAGCTTCCTCCACGGGAGTAGAGCCGGCCCCACCCATCGGTCTGTTCCAGGACGACGTGAAGGCCATCGGACCCTCAGCCTGGCAGCTGGAGTTCGGCTACGCCGGGACCAGCGCGCTCGTCGTGACCTCGCCGCAGCACAACGGCATCGGAAGCCTGACCCAGACCCACAGCGGCGCGGGATTGCAGTCGGATCTCTGGAAAGACTTCTCCGGGCTGACCCCCGGCACGTACCTACGTGTCAGCGTGTGGGTCCAGACCTCTGTCGGGGCCACCGGCATTGGCGGGGCGTCGCTCATGGTCGAGAACCATCTGAACGGTGCGCTCAACAGCCAGCGCCGTTCCGCCTCGGTGCAAAGCGTCGAGCAGTGGGTGCAGCTCACCATGCCGTTTGTTGTCGACGTCTCCGGACAAGTGCGCGTCCACCTCTGGCAGGAGAACCTGCAGGGGACGACGACCTGGGCCGACATCCACGTCGACGATCTGACCCCGGCACCGGACGTCACGCTGCAGCACCCACTCGCAGTCTTCGCCAGCGGCTTCGTGGTCCAGCCTAACGCGGCCTGGACAGCGGGCAGCGCAGTTGCCCTGAATGACCCATCCCAGGCGCACACGGGTCTCTATTCGTTCAAGGACACCATCGCCAACAACAACACAACCAACACCATTTCGAGCACGCTCAGCCTCCCGGCCAGCGCCACCTATCGCGTCAGCGCATGGGTCAGGACGGTCCTGAGTGGAGGCACTGGTGGCACTGGTGGGGCGCAGCTGTGCGCTCAGTTCGCGGCACCGGTCTGCTACCCGTCCGCGGTTCCCTACAACACGACCGAGGGCCAATGGCAGCAGCTTTCCATCAGCCTGGCTGGCTCGGGCACACTGACGCTCCAGCTCAAACACGCCAACTGGCAGGGGGACGTCTACTGGGACGACGTCAACGTCGAGCGGGTGGCCGACGCCATCCCGGCATCAAGCGGTGGCTGGCACGGCACCGCTTGGACAGGTAGCGTCAATGGAACTGCCGCCGCAACCTGGGCGTCGAGCTGGACAGCAGGGCCGGGGGGTGGTCCCAGCCGCCAGATCGCGATCACCTCCGCCGGGGGCACAACCGACATCTCCGACACGCTGGCGACGTCAGCCCTAAGGATCGACGCCACCTACGTGATGAGCCTTTGGGCCAGTAGCACAGCGGCCAATTCTACTATCACCCTCGGCGTCGCCGGCCAGACCTTGGACCTCAGCCCGACCTGCGTCCTGCAACTGGTGCCGACTCTGTGCCAGAACTCATTCACTTATCACGGTGCCTATCCGGCCACCAACAACCTGACAATCAACTATGGCGGCCAGGGAGCTCGGACGGTGACCATCGTCCATCCCTTAGTCGCGCTTGCCAGCGAGCTCTTCGACTACACGGCCTACGGGCAGTTGAGCCGTGTGCACGACATCTTCAGCCATTCCACGACGACAACCTTCGACAGCAACAGCCTCTATGCGACCCAGTCCGTGGTCACGGCCACGCCCAGTCCCAACCTGGTCAGCAGCTTCACCTACAACTCCCTGGGGCAGCTGATCCTGAACACACGAGTCAACGGTGGTCAAACCATTGCCGAGCAGATCTGGCTGGATTCGTGGGGCCGCCAGGTCGGCGAAATCGGGCACCTGGGTTGACACCCACTACCTGTACGACGCCGACAACAACCGGGTGGCGCGCATCCAGAACTGCGTCACCGTCACCAACCCATGCGACGGCTCTTCCAGCGCCGCCCAGAACGTGGTCACGGCTTATGGCTTCGACCCCGCTAACCACCTGACCGATACGTACACGCCAGCCCCCGGCTGCAGCGCGAACTGCGTGCCGGCGCCAACCTGCATCGCCGGCCCGCCGCCCAGCTGCACGTCGCCAGCTGCACCGTGCCCGACCTCTTCATGTGTCGATTTCCGCAACGTCTACGACTCCACGGGTCGGATTGCACAGGAGATCGCCAATTACGGTGGCGCCCAGGACGCCTCCCAGGCCAACCTCAACACAATCTATGCCTACGACGCAGATGGCCGGGTGACCGACATCTACCTGCCCATCACCAGCGCGACCTTGCAAACCGGCCAGATTGACGAGCACCGGATTTACGACGTGCTCGGCCGCCTAGTCACGGACATCAAAGCCAACAGCATGCCGAGTTGGATGACGCCCACCACCCCGGCCAGAACCGACTACGCGCGTGACTTGGGCGGCCGTGTCGTCTCCGTCACCGGGCCGGGGACTGGCAGCATGGCTGCGACCAACCGTATCGTGACCACGACCGACTACGACGACTTGGGGCGGCCCCTTTATGTGACCGCCGACTCCGGTGTCGGCCATCTGAACGCGGTCACCCGCAATGTCTACGACCCACGAGGGGCGTTCCACACCTGGACGCCAGCGACCTACGCCCTGAGCGCGGGTATGGAGACAACAAGCAATTCCGACCTCGCCGGCCAGGTCGTCTCCGTGGTCAAGGACGACGGCACCGGCGGACTGCATCTGACCACGAGCACCAGCTATGACGCCTACGGACGGGCGACCGACATCGCCGATCCTCGCGGCATCGACACGAACACCGCATACGACGCCTTGGATCGCGCCATATCGGTCACCCAGAACTACTGCCCGGTCGGCAACAGCAACCCAAACTGCAGCGGAAGCGGGATCCTCCCTGACCAGAACCTGGCCACCGGCTATGTCTACGACCTGGCCGGCAGCCGGATCGAGACGATCAACCCTCGCGGCACCATCACATACACCGCGTTCGAGGCCCTCTTCCGGCCGTTCCTTGTGACTGAGAGCTGCCAGACGGTTCCGACCCCGCCGGCGACTTCCTGCGGGACGGAGTCGAGCGATCAAAACATCTCCAGTGGACGCAGCTATGACCAACTTGGCAATGTCCTGACAGCCACCGACCCCCTGGGTCGCGTCAACGTTTTCGCCTACGACGCATTGGCTCGCAAGGTATCCGAGACCGATAACTGCGTCGGCAGCGGCGGCCAGTGCAACGGCGGTGTGACCTCAGGCCAGAACCTGCTCACGACCGCGCAGGTAGATGCCCAGGGCGATGTGCTCCAGGTGCGCTCGCCGCGCCAGTGCACGAGCGCCGCGCCGTGCTACCAGGGAGCAAGCGGCACGACACTGACCGACGGCGGCAACCTGGCCACCGGCTACACGTACGATGGCCTGCTCCGCCTGGCCTCGGTCATCGAGGACCAGTCCACCGCCAGCGGTCATCTCAACCTGGTGACGAGTTACAGCTACGATCCCTCTGGCGACAGGCTGACTCAGGTTGATGGAAGGGGCTTGACCACCACTTCCACGGTCGACAACCTCGGCCGGGTGACCACGCTCACCGATGCCAACAGCTACGCCGTTCAGACCTACTACAGCCTGGCCGGGGAGGTCATCGGGACCTACAACGCCAGGCACCAGCTGAACACCAACCAGCCACCTTGCACGCAGGCCAATGAGACTGTCTGCAACACCCTGGATCGAGTCGGTCGCCTGACTGGGGTGAGCTACCTGAAGTCAGACGGCTCGACGCAGCTTACTCAGAGCTTCGGCTACGACGCCGACGGCAATATGACTTCCTACTCGGACACCGATGTCGCCCAGACCACCGTCACCTACGACCACCTGAATCGCCCCAGCACCGTGACATCGCCGGCGCCGCTGGGCACGACCACATACACCCACTTCCTGGACGGTGCCATCAACACAATCAGCGATGCGACGGGCACGACCACGTTCACGGAAGATCGGCTCGGCCAGGTGGCGACTATGGTTTCCCCACTGATCACGGGCACGACCACATTCGCCTTCGATGCGGCCGGCCGGCTCACCGGCCGGACCGAGGCCAACGGAATCGTGACCACAGTCGGCTACACCGGGATGGACCAGCTGGCCTCCAAGACCGAGGTTACGTCGCCCGCCAATGGCAGCACGACGCTGGCGAGCTGGATGGGGGTGGCCTACGACCTCGCCCAGAACCGGATCGCCGAGACCCTGACCTATTACGCAGGCAACCCGTATCCCGATCCGCACTCCGGCGCCTCGGCAACCTACCAGTACGACAGCCTCAATCGGCTCAGCCAGTCGTCGATACCGGGCACGTCAGCCGCGAACTATGGCTTTGATGCCGCCCACAACCTGATCGCGAACGCAGGCGTGACGCAGGCCTACAACAACAACGAATCACTGCAGACCGTTGGCCCCGCGACTACGGGCGCCGACGCTGACGGCAACGAGCAGAAGGACGTGCTCGGCAACGTTCTGAGCTGGAACTCGCTCTCGCAGCTGGAGAAGTTCTCGATCACCGAGACTTACGCCTACGACGCTCTCGGCCGCCTGACCACCGTAAGCAACGGCGGCGGCGTGACCACGCAGTTCGTCTACCAGGGCTTGAGCGGGCAGGTAGTGGAGGAGCTTGACGGCGCCGGAGGCGTGGTGCGGAGCTACGCCTGGGACACGCTACGCCGCGAGCTATATACGAAGATCGGCACCAACGCCTACTACGAGATCACCGATCCCCACAGCGATGTGGTCGCTCTTGCGAGTGCGACGGCGCTCGTTGGTACCGCGCACTTCGACAGCTGGGGCAACGCCTTCACGCCGAGCGGAACCACAGTCCCCTTCGGCTTCCAGGGCGCGCCAGGGTCCTGGACAGACCCCGCCACCGGCTTCGTGAGCATGGGCCTACGTTGGTACTACCCCAAGGTAGGTCGCTTCCTCAGCTCCGACCCTGCTGCCGGAAGTGCCGATCCACGAGCACCTCTTGACGGCCAACGCTGGCTCTATGCGTCCAACAACCCACTCGGCAATATCGATCCCAGCGGCCTGGGCTGCGCCTGGTGGGACGTGTACTGCCATACAGAGGCCTACATTTCGAACGCTTTCAACCAAGCGTCGAGCGCAGCGATTGCGGTCTATAACGCCGCCAACACCGTGATCAATTGGGTCGACACCGCATTGGTCAATGGATTGAAGACGGTCCTGGGCACCAACGCGACCGACAAGGGCAAGAACGATGTCGTAAGCAAGATCCAGCGCGCTGTACGCAAGAGGGTCATTCAGGCCGCGAAGGCTGGCGCAGTGATCACAGAGCAGGTGCGCCCCCTTGCTGTCAATGTCACAAAATCCGCCGCAGACGAGGTGGCTAAGGCAGTAAACAGCTGCCAAAACGCGACGAAGTCGGTCGGCAATGCTCTTGGCTGCGCAGTCGCAGGCGTAACCGTGGCGTCGATGCTGGTCGTGCCCGAAGGAGGCGCAGCCGCCAATGTTGTCATTCAAGGGGCTGAACGAGGCGCTCCAAAGGTCATTGACCTCGCGATTCAAGGCGTCGAGCACGGCGCTCCCGAGGTAGAAGATCTTCTTGTTCAGACCGCCATCAAAGCTAAGCAAGCGGTCGAATCGGGCTCAGGAGCAACGTATGGAACCGCAGTACACACAGCTTTCGAAAATGAGGTCAAAGCCCTCGGCCGATCGGACCTTAGCACCGAGGTTAGCTATTTCGAGCGCCGAATCGTGCCTCGAGGCACTCCAGGTAGCGTACGTTTGGACGTTGTGGAGGGCAGTAGGCTAAACCCAACCGCCATCTATGATTTGAAGACTGGGTTGGCGCGACTAAGCCAGACCCGTATCGACCAGATTCGCGCACATCTCCCATTGGATGCATTGGATATCCCGATCGTTGGGTTATTTGTATGAAACAGGCACAGTGGCGGACGTTTGCGGACAAACACCTGCGCCCCCTATTGGGGGAAGTTAAGGCGGTGCGAGATCTTGCTCTAATTCCGGGCGATGAATGGCTCCTTCGGGCTCTAGCGCTGGAATCCTCTGACTTCTCGCCGACGAAATTCAGCCTAACCGCTTTCGTTCTCCCACTCTATGTTCCCACTCGGTATCTGTACTTTACGTTTGGCGACCGACTGGGGAGGATGTCGGGCGAAGGTGAGAAGTGGTGGGATGCCCTGGACCCTGAATGGGAACTAGACGTAGTGTTGCATGTGCGCCGTGAAGCAATGCCCTTCTTCGACCGTGTGGGCGATCCTAGCGCTCTGTTCGCCTATATCGATTCCGAACTGGAAATGCAGGCTCAATCGGATCCGCGCATCGCAGAGGTCCGTGCTGTTATTCGCGATATTTCCGCCGACCGCGATCACGTAATCGCCAAGTTTCGCGAATGGCGACGCCAGAATTACGAGGTGTTGAAGCTGGCCGCGTAGCCCGACACGGCTCAATGCAGTTGAGGTTGAAGGGCGGCAAAAGTCGATCAGGATCGTCCACACCGCGGCGCGCCCTGCCCTGATATGCTCCCGCGCCGGTGCTGGGCTTCCTCTTGATGCTGCTTCGGGTCCTGATTTATTGCTGTCGTTCCCGCCAAGACCTTGCGCTCGAGAACCTGGTCCTGCGCCACCAACTCGAGGTCCTCCTGCGCCGCAAGCCAAAGCCGCGTCTGCGCAACCGGGATCGGATCCTTTGGGTCTGGGTGCGGCGGCTCTGGCCGGAGGGATGGACTCGTCAACTGAGGATCGTGCAACCGGAGACGGTAATCGGCTGGCATCGCAGGGGTTGGCGCCTGTACTGGAGCTGGAGGTCGCGGAGTCGGCTGGGTCGGCGACGCTTGAGCACAGAAGTCAGGGAACTGATTGCTCGAATGTCGCGGGAAAATCCTCTGTGGGGCACCGAGCGCATCCGCGGAGAACTCCTCAAGCTGGCGATCGTGGTCAGCAATCGATCGATTCGCCGCTATCGATGGCGGGGTCCCAAGCCGGAGCGAAGTCAGACCTGGAAAACTTTCCTGCGGAATCAGATCAAGGGCATCTGGGCGGCGGACCTGTTCGCGGTGCAGACGATCGGCTTCCAAACCCTGTATGTGTTCTTCTTCATCCGCCACGAGCGCAGGGAGCTGATTCAGTGCAAGGTCACCGCGAGCCCGACGGCGGCCTGGATCTGGAGGCAGGTCATCGAAGCTACCGCCTGGGGCTGTCAGCCGAAACACCTGATCCGTGATCGGGACAACTCATACAGTGCCGACTTCGGGACCAAGCTCGCTATCCTTGGCATCGAAGACCACAAAACGCCCTACCGGGCGCCGCTGGCGAACTCGGTCGCGGAACGGGTAGTGCGGACCTTTCGCCAAGAGTGTCTGGACCACATCATCGTGCTGAATGAGCAGCATCTGCTCACGTTGCTTACCGAGTTCCTCGGTTACTACAACCGGGACCGACCTCACCGCACGCTGGATCTGCAAACGCCGGTACCCAGCCCACCAAAGTCGCATGGCGTCATTGTCACTCGCGCGATTCTCGGCGGGCTTCATCACGCGTACGGCAGGGCTGCATGATCGATGCACTTTTGCCGCCCTACAGCTCGGCCTGCGGATGCTCGAACGTCCGCTCCCGGCTGCGGTGGAGGCTCGCGTCCAGCACTACGTGGGCCAAGCGCTCGCCCGTCTCACGCGACCCGACGAGGCGCTCGTGCATCTGCGCCGGGCTCAGATGCTACTCGAGGTCGAACCAGACCCCTGGCTCGCAGTGGAATGCGCCGACTGGGAGGCATGCGCGCTCTACCTGAAGGAGGATAGCCGAGCACTTTCCGTGGCTGAAGGTGCTCTTCGACTTTGCCGCATCACCAAACCGCGCCTTCCCGGCACGGAAGCCAGGATTCTCGAGCACATCGCGACCATTCACGTCAAAAACCACACTTACGATCGCGCCATCGCCTACTACGAAGAAGCCTTGCAAACAGCGGGGGCGGTGCGCGACCTCCCGCGCCTGGGGCGAACCTACCACGGCCTCGGCATCGCCTATCAAGAGCGTGGTGATCTCGGAAGGGCGATCGAATTCACGCATAAGGCACTCGCGCTTTACGCACTGGAGCACGACAAGGCGCTTCTCGCTCGCGGGGAGAATGAACTCGGGCTGCTTCTCATGAGGCAAGGTCAAATGGAGCGCGCCGAGGAAGTCTTCCGGGCCGCGCTGGCGCACTTCGATGAGGCTGCAACCGAGCGAGCCAAGAGCCATGTGCTGCTGAGCCTGGGCGAACTGCAACTCAAGGCCGGCAAGCTGGAAGCAGGAATCGCCATTGTGAAGGAGGCGATCGACCTGGCGAAGCGGCTCGATGAAAGACTGGCACTAGGCGACGGTCGCCAGTTACTGGCTCAGTTGTATGAGCGCTCTGGATGGCGGGAATTGGCTGACAAGGAATTCGGCATCGCCATTCGCCTATTCCAGAAGGAGGGGCTGCGGGAGCGGCTCGCCGAAAGTCATGCCGCCTACGCAGAAGCGCTCGAGGCTCGTGGTGACGCGCCAAGCGCGAGCGGCCACTGGAAGAACGCGGCGAAGGTGGCACTCCGGCTGTTGACCGCCTCCGCTCGGGGCGCTGGAGCCAGTTAGCGATCGGCTCAAGCCGCTTCGGGCTAGCAGCGCAGGCGCCGGGCAGCCGTTCGATGCTGTGGGCAAGCCGGGCCCGCCTGCGAAGACTCACATACCGGTGGATGATCAAAGTGGAATGCCTGGTTACTACCGCTGGCTAACTGCATTGTGAGATGGTGATTCCACTGGCCAATGGATTCGAGGTTCGACTCGCCGGGTACGATGTCATGCTCTGCGAGGTGGACTACGCATTCACCCTAGAACTCCGATCGGAGGTCAGACAGGTTGCGATTAGGATTGGAGGCCATTTTGTGTACAGCCGCAGTGGGGCCACATGGCATCTCGATCCCGATGCCCATCCAGAAGAGTTGGGTCCAGCGCTTCTATTGTCTCGAACGAGGGTGGTATCAGCAGCTGTCGATCTCGATGGGGCGTTGGAGTTGACATTCGAGGATGGAAGCCAAATTCGCGTCCCACCCGACATTAACTACGAAGCTTGGAGTTTGACCACGACCAATGGTCCGCTGATCGTGTCAGGTCCTGGAGGCAAGATTACATACTTCGACGCACCCGAAGGTGCATTGTGACCTCAGCCCCGCTTTCGCGGACCGGTGACGGCTTCGGGTATCGCGACCCCCGATTTGATTCTCTGACAGCCAAGATGACAGCCAAGTTGGCAACCGACTGCGGACCATGCCGGACGATCGGGGATCGCCCAGGCTAGCGACTGTATTCGCGCGGACGTTCGCGGACGCTGGCGGACGCTGCGCCCGCGGTCTTCAAAACCGTTTGCGGGGCGTCCATAGACGTCCGCTAGAGTTCGCTCTCGTCCGTCTGCGTCCACGCGCCCAAGTAGTGACAGCCAACGACAGCCAAGACGACCTGGGCCTCTGCTTAGCCGACGGTTGGAAGGTTAGGAGCCAAGGACTCGCCGCCGGAGTACCGCAACGGTTTTCTGAACCGCGTGTGGTGCGCGCTACAGATTGGTGCTAATAACCACCTG
>WNGG01011160.1_pt1 | contig 16468 bp, 8 predicted proteins | sample 5400661 | NCBI WGS metagenome assembly WNGG01 (sample SAMN13153372, study PRJNA577476) | soil metagenome | isolation source: 100 cm soil or saprolite under Garry oak tree replicate 1 | place: USA:California | collected 2016-06-15 | reverse complement strand
CCCAGCGATCGCGACGAGACGTTGCCGGCCGTGTCGACCGCGACCACCCAGTACTGATAGACCGTCCCGACGCTCACGTTGGGATCAGCATAGAGCGTCACGTTCCCGACGTCCTTGGCGCAGTTGGACGTGCAGCCGGTCACCGGGAACTCGGGAGAGCGGTAGAGAAGGTACTTGGTGATATCCGCGGCGCCGTACGGTGGAGTCCACTGAATCTTGAGCTGGGGGGTGGCGCTGTTGCAATCCGAGCCCGCGCTCACGTCGCGTGGAGGGCCGGGCCGGCCGTAATCCCGCGGCGTCACCGGGGGGGTACTGGCACTGGGTGGCGACAGGATCTTCCAGGCGTTGACCGCTCTCACCACATAGGTGTGGGGCGTGCCATTGGGGAGGTTGAGGTCGGCGAAGTAGGTATCGGCGGTGATGAGAGACGTGTTGAGCGCCGTCCCAGAGCCATCCCGATAGACGTTGTACCCAATGGCATAGTCTGCGGGTGGGTTGGCATTCCAGGTGAGGTCGATTCTCTTATCACCGGCAAGGGCCGCGAGCCCGGTCGGGGCCTGAGGTCCGGCGGGGCTGTTCACCACGACGGGCAGCGGGTCCGAGGGGTAGCCCTCGGTGGCGCCCACGGCCGAGACGACGTAGGAGTATAAGGAGCCGTTGCTGAGGCTCGCAGTGTCGGAGTAACTGCAGAGGTTGTTTGAGCACTGGCCGGTCGTCGTCCCGAGCAGGTACCAGGAGCCGGAAGAATCCTGGCGATAGACCTTGTACGAGGTGACGTTGTCCACGGCAGGGTTGGCGTTCCAGGTCAGAGTGACGCTCTGCGATGCTGTGGTGGCCGAGAGCCCACCCACCGGGCAGGGGACCCTGTTCTCCTGCATGCCTACCAGCCGATCTCCCAGATAGATGTAGTGCTTCGACCAATCGAGTGCAGTGACGTTGGCGCGGGTGCGGCGGAACTCCGACATCAATTTCCCCTGTGCATCGCGGACGTAATAGGTCACGACACCGCGTGCCGCGTCCTCTTTCGTGATCCGAGCCAAGGCCGCGTCGTAGGCGTAACGCGTCACCTCCTGGTTGCCGGAGCTGAGCCGCAGCGCGACCATCCGGTTGCGCGCGTCGTAATCGTAGGTCTGCGAGTCGCCGACCCACAGGTTCCCGCGGAGGTCGTACGAGAGGGGCCTGGTCGTGTTCGACAGGATCTTCCCCGTCGAGAGGTTGGTGATCTTGCTGGTGTGCTGGGTAACTTGGTTGTTGACGGCCGTCGAGATCGCGAAGGTGTCGTCCTGACGGATACTCCCGTCGGAGAAGGTGTCGCTCGTCATGTTGCCGAAGTCGTCGTAGCCGTAAGCATGCGTGCGCGAGACCGTGTCGCCGAAGAGCAGCTCGGTGGCCTGCACCAGCCGGTTGGCCGCGTCGTAGCCGTAGGTGCTCTGGCCGATGGCCGCAATGTTCCCGCCGCCGTCGTACTGGTAGGCTCCACTCTTATAGTCCGTCCTCGAGGGGTAGGTGTCGGTCGTGGGGTCATAGCCACCCAAACCGATGGTGATCTTCGCTGGCCGGTTACGGCTGTCGGGGACGATGTTGGTATTGACGTTCCCGGGAGTGCCGACGGCCTGTATGCCGCCGGCCGCGTTGTACTGCTGCACCGAGCCGTAGGGAGACTGCGTCGCCGCGTCGTAGACCTGGGTCAGGTAGCCGTTGGAGTAGGTCGAGTTAACGGAAAGCGCCAGCTTTTCTCTCTGCCCCTCCGGGTAGCTGATCTGGCTCTGCAGGCCAAAGCCGTTGTATCCGTATGCGAGGGAGCCCACCGCTCCCGTGGTGGCGAGGGCCGGCGTCACTGAACCCAGGCGGCCGTTGAGGCCGGTATAGACGTAGCGCTGCGTGAGGAGCAGGCTCGATCCCGACCCCCGGTCGTCATAGTCATTGGAGGTCGTCAGGCGTCCGCCCGAGCAACCGAATTCAGTCCAGAGACAGTTGGTACTGAAGATTCCGGTCGGGTACTCATCGTAGACATTCTGCTTCAGCATAACGACCTGAGTCGGCTTGCGGTCATCCTTGCGCTGCTCCGTGGTGAGCCGCCCCGCCCCGTCGTAGGTGAAGAGGAGATGATTCCCAGATAAATCGACCTGCTCCGTCACGTTCCCCATCGGGTCGTACCCGAGCACCTCGGTCGTGCCGTTCTCCGGGTTCCAGGATGAGTAGAGGCGGTTCAGAGCATCGTACTGGAACAGCCGCGACTGCCGGCTCCCCGTGGTCTTGTTCGCCAGATCGACCTGGGTCAGATTGTCTCTTAGGTCATAGGTGTAGAAGGCGTCGGACCCTCCGCCCTGGGGCATCTCGACTTTGACCAGACGCCCCCAGACATCTTTGAGGTATCTGGTGATGGCGTCGAACGGACCAGTGGTCCCCTGGATGCCGTAGACGGTCACCTTGCTGCTCTGCCCGAAGTAGTCGGTGCGCGTGACCTTGCCGTCCGCCGCCGTCACCCTGCGCACCCTGCCGAAGGGATCGGTCTGGGTCGGATTGTCGGGGTCGTGGAAATCGTACGTGGTCCCGCACGAGGCCGGCATCGGGCTCCCGTTGCAGGTCGTGTTCGTTGGCCAGAGCCATTCGGACAGGAAGGTCGTTCGCCCGACGATGTCATACGAGGTCGTCTGGTACGGATACCCCAAAAGAGGATTGTAGGGCCGCTTGCGGGTCTTGGCCAACCGTCCTAGATCGTCGTAGTCGTAGCAGGTCTCGATGTAGTCGCCGGTAGTCCCCGAGCAGGTGAAATCGCTCCCCATCACGTTCGGGTCCCCCTGGCGGACCGTCGTGCTCTTCACGCCAAGGTATTCGATCTGTGTCGCGTACTCGGGCTCGGGATACCCGACCGGGACGGTGCCTGCGGGACTCCGCGGCACGATGTCCGTCACCCGCCCGAGGTCATCGTAACGGTAGTCGGTCTCGATGCCGGCGGTGTCAAACGACTGGTAGACAAGCCCCGTGTTCCCGTCCCGAACGCGGTCGATCGCATTCCAGTAGAAGTCCTGACCGCTCGAGAAGTCGTAGAAGGTCTTGGTCTTGAGATAGCCGCCTTGCCACGAGTAGCTGATGTGGTAGTTCGCGCTGGTCGTATGCCAATCGCCGCCGGATTGAGTGGCGCCCTGGTTCCCCATTTCCTTCACCGTCACGTTCGCGCGGTTATCGTGGTATTGGTACGCGGTTACGACGTCTCCCGGGATGGCGCTGCTGCTCGAAGCGGTGCCGGAGGCGGCTGGCAGGCTGAACCGGCCGATGCTCAGGACCAGATTCCCCGACGCGTCATACGTGTTGTCCGTGCGCGCCAGTATCCGCATGCCGTCGCTGACCTCTCGGTAGGTGAAGCGGCTGGGATCAGCGCCGAGGTACTCCGTGCGCGTAGTGCGTGTGCCGGTCACGTCGGTGCCCAGCTCGGTTGTGACCTTGAAGTGGCCCAGGCCGTCCCATTCCGAATACGCCGTCGTGCTCTGCCTGCCGTCCTGGTCCAGGAAGGTCGTCACGACCCGGGTGACGCGCACGTTCTTGTGGCTGTGCTGCCCGATTGCGCATGTGTCGCCCGGGTCGGAGTCGTAGTCCCGTGTCTCCATCCGCACGAGCCTGCGAGCGGCACCCGTTCCCTGGTAATACTCGATGCGATAGTTCAGGCCGTCGTTCCACTCCGGCGCCCATCCATCCTCCATGCAATACCCGAGTTTCCCCAGGGAGTCCTGGACGGAGGCGTGGTAGTAGTACAGGGTGTCGTTCCCGAAGGGATCGGTGACTCGCACGACCAATGGATTGGTGGCGCTGGTCGCGTCGCGCACGTAGCTCCAACTCTGGCAAGCTCCGTTGAGACAGACCGACTTGGAGGTCATTTGCCGCGTCGCCGCCGTAGGGTTGTAGCTGAACCCGTACATTCCCGCCCCGAGAAATTCGTAGTCGTTGTACCCGTAAAGGACCGTTCCACTTCCCAGGTAGCTTCCCGATGGCGGAGTCCCTGTGGGGAGGGTTCGACTGTTCAGCTCCCCGAAGGTGTCGTAGTCGAACAGCAGTTGGTAGCGCTCCGCCGGACCGCTGCGCTTGGTAATCGACGGGTAGGACACCGACCTCAGTATGTTCTGCGACTGGGCGTGGCTGGCGTCATTCGGGTAGAACAGGTTGTAGATCGGTCTCCACTCGTAGGCGAAGTCGTACTGGGCCCGGCGCGTGTTGTCGACCGCCGGGCTACCCTTGAAGGCCGGCAGGAGGATCGACTTGACGCGCGTAGCCGGTCGATTGGCCGCGTTCCCGCCATACGACCCTTCCTTGCAGCCGCTGGTGGTAGTGTCGGGCTCGCACTCGTTGGTGACCAAGATCTCCCGGGTGTCGCTGTCGGTGATGCGACTGATCAGATGGTCGAAGCCGGCCCGTGTGTCGTACTCGATGTTCACCCAGACGTTCCCGGGCGTCCGCGTGTCCTCGATGCGGGTGACGTACCATCCGCCAAAATCGCGGTTGTAGTTGCGGAGCTCCGGGTCCTGGCTGCCGCCAGGCACCGCAGACTCGAACCCCGGAACGGCGACGAAGTGGCCGAAGGTGTATTTGATCCTGTCGGGCGTCACGATGACAAGCGTGGGTGCGGCCCCGCTGCCGTTCCACCCCACAAGCGCTCCGCTGCCCACGAAGAAGCTATAGAACGTGTTGTCAATCGTGTACCCGCCAGGAGGGGCGTCGTCACAGGTCAGGGCGTTCTGATCCGGGCGGTAGTTGCCAGGGATGACGTGCTCGTTGCCATCAGGAGTGACGTAGTACCAGGTGCACTGATAGGTGTAGTCGGTTTTCACCTGTTGAGCAGTGGCATCGAAGTATTGGTACGTCGTGTAGGCGACGTCACGATAGATGCGTCCGAAATGGAGGAGGCTCCCCAGCCCCAGGGCACCGCGGCGATAGAGATAGGCTTGCTGGGTCCACTCCCCCTTGTCCCAGATCTTGGAGCCGTAAGCGACCTGCACCTGGTAACCTAAGTTCTGGTTCAACTGGTACTTCGACCCGATCGGGGTGGTCACGTTCACCCCGCCATTTAGGATGTCGACGTTCTCGCCGAAATAACCGGCCTCGAACATGTGCTGGCTCTGGAATCCGACCGTCTCGTTCTCGTTCTGGGCGAAGACGGTGCGGGCGGGACAGACGGAGATGAGCAACAGAACGACTATACGCCAGGGACTCCAAGGGTGGGGGCGAGTGGACATCGTTCCCTCCGGAGATTGATTGGGATCAGGCTTTGGTGCTTCTATACGCCCGGAGGAGACCGGATGGGTATAGCCGTTTGGTAACATTTTCGGGGCGGTCGCCTGGTCAGTGCGGTCACCCCGGGCTCCCGCGCCGGCCGCGCGTCTCACGAAGGGCGCGCGGCCTGAGGCCGGTGAAACGCAGGGTGAACCGTCCCATCTTGGACAGGTCCGGAAAGCGATGCTCCGCCGCGATGGAGGAGAGGCTACCCTGGGAAGCCAGGATGTCTCTGTAGACGCTGCACATACGCGGTAGGTCGAGGACGACGCCGGGCGGCAATCCGAACCAGCTCAGGGCCTCGCGATGAAGACGCTGCCGCGTGAAGCCAAGAGCGTAAGCGGCCTCGCTCACTCCGTAGTCTTCATGGTCGTGCTCGAAGGCCAGAACCAGGAAGTCGTGCGCGCGGCCGGCGCGCGCTTCCAAAGATAAGATTCTGTCCCGCTGTTCCCAGGCCGCCTGCGCCGGAGTACGCAATCCGGTAGGAGCCTCCTCCGGCGCGTCGTCCGCGTACCACTGGTTCGCGGCGGGACGCGTCTCGCACGGGACCTCCGCGACGGTCGCGGCGGCATCCGGGTCGACGATGAGCGCGCCGGAGGCGACGATCGCGCGGCCGAACGGCAGTACGATCTTCCGTCCCATGGCACAATCCTGCGGGTCGATTGAAGAAGCGACTCGTTGACTGGAGGCGTACGCACATTGGATGCCAGTTGTGCGGGTTTCTCAGCGACGACAGGATGTGACGACATTCGAGAGGCTTAGACGGAGCCGGGTCGACAGCGACAAGCCGGCAGTCTCAGCTCTTCGCCCGGTCCTGTGAGACCATTTGAAACAATTCAGAGCTAAGTGACCCATGCGCTGCACAATGCCCGATCGTCTCAAGGCATCTCAAGGATCGGCTGTGAGACCTCCGGACCCAGGACGATCACGCGCATGGGCGGGCGCCAAATACCTTTCCGCCGACTCCCTTGGTCATCTCGGTGGGTCGAGTAGTGCGGACTGTGGGCGATCAGAGTTCGATCGCAACCTTGCCCCCCTTGTGCTTCCAGAGATCGAACGGCGTCTTCCGTCACTCGCTGAAAATGATGGTGCCGGAGGTCGGAGTCGAACCGACATGGGCGGGAAGCCCGCGGGATTTTGAGTCCCGTGCGTCTACCAGTTCCGCCACTCCGGCATCGTGGAGCGTCGACGGCTTGCGGGCCCGGAGGATGCCACAGGGGGCCCCGCAGTGTCTACGGGGCGGCGAATCTCCGCGCGACGAGCAGTTGCCGGGCGGGCCCCGAGGCGTCCTGGGCAGAACCTCAGGTCGTCCGATCTGACTTGTCCCGACCCCGGCATGGCGGTATATTCCAGGCGTTCTGATGGCCACTTCCTCCAACGCATGAGCGAGACACGGGTGCTCCACAGAGTACGCATCTTCGCGGGCCTGTTTCCGGGCCTGTTCCTGCTGCTCTCCTTCCGCGGGGAAGGTGATCCTTTGGGACAGACGGACCCCCCGGGAGAATTCCCCTCGCCGGGCGTACCTGGAGAGTCGGCGGCCACGGGCTCGGGGACACCCTGGGAGGGGGGCCCGCTCTCGCAACAGGGGCCGGCTCCGGCCGCGACAGCCGCGGCGCTGCCGCTCCTCAACTCGTTCGCGGGAGTCATGGATATCAGCCTGGATGGTCTCAGGGTCATCCCCCCCGACACGGACGGCGCGGTCGGACCGTCGCACGTGGTGACCCTGGTGAACCGGGGATACCTCGTGCACGACAAGACAACCGGGGCGCCCCTCGCGGGGTTGATCTCCCTGCAGGCGTTCTGGGCGGCCCTGGGCACCGCGGCCGGCCAGCCGGCGGCGGATCCGTTCGATCCACATTTGCTCTACGACCAGTACTCGGGGCGGTTCGTAGCGATCTCGGACAGCGGCTCGGATGGGGCTCCGTCCTGGTTGCTCGTGGGGATCTCGAAAGGCTCCGACCCCATGCTCGGATGGACCTTGTTCGCGATCGACGTGGACGCCACCTCGCCGAATCAATTTGCGGATTTTCCGGGTCTTGGCCTGGACCCTATGAGCGTGTACATCACCAACAACATGTTCAATAACTCCGGGACGTTCGAAGGGGTCAAGTTCTGGGTCGTGGACAAAGCGTCGCTGCTGGCCGGCGGGCCGATCACGGTGTCGGAGTTCATCCGCCCCCAGGTAAATTTTGGCCTCCGGGCCTCCTGGCAGCCGGCGCATGCCTTCGGTCCGACCACGGTGAACTACATCATCAACGAGGGTTGGTTCGGCCAGCAGCCGAACCCTACTGCCCAGTGGCTTCGGATCCAGCGCTTCTCCTATCCCGGCCCGGTTCTGGCCGACCTCGGCTTCATCCGGGTCGCAGACTTCGAATTCGATACCCTCGGCGACGCCCCGCAGGGGGGCTGCAGTCAGACGATCGATACCGGCGACAAGCGGCTGTCGAACGTGGTCCTGCGCAACGGCCATCTTTGGACCACGCACCATGTGGACGATCCGGTTAAAGACGGCGTCGGGAAGACCGAGGTCGCCTGGTATGAAATCGATCCGAGCCTGGCCAACGCCAACGGCACGAACCCCGCCGTCCAGCAGGGTCGGGTCAGTGATCCTGTGCGCTGGTACTACTACCCCTCGATCGCCGTCAACGACTCGGGAAGCGTGGCGCTCGGGTTCTCGGGGAGCGACGCCGCCACGTTCGCCGGCGGTTTCTACACCGGCCGCCGGGCGATCGATCCGTCGGGGACGATGGCTCCGGTCGGACTGCTCAAGGGTGGCCTGGAGTCCTACTACCAGATTTTCTCGGGGACGGTCAACCGCTGGGGCGACTACAGCACGACCTCCCTCGACCCGTCGGATGGCCGGACCTTCTGGACGATCCAGGAGTTCGCCGGGCAGCAGGTCGGCGGCACCTGTCCGACCAAGGATACCGGTCGATGGGGGACCTGGTGGGGCACCTTCCGGACCGGATGCTCCACGAACGCCGACTGCGACGACGGGATCCTCTGCAACGGTGCCGAGACATGTGACGTGGCCAGCGGGAGCTGCCTCGCCGGGACGCCGCCCACCTGCGACGACGGCAACGCCTGCACGGCCGACAGCTGTGATTTCGCGAGCAATGCCTGCGTCCACAGCCCCATCCCCGGCCCCGGACCGGTCGGAGACACGCTGCGGGGAGCGCAGGGCTCGGCCACGAGTGCGACGACCCTCACCTGGTCGACGATCAGCGCGGCGAGCCTCTACAACACCTACCGCGGCACCGTCCCCGCGAGCCTGATGGCGGGCCGAACTCCGGTCTACGACCACGTCTGCTTCGAGAGCGGCGACGAGGCAGGCAACGGGGCGACGCTGTCCACGGACGCGAGCGTGCCCTCGACCGGCCGGGCCTTCTACTACCTCGTGGACGGCGAGAACGCCTGCGGCGAGGGTCCGCTCGGGACGGCCCCGGACGGGACGCCCACGCCGAACACGTCCCCCTGTCCTACACCCCCGTAAAGCAAAAGCCCCGATCGCGCTCGGCGATCGGGGCTTCGTACTTGCGAATTCGGGATCTGACCCGGCGGCCTGTTTCAGCGGCTTCCGAGGTTCCAGGTGATGCCACCGGTGAGCGTCGTCAGCGTGGAGCTGTCGCTGAAGGTGGCCTGACGCAGCAGCGTCAGATCGGTCCTGAACGCCATTCTCTTGCTCTGCCCGAAATAGATCCGCGTCCCGCCGCCGATCTGGTAGGCGACCGAGTCGTCGCTCGCGGTGGTCCCGGCGCTGTCGACCGAGACGTCCCTTTCCTGTCGCCGGGCTTAAAGCTAGGAACGCGAGGCGGGCCGGGCGAGCGGATGACAATAATGAGCCGCCGGCGGAGGCGCGGGTCTTGCAATCGTGACATGCGCGCACCTCCGGCCGCCGGCGAAGACTCTACTTCGGCCGCAAGATCCGGATAGATTTGCCCGCCGCCTTCCTGCATGATCATCGCGTCCGGGGCGAGGCCCCGGGGGGAGGGCGGGGAGATGGACGACCGACGGCGCTGGCGGATCGTGCGGGAGCGGGACGCCCGGTTCGACGGGTCGTTCGTCTACGCCGTGCGCTCGACCGGGATCTACTGCCGTCCCTCCTGCCCGAGCCGGAGGCCGGCGCGGCCGCGGGTCGCCTTCTACCCGCTGCCCGAGCTGGCCGAGCGCGAAGGCTTCAGGCCGTGCCGCCGCTGCCGGCCGCGCGAGGCGGCCCGTGGCGACCCGCGGGTCCAGAGGGTCCGGGAGATCTGCCGGCTGATCGACTCCCGGCCGGACGAGCGGCTGACGCTGGCGGAGCTCGCCCGGCGCTCGGGCGCCAGCCCGCACCATCTGCAGAGGACGTTCAAGCGGATCGTCGGCATCACGCCGCGCCAGTATGCCGACGCTCGCCGGATCGAGCGGCTCAAGGCGCGTCTCAGGAAGGGGGGCAACGTGACCGACGCACTCTACGAAGCGGGATACGGATCGAGCAGCCGTTTGTACGAAGGAGCGCCCGGGCGGCTCGGGATGACGCCGGCGACCTACCGTGCCGGCGGGCGCGGGGCGCGCATCGCCTACAGCATCGTCCCGTGCAGCATGGGGCGGCTGCTGGTCGCCGCCACGCCGCGCGGCCTCTGCGGCGTCAGCCTGGGGGCGAGCGACGCGCCGCTCGAGGCTTTCCTGCGGCAGGAGTATCCCGCCGCCGAGATCCGGCGGGACGACGCCGCCCTGGCGCCGCTGGCCCGCCAGGTGCTCGCCTGCCTCGACGGCCGGCCGGCCGACTCCTCCCTGCCTCTCGATGTGCGGGCGACCGCCTTCCAGTGGCGCGTCTACGAGGCGCTGCGCGCCATCCCGTCGGGCGCCACGCGCTCGTACGGAGCCGTCGCCCGGAGCCTGGGCATGCCGACGGCGGCGCGCGCCGTGGCACGCGCCTGCGCCACCAACCGGGTGGCCGTCGTCATCCCGTGCCATCGCGTCGTGCGCGAGGACGGCGGCCTCGGAGGGTACCGGTGGGGGATCGAGCGCAAGGCGGCGCTCCTCGAGGCCGAGCGAGGGTCGGAGGAGGATCGGAGCGGCGGCGCGAGGGTCAGCGCGGCGCCGGCGCGTCGCGGAGCGCGGATTCGAGCGCTTCCACCTTCTTGAGGACCGCCTCGCGATCGGCGGCCGTGGCCGGGCCCCGGGCCAGACCCTCGCGGTAGGCGGCGAGGGCGCCGCGCATGTCGCCCGCAGCCTCCAGGGCGACGCCGAGACGGATGGCGGCGTAGGCGTAGGCCGGGTCGGCCTCGAGCGCCCGGCGGTAGAGCGGCAGCGCCTCGGCGCCGCGGCCGGTCGCGCGCAGCACCTCCGCCAGATTGGTGAGAGCGCGCGGATCTCCCGAGTCGATCTCGAGCGCCGTCTGCAGCGCCTCCTCGGCTCCCTTCGGGTCTCCCTGGCGGAGCCTCGCGATCCCGAGGTTGATCCAGACTCGGGTCAGTCCCGGCGTGGCGGCGACCGCCGCCTCGAGATCGGCGCGCGCCCCTCCGACGTCCCCCTTGTCGAGCCGCAGCTTCGCGCGGTTGAAGAGCGTCTCGCCGTTCGCCGGCTCGAGGGTCAGGGCGCGATCGAACAGCTCGCCCGCGCGCGCGCGGTCGCCGCGGGCGGCGGCCAGCACCCCGAGGTTCATGAGCGGCCGCGCCTTGCGCGGCGCGAGCCGGGCCGCCTCCTCCCAGAGCCGCCGCGGGTCGGACCAGACCCGGGCGCGCGCCCCGAGGAGGGGCGCCAGGGCGAGCGCGACCAGCGCCGCCGGCAAGACCGCGCGCAGGCGCGACGCGGGCGGGACAGCCGGCGCCGCACCCACTGCCGGCTCCAGGATCGCCAGGGCTCCGGCCAGCGCCAGCGCGGCGCCGAACATCGGCAGGTAGGCGCGCCTCTCGGACATCAGGTCGGGGAGCGGGACGGCCCAGTAGAGCAGGCAGCCGGCCGCGGCGATCAGGATCCCGGCGGCGAGGCGGCGCGCCGCGACGGCGCGCCCTCCGGCCTCGCCTGTCCCGGCGCCGCGGCCGGCCGGCCGAGGCAGGCCCGCGACGCCGAGCCGGATCGTCCCGCCGAGCGCGGCCAGGCAGACGAGGATCGCCAGGGAGCCGACCGCCGGTTCCGGCACCTCGGCGGCGTGATCGACGCTCAAGCCGAACGGCAGGACGAGAAGCCGCGCCATCCGCAGTGTCACGACCGCCTGGCCGAGAATGTTGTCCGCGACGCTCCGGACGTAGACCTGGCGTCCCGCCGCGCCCAGCGCCAGCAGGCGGGCCAGGACGAAGATCACGACCGGGACCGCCAGCAGGATCGCCCCCCGCAGGGCCGACCGGACCGGCCGATCCTCGGCGAGCGTCCACCAGAGGAGAGCGATGAGCGGCAGGACGACCGCCTCCTCCTTGGCGGCGAGCGCCAGCGCGAGCGAGACGAGGGCGCAAGCCCACGGAGGCGCCCGTCGCCCCACCGGGCCACCTCGCCCCTCGCCCGCCAGCGACGCGAACAGGAGCGATGCGAGGGCGAAGATGCTCGAGAGGACGCCCGATCGTCCCCAGGTGTAGATCACCGACTCGGCCTGCAGCGGGTGGAGGAGGAAGAGCGCCGTCCCGGCCAGCGCGGGACCCGCGGAGGCCACGCGGGGGAGCCGCCGCAGCAGCAGATAGACGAGGAGCCCGCAGAGCAGGTGGAGGGCGAGATTGACGGCGCGGAACGACCGGGGCGACAAGCCGAAGAGCCGGGCATTGACGGCCAGCGAAAGGAAGAAGATCGGCCGGGCCTGGTCGGGGGAGAATCGGTAGGCGAGCGCCGCCGCGAGCGGGGCGCCCGGACGCAACGCGCGGTTGTCGGCGAGGCCCGCCGTCTCGTCGAAGGTGAACGGTGCGTCGATCGCCGGCAGGCAGCAGAGCGCGGTGAGGAGCAGGAGGAGAACGACCGCCGGAGCCTCGCGCCCGAGACTCGCGCCGGCCGGCGCGTCGCTCCCCGCCGAGCCGTCCGTGCGGGACCCGCGCATCTCCGGAGGGGCGGGCGGCCTCAACGGGGGAGCGGCAGGATCTGGGGCACTCTCTTGAGGTACTCCTGGTACCCCGGACCGTGCAGATCGAGCATCCTCCTGTCCTCCAGGTCGACGCCGACGAAGGTGTAGAGAGTCATCAGCGAGGCGAACAGCAGGTGCCCCACCGACATCCGCGGCGCCGCCCAGAAGACGACGAGGAACGACAGCTCGACCGGGTGCCGCACCCACAGGAAGGGGCCGCTCGGGCGGAACGGCTCGAGCGGTGCCGCCCGGCCATCGAGGTAGCGGAGGATGGGACGCAGCCCGACGATCTCCAGCAGGTCGAGGTGGAACCAGCAGTAGATGAAGAGAACCCAGCCGGCATAGAAAAGCGCCTGCACCAGGAGCGCCGGTCCGCCCCCGAGCGCGTAGACCTCGCGCGGGATCGGCCGGTACAGGAGGCAGAGGAGGATGAGGCCGGCGCTCGCCACGATCGAGTAAAGCGCCGCCTCGAGGTGCGGGCGCAGGACCTTCTGCATCCTGACCTTCACGCCCGGACGCGCCATCAGCGAGTGCAGGAAGCCCCACCCCAGCGTCAGGAGGGTATCGAAGGTCGCGCGCGCGTCGCCGCGCCCGTCGGTCATCCGCTCGATCTGCCGCTGGATGACGTCCGAGACCTCCTCGATCTGATCGACCCGCGCCCGCAGAAACCAGATCAGGACGACGATCGAGGCCCCGAAGAGGGCGAGCGAGGCGTAGCCGAGGGAGAGATCGATCTTCCGTTCGCGCGCGCGGCGCTCCATCGGGCGGCCCTCCGGGGCGCCCATGCTATTGGCCCCCCGGAGCGGTGTCAAGCAGGAGCAAGGCACCGACCCGGAGGCTTGAGTGCCTCGTCATCTTAGGATAGAACCTTGCATCCCGGAGGGGCCGATGGGTCGACGAGCGGACGACCGCGAGATCGGGAGAGAGATTCGGGTGGGCCGGAGGGGGCGCGGGGGCCCGTCACCCCAGCCACCCGCTCGGGGGGCTCGCGAGGCGGTGACCGCTCTCACCGCGGTGCTCCTGGCGACCGTCGCCCTGCTCGCCGCCGCGGCGACGGGCGCCTCGCCAGAGGCGGCGGCGAAGCCTCTCGCGGGCGACGAGATCGTCGATCTCCTGCGCGCCTACCTGCGCGTCGACACCAGCAACCCGCCGGGGAACGAGCTGCGCGGGGCGCGCTTCTTCAAGGATCTCTTCGACCGGGAGGGGATCGCGTCGGAGATCTTCGAGGTCGCTCCGGGGCGCGCCGACATCGTGGCGCGCCTGAAGGGGAGCGGGGCGAAGCGGGCGCTCATTCTCTCGAACCACATGGACGTCGTGAACGCCGAGCGGCCGTACTGGACGGTCGATCCGTTCGGGGGCGAGCTCAAGGGCGGGTTCGTCTACGGCCGCGGCGCCCTCGACATGAAGACGACCGGGCTCCTCCAGGCGGTGGCGTTCATCAACGCCAGGCGCTCGGGCGAGACGCTGGCCCGCGACCTGATCTTCCTCGGGACGGCCGACGAGGAGGTCGACGCCCTCGGCATCGCGTGGGTGGTGACGCGGCGTCCCGACCTGGTGCGCGACGCCGAGTTCATGATCACCGAGGGAGGCGTCATCGGCGCGGTCGACGGCAAGGCGCGCTCGTACGACGTGGCGGTCACCGAGAAGGTCCCGTACTGGCTCAAGATCACGGCGCGCGGCCGGCCGGGCCACGGATCGCAGCCATTCACCAAGGACAACGCCGTGCTCCTCCTGCTGCAGGCGCTCGGCCGGCTGTCGCGGCACGAGACGCCGGTCCGCCTGACTCCGGCGGCGGAGGCGTATTTCAAGGCCCGGGCCGCCTCGGAGCCTCCCGAACGGGCCGCCCGGTTCCGCAACATCCGCGAGTCGCTCCGGGATCCCGGCTTCCGCAGGACGCTGCTCGCCGATCCGGAGCTGAACGCCATCCTGCGCGACACGATCGCGATCACCATGCTCCAGGGAGCGCCCCAGACCAACATCATCCCCACGGTCGCGGAGGCGCGCGTCGACGTCCGTCTCCTGCCCGACGAGGATCCCGCGGCGTTCCTGAAGGAGATCAAGAAGATCGTCGAGGAGCCGGGCGTGACGGTCGAGCCGACGGGACCGACGGCGCCGGCCACCTCCTCGCCGGTCGACTCCGAGCTGATGCGCGCGATCGACCGCGCCCGGGCCCGCCACCATCCCGGGGCGGCGCTCGCCCCGACGATCCTGACCGGGTGGACCGAGAGCGCCGCGGTGCGTGCCCTGGGCATCCAGGCGTACGGCTTCGAGCCGTACGTCCTCGACGAAGCCGAGCAGGATCGGGCGCATGGGAACGACGAGCGGATCTCGGTCGAGAACGTGACGTCGGGCGCCGCCCTGATGCAGGAGATCGTCGGCGACCTGTGCCGTTGAGGCGGAGGGCTCCTAGCGCCGGACGCGCGACAGCAGCGCCATCAGGATCGTCAGGACGAGGCTGATCAGGAGGCAAGTCGTGATCGGCAGGTAGACGCGGACGCCGCCCCGGCTCCAGACGATGTCGCCCGGGAGGCGGCCGAGCTGCGGCAGGCGGGGGCCCAGCATGAGCAGCAGACCGGCCGCTGCGATCGCGATCCCGGCGACGAGCAGGATCCTGCCCAGGAGCGCTGCCGGATCGGGCGCGGTCATGCCTCTATTCTAGCGGTTCCTGCTATGATCCGCGGCCCATGGACCGCTCACTCGACGCCATCCTGAGGCCGCGCTCGATCGCGGTGGTCGGCGCCTCCCGCCTGGAGCGGTCGATCGGCCGCGAGATCCTGCACAACCTGATCGAGTACGGCTTCACCGGCTCGGTCTACCCGATCAACCCGGGCGCCCCGGCCATCCACTCCATCAAGGCCTACCCGAGCCTGCGCGACCTTCCCGAGCCGGTCGATCTCGCCGTCATCGTCGTGCCGCGGCCGGCGGTGCCGGGCGTCGTCGACGACGCGCTGGCGCGCGGGGTCCGCGGCCTCGTGGTGATCACGGCCGGGTACAAGGAGGCGGGGGAGGAGGGGGGGCGCGAGGAGCAGGCGCTGCGCGACAGGGTGAGGGCCGCCGGGGTCCGGATGGTCGGGCCGAACTGCATGGGGGTGATCAACACCGACCCGGAGATCCGGATGAACGCGACCTTCGCGGCGACCCGGCCGGAGCGCGGCTCGGTGGGCTTCATGTCGCAGAGCGGCGCCCTGGGCGAGGTGATCCTGGCGCGCGCGCACGAGATCGGCCTCGGCATCGCCTACTTCGTCAGCATGGGGAACAAGGCCGACATCTCCGGCAATGACCTCATCGAGGCCTGGGAGGACGACCCGCGCGTCAACGTCATCCTGATGTACCTCGAGTCGTTCGGGAATCCGGCGAAATTCGCCGCCATCACCCGGCGGGTGACGCGCAAGAAGCCGATCCTGGCGGTGAAGTCGGGGCGCACCGCCGCCGGGGCGCGCGCCGCCTTCTCCCACACCGGGGCCATGGCCGGCACCGAGATCGCCGTCGAGACCCTCTTCGATCAGTGCGGCGTCCTACGCGCCGGCACGATGGCCGAGATGTTCACGCTCGCCACCGCGCTCGCGCACCAGCCGCTGCCGGCCGGGAACCGCGTCGCCATCCTGACCAACGCGGGCGGGCCGGCGATCATGGCGACCGACGCCTGCGCGACGCTCGGGCTCCAGGTCGCCGAGCTCGCGCCGGAGACCCAGGCGGCGCTGCGCCGCGTCCTGGTGCCGGAGGCGAGCGTCCACAACCCGGTCGACATGATCGCCTCGGCCGACGCCGCCCGCTACGCGGCCGCCCTCGAGATCCTGGTGGCCGATCGCTCGATCGACGGCCTCATCGTCGTCTTCGTGTCGCCGATCATGATCAACGCCCTGGAGGTGGCGCGGGCGATCATCGCGGCGGGGCGCGGGGCCCGCCTGCCGATCCTGACCTGCTTCATGGGGAAGGAGCAGGGACAGCAGGGGGTGGAGGAGCTGCGACAGGCCGGCATCCCGGCCTACCTCTTCCCCGAGGAGGCGGCGCGCGCCATGGCGGGGCTCGATCGCTACCGTCGGATCCGGGAGAGGCCGGAGGGGCGGGTGCCCGACCTGCCGGTCGATCGCGAGCGCGCGGAAGCGGTGCTCGCCGCGGTCGCCGCGGCGGGCCGCACCGACCTCCTGCCCGAGGAGGTGGCCCGGCTCCTGACCGCCT
>WNGG01004049.1_pt1 | contig 16472 bp, 17 predicted proteins | sample 5400661 | NCBI WGS metagenome assembly WNGG01 (sample SAMN13153372, study PRJNA577476) | soil metagenome | isolation source: 100 cm soil or saprolite under Garry oak tree replicate 1 | place: USA:California | collected 2016-06-15 | reverse complement strand
GCGGCGGCGCTGGTACGCGGCGTTCGCGGTGGCGGTGCTGCTGGCCTGGATCCTGCTCCCCTCGGGGATCAAGCCGCCGCAGGTGGGGACGCTGCTCTACGAGCGCGAGTCCGCCTACAACTACATCCAGGTCGTCCAGCAGGGCCACCGCACTGAGCTGATCCTCAACGAGGGGCGCGCGGTGCATTCCATCTACGACTCACAGAGCCTTCTTACGGGGGGCCCGTGGGACTATTTCGTGATCGCCAGCGCCTTCCGGCCGGCGCAGCAAACCGAGCCTCGGCCCACCGCAGTGGCCATCCTCGGGCTCGCCGGCGGAACGGTGGCCCATCAGTACGCGGCTGTCTTCGGCGACCAGGTCGCCATCACCGGCGTGGAGATCGACCCCGACATCCTCGACGTGGCGCACAGATATTTCCATCTCGAACCAAGCGTCAATGCCGTTGTCGCCGACGCGCGCTACTGGCTGGCGACGCAAGCCGGCAGCTACGACGTGATCATGGTCGATGCGTACAGACAGCCATACATTCCCTTTCACCTGACCACCAAAGAGTTCTTCAGCGAGATGCGCGCCCACCTGAACCCGCAGGGCGTCGCGGTGGTCAATGCAGGGCGCACTTCGACGGACTACCGGCTTGTCGACGCGATCGCGAGCACAATGGCGGCCGTCTATCCAAGCGTGTTCCTGGTGGACTCGCCGGATTTCACCAACACGCTGGTGTACGGCTCCATGCAGCCGGTCGGGCTCGATGACGTCCTGCACAACCTGCGGCTGATGAGCGAGCCCCTGGCCAGAGACGTGGCGGCGAGCGCCATCGACGCCGGCAACCTGCGCCTGTCGACCTATCGAAGCCAGATCTTCACCGACGACCTGGCGCCGGTGGAACGCCTGATCGACGAGATCATCTTCAGCTTCGCCACGAGCCGCTGATCTCCGCTACTGGCGGTGAAGAGGTCCCCGCAAAAGCGCGGGTGAGGACAGATGCCTCACTCCCGCGACTTCGTCGCGGTGGCCCCAGCGGACGCTTCGCTTTTCTGAGCAAGAACCGACGCATGGAGTGACTGCTGTGTCCGGCCTGAGGCTCCACTTTGCATCTGAATGAGATCTACTGGCGGTGAAGAGGTCCCCGCACCTGCTCGCCGGCGAGCGCCTGGTCGGCCTCGAGGCACAGCAGGCGCACGCGACCGGTGGCCACCAGCCGATCTTCGCCATCGAGCACGCGCGCTTCCCACACCTGCGTGCGGCGGCCGCGCGTGATTGGTGACGAGACCGCGCGCAGCGTCGCGCCCGCGCGCACGGCGCGGACGAAGCTCGTCGTGTTCTCGAGCCCGACCACCGATTGGCCGCGTGGCAGGGCGAACAGGGCTGCGCCGATGGAAGCCAGCGACTCGATGAGTCCGCTGTGTACACCGCCGTGCACGATGCCGTAGCTCTGCAGGTGCTCTGGCCCCACGGTCAGCTCAGCGCGTACCTCATCCGGCGTCGCGAGCGTGATGGTGATGCCCATCGCCTGCAGCCATCCCTCGGGCATCTCGTTCAGGCGTGCGGAGAAATCTTTGCTCATCAGTAAAAGACTAGGGCCGGGAGGACCCGGCCCGACAGCGCGGGTGAGGACAGTCGCCTCACTCCCGCGACTTCGTCGCGGGGGCCCCAGTGGACGCTGCGCCAATCTGAGACAGAAGCCACGCTGAGAGTGGTAGTGGGGAATGAATCCGGCCTGCGGCTCCACTCTGCATCAACAAGAAAGACTAGGGCCGGGAGGACCCGGCCCTAGTTGTCGACGTTCGCAGTGCTTCCGCCTCCGACTCCAGGAGCCGGATCCGGATGGAAGCCCTAGAGGCTTACGCCCTCCCGAGCTCCCGGCTGGCAAACGAGGCGGCTGGCACCACGATTCGGTTTATCCAAGCTTCCGCCTCACCTCCTTTGCCCCACGGGCGTTGAACTTCGCAACGAAGTCTACCGAATAAACTTCCCTGTCGATGCCCCGCAGATATGTCGCCGTGTGTGGCGCTTCGGAAGCCACGGCCGCCCAGCTCGATTCCGCTCGCGAGGTGGGCAGGCTTCTCGCAGAAGCGGGGGCGGTCATCATCAACGGCGGATTGGGCGGAGTGTCCGCCGCGGCGAGCGAAGGTGCCTCGCACGCTGGGGGCACGGTCATCGGGATCCTGCCTGACATCGATCGCCACCACGCCAATCCCCACCTCACCATCTCGCTTCCGACCGGGATGGGCCAGGCGCGCAACGTCGTCATCGTCACCGCGGCCGAGAGCGTGATCGCCATCGGTGAGGGGTGGGGGACGTTGAGCGAGATCGCGGTGGCCCGCCGGCTGGGACGGCCGGTGATCGCGCTCGACAGTTGGTCGGTGAAGGGTCTCGAGTCGGTGGGCACGGCGGCGGACGCGGTGAGGCGGGCGCTTGAGTAAGAAGAGCAGTTTGGTGTCTGCGGCCACAGCACGCCCCCACCCCGACGGCGCCCTCGGGGCGCGGCCGGACCTCCCCGCACAGCGGGGAGGCCTGGGGAGGGCGGCGAAACCGTCGTCGTCTCCCAGGCTCAAGAAACGGCGGACTGAGAAGCCCGACGGGCGGTATCTCATCTTCTACGAGAAGGCTTGAGCGAGCTCCGCTGGCATCCGCTGCTCGAGGAGTGGGTGACTGTCGCGCCCTGGCGCCAGGACCGCACGTACCATCCGCCTGCCGACCACTGCCCGCTCTGCCCAACCCGGCCCGGCCGCCTCGAGACCGAGATCCCCGAGCCTGATTACTACATCACCGTCTTCGAGAACCGCTTTCCATCGTTCACTGGCGAGCAGGGACGCTGCGAGGTGGTGTGCTACACGCCCGAGCACGACTCCTCGCTCGGCGCACAGACCGAAGAGCACATCCGGGACCTCATCCTGGTGTGGCGCGATCGCACCGATGAGCTGCGACGCCTGCCCAACGTTCGCTACGTGTACATCTTCGAGAACCGCGGCGAAGAGATCGGCGTCACGCTTTCCCATCCGCACGGTCAGATCTACGCGTTTCCATTCGTGCCCCCGGTCCTGCAGCGCGAGCTGCGCGCCGAGGCACGGCACACCAAGAAGACAGGACGATGCCTCTACTGCGACGTGATCGAAGAAGAGCTGCGAAGCGAGCGCACTGTCCTGCGCGATGAGCGGTGGATCGCGTTTGTGCCCGCCTTCGCGCGCTGGCCATACGAGGTTCACATCGCGCCGATCCGGCATCGCGGCGGGCTGACTGACCTCGATGCGGACGACGACGGATCCTTCGCGCGCGTCCTCAAAGGCCTGCTCCAGAAGTACGACCGCCTGTTTGAGAAGCCACTCCCTTACGTGATGGCGATGCACCAGGCGCCGCCCGGCCGCGGCGCCGACCACCACCACTTCCATGTCGAGTTCTATCCGCCGAATCGGACGCGCGACAAGCTCAAGTACCTCGCGGGGTCTGAGCTGGGCGCCGGCGCCTTCATCGTCGATGCGCGCGCCGAGGACAAAGCTGCGGAGCTGCGTGGACTCTAGGCGATCACGCCCGGTGCGCGTGAGGCGCTGGCGCGGTCGCGCCCCTGGCCGGGTCAATCTCATCGGTGAGCACGTCGACTATCTCGGCGGTGTGGTGCTCCCCGCGGCCGTTGATCGGCACACCCAAGTGACGGGGATGCCGGCCGCTGAATGGTCGGTGGAGAGCGACGTCGAAGGCGGACTCGAGTACGTGCGCGCCATCGGCGAGCAGCTGGGCGTGGGGCCGCAGTCGGTGCACGTGGAATCAGACGTGCCGCCAGGGTCCGGTATCAGCTCATCGGCGGCTCTGTTGGTCGCTGTGGCCGTAGGGCTCAAGCCGCGGATGGACGGCGTCCAGGCGGCGCGCACGTGCCAGCGCGCCGAGCAGCTGGCAACCGGCGTGCAGGTGGGTGTCATGGATCAGTTCGCTTCCGCGCTGGGCCGGCGTGGCCACGTCCTCCTTCTCGACTGCGGGACGCTCGAGTATCGAGCCGTCCCTTTTCCGGACGACCTTGTGATCGCGGTCATCGATTCCGGCGAGCATCGCTCGCTCGCGGACACGCCGTACAACGAACGGCGACGAGAAGCGGAAAGGGGCGAGCCGAAGCGTCGCCGCCACGTGGATTCGGAGATCGCGCGGGTGCACGCCTTTGTCGAGGCGCTCGAAGAACACCGTTTCGAGCGCCTGGGCACGCTGCTCAAGGAATCTCACCAGAGCCTGCGCGACGACTTCGAGGTGTCGACGCCGCTCATCGACGCCCTGGTGGAGCAGGCGTGGGCGGTGGACGGCTGCCTGGGCGCGCGCATCATGGGCGCGGGCTTCGGCGGCAGCATCGTCGCGCTCGTCGAGAGAGGCCGCGAGAAGCAGCTGGTCGACGCTATCCAGCGACCCGTGCTTCTGTGCGACACCGCCGACGGCGCTTTTGTCCGTCAACCAACGAGCTCACGTCCCCCTCCTAGCCTCCCACTCGAGAGGGGGAGGGCCATTTGAGCGACAGCCTGTTCCTGCCGCTGTCGCAGCGGTCAGGAGCGGTTCGCGAGCTCAGCGGCTGGGAGGCGGTGTGGATGTCCCTCGGCGAGGGAGAAGCCGAGCGGCTGACGGTTGGCCGCGGCCTGGGCTGGAAGCCGATCGAGGTCCCACGCCAGCTTGCGGCTGGTGAGGGCAGCCAGGCGATCTGGTACCGGACGGAGTTTCAGCGACCCGACCACGCCGGCCGCGTGGTGCTGCGCATCGGTGGCGCCTTCCTGGCCACGCATGCGTGGCTGAACGGCAAGCTGCTCGGCTCGCACTACGGATACTTCGCCCCCTTCGGATTCGACCTCACCCCATACCTGAAGCAGGAGAACCTGCTGATCATCTGCTGCGAGTCGCCCGTCGAGAGGCAGCCGGACAAGAAACGACACCTACTCGGCCACTTCAACGACGGGGAGCTGAAGCCCTATCCCGCCTCGGCGTACGGAAGCCTGCCGGACCCGTTTCGATGGGAGGTGCCCGTCGGGTTGTGGCGTCCAGTGCAGCTCGAATACGTGGGTCCCATCGCCATCGACTGGATGCGCCTGAAGCCACACTTCGAGGCAGGAGACGGACGGCTGGAGGTAGAAGCGCGCCTGCGCAACCTCGACGGCCGCCAGATGGACGGCGAGGTCGAGCTCACGGTTTCGGCTCCTGGTTCGCCGGCTTCGAATGCGTCGCTGCGCCTCCAACGCGAGGTGCATCTGGCCGGCGGCGCAGAGGACACGGTGACCATGCGCCTTGCCCTGCCGCGCCCCAGGCGCTGGGAGCCGTGGCGTTTCGGCGAGCAGCCCATGTACCGCGCCGAGATGTCGGCCGTCGCGGCCGGCGGCACGGAGTCGAGTCGCGTCGAAGACCGATTTGCATTCAGAGACCTGAAGTGGGACATCGGCCCACGCCGGTGGAACCTGGCGGTCAACGGCCGCCCGATCTTTCTGCGCGGCGCCTGCTACGCGCCGTCATATCGCATGGATGAGCTGACGCCTGAGCGATGGCAAAACGACATTCGCGTCGCGCGCGACGCAAACCTCGACGCGCTGCGCATCGTCGCCAACGTGCTGCCGACCGACTTCTATCGCCGCGCGGACGAAGCTGGGCTGCTCTTGCTCCAGGAGATGCCGCTGCTGGGGGCGTATGCGTATCACGCACGCCAGGACGACGCGCGATTCTTTGAGGTGGCAGCGCGCGAGCAGCAGACCGAGATGGTCGAGCTGCTCCGCAACCATCCGTCGGTCGCAGCCTGGATCGCGCACGACGACCCGCCGTGGCTGCCTTCGAATTCCGACCTTGGCGACGTGCACGCGGTGCGCCAGAACCACTCGATCGACCAGGACCTGCGCGCTGCGTTCGAGAAGGCCGACCCCACTCGCCCCGCGCTCGCCGCCTCGGGCGAGGTCGACCAGCTGCTGCTGCTCGGCTGGGCGTCGAGGTCGTGGCGTGATTTCTCGGAGGCGGAATCGGTCATGGTGTCCGCGTTCGGCACCCAGGCGCTGCCGCCGGCGGACTCGCCGGTCTGGGAGAGCATCGGCGATCGGTGGCCCGTTCCGGACGATGACCCGACGTGGCGGCACGCCGGCTTTCAACCCGTCAACTGGGCGGAGCGCGGTGTCGGCCTGCCGTCGGCCTTCACGAACCTGGAGGCGTACATCGAATCGTCCCAGCGCTACCAGGCCAGCGTGGTTCGGCTGGCGGCTGAGCATTTCCGCACTCGAAAGTTCGAGTCCTGTTGGGGCGCATTCGTTTACCACCTGGTGGATCCGTTTCCAGGCGTCGGCTTCGGATTGCTCGACGCTGCATGCCGTCCCCGGCCAGCGCTGGCGGCGCTGACCGAAGCGTTCAAACCGACGCGCGTGATCATCGAACCGCTCGCCTTCGAAGCGGATCGCCCATTCGGGATTCTCCAGCGGCCACGAGTGCCTTTCACTGCCCGCCTCGTCGTTGTCAACGACGACCCCGACCTGTCGGGACCTGGCGTGGTGCGTTGGTCTCTGACACGCGTGCGCAGGATCGGCCGTCGCGGCGTTGGAAGCCTGCGAGATGTGGTGCAGCGCAAGACGTATACAGGCTCGGCCGACCTAGAAGTGCCGACCGCGTTCGAGCCAGCGGTGAGCGCGACCAGCATCAGCATGCCGCTCGAGGTGGAAGGTGACTACCAGCTCGAGGCGTCCCTGACCGTCTCAGGGCGTGTGATCGACCGCGCTGAAATGCCCTTCACGGTGACGTCGTCGCTGCCCCAGGCGCGTCCGCGCCCGGAGCTCCCTCGCTACCTGGCCGAGGGGCTGGCCGACCTCGCAAGCCTGCGCTCGGAGAAGGATGGGCTGAGCTTCGTCCTGGAGAATCGCACGCGCCCGGCTGTGGTCTCGGCGCTCACGGGATTGCGTCTTGACGGCTTGCCGCTCGGCCGCCATGAAATCCAGGTCGAGACGAATGCGGGTTGGGCGCCGTTTCCTCGGCGTCTCGACATGCCCGTCGGCCGGCGGCTGCGCGTCCACGTCGTCACCGGGAGTCCATTAGGGACGGGACGCCATTCAATCGACGCCGACCTTACCGTCCCCGGAGTCGCCTCAGGGCGCGTGATCATCGGGGGAACGGTTTAGCTGGCCTGGCGGCGAGTACGGATGGCATACTCTGCGCTGGCGTGCACGTGCGCGCCTTCGCGTAGTTTCGTAATAGATATATAGACGCGGAAAGGGAGGCCCTCGACCGGATGGATTCGGATACCACCGTATACGCCAATCTCGTGTTGGCGGTGGCTGCGCTCGTTGCAGGCGTCATGTTCCTGAGGGCGCGCCGGCGTCATATCAAGCGCAGGCAGGCCGGACCCCCGGTTCGGCCGTCGACTCCGACGCCTGAACCTGCCGCTGGCGGCCCGGCGGTGACGACCTGGGCGCCGCCTCCGCCGGCGACACCGGCCGCGCGTGTCGCGCCGACCGCGGTCGCGCCCCAGTCGCCCAGCTGGGAGCAGCCCGGCGCGCAGGCCGCGTCACCTGCATGGAGTCCACCCGCCCCGGCGGGCATTCCCGCGCCGCCCCCTGCCGCGCCCGCTCCGGCCGCATCGACGTCGCCGGCTGTCCCCGCCGGGCCGACATGGGGGGCAGCCCCACCGCCTCCGCCGGCTGCACCGGCGGGGCCGACGTGGGGCACGAACCCCGCGCCTGCGGCGCCGCCTCCGCCCCCCGCACCATCGTGGGGCGCCGGTGGGCAGCCGGAGCCGGTGGTGCCTCCGGCTCCGACCTGGGGCTCGCCGTCTCCCGCGCCGCCGCCATCCAGCGCCCCACCTCCGCCCGCGCCGCCCGGCGCACCCGCGGCGCCAGCGTGGGACGCGGCGCCGGCGGCAAGACCCGCGGAGCCGGCGCCGGGTGGGTGGGGCGCGCCGCTGACCGGAAGCGTCACCAATGCATGGGACATACCTGGCGCCGCAGCGCCTGCGCCCGCCCCCGCACCCACGTGGACCGGGCCCGCGGCTCCCGCCTGGGATGCGCTGAAGAGCGAAGAGCCGGCGGCCCCGGCAGCGCCGTCATGGTCAGGGCCGCCAGCCCCACCGCCACCGCCTCCACCTCCACCACCTCCAGCACCGCCGGCCGCTGCCGCACCGGCTCCCCCGTATTCGCCCCCGCCGTTCGCGGCGCCTGCGCCTCCGCCCGCGCCGCCTTACGCGGCGCCTGCGCCTCCGCCCGCGCCGCCTTACGCGGCGCCTGCCCCACCACCGCCGCCCGAGCCCGAGGCTGCCGACCAGTACCCGTTGTTTGAGCCGCCCGAGATCGAGCCGGCCCAGCCATCGGCACCCCCGCCACCGCCACCGCCACCCCCGCCACCGCCCCCGCCGCCGGCGGAGCCGGTCAAGCCGGCATGGGCCGCGCCCGCCGCACCTCCCCCACAGCCGGTCGCCCCGATCGCGGCCACCATCATTCAGCCGCCGCCAGGGGCGGCGCACGAGCCGACGACTCTGATGCCCGCCTGGCAGCCGCCGCCGACCTCGCCCCCAACTCCGGCGGAGCCGGTCCTTGGCGGGCCCACCCGGCCGATGCGGGCCGAGACGGGCACCGCCGGGGCGCAGGCCGAGCTGACAATCGAGTCCGGCCCGGACGCAGGCCACACGCACCGCGCCGGTGACAGCGCCCTCCGGCTGGGACGCTCACCCGACAACGACCTCATCCTTCGCGACCCTGCGACCAGCGGGCACCACGCGCGGGTCGAGCTCAGGGGAGAGCAGTTCTGGATCGTCGACCTGGGAAGCACCAACGGCACGCTGGTCAACGGCGAGCCCGTTCAGGAAAAAGAGCTGAACCACGGAGACCGCATAACGATCGGCCAGAACGCGGTCCACTTCTCAGTCCTGGGCGCCTAAATTCTTCTCATGCGGCTCAAGGTCGCCTTCGCGACCGACCCCGGCCTGGAGCGTGAGGAGAACGAGGACGCCGTAGTCGTCTGGCGGAACAAGGCCGGGCTCGACACGCTGCTGGTCGTTTGCGACGGCATGGGCGGGCACGCAGCCGGTCAGATGGCAAGCTCGATCGCGGTGAAGACGATCACGAGCGTGCTGGCCGAGGATGGCGATCAAGGCCCTGATGTCGACCGGCTGAAGCGAGCCTGCAAGCAGGCCAACACGGCGGTGTTCGAGGCTGCGCGAGACAACCCGGAGTGGAGCGGCATGGGCAGCACAATCGTGGTGGTCGCGATCCGCGACAACCAGCTCGGCCTGTTGAACGTGGGCGACAGCCCCGCCTACCTCTTTCGGAACGGCAAAGCGACCCTGATCTCGCAAGACCACTCATGGCCTGCCGAGCAGGTGCGCCTGGGGGTCATCAAGCCGGAGGAGGCCGCGACCCACCCGCTCAAGCATCGCCTCACGCGGGCGATCGGCGTGTGGGAGTCGATCCAATCCTTCACCGACACCATGAAGATCCAGGAAGGTGACTCCATCGTCCTGTGCAGCGACGGTGTCGACACGGCCGGCGTCAGCGTCGATGAGATGGGCGATCTGGTGCTCAAAGACGGCGACCTGGACCGAGGGGCGAAACGTCTCATCAACAGGTGCCTCGAGCTCGGCGCGCCCGACAACGTCACCCTTGCAGTGGCGCGTGTCGAAGTCGACGTCACCAAGACTGCGACCCTGCCGCGGCTCAGCAAGATCGGGCTAATTCAAAAAGGCGCGGGCAAGAAGCTCTGATACGTGCTCGACCCTCATGGCCGAGCCTCTCGCCTTGAGCCCGGTCTCGAGCTGCATCTGGCAGCCGGGGTTGGCCGTGACGACGACATCCGCTCCGGTGGTCAGGAGGTCGTCCATCTTCTCCTGCAGGATGCGCGCGGACATCGCGGGCTCCATCGTGCTGTACAGGCCCGCGGCACCGCAGCAGATTTCCGGATGGCGCATCTCGACGAAATCGATCTCAGGCAGTGCGCGGATGAGGTCTCGCGGCTGTTTGCGTATGCGCTGCGCGTGCGCGAGGTGGCACGCGTCCTGGTAGGTCACGCGCAGTTTCACATCACGCTGCGGCGCGGGCAAGCCGACCTCGGCCAGCCATTCGGACAGATCCTTCACGCGACCCTTGAGCTCCGGATAGAAGTCCTTGAGGTGCGCGCCGCATCCTGCGGAGTCGACGACCAGCGCGTCGAAGGGAGCATCGGCGTAGACGTGGGTGTTCGCATCGCGAAGGGCCTCTGCGCCTTCGAGGTCACCGTTATGCGCGAGCAGCGCGCCGCAGCAGCGCTCCGCGCGTGGGAACCACACCTCGCAGCCCGCGAGCTGGAGGAGCTTGACGGCCGCTTCGTGTGATTGCGGGTAGAGGATCGGCATCACGCAACCCACGAGGAACGCGACGCGATGCCGGCGCTCTCCAATCGCCGGCGCCACGTTTCCAGCGGGGGGACGAAACTGGTCGCGCAGTCGAGGCAGCTGGCGGCCGGCGCGCGCGACGGAAGTGAGGTGAGCGGCCTGGGCCGCCCTCGCCAGAGCTCCGAAACGGCGCAGGCGTCGCGGCTTGGCGACCAGCTCGCGAAGCGCGGTGCGCGCCAGCCATCGTTTCGGGGTTGGCCGGCGCATGCGCTCTACCTCTGAGCGGCCGGCCTCGATGATGCGCCCATAGGGCACCCCGGACGGGCAGACCGCCTCGCAGGTCCTGCAGCCGAGGCAGAGATCGATGTGGCGTGTCTGCTCCTCGGTGAAGGGCAGCCCGCCGCGCTTCCACTGCGTCATGAGGTAGATACGGCCGCGGGGAGACTCGGTCTCGAGGCCCGTCTGCCGGAAGGTGGGGCAGGCGTCGAGGCACAGCCCGCAGTGGACGCAGGTGGCGAGGTCATCATCGCTCAGCCGCGCGAAGGGTTGGCTCAAACCACAAACCGCCCCGGGTTGATGACCTGGCCGGGATCGAACGCATTCCGGAGCCGGCGCATCAGGTGCAGGGTCGCGGGTGGCGTGCCCCACGCGCCGACCTCGATGCGCAGCTCCTTCGATCCTGCCATCAGCACGAGCGTTCCGCCCGCGGCCTCAGCGGCCGCCCGCATCATCCGCACCGACTCAGCTCCTGCTCCGATCGTCCAGTGGGCGATGCCGGTTCCGGGCGACGCCCACCACTCGGCCCCGGCCGGCAGACGTTCCAGGGTTGCGCGGAGTTGGTGCCGAGGCACGGCGATTCGAGCCCACTGCGCCGGGGCGCGCGCCGAATGCTTGGTCCACGTCGAGGCGTCGGCCTTGCGCCAACCCAGCTCGCGCACCATGCGCTTGGTCGCGTCCGGGCTTCCGATGAATCGTGCGACGGCTCGCCGGTTTGAAAAGAGTTCCAGCGCGGCCGGCATCATCGAAGACTCGAGCGCGCGGTCCGCCGACGTCCACGCGCCGTCCATCGATTCGTGGCCCAGCTCCACAGTCACGTCATGCAGCGGCTTGGGGAAGACCTTGAACGAGGCGGCGACGATCACGCCCAGCGTGCCCATCGCACCGAAGTGCAGCTTCATGAGGTCGTAGCCGGTCACGTTCTTCACCACCCGCCCGCCGGCGCTGGCGAGCCGTCCGTCCGGGAGCGCCACGCGGATGCCGATGAGGAAGTCGCGCGGTGAGCCGAACCGGAGGCGCAGCGGTCCGGTCCAGCCCGTCGCAAGCAGGCCGCCGATGGTATGGCCGGGTGAGTGGAAGGGGTCGAGGGGTAGGAACTGGCCCGACTTGGCCAGCTCTGCCTGCACCGCCTCGAGGGTGATGCCGGCTTCGAGGGTGACCACCATGTCGCCAGGTGAGTGTTCGATCACGCGGTCGAGCGCGGTCGTGTGCAGCTCGACGGCGTCCTCGGGAGGCGGGTCACCCATCTCCATCGCCCGTCCGCCGCCGACGGGGATGACCTTCATGTCCGCCTCGGCCGCCTCGCGGAGCCGCGCCGCGAGCGCCTCGGTGGTCGTCGGCTTTTCCGCGGTAGAGGTCACCACCACTTCGCTTCCACGGCGAGACCGGTGCGTCCCGCGAGGCGTGGCTGCTTTCGGTCAGGATCGGGGAAGACCTTCCCCGGATTCATGATCCCGTTCGCGTCCAGGGCATCCTTCACTCGGCGCATGGCGTCGAGGTCGTCGGGACTGAAGATCCAGGGCATGAACGCGTTCTTCTCGAGACCGATTCCGTGCTCGCCGGACAGCGTGCCACCCATCTCCACGACGGCGCGCAGCATCTCCTCACCCGCGTTCTCCACCTGGTGCAGCACGTCAGCATCGCGGATGTCGAAGAGGATGTTCGGATGGAGGTTGCCGTCGCCGGCGTGGAAGACGTTGGCCACTGGCAGCTTGTAGTGCTGCCCGATCTCTCCGACCGCGGACAGGATCTGGGGCAGCCGCGTACGCGGCACGACGCCGTCGTGCAGGTAGTAGTTGGGCTTGATGCGGCCGAGCGCGCCGATCGCGCCCTTTCGACCCGCCCACAGCAGCTCACGCTCTGCGGTCGTCTGCGCCTCGCGCATGGCATAGCCATGGTGCTCGGCCAGCACCTTGCGTATGGCGGCCATCAGCTCACGGGTCGCCTCCGAGATTCCGTCCACCTCGACGAGGAGCACGGCGCCGGCGTCTGTCGGATAGCCGGCGTGGTAGTGCGCCTCCACCGCCTCGACGGTGACGTCGTCCATCATCTCTAGAGCAGCGGGGACGATCCCGCGCCCGATCACTGCCGACACAGCCTGGCTCGCCGTTTCGATGGTGGGAAAGGCGGCCAGCAAAGTGGCGACGCTGGGGGGCATGCGCAGCAGGCGGACCTTGATCTTGGTGATCGCGCACAGAGTGCCCTCCGAACCGACGAGCACCCCGCAGAGGTCAAGCCCGATGCGATCGGGCGCATCCCCGCTCACCCAGTGCACGCTGCCGTCCGCAAGCACCACCTCCATGCCCAGCACGTGGTTGGTGGTGACGCCGTAATAGAGGCAGTGCGGGCCGCCGGAGTTCTCGGCGGCGTTGCCGCCGATGGTGCAGGCCTTCTGGCTCGAGGGGTCGGGCGCGTAGAAGAGGTGATGGGAGGCGGCGGCAAGGGAAAGCTCCTGGTTCACCACGCCGGGCTCGACGGTGGCTGTTTGCGCCACGGGGTCGATCTCGAGGATCTTGCGCATTCGCGTCACCTGCAGCGCTATGCCACCGCGGATGGTGACCGCCCCGCCCGACAGGCCCGTGCCGGCGCCGCGCATGACGACGGGGACTCGGTGCTTCGAGGCCGCCTTGATCACCGCGGCGACCTCGGCGGTGTTGGCGGGCAGGACGACGGCGTCGGGCGCGAGGCCCTCGATCGAGGCGTCGCGCTCGAAGATGCGCAGATCGTTGGCGCCCTCGATCACGTGTTCGCGGCCGACGGCTCTGCGCAGGTCTTCCAGCACCGGTCGTGCGAGCGCCATGTCAGGCGAGCGGAGCCTCTTGGTTGGGACTGTGCTCGAACGCCTCGAAGCGACGGGTCATCGCGCCCGGTAGGCCTGGGGCTTCTGTGGCTTCCAAGCCGGCGATCAGCAGGCGCAGCCAGCGCTGGCACTCGTCGTCGGTGGGCATGCGATCAGTGCGTTCGAAGACGGCTTCCTGGATGCGGCTGTGCGGCGAGACCTGGATCGTGAACCATACGGAGAGCCCGTCCGCCGTGACCGCGTGGTGGCTTTCGTCCACGCGCCGGTTGACCGGGAGCTTCATCGGCCTGGCTTCGGCCGCCGCCCGGAGCCGCCTGGCGGCCGCCTCGACGGTCTCGATGCCCTCCATCAGGTCCAGCTTAAACTCGACAGAGTGTCACGACCCCCGAGGTCCGAAGCAGATTCGCGGCATCGGCGGCCGGAGCCAAGGAAAGGGTGGCGCGGCTAGGAGCGCATCGCTAGATGCGTGACGAAGAGGCGCCGGGCCCCTTGACGCAGGCTTCAGCGCCGCCCGGGGTCCCCGCGAAATCGCAGATTTCGTGGGGTGGGCTGGCGCCCGGACGCCTAGGCCGCCTAGATGCAAGGAATAGCGGGGGCGTGACACTCTAGTGAATGGTCGGAAGAGGGTGGAGGCGGCGCTTGCGCTGGCGGTCGCCGACCGCCCGCCGTTCGGTGCCTGGGGGCATACGTATCGCGAGGAGTGGTCGCCGGCCGACCTGGCCGCGATCACGGTGGAGCGTGCCGTGCAGTTCGAGTGGGACTTCGTGAAGTTTCAGCCTCGCGCCAGCTGCTTCGCGGAGGCGTTTGGCTCGGTGTACAAGCCTGCCGGGCACCGCCTCAAAGGACCCGTCCTGGAAAAGGAAGCGGTTCCGGACCTGGATGCCTGGAACACGCTTGCGGTTGTCAACCGCCAGGCGCTCGACGACCAGGTGGAATCGCTGCGGATCGTGGCGCGCAAGCTGGGGTTCGACGTGCCGGTGATCCAGACCGTGTTCAGCCCGCTCACAGTCGCCGGCTATTTGGTGGGCAAGTCTTCATCGAGGGTCGTTCGCGAGCTGCGTAAGAATCCGCATCTCTTACGGCCCGCGCTGGAAAAGATCGCCGCCGTCCTGGTCGATTTCAGCCGGCAGTCCATGAGTGCGGGCGCGAGCGGCATCTTCTATGCCATCTCGGGCTATGCGAGCCGCGAGGCGATGCCGGAAGACGTCTACCGCGAGCTTGTGCTGCCTTCCGATCTGGCTGTGCTGGAGCAGCTGCCGCACGACGCGTGGTTCAACGTCGTGCACATGTGCGGGTCCAAGCTGCATTTCGACCTCATCAACGGACTTCCGTCTCAGGCGGTGAGCTGGTCGGTGCACAACCTCGGCACGCCCACGCTTGCCCAGGGCCGCCAGATCAGCGGCCGGGCCGTGATGGGCGGCCTCGGCCAGCGCAAGAGCCTTCTCTACGGCGAGCCGCGTGAGGTCATGGCCGAGGCGCGGCGGGCGGTGGCGGAGACTGGCGGGCGCGGGTTGCTGCTGGCGCCGGGTTGCTCGGTGCCACCGCGCGTGCGCGACATCAACCTCGCCGCGATCGGGACGGCGATGGCCGCGTGAGCGGCGTCGCCGGGCTGGCCGAGATCGTGCTCTGGGTACGCGACATGGACGCCGCCCTGCGCTTCTATCGAGACCAGTTTGGTCTCGAGCTCATCTCGCCGCCCGAGCTTCCGAACAAGTTTCTAAAGGCGGGCGAGGGGACGCTGGGCGTGCCCGAGATGATCGTGCTCGTGCCGCACCCTGATGCGTCCACCACTTTTCCGCGCGAGAAGGCCAAACGTGTGCTTCACCACCTGGCGTTTCGTGTCGAGGGTGCGGCCTACGATGAATTAGAGAAGCGGTTCCAGGCCGCCGGGCTGGAGGTTCGGGGTGGCGTGCACCCCGTACTCAAGAATGTGCGGACCTTCTACGTCGACGACCCGGACGGAAACGAGGTCGAGGTGATCGCCCCGACCTCGCTTTGAAGCGTTCTCAGGTTGTCTGAGTCTTCCGCTGCGCTGCTTCCACCGGGGCGCGGGTACCCAGGGTGATGGCAACGCCGACGATCAGCGCAATGCTTCCGGCCAGGAGCGTTATCGGTTCGAGCAGGTGGATGCCAAGTGCGTTGTCAACGGAGTAGATGCCTGGTCCCGTCAGTGCCACAGCGAAGACCGCGGCGAGGATGGTGAGGTTGAACTCGTAGCCGCCCTTGGTGACGAAGAAGCCCTTCGCCACGTGGACCGTTGCGATGGCCACGAGCATCGAGCCCGCGATGGCAAGACTGCCGAGGGGAGAGAGTAGGCCCAGGGCGACCAGCAGCCCACCTCCGAATTCAGCGAGGGCGGCGACCCACGCCCAGGGCCGGGCCGGGCGGATGCGCAGGTTCTGGACCATCTGGGTCCAACCGTCCATGCCGGAACCACCAAACCAGCCGAAAAGCTTCTGAGCGCCGTGTGCGGCCAGGGTAAGTCCGACGACGAGTCTGAGGATCAAAAGTCCGAGTGCGACCATTTGTCTGAACCCCCCGAGGAATTTAGTTGCGTACGCACATACCAACCTGGGGTGATCTCAAAACGTTCCAACTTGCGGGAATAGACTCTTGGCTTCGAGCGCGGGGCCCGTAGCTCAGCTGGTTAGAGCGGCCGACTCATAATCGGCTGGTCGTTGGTTCGACTCCAACCGGGCCCACCCGTTTTCGAACTCATTTCGGGCCTCCTCGGTGGGATTCACCGGCGTCGGCGACCGGTCTGACAACAATTCTGACAACAGTTTTAGACAGAACGAGGTGGGTGGAGACGCGCGATGTGGCAGGGCGGGCTGAGGTGCATTACGCCGCGCTCGATAATGACTCGCGAGCCTTGTCTCTGATTACTGCAGGTGCCGACCTAAACGCCGAGGACCGAGATGGATTCACGCCGCTTCACCTTGCCGCTCAAGAACACGCCGTTGCGGTCGCACGCCTCCTGGTGGAGTCAGGGGCCAAGGTCGACTCTGTGAACCGGCATGGAAATACACCGCTATTCACCGCAGTGTTCAACTCGAGGGGGCGCGGCGAGGTAATCGGGTTGCTGCGAAAGGTGGGAGCCGACCCAAAGC
>WNGG01004048.1_pt1 | contig 16473 bp, 14 predicted proteins | sample 5400661 | NCBI WGS metagenome assembly WNGG01 (sample SAMN13153372, study PRJNA577476) | soil metagenome | isolation source: 100 cm soil or saprolite under Garry oak tree replicate 1 | place: USA:California | collected 2016-06-15 | reverse complement strand
TCCCGTACCGCCATCCTTGCGCCAGGCGGCTGGGCCTCTGACCGAGAACCTGCCAAACGTTTTGACGGGCGACCCGTGTAGGGTTGACTTGTCGCTCCAAAGCCCCTCCCCACGAGGAATACAACGTCGTCTCTCCTCGCGTTCGATTACCCCGTCCCAAGGGGTGAACAAAGTAGTTGTTTTTAGCATCGAACTATTTATGGCGCGATTTGAGGGACAAAGGGGACATCTTGCTGAAGCTGCGAAAAGTTGAAATCGTTGGCTTTAAGTCGTTCTGCGAGCGTACCGTGGTTACCTTCAGCGGGTCGGGCGCGACCTGCATCGTGGGGCCCAACGGCTGCGGCAAATCCAACGTCGTGGATGCCATTTCCTGGGTGCTGGGCGAGCAGAGCCACAAATCGTTGCGCGCCGAGCGCATGGCCGATTGCATTTTCAATGGCACCACCAAGCGCCCCCCGCTGGGACTCGCCGAAGTCACTATCACCATGGAAGATCCCGAGCTGGCCGAAGCTGCCCGCTTCGTGATGGAAAGCGCTGAATCTGACCCGGCAATGGATTCTGCGGCCCCTGACGCGGAAGACAGCCAACAAAGCGGCTTGACCGGTACTACAACCGAAATTCTCTCGCTCGACCCCGCGCAGTCCCCTGAAACGCAAGAAGCTGCCGCTGACGGTTCAGCTCCACCCCCGGCCGAGCTCGGCAAGTTCAAACGAAAGAAAAAGCAGGCAGACAAGCCGGTTCTGGCGATGAAGCCGGGCGAAGTCGTCGTCTGCCGGCGGCTCTATCGCTCTGGCCAGAGCGAATACCTGATCAACGGCCGCGTCGGAAGACTTCGCGACATCCAGGAAATGTTCATGGGCGTCGGCCTCGGCCCGGATTCCTACGCGATCATCGAGCAGGGACGCATCGGTTTGATCCTCTCCACCAAGCCCATGGAACGCCGAGCCATCATCGAGGAGGCTGCTGGCGTTACGAAATTCAAAACCAAGAAGCGCCTCGCGGAAGCCAAGCTGGAATCCTCGAAAGTCAATCTTTCGCGCGTCAACGACATCGTGGTGGAAGTCGAAAAGCAGCTTGGTTCACTGAAGCGCCAGGCCGCCAAAGCTCGCCGCTATTCCGAAATCCGCGACCAGATGCGCGGCATCGTCCGTCAGATGCTGGCGGGCAAAGCGCGCGAACTGGACGCCGAAGCCGAGCGCATGTCTAAACAGCTCGAAGAACTGACCGCCGCCGAGGTGCAGCGCGCAGCCGCCATCCAACAACAGGAAGTCGAGCAGGACCGGCTGAACCAGCGGATTTACGAACTGGATGCCGGGATCCGGCAGAATCAGAATGTTTTGAATCTCACGGCCCTCGAAGTGGATCGCAGCGAGAATCGCATTGCCTTCAACCGCCAGCGCGCCGAGGAGCTTGCCGGGCGTCATGCGCAGGTTAACGCGGAACTCTCGCAAGCGACCGCGCAGGCCGCTGAATGGGAATCGCGGAGCGCTTCGCAGATTCAAGCAGTTACATTACTGCGGGAAGAATCGGGCGTATTAACCGCCCGCGTGGAAGACCTCGCGAAGCGCGCCGAGTCTCGCGCGGCACAGATTTCCGAATGCGAAGCGCGGATTGATGCGCTGCGCCACGCTTCCTCGGAAGCCGGCGAAAGCCTGCTGCGTTTGCATGGCGAACAAAAGCAGGCCGAGGAGGCGCTCGTGCACCGGACAGAGGCGCTCCGGAAGCTCGAATTGACCGAGCACGACTTGCTGGAAACTTCCATGCGTGCGCGCGATGATGCCGAACGCGCCGCGTTCGATCATGAATCCGCGACCGGCCGGCTCAACGCCCTGAAACAGAACGCCGCCGAACTTCAGGCCAGGATCAACGGGCTGCGTGAGCAGCGCGATACACTGTCGGCCGAGGCAAGCGCCCTGCGCGATTCGCTTGCGGGAGTCCGCGCGCGGCATTCGACGCTTACGCAAATCCTCAACGACCGCTCCTACACGGCGGATGCGGTACAGAAACTTTTTGCCGCCAACGAGCGCGGCGGCGGGCAGGATTTTCGGGCCGTCGGCGTTCTGGCTGATTATGCTGAAGTCGAGGAGCAGCACGAAGCCGCTATCGAGCAGTACTTGCGCGACGAGCTGGAATATGTCGTCGTCGAAACCTATGACCACGCGCGCGCGGGCGTTTCCATGCTCCGCGATGAAGTGGGCGGCCGGGCCACTTTCTTTGTGGATTCGCTCCGCAACCTGCGCCTCCCTTCCGAGTACGAGCCTATCGTAAACTTCCGCGTGGAAGACGGTGTCATCTCGCGGCTCGACAAGCTTGTGGAGTTCCGCGATCCCCTTGGTGCGGCGGCGAAACAATTCCTTCCGCGGCTGCGCTCCGCATATTTGACGGACGGGACGGCGGCTGCGGAAAAATTGGCGCGGGAAAATTCTCAATATGCCTTTGTCGCGCCCGATGGCACCTGCTACCAGGGCCGCATGGTAACGGGAGGCCGTCCCGATGAAGTTGGCCCGCTGGGCATGAAGCGCGAATTGCGCGCTCTGGACGCTGAGGTCATGCAGCTCGAGCACCAAATGGCCGAAAAGCAAATCACGCTGGAAGCCGCTGCCGCCGAGTTGCTTTCAACGGAGCAGTCGCTCGCCGAAATCGACGAGAAGCAGCGTGCAGCCGAACGCGAAGCCCTCTCCGCGATGCATCGTCATGGCCAAATGCAAAGCGAACTGGCCCGTCTCGGGCTGGAACTGACCCTCTGCCAGAGCGAGCTGGCGCGCATCCGCCTAGACGTGGAAGACTCGCGGCAGCGTTCCGAACACGCGAAGCACCAGCATGCCGCCGCCGCGCTGAGCCGCGCCGAAGCCGAGGCCGAAAGCGCGCGGCTTGCGGAAGCCCTCGTCGTTCTTCGTGGGTCCATCCAATCGGAGCAGAATGAGCTTGCCGCAGGCCGCGCCCAATTCGCCGCAATGCACGAGCGGCTCATGGCCGCCGAAGCTCTGTCCATGCGGTTGAATGAGGAGCGCGCCGAGCTTGAACGCCGCGAAACCACACTTCAGCAGCAAGTAACATCTATTCTCGACGAGACTAGTGCCCTCGCGAAGCAAAGCGAAGATCTCGCCCTGCAGCTCGAAGGTCTGCGCGGCGAAAAGCTGCGCCTCGAAATTCGCCAACGGGAACTCGAACAGGAATGGGACTCCGCCCGCACCCGCGTCACGCAGATGGAAGATCATCTACGGATGGGCCGCCAGTCACTGCAGGAATTCCGCGAACAGCGCAGCCACGCGGAAGTCGACCGCGCCAAGAATGATTCCGACCGCCAGCACCTGCGCGAAACGTGCATGAGCGAAGTGAATGCACAGCCGGAGGACCTGATCGCCACGGAAGTGGCTTTCATGTCCGGCGAAGAACTGGCCATCGCCGAAACGAACTATCGCGAAATGAAGCAGCGCATCGAATCCATGGGCCCGGTCAACATGATGGCACTCGAAGAGTTCAACGAGTGCGAGCAGCGCTTTACTTTCCTGACGCGCGAGCGCGACGACCTGTTGCAGTCCATTGCGGACACCCAGCAGGCCATTACCGAGCTCGACCTGGCCACCAAGGAAAAATTCGAGCAGGCTTTTCACGCCATCAATAGAAATTTCTCCGAAGCTTTCCATGCCATTTTCGGCGGGGGCATGGCGGAGATGCGCTTGACCGAGCCGGACAGCTCCGGCGACGCAGGCATCGACATCGTGGCGTCACCTCCAGGCAAGCGCCTGCAAAACGTGCTGCTGCTCTCCGGCGGCGAAAAAGCCATGACTGCGCTCGCGCTGCTTATCGCCATCTTCCGCTATCAGCCGAGTCCCTTCTGTATCCTGGACGAAGTTGACGCGCCGCTTGATGAAGCCAACGTCGGCCGCTTCACGCGCCTGATCGGCGAGATGAGCGGCCAGACGCAGTTCATCATCGTCACCCACAACCGCAAGACCATGGAGATGGGCAGCGTGCTCTACGGCGTGACCATGCAGGAGCCCGGCGTCTCGAAGCTCGTCAGCGTCCGCTGGGAAGAATCGCTATCGCCGGCGCCAAAGCAGCAGGCAGCGGCCGCCTCGGCTGCGTAGACCGTCCTTACGGGTGTGCGTCTTAACTCTCCTGCTGACCGCACCGCGTCCCGTAATCTTCCCTGCAAGCTTGATCTTCGCTCTTTGTGCTGTTCATTAACTTTTTCTTTCTTGATCCGCACAAATTTCCACCATTCGCACATTTGACTTCGTCTCGCGCTGCGCTAGAATGCTTCTCACTTTGTCGGGGGAACTTTCTACTTGTCTTCCGCTCCTGCCATGAAAGTATTGATGGAAACGCGATTCGCCGGCCTCACGCCAGCCGCCCGCGGCAAGGTCCGCGATATCTACGATCTCGGCGACAAGCTTCTGATTGTCGCCACGGACAGGCTCTCCGCTTTCGACGTCATCCTTCCAACGCCGATTCCCGACAAGGGCCGCGTCCTCACCCAGCTTTCGCTTTTCTGGTTCAACTTATTGAAAGACGTAATCCCCAACCACGTCCTCAGCGCGACCGATTTTCCTCCACCCTTTAACCAGTTCATGGACGAACTCGCTGGCCGCTCCATGATCGTGCGAAGGACGCAACCGCTGCCGGTCGAATGCGTGGTACGTGGCTACGTTTCCGGCTCTGGTTGGAAAGACTATCGCGTCACCGGGAGAATCTGCGGCATCCAGCTCCCTTCAGGATTGCGCGAATCCGACCGCTTGCCGGAACCCATCTTTACCCCTGCCACGAAAGCCGCCTCCGGCCACGACGAAAACATCTCCTTTGAACAGGCCGCGTCTCTTATCGGCAAGGATCTTGCCGGAAGAGTCCGCGCCGTAAGCCTGGAAATCTACCGGCGCGCTGCGGCTTATGCCGAACCGCGCGGGATCATTCTTGCCGACACAAAGTTCGAACTCGGCTTGCTCAACAACGAACTGATCTGGATCGACGAGGCCCTCACGCCCGATTCTTCTCGTTTTTGGCCCGCTGGCCATTATAGTCCCGGCGGTCCCCAGGCATCTTTTGACAAACAGTTTGTCCGCGACTATCTCGAACGAATGCAGTGGGCAAAAACTCCGCCAGGCCCGGAACTTCCTCCCGAGGTTGTCGAGGCCACGCGCGCCAAGTACCGGGAAGCCTATCGCATCCTGGCCGGACGCGAACTGGATTAGCAACATTTGCAAGCCGGACCCTCACACAGGAAGTTTCTAGCGGAGCGTGCCATCGTGAAAGACCAATTGGAAGGGCTCGTCAACCAAATGGTGGAACGCGGCATTCTTTTTGATGAAGCCGTGGGCGAGTTCGAAAAGCGCTTCATCAAGCGTGTTCTGGACCGCGCGAACGGCAATCAGTCTCGCGCCGCCGAGATTCTCGGCATTCACCGCAACACCCTGAGCCGCAAGATCGATGAATACAAGCTCGATTCGAACGGACACCGCCCCCGCTCTCGCTCTCGCTCTCGCTGATCAACTTCGAAGCCATTCTAAAAACCAAGAACGGCACCCCGGGATGGCCAGGGCGCCGTTTTCCTAGCTACATCGGCGATTGGGAAGATCAGTTTGGATTAGCGGGCGGCTTTCTCGCTGCCGGCTTTCGCACCGGCCTCTTCGGCGCCCCTTTCTCCTTCGGCAGGTCTTCTTCGTTAACTTTTGCCTTGTCCCAGTGGAGGAAGAAGGTTGGGTCGGGATCATACGAAACCAGTGTGGCCGTAAAGCGAGGCGCACTGTCCTTTTCCAGTTTCGCAGCCTGAGGCTGCCCGACAATCTTGACATCCATGTTGGGAGTGGTTGTGGCGTCGAATTCAGCCTGACTGGTGACAAAAGCCATCTTCAAAACGACTGCATCTGTGCCATGAGCGATTTCCAGAAGCTTGCCCGGGACATCCGGGAATTCCAGGCCACAGGCGGCCAGCCAAGTGAGCTTGCTCTTATCACCCCCGGCCTTTAGATCGGCGAACACCGTCGCAATCGTCATGTTTTTCTGAACCGCGCTGATGTCCGCAGCGCTCGGCAAGGAATAGCTCGCCGCACGCTCCGTCGAACTTCCTGCGAGCTGCAGGAGTTCATTCAACTCACCATCCGTCAGGCTATCGCAGACGTTTCCGCCCTGATAGTTCACAAGAAGATTCTTCAAATACTTTTTCACTTTGTCTGCTTGCGCTTGGGTAGCGCCCTTGGCCGTCACCGCTTTCCCAAAATACCAGAACGCATCCATCTGTTGCGGAGGCGTCATCGCCTGGTATGCCCGTCCCAGATTATAGTTTGTGGTCAGGTCATCCGGGTTCAAGGCCAGGACTGCTTTGAATGAAGCTGCCGCCGCGGCGTAGTCCTTCAATATCATGGAGGCGTTGCCCGCCGTGTAATTAAAAAGAATCGTCGGCTGTTTTTTCTGCCCTTTGAAGTCATCATCCGACATGTTGTCCGGCTTTTTCAATTCGTCGATGGTCTTCAATCCGAGCAGCGCCGCTTCTTTGGCTTTCGTTGCTTGGGCCGGCTCCTGAGAGTTCAATGTGGCGTAAGCAAGCGCCCTGGCATAAAGGGCTCCGTAGCGGATGGCCGCTTCCGCTTTGTCCCCCAGTGCGACCACCTTGTCCGCGTATTCCATCACTTTTTGCGGGTTCTTGAGCTGCGTGTAGTCGTTGTAGTAGAGCGGATAGATATAAATCAGCAGCGCGGAATTCGGGTACTTCGAAACGAAATCATCCAGACACTTGATTTGTGCGGCTGGCGTCTTTTCCCCGGCGCATGCCTGGTAGGCGTTGTATTCCGCCATGGTGTACTTGGGCGCGTTGGCATCCTGACCCGCTGCGGGGGCTTGCGCGTTCGCGTTCAGCCCGTTCCCGAAAATCAGGCAAAGCGCCGCCACTATCGCTAGCCCCGACAATCTCCGTATTCCGTTCATTCCCATTTCTCCTCGCTCAAACTCTAAGTTTGAGTTTTCTGCTTCCGGTACACCCCGGAATGCTTCCACCGGGAATCACTTTGTTTCGGAAATCCTTGGGATTATAGGTAAAGCCTGACCCCTCCGCAAGCAGTTACCTTTTACTTGATTCATCGCTTGAGGAGTTTTTTTCATGCAGCAGGCAGTTTCTCTAATGTTTTCCTCGCAGCCGCCGGGGACTTAACTGCGGTGGAAAACTCTAATGATAGGATGAGTGTCGCACAAAAAGAGTGGCCCCGACGAGGAAGAATTCTCATGCCGCGAATAAGCAAAACAAATGGGGAGCCTATGGAAGAGCAACCCCTGACTGGCGCTGTCGCGCTAGTCACGGGCGGCAGTCGCGGCATTGGCCGCGCTATCGCACACCAGCTTGCCGCTCTGGGAGCTGCCGTATCGATTTGCGGCCGCGATCGCGCCGCCCTCGAGGAATCCGCCCGAACCCTTGCGAAAATCGGCCCGCGCGTCCACGCACAAGCCGCCGATGTCACAAAGCCTGCGGACGTTGCCAGCCTGGTTTCGAGGACGGAGGCTGGGCTGGGTTCCATCACCATCCTCGTGAACAACGCCGGCATCGGCTTGTTCGGCCCGGCTCATGAAAAAACCGAGGCCGATTGGGATCGCGTAATGGCCACGAATCTCAAGAGTGTCTTTCTCCTTTCTCGCGCGGTGGCGCCTTCCATGATCCGCCGCGGCTCGGGCGATATCATCAATATCAGCTCCTTGGCGGGCAAGAGCACCTTCGCCGGCGGCGGCATTTATTGTGCCTCCAAATGGGGTGTCGTCGGTCTCTCCGGATGCATGGCGGAAGATCTTCGTGAACATGGCATTCGCGTCAGTGTGATTTGCCCGGGGAGCGTCGCCACGGAATTCTCCACGCGCGGGACAAAGGACGCGTCCAAGTTGTTGCGCCCGGAAGACGTGGCTCATGCCGTTAAAGCCATCGTCACGCAAAGACCCGGGAGCTTCTTGAGCGAAATCCAGCTTCGGCCGGTGCGGAAACCCTAAGCCGCCGGCTTGCAAGGGCGACACTGTCCCTCTTGACAATCATCGTTATAACGACTATACTCACAACGTGACCTTGCACTCCAAGTCCTCTCGCCCTGCCATCCCTCTGGAGAACCGCATCTTCATAGCGCTCCTGCAGGCCGCTGACGCCCTCGGCCAGGAAGCGGAACATCTCCTGAAAGCGGCGGGGCTCACCGGCGCGCAATACAATGTTCTTCGCATCCTTCGCGGTGCCGAGCCCGCAGGTCTGCCTTGCCGTGGTATTGCGGACCGCATGATCTCCCACGACCCGGACATGACCCGCCTTCTCGACCGCATGGAAAAGCGCGGCCTGATTACCAGAGTGCGCCAAGCCGACGACCGTCGCGTCGTTAAGACCCGCGTCACTGCGCCAGGGCTCAGCCTTCTCAAGACCCTCGACCGGCCAGTTCACGATCTTCACAAGCGCCAGTTCCGGCATCTGCCGGCCGCGCGCCTGAAGATTTTATCTGAGCTGCTGGAAGAACTGCGCGCCTGCAAGCGCGAGTAGCGGACCTTGGGTGACAAGTTTTAGATTTTTTAATCAAGCAATCAAAGGAGATAAACATGGACCACCATCTGCCTCGAATCACAGTAACCGCCGTACTCGCGGCCGTTCTGTCGCTGCCTGGCGGCGCGGCCGCATCCGGCTGGAAGATTGATCCTGCGCATTCCTCGGCGCAGTTTTCGGTCCGTCACATGGCCATCTCTACCGTGCGTGGAGCTTTCAGCAAAGTGAATGGCGTGATTGCGTTGGACGATAAAGACATCACCAAATCCACTGTCGACGTCACCATCGACGTTACGACCGTTGATACTCGAGAGCCGGGCCGTGATAACGACCTGCGTAGCGACAAGTTCTTTGATGTCGCTCACTTCCCAACCATGACTTTCAAATCCAAAAAGGTCGAGCAACTTTCCCCAGGAAAGCTTAAAGTCACAGGCGATTTGACGATTCGCGGCACCACAAAGGAAGTCGTCCTCGACGTTGAAGGCCCCACGGCTCCCGTGAAAGACCCCTGGGGCAATCAGCGCGCGGCAGCCACCGCCACGGCAAAAGTTAACCGCCAAGACTTCGGCGTCAAATGGAACGCCACCATGGACAATGGTGGTGTCGTCGTCGGAGATGACGTCAACATCACCATCGACGTGGAAATGATCAAGCAGGCTCCGCCGAAATCCGCCAACTGACAAGGCTATCTCTGGAGCGGTTTCGAGTTGGTGCTGCGAATGCACCGCCAGCTACTTCTGAATCATCTAACAGGAAATCTCCCATCGGAGGGATCGCTATCATGCATAAGCCAGCGCCAAATGATTTTCCAGTTCACGAGCTCATCCGCGAGCGTTGGAGCCCACGCGCTTTCGCCGACAAGCCTGTTCCACAAGGCGTCCTCCGCAGCATTTTCGAAGCTGCCCGCTGGGCGCCCTCCAGCAACAATGAGCAACCCTGGGCGTATCTCGTGGCGACCTGTGACGACAATGAAAACTTTGAGAAAATGCTGAGCGTTCTAGTGGAATTTAACGCCAATTGGGCCAAAGGCGCTCCGGTGCTGGCGATCGCCGTCGCCGAACTGGCTTTCGCGAAGAACAACGCTCCCAACCGCAACGCTCAATACGACACTGGCGCGGCGTCCGCCCTGCTCTCTGTGGAAGCGACCGCGCAAGAGTTGGCTGTCCATCAGATGGCCGGATTTGATCCTGCAAAAACGCGCCAGGTCTTTGGAATTCCGGCGGGATGGGAAGCCATCGCCGCTCTCGCCATCGGTTACCCGGGTGATCCAGCTTCCCTTCCCCAACCCTTAAAGGATCGCGAACTGGCCCCCAGGACACGCAAACCGATTGCCGAATTTGTCATGGCTGGTCAATGGGGGCATACTGCTCCTTTCGCAACGAAGTAACCGGAGATCACCAGCCCGGCCCAACCATGCACCGCACGCTCGAATTCCTTCTCCACCACGGATACGTCCTACTGCTCGGCTGGGTTTTCGCCGAGCAGATCGGTTTGCCTATTCCTTCCATGCCGCTGTTGCTCGCGGCCGGCGCTCTTGCCGGCACCGGCCACCTCAGTTTTTTCGCTTCGCTCTTCTATGTCATGTTCGCTGCCGTAACGGCCGATTCCATCTGGTATCAGCTTGGCCGCCGCAAAGGCATCAGGATCCTCCAGCTTCTCTGCAAAATTTCTCTCGAGCCGGATTCCTGCGTTCGTCGCACCGAAGGTGTTTTCTCCAAACAAGGCGCGCGCTCCCTGCTCTTAGCCAAATTTCTCCCTGGCCTCGGCACGGTAGCACCTCCCCTCGCTGGCATTTTTCATATGCGTCCGCGGCGTTTCCTGCTGTTCGATGCCATGGGGTCGCTTCTCTGGGCCGGCACGTTCCTCGGCCTCGGTTTTCTATTCAGCGGTGAAATCGAGCGGCTGGCGGAACATCTCGCCTCCCTCGGTGGCTGGCTCTTGGTTCTTATCCTCGGTGCCCTCGCAGCCTACATCACCTACAAATTTATCGCTCGCCAGCGTTTTCTTCGCGAACTACGCATCTCGCGCATTACTGTGGATGAATTGAAAGAGAAAATTGACTCCGGAGAAGAACTGGTCATCGTTGACTTGCGCCATTCGATGGACTTCGAAGCTGACCCGGAAACCATTCCCGGCGCCTTCCGCATGGACTCCAAGGAGCTGGAGGAAAAGAACGATCGTTTGCCGCGCGACCGCGAAGTCATTCTCTACTGTACTTGACCAAACGAAGCCACCAGTGCCCGTGTGGCGCTGCTCCTCAGGAAAAATGGCATCAAGCGCATTCGCCCCCTGCAGGGCGGTCTGAATGCCTGGCGCGAACGCGGCTTTCCTATGGACACCTCGACGATGGCAACAGATCCAAAATAGACCTGAGGTCTACAGCCGCGGCAAAACAATCCCGCTCTGCGCCTGGTACTTCCCTTTCTTATCCTTGTAACTCACTTCGCAATCTTCATCCGACTCGAAGAAAATCACCTGGCACAGCCCCTCATTCGCATAAATCTTTGCCGGCAGCGGCGTCGTGTTGCTGATTTCCAGAGTCACGAAACCTTCCCACTCCGGCTCAAACGGCGTCACGTTCACGATGATCCCGCATCGAGCATAGGTCGATTTGCCCAGGCAGATCGTCAGTACGTTCCGAGGAATCCGGAAATATTCCACCGACCGCGCCAGCGCAAACGAATTCGGCGGAATGATACACACGTCGCCCTTGAACTCCACGAACGATTTCGGATCGAAATGCTTTGGATCCACGATCGTCGAATTCACGTTGGTGAAAATCCGGAACTCGTCCGCCACACGAATATCGTAGCCATACGACGACACTCCGTAACTGATCACCCCCTCGCGCACCTGCCGGTCCGTAAACGGCTCGATCATCTTGTGCTCCAGCGCCTTGCGCCGGATCCAGCGGTCTGGCTTGACGGCCATCCATTCCTCCCCAAATTGTACTTTCGTTTGTCTCTTCTATCCGTTGCAGCACGAAAATGATTCGAACAGGTGCGCCAAAAGATGTTCAGTGTAGATTACCCCCCACGTCTTGACAACCTGCGCCGCACCCTCTAGCATCTGCCTCGGAAGCGCGGGAGGATTGCGTGATCAAGCTGGACATTGTAAATGCCGTCGTCACCTCGACGAACATCAGCCGCACCAAAGCCGAGCAAGCCGTCGAGACCGTTTTCGAATCGTTGAAGCAGGCTCTCGGCCGCGGCCAGCGCATCGAGCTCCGCCGCTTCGGTGTCTTCAGCGTGAAGCCTCGCAAGACTGGCATCGGCCGCAATCCCCGCACCGGCGAAGAGGTCAACATCCCGCCGGGCAAGGCTGTCCGCTTCAAACCCGGCAAAGAGCTTCAGGGCATCGAGCAAGACAAAAAAGCGGAGTAATCCCTTCAGCAATTCTCAGGACCTCTATTGGTACGAACCCATTTCTGTTTCGTTATGGCGCGATCCGGTGAAATTGTGCTGTACTGTTGACTGTCGATCCCATTTGTCGCGCCCAATACTTCGTGAGCACCCCACTTCCAGAAAATCCTCCGCCATCCATTCCGGTCAATATTGACTGGCGGGCCATTCCCATCGGCCAGCCAACCTACACTCCGGTTCCTCCTCGCCCTTCGATCAAGACTCTCTACCTCGCCGGCGTCTTATTTTTTCTTACTCTTTGCACTTGCCTGGTCGCCGGCACGCAATTTGCTGCCGCGTACGCCCAGAATCAAGCCGTTTCAGTCGACGAATTTTTCAGCGCCTTCACTCTTTTTTACAAACACCCCTCTGCCCTCGCTGCTGGTCTGCCCTTCGCAATCACCTTACTCACCATTCTGCTCGCCCACGAGCTCGGCCATTTCTTCGCTTGCCGCCATCATCGCATTCGCTCCAGTTATCCTTTTTTCATTCCTTTTCCGTCGCTCATGGGCACCTTCGGCGCCTTCATCCTTATCCGTTCCCCGATCCGCACCGCTCGCGCTCTCTTTGATGTCGGCGCTTCCGGCCCGCTTGTCGGTTTCATTCTGGCCGTTCCCGCGCTCGCCTACGGCGCTCTCCATGCCAAGATTGTTCCCGGCCTTGACGACTTGCGCAGCGTCGACTTGGCCTTCGGTACGCCGCTTCTCTTGCGTCTCTTCGCTGCCTGGCTGCATCCGGGCGTTTCCCCCGCCACCCTCTTGCTTCATCCGGTGGGCCGCGCCGCCTGGGTCGGACTCTTCGCCACCTCCCTCAATCTCCTCCCCGTGGCCCAACTCGACGGCGGCCACATTCTGCGTTCACTCAGCTCCCGCCTCCACCGCTACGTCTCCATCCTTCTTCCGCTTTTCCTCTTCGCGCTTGGTCTATCTGGCTTTTGGCAAGGCTGGTACATTTGGGGGGCCTTGCTTCTCGGCATGCGTTTCCTTCGCATCGCACCCATTTACGACCCCACGCCGCTCGATCCCGCTCGCCGTTGGGGAGCGTTTCTTGCGCTCCTTGTCTTTCTCCTCTGTTTCATGCCCGCGCCGCTTTATTTTTCTCCAACTTCCCATTGACCGTTCCTAATCTCCAGTTATGATGCCTTCGGTCCGCTGGCGCGCAGCATTGTATCGGCTCGAGAATGCCACCACTTCTCCGCACACTCCGATTCCGTGATCTCCTGCTTCTCTTCATCGGCTCGGTCATCGGCTCCGGCATCTTTCGGACCCCAGGCCCGCTTCTTCGCCAAGTCGACGGCTCGGTCGGTCTCGCGCTGCTCGTTTGGATCGCCGGCGGCGTCCTCTCCTTGCTCGGCGCGCTCACTTACGCCGAACTCGCTGCCGCCAATCCCGAAGCCGGTGGCCTCTACTGCTACATTCGCGATGGGTTTGGCCGTGCCTCCGCTTTCTTCTACGGTTGGTGCCTCTTTCTCGTGATTGCCAGCGGCTCCGTCGCTGCACTCGCGCGCGTTTTCAGCGAATACCTCGCACAAGTGCTTCCGATTTCTCCCATAGGACAGACTGTCACTGCCGTCGTGATGATCTTGATCGTCACTGCTGTGAATGTCTGGGGCACGCGCAAAAGTTCGGATCTTCAGAACTGGACCACCCTCGTCAAGGTCGGCATCATCGTGCTCCTTAGCGCCGTGCTCCTCTCCATCGGTCATCACGCCCGCGAAATTCCTTCGGCCCTGGGCGTCACTCAGCACGGACTCAACCTATGGTCCAATTTCGGCCTGGCAATGATTGCCGTTCTTTGGGCCTATGAAGGCTGGCAATTCGGAACCTACAGCGCCGGCGAAGTCATCGATCCGCAGAAGAATTTCCCGCGTGCCTTTCTTGCGGGCTCGCTGATTCTTGCCGGTCTCTATCTCCTCGCTGTCGTCGCTTACCTTTTCGCCCTGGGTCCCTTGGGCATGGCCGCCAGTGACACCATCGCCGCCACTGCTGTCGGCCAGGTCCTTGGCTCCTGGGCTGGCAAAATTGTCGCGCTCACCATTCTGATTTCCACCTTCAGCGCCGCCAATAGCGTTCTGCTCACCGCGCCACGCGTCTTTTACGCCATGGCCAACGACAATCTCTTTTTCAAGAAGCTTGCCGAGGTTCATCCGCGCTTTCAGACGCCCGCCGCCGCCATCATCGGCCTGGGCGTTTGGTCGTGCGTTCTGGTGTCTGCCGGCGAACTGGGCTCGTTCAAGAAACTAATCGAGGGAGTCATTTTTATCGGTTGGATTTTCTACGGCCTCGGCGCAGCAGCTATTTTTCCCATCCGCCGCGCTTCCAAAGGGCTGCCCATCCCTTACCGCGTTCCCGGCTATCCCTGGACGCCTCTCTTCTTCGTTCTCGCCGCAGCCGCCATCGTCGGCAATGCCATCTATGTTGCGTTCCTCGACCCCGACCAGTTCAAAAATCTCACGGCCGCCATCGTCATCATGCTCCTCGGTGTCCCCGCCTACTTCTTCTGGCGCAAACGCGCCACCGCCTGAGCACAGTTTTTGGAGACGCGGAACTCTAGTCCCGCGCTTTGTTGGCAGGCGCCAGGCGCTCTTGGAAGAGCCCCACGGAGAAAATTGCTGTTCTTATGGTAGAGCTAATCAGTCTTGGGGTTGGAGCCTGGCCTGAATCTTCAGAACCGCCTCGCGCGCTTGTTGGACGCGTTCGCTCTCCGCGCCCTTCGGCTCAAGTTTCAGATAGGCATCCAAACCTTGCAGTTGCGCGCCATACTCGTGTCTGCGTCCGTAAGCATCCGACAGCACAAGATACGCCTCGGCATAGTTAGGGTTGCGCAGCAGCGCTTCGCGTGCGCTCTTTTCGGCTTCGTCCAGGCGGTTGAGCCGCAGCAGCGCCATCCCAAGAATGAAGTACGCTTCGGCTGAGCTTTCTTCCTTTTCCAACCCTCTCCGGACGATGGTTACTGCCTCCTCGGATTTTCCCTCGAGATAAAGAAGGTAGCCGACTCCAATTTCCGCCCAGCCGTACTTCCCCCCGCTCAAATCAATGGATTTCTGAAAGGCTTGCATCGCTTCATCAAGTCGGCGGAGGCTTGTCTCTACCACTCCCATTTGATAGTAAGCCTCGTAAAATTCGGGGAACGCCTGGGCCGCTTTCGTGAAGTGGCTCAGGCTCCCAGCGCGGTCCTTTTTTGCCAGGCTCACCACTCCCTTTTCATATTCGCTCCGCGCTTTCCAGGGAATCTTCAGCTCTCGCGCTGAAACCGTCTCACTTGTCCTCGCGGCTTGCGCCGGGCTGGAAGAGTTCAGGTAAAGCACAAGTTTCGAGGAAGGCCCATCGAGCTGAGCGCTCGTTTCTGCCGGCTGGTAGCCGGCCTCCTCAACCACGATCTCGTACGTGCTCGGAGGGAGGCTCCGAACCTCAAAGTGGCCTTCAAGGTCCGTCAACACGCTCCGGAAAATGCCGGCGGCGTGTGATTTCAATTTTACCGCCACCTGGCTCGCGGGCCGATTGCCCGCTTTTAGCAGCACGGTGCCGGAAATCGTTCCGTCCTTCGGCTCAATGTTGGAGATTTGCGCCATGGCCACCGGCGGCCGGACGATCGCAGCGATATTGAGGAAGAGCGTTGGAAGGAATACCGCTTTTAGACACCACTTCTTTGCGTTTTGCAATTTGCACAGCATCTCGACCTGCTGCGCACTTTCGAGCCATTTCCTCGGGAGATTTGGCGGTTGGGGGAGTCCATCCACACGGCCGCGAACAGCCACTTCCTACAGTCATCTTCGGGCTGAGGTTGTGGTCTCGCTAGCGCCGCTTGCACCATTTCCCCTGAAACCAACCGTCGCGTGCGCGGACCAATGCCCAGATTCGTGCACCGCAAATGCCAAAGTGCTCGCTACCTCGTCCCGGCTCTGGTTGCAGGCCGTTCCAACTATCTTCGCCAAGCCGCCGCGCCGCCATCTTCTTTCCTTTCAATGCTTCACTTTGCAAACTTTTCCTCAGATGGCTTAGTTTCGTATCCATCTAGGCACTAGCCCCTGAATCGCAATTACAAATCGCTGCTTCCGCAAACTGTCTCACCCCGCGACACTCTGCCCCATCTTGAATCACTTTGAGATTTCCACGTTTGCAGGCGCCCTGTCGGAAGGAATCTCTTTTTGCGTAGGGGCACGATACCGATGGCCTACAATTCCGCTTGGCAGCCCACCGGTTTCAACTACGGCAACGGTGTCGCTGCCAGCTTCGGCTATAATTCTCGAATGCAATTGGCATCTCTGGCCTACACGAAGTCGGGTTCCGCTCTCTTCAGCTTGAACTATGACTACATCACTGGAGTTCCGGGCAATAACGGCCAGATCCAGAAAATCACCGACAACGTCGATGCCACTCGCACCTCTACAATAGTTTACGACGGTTGGCTCCGCCTGAAATCTTGGACCAACCCCCAGGCCACCGTTACTGAAGCCTACGACCGCTACGGCAATCGCCTGACGCAGAGCTTGCCCGTGCCCAGTACCGTTGCTGTCGACGCCACCACCAACCGCATCACCACCGCAGGCTTCATGTACGACGCCAATGGCAACATGAC
>WNGG01013080.1_pt1 | contig 16475 bp, 15 predicted proteins | sample 5400661 | NCBI WGS metagenome assembly WNGG01 (sample SAMN13153372, study PRJNA577476) | soil metagenome | isolation source: 100 cm soil or saprolite under Garry oak tree replicate 1 | place: USA:California | collected 2016-06-15 | reverse complement strand
ACCATGCAGATCTACCTCGGCAGCCTATACGTCAACGACTTCAACCGCTTCGGGCGCACCTACTCGGTGCGGGTGCAGGCGGATGCGCCGTTCCGCGCCCGCGCCGAGGACGTCGGACTGCTGAAGGTACGCTCGAACTCGGGCGAAATGGTGCCGCTCTCGGCGCTGATGAAGGTGAAGCCGAGCTCCGGGCCGGAACGCGCCATGCGCTACAACGGCTTCCTCGCCGCCGACATCAACGGCCGCGCGGCGCCGGGCTTTTCCTCCGGCCAGGCGCAGGACGCAATCGAGCGCATCGCGGCCGACCTGCCGGCTGGCATCGGCTTCGAATGGACCGAGCTCACCTACCAGGAAATCCTGGCCGGCAACTCGGCGGTCTGGGTGTTCCCGCTTTCGGTGCTGCTCGTGTTCCTGGTGCTCGCCGCGCTCTACGAGAGCCTGGCGCTGCCGCTCTCCATCATCATGATCGTGCCGATGGGGCTCGCCGCCGCGATGACCGGCGTGTGGCTCAGCCACGGCGACAACAACATCTTCACCCAGATCGGCCTGATGGTGCTGGTGGGCCTGTCGGCGAAGAACGCGATCCTGATCGTCGAGTTCGCGCCCGAGCTGGAGTTCGCCGGCCGCAGCCCGCTCCAGGCGGCCATCGAGGCGGCGCGCCTGCGGCTGCGCCCCATCCTCATGACCTCGCTCGCGTTCGTCATGGGCGTGCTGCCGCTCGCCTACGCCACCGGCGCGGGCTCGGAGATGCGCCGCGCGATGGGCGTCGCGGTGTTCGGCGGAATGATCGGCGTCACGGCCTTCGGCCTGTTTCTCACGCCCGTTTTTTACGTCCTGCTGCGCGCCGTCACGGGCAACCGGGCGCTGAAGCACCATGGCTCCGTCGCCGCGGGCGGCGGCTTGCAGGCGTCGCCGGCTGCGCCGATCCGGAAGGACGCGCCATGAGCCAGATCGGAAAATGGGGTTCGTCCCTGTTTTTTACCGCGCTCCTCGCCGGCTGCGTGGCGTCGCTGCCACCGATTGATCCCGCCAGGATCCCGGCGGCACCGGAAGCATTCAAGGAGGGCGATGGCCGCTGGACGCTCGCCGCGCCGGCCGAAGCGCAGCCGCGCGGCGACTGGTGGAAAGCATTCGCCGATCCGGTGCTCGACGGGTTGGTCGAGCGCGCCGACCGCAACCACACCAGCATTCAGGTCGCCGCTGCCCGCCTCACCCAAGCGCGCGCTTTCGTGCGCTCGACCGAGGCCGATCGGGCGCCGCAGGTCGGCGCGAGCGCCGGCGCAGCGCGGGTCGGCGGCATCGTGAACGGCGTGGGCGGCCCGGCGCGCAGCCTTTTCAGCGCGGGCGCCGGCCTCTCCTATGAAGCGGACCTCTTCGGCCGGCTGGCACAGGCGACCGATGCCGCGGTGCTCGACATGCGGGCGCGCGAGGGCCTGCTGCAAAGCGCCCGGCTGCTCGTGCAGGCGGAGGTGGCCCAGACGTATCTCGCGCTGCGCGCGATCGATACGGAAAGGCTGCTGGTTCGCAGCACGGTCAACGCTTACCAGGAAACCCTGTCCCTGACCGAGCGCCGCTATCGCGCGGGGGATGTAGCCGAGCTCGATGTCGCGCGTGCCCGGACCGAGGTGGCAGCGACCGAGTCGGATGCGCTTGCGCTCGATCGCCAGCGTGCCGAGCTCGAGCATGTGCTCGCAGTCCTCGTTGGCGAAGTACCCTCGGCATTCGCGGCCGACGCAGCCGAATGGAACACCGCCTTGCCGGTGATTCCGGCAGGCGTGCCCAGCATCGTCCTCAGCCGCAGACCTGATGTGTCTGCCGCGCAGCGCGCCATGCTTGCGGCGCAGGCACGGGTAGGCGCAGCCAAAGCCGCATGGTTTCCCAGCGTCTCGCTCACGACGACCGGCGGCTATGCATCCCCCGATCTGGGCGATCTCTTCAAGTGGTCTTCGCGCGCCTGGGGGGTCGGCGCGGTGCTGTCATTACCAGTATTCGACGGCGGCCGCCGCGATGCCGGCATCCAGAACGCCGGCGCCGAGCTCGATGTCGCCATCGCGCGCTACCGGGAGCAGATTCTGGCCGCCTTCAGGGATGTCGAGGACCAGCTTGCATCGCTGCGGCTGCTCGCCGAGCAGGCCGAGGCGCAGGACCGCGCCGTGACTTCGGCGGCGCGGTCCACCGCGCTGTCCCAGGTCCGCTATCGCAATGGCTACGTCAGCCAACTCGATCTGCTTGACGCCCAGCGAAGCGAGCTGCGAAACCGCCGCCAGGCGCTGCAGGTCCGCTCAGCCCAGTACCAAGCGACAGTCGGGCTGGTCCGCGCGCTGGGCGGCAGCTGGAACTGACAGGTGTCTGTTACAGCTGAAATACTCGGGCACGAGACCTTGTAGATTACCCATGATCGCCAGATGGGCGAAAATGCGCGCGTGAACCAGTCTGCCAAGCGGAAAACGTCTCCAGCAGTCCTCGTCATCGACGACGATGAGATCATGCGCGACCTCGTGGCCGACTGGCTCGAGGCCGCCGGTTACCGAGTCTCCAAAGCCTCCCAGTGCGACGACGCAATGGAGCAGGTGAAGCGCGAGCGCCCCGCGGTCATCGTCACGGACATGTTCATGCCCGGGCCGTGCGCGGAGGCGGCGATCGGCGAGCTGAAAAAGGTACTGCCCGGGGTGGCGATCGTCGCCGTCTCCGGCCACTTCAACTCCGGACAGGGATTGTGCGCGCAGGCCGCGATCGCCGCCGGCGCGAGCCGCGCGCTCGCGAAGCCCATCCAGCGCGGCGAGTTCCTGAAGGCCATCGCCGAGCTCGCCGGCCCTCCCGGCCGCTAGCCGCGGATGGGGGACGCCCGCATCCGCTCCGCGCTTTCCCGCGTCTCGCCGGTCCACGGCATCATCGCGCTCGGCGTGCTGCTCGTGGGCATCAACGTCGCATCCGCGATGTGGGATCTCCATACGCTGGTCACCTCGGCGGCGATGCTCGCTCTCGTCGCGCTGGCGGCGTGGGGGCTGGCAAAGCGCGAGGCAGAGCTCAAGCGCAAGCAGCGGCGCTTTCGCGCCATGATCGAGCACAGCTCGGACGCGGTGCTGCTGGTCAATCCGCAGGATGAGGGCGTGTTCTACGCGAGCCCCGCCTTCGAGCGCATGACCGGCTATACCGTCGCAGACCTGCGCGGCCGGCAGATCAATGATTGCATCCACCCCGACGACCGCGCATCGGTGCAGAAGTCGCACGAGTTGCTGCTCGGCACGCCCGGCCTGACCAACACCTACGAGGTCCGGATGCGCGGCAAGGACGGCGCCTGGCGGTGGCTCGAGAAAACGGGCACAAACCTTCTTCACGAACCCAGCGTGCGCGCCGTAGTCGTCAATTTCCGCGACATCAGCGAGCGCAAGGCCGCGGAGGAGGAGCGGCGGCATCCTCGGGTACAGCGAGATGCTGGCGGAGCAGACGCCGGAGGGCTCGCTCAAGCGCTACGCGAAGAACGTCCTTGCGGGCGCCAATCGCGCGCGCGGCCTGGTTGACCAGATCCTCGCCTACAGCCGCAGCCAGCGCGGTCAGCACATTCCGGTCGACCTGGGGCGCGTGATCGGCGAAACGCTGGACCTCGTGCGCGGTTCGCTTCCGCCAGGCATCCTGCTCGAGGGCAACGTGCCCGCGGCGCCGGTACATGTGATCGGCGACACGACGCAGCTGCACCAGGTACTGATGAACCTGTGCACCAACGCCATCCAGGCGATGGACCAAGCCGGCACACTGCGCGTGACGCTCGATACGATAGACACTCTCGAGCCGCGCACGCTGGCGCATGGTTCCCTGCCGCCGGGTGCGTATGCCGCGCTTTCGGTCGCCGATACCGGGGCGGGGATGGATGACGCGACCATCGCCCGCGTCTTCGAGCCGTTCTTCACCACCAAGGAAGTCGGCAAGGGGACCGGGCTCGGCCTGTCGCTGGTCTACGGCATCGTCACCGACTCGGGCGGCGCCATCGACGTGGCGAGCAGTCCCGGGCGTGGCACCACCTTCGCGATCTACCTGCCGCGCGTGGAACGCGCGCTCCCCGCGGCAGAAGAGGACAAGACCCCGGTCCCGCGCGGCAATGGCCAGCGCATCGTTGTAGTCGACGACGAAGCGCCGCTGGTGGCGGTGACGACCGAGGTGCTTTCGCGGCTGGGCTACAAGGCAGTTGGCTTCTCCAACGGCCGGGACGCGCTCGCCGAGATGGAAGCAGCGCCCGCGAGATTCGACGCGGTAATCACCGACGAAGTCATGCCCGGCCTCAGCGGCACCGAGCTCGCGGCGCGCCTGCGCCGCCTGCGTCCCGATCTGCCGATCGTCCTGGTGAGCGGCTACATCGGGCCGATGATGAGCGCGCGCGCCCATGCCGCCGGCGTGAGCCGCATCCTCAAGAAACCCGTGCAGTCGAGGGAAACCGCGAACGCGCTGGCAGAACTATTGCACCTGTAAGGCCGCTCTTTCCGCTACTGAATCCGGCGGGCCGCGCACCTCGCGCGGCCGCCGGACGACCTGCTGGAATCAGAACGCGTGGATCATCCCTACGCCGAAGCCGGTCGGATCGGCGCCGCGCGCCGGATCCCGGAACAGTGTCGTCGGGGTGATGGGCGAATTGCCGAAGGTCTGGAAGGCGTTGGCCTCGTTCGAGATGCGCGTCGCCACGGCATAGAGCTGGGTGCGCTTCGACAGGCTGTAACCGTAGCGCGCCGCGATCTGGCGCGCCTTGCTGTCGGAGAGATCCGAGAAGCCGGCACCGCTCAGTTTCTCCTCGCCCTTCTGACCATAAGACAGCGCCACCGAGTGCACGCCGGCCTGGTACTTGCCCACCACGTACCAGTTGGTCACCTTGCGCTCCAGGCTGCCCAGGCCGTTGATGTCATCGGCCTTGTACTTCAGCCGCTCGACGATGCCGCCGAGGCTCAACGTGTTGTTGAGAAAGCCGTACTGCGCACCGACCTTCCAGGCGTCGTCCTTGCCGCTCGAGGCGTTAGCACCGAGCAGAGTGTTGAGCGCCTGGAAGTCCTTGTGGCGCTCGCCCGCGAGCGTCACGTACAGCGGCCCGGCTTCGTAGATCGCCGCAACGGCATGCAGCGCCGGCCTGAGGTTCGTACTTTCGGCGACGCCGGTGCTCGGGGAGCCGATGTTGGTGTCCCCGGTGCCGTAGGCGGAGCGTGCGGAGAGACCCTTCCAGGCCGGCGTCCAGTATTGGACGACGTTGGCGACGCGCCGATCGAAGCTCGCGCGCTCGGCGAATGTGCTGCCGCCCTGGCCAGCGGTGATGCTGCCGGTGCCGCCGAGGATGCCGGTGTACGCGGCGATGCCGGTGTTGCCGGTCGGGTCGATGCGGCTGGTCGAGTACTTGTACGGCGAGTCCCACTGGCCGAGCAGCACCTGGCCGTATGCGCTCTGCATTCCGACCCCCGAGTTGCGCGAGGCCCAGAATCCGGAGCTCGTGCCGTTGTCGAAGTTGACCGCGCTTTCGATCTGGTAGAACGCTCTGAGGCCCTGGCCGAGGTCCTCGGTGCCGCGGAACCCGAGGTTCGAGCTGTTGCTCGTGACGCGGCCGCGGCTGGGGAAGTTGGTGCCGGAAGAGCCGGTCGCCTTGACCGACTCGATGTCGCCGTTGAGCGTGCCGTAGACCTGTACTGAGCTCTGTGCGAGCGCGGCGGCGGGCGCGGCGAACAGTGCTGCGCAAATCAGCGTGATGCGTTTCGGTTTCATGAAATCCTCTCTAATGGTTGACTCCATAACGGAGCGGCTGCAGTTTCTTGCCGCCCGATGTGGCGAGGATTTCAAGTGCGCGATCGCGGGCTACACCCGTGATCGGAGCGGAAACATTTCATCCGTAACGATGCGGTCGCGTTCTGAAACCGCCTCGGTACCTGCGCCGCCGACTATGCGCCGATGGACACGCTTTCACGGGCCTCCCCACGGCAGCTCAGGGCTCCCTCTCCTTCCTCCTCCCTTTGGAAGAGAGCCCCGATGTTGGGGAGGTCCCTTTCATTTCTGCTTCTGACTTTAGTCGCCGGCTGCGCGTCAATAGCAGCGGACTGCGGGCCGGATTGGTTTGCCGTCGGCGAGCGCGACGGCCGGCTTGGTGCGCGACCTCAGGCCGAACTCTACGCAACGCGCTGCGCGGCACCCGTCGATACAGCGCGCTACAACGACGGCTGGCGTGCGGGATACGACCAGCGACCCGTTCCTTCCTGGTAACGCGGATTTGGAATTGGTATTACGCGCTGCACCCCATCATCAATCGACGAAAGGAAGCACCATGAAGCGCAACATCGCCGCAACTGTTCTCGCCGCGCTCGCCGTTTCCGGCTGCGCCTCGCTACCCGACAACATCAAGGGCCCCTTCGCGCGCCTCACGCACGCCGTGACCGACGCGAACGTGCATCAGGCCGAGGGCGGCCAGTACCCGCAAGCGACCGACCAGGGCAAGTTCTGATCGGGCGCACGCCCGCCCAATGCAGGTGACCGCCATGGCCCTTCGATTTTCGGCCGGGTTAGTGCGCGCGAGCCTGCACGCGGCGGTCGTGCTGTCGGTCGGAGTTTCGGTGTTCCTGCTGTTTCTGCTCTGGTGGGTGCTGGAGCTGCTCGACAGCGCTCAGTAAACCGTCTCCACCGCCACGCCGAAGAGGTAGCCCGCGCCGCGCTCGGTCTTGATGTAGCGCGGCTCGACCGGGTCGACCTCGATCTTGCGGCGCAGGCGCATGATCTGCACGTCGATCGAGCGGTTGAACACCTCGTCGTTATGCAGGCGCGAAAGGTCGAGCAGCTGGTCGCGCGACAGGATGCGCTGCGCCGCGCCGAGCAGCACTACCAGCAGGCTGAACTCGCCGTTGGTGAGCGGCACCGGCTTGCCATTCTTGGCGGTCAGCCGACGGGTATTGAGGTTGAGCTCCCAGCCCTCGAAGCGGTAGGCGCGGATGCCCTCCGGGCGGCCCTGTCGCACCTCGGCGCGGCGGCGGCGCAAGATGGTGCGGATGCGCGCCAGCAGCTCGCGCGGGCTAAAGGGCTTGGTGAGATAGTCATCGGCGCCGAGCTCGAGGCCCATGACGCGGTCGGCCTCTTCGTTGCGGCCGGTGAGCATGATGATCGGAATCGCCGACTCGTCGCGAAGGCGGCGCGCGAGCGCCATGCCGTCCTCGCCCCGCAGCTTGAGGTCGAGGACGATAAGGTCGACCACCTCCTCGGCCAGCACAGCCTGCATCGCGCGCCCGTCGGCGACCGTAGTGACGCGCAGGTCGTTCTGCTTCAGGTATTCGGAAATGAGCTCCCGGATGGTGGCGTCGTCGTCCACCGCCAGCACATGCGGCAGCGCCGCCTGCTGCGACGCCTGGGCCTGCCTGCTCATGATTGCCTGATCGTTGATCACCGGCGGAAGATTAGCCACCGGCTCGTACCCCTATTACAAGTGTAATACGCAAAGATGGACACCCCGGTTAGCATCGTTGAAACACTGAACGAAGATGTGCTTTCGCCTGTCACAACCGCTATGAACGCCCCCGCCAAGCCGTCTTTCTTCCGGCGACTGCTCGGATCGATGACGGGCCGCCGGCCGGGGATCCCGCCGCGCGCGGCTGTCCGCGGAGCGCGGCGGGCGATTTCGCTGTGCCATGCGCTGCTCTCCGAGCGCGGCGAGGTCTCGGGCGCGCGGCTCGCGCGCGAGGCGCTTGCTGCGTATCAGGCGCTCGATGAACCGTCGGTCGGCGTTTTCTTCGACCTGCTCGTCAAGGAGTTCTCGCCCGATCCTGAGGAAGTGGGACGCATCGCCGAGGCCTACCGTAAGGACCCGTCGCAAGCCAATCTGATCGGACTGCAGCGCGCGGTCGAGCCGCCGCGCCAGGAGCTGATCCGGCGCCTCAACATGGCGGCCGGCGGCACGGGCATCCTGCTCGAGATGCGGCGCCGGCTGCTCAAGGGACTCGCCGAGAGGCCGCACTACGCGGGAATCGACGCCGACCTCGCCCACCTGTTCAACTCATGGTTCAACCGGGGATTCCTCGTGCTGCAGCGGATCGACTGGCGCACCTCGGCGCTGGTGCTGGAGAAGCTGATCCAGTACGAGGCGGTGCACGCCATCCAGGGCTGGCCCGACTTGCGCCGCAGGCTCCAGGCCGACCGGCGCTGCTACGCGTTCTTCCATCCCGCGCTGCCCGACGAGCCGGTGATTTTCATCGAGGTGGCGCTCACGCGCGGCATGAGCGCGCGCGTGCAGCCGCTGCTCGAGCTCGACTCGGCGGTGGCCGATCCCGCGTCGGCCAACTGCGCGATCTTCTACTCGATCACCAACTGCCAGGAAGGCCTGCGCGGGGTGTCGTTCGGCAACCTGCTCATCAAGCAGGTCGCCGAGGATCTTGGCCGCGAGTTCCCTCGGCTCAAAACCTTCGCCACGCTCTCCCCGATCCCGGGCTTCCGCAAATGGCTTGCCGGAATGGCGGACGGGCGCCCCGAGCTCGCCGAGCTCCTCGCCCGGCTCGATCGGCCGGGCTGGCTCGAGGACAAGGCCGCCGCCGTGGAAATGCAGCGGCAGCTCGTGCGCCTGTGCGCGTACTACCTCGTGCAGGCGAAGCAGGGCCGGGACCCGCTCGACCCGGTGGCGCGCTTCCATCTTGGCAACGGCGCCCGCCTCGAAAAGCTGAACTGGCTCGGCGACACCTCGGCGATGGGGATGCGCCGCTCCGCCGGCCTGATGGTGAACTACGTTTACCGTCTCGATCACGTCGAGCAAAACCACGAGGCCTACGCCAGGGACCGCCGCATCGTCGCCTCGCGCCGCTTCGGGGTGCTCGCGCGGGAATCGCTGGTCGCGCGCCGCGAGGCCGCTCCCGCGCAAGCCTCCCATGCCTGATGGCCGCCTCTCTGCGCCGTAGAGAGACGGCCATTAGCGCGCAACTTGACGCGAAAGCGTTTGAATCTTCGGATCATTCTCCGGCGACGAGAGAAACGCCGCCGGAGCTCAGGACTGTATGGCGGAGAGAGAGGGATTCGAACCCCCGGTACGGATAACCGTACAACAGATTTCGAGTCTGCCGCATTAGACCACTCTGCCATCTCTCCGCAGGGGGCGGATTTTATCAGGGGCGCGCGAGCTTCTCGGCGTGGTTCATGTACGGACGCAGCACTGCGGGAACCGCCACCGACCCGTCCGCATTTTGGTAATTCTCGAGGACCGCGACCAGCGTGCGCCCGACGGCGAGCCCTGAGCCGTTCAGCGTGTGCACCGGCTCGGCCTTGCCTTTCTCGTTACGGAAGCGCGCCTGCATGCGCCGCGCCTGGTAGGCCTCGCAGTTGGAGCACGAGCTGATCTCGCGGTAGGCGTTCTGCGCCGGCAGCCAGACCTCGAGATCGTAGGTCTTGGCGGAAGCCGCGCCGATGTCGGCGGTGCACAGCTCCACCACGCGGTAAGGCAGCTCGAGCCTCTTCAGGATGACCTCGGCATGGCCGGTGAGCTCCTCGAGCGCCTGATAGGACTTCGCCGGGTGCACCACCTGGACCAGCTCGACCTTGTCGAACTGGTGGTTGCGGATCATGCCGCGCGTGTCCTTGCCGTAGGAGCCGGCCTCGGAACGAAAGCACGGCGAGTGGCAGACGAAGCGCAGCGGCAGCTTCTCGGGCGCAACGATCTGGTCGCGCACGATATTGGTCACCGGCACTTCGGCGGTGGGAATCAGGTACCACTTCTCCTCGCCACGCGGCACGAGGAACAGGTCCTGCTCGAATTTCGGCAGCTGTCCCGTGCCATACGCCGTGGCCGCGTTCACCAGGTAAGGCGTGTAGATCTCGGTATAGCCGTGCTCGCGTGTGTGCACGTCGAGCATGAACTGCGCGAGCGCGCGGTGCAGGTGCGCCACCGCGCCGCGCATCATGACGAAGCGCGCCCCGGCGATCTTGGTCGCAGTGGCGAAGTCGAGCCCGCTCAGGCCCTCGCCGACGTCGACATGGTCCTTCACCGGGAATTCAAACTTGCGCGGCGTGCCGTGCTGGCGCCGTTCGGGGTTGTCGTCTGAAGACTTGCCAGTCGGAACCGACGCGTGAGGCAGATTGGGAATCCCGGCGATGAATTGCTGAAACTCTTCCTGGATCTTCGCCAGCTGCTGCTCGGAAGCTCCCAGCGCGGCCTTGCCAAGTTCGGCCTTTTTCAAGAGCTGCGACGCGTCCCCGCCCTGCGCTTTGGCTTGCCCGACTTGCTTCGCTATCTGATTGCGCTCCGCCTGGAGGTTTTCCACCAGTGTCTGGACTTCCTTTCGGCGTCCCTCCAGCTCGCGGAATCGCGCAACATCGAGAGCGTAGCCACCGCGCGTCGCGAGCCTTGCGGCAACGGCGTCGAGGTTCGAGCGCAGCAGCTGGATGTCGATCATTTCTTCTTCTTTCCTGCGGCCTGGTCGCGGCTGCGCAGCTCGGCGAGCTTCTCGCGGATCTTCGCCTCGAGGCCGCGATCGGTCGGCCGGTACCATTCGACCGCGGGCATGCCTTCGGGAAAGTAGCTCTCGCCCGCGGCGTACGCGCCCTCTTCGTCGTGCGCGTAACGGTAATTCTTGCCGTAGCCGAGATCTTTCATGAGGCGGGTCGGTGCGTTCCTGAGGTGCAGCGGCACCGGGCGCGTGCCGTCGCTGGAGACGAAATCGCGCGCGGCATTATAGGCCTCGTAGATCGCGTTCGACTTCGCCGCCAGCGCGAGATAGATCACCGCCTCTGCGAGCGCCAGCTCGCCTTCGGGGCTGCCGAGGCGCTCGTAGGTCTCGCAGGCGTCGAGCGCGATGCGCAGCGCGCGCGGATCGGCGAGCCCGATGTCCTCGAGCGCCATGCGCACCGCGCGCCGGCCGATATAGAGCGCATCGGCGCCGCCGTCGAGCATGCGCACCAGCCAGTAGAGCGCCGCGTCGGCGTCCGAGCCGCGCACCGACTTGTGCAGCGCCGAGATCTGGTCGTAGAACTGCTCGCCACCCTTGTCGAAGCGCCTCAGGTTCTTCGCCAGCGTCTGCTCGACGAAGGCGCCGTCGACCGTCTCGGCGCCGGTGCTCATGAGAATTTCCACGGCATTCAGCAGCCGGCGCGCGTCGCCGTCTGCGAAGCCGATCAGGCGTGCCTTTGCTTCGTCGTCGACCTTGAGGTTCGTTCTTTGAAGCAAAATTCCCAAATCTTGTTCGTTGAGCGGCTCGAGCACGTAGACCGTGGCGCGGGAGAGCAGCGCGCTGATCACCTCGAAAGAGGGGTTCTCGGTGGTCGCGCCGACGAAGGTGATCAGGCCGCGCTCGACGTAGGGCAGGAAGGCGTCCTGCTGCGCCTTGTTGAAGCGGTGCACCTCGTCGACGAACAGAATCGTGTGGCGCCCGGAGCGCGCCAGCTCGTTCTCGGCCGCCTGCAGCGCCTCGCGGATGTCCTTCACGCCGGAGAACACCGCGGAGATGGCGATGAACTCGGCGTCGAAGGCCTTCGCCATGAGGCGCGCGATGGTGGTCTTGCCGGTGCCCGGTGGCCCCCACAGGATCATCGAGTGCGGCTTGCCCGACGCGAACGCGAGGCGCAGCGGCTTGCCGGGACCGAGCAGGTGCTGCTGCCCGACGACCTGGTCGATGGTTTTCGGACGTAGAGCTTCCGCTAGCGGCGCCGCCGGTTCGCGTTTACCGAAAAGGTCGTTCACCGATCCCCTAGGACGTCCGTGCCCTTTGGAGGTTCGAAACGGAATTCCTTCGCATCGACCTTCGGGTTGCGCTCGAGCGAGGAGAATTTCAGCAGCGTGGTCTGGCCGAAGTTGTCGCTGAGCTCCATCGCCTGCACGCCCGCGGCGTCGAATCCCATGCGCACGCGCTCGAAGCCGGCCTCGGGCTCGCGCGGCTTGGCGTCGAGCCATTCGAGGCCGTCGCGGCTGCCCGCGTCGGAGAGCTCGAACGCCGCGTCGATGTCGGAGGAGCCGGCGAGCAGCGCCGCGGGCGTCGCGCCGAGGGCGCGCGTCAGCTTGCGCACCGTCACCTGGTTGAGGCCGCGGTCGTAGATCCAGACCCGCTCGCCGTCGCCGACGATCACCTGGTCGACCGGCTTGTCATACACCCAGCGAAACCGCCCCGGCCGCAGGAATACGAAGCTGCCCTTCGACTCCTGCACCAGCTTGCCGCCGCGGTCGTAGACCTTGTCTGCGTGGTGCGCAGGAAGCTCTTGAAGCGATCGGTGCTTGCGGCCTGCGCCGCGGATACAAATAATATTGCCAGTAAAACAAGCAAGCGCATCGCGGCGGCCTACTCCGCCTTCGCGGGCACCAGCACCTCGCGGTTGCCGTTCGACTGCATCGCCGAAACCATGCCGGCGCGCTCCATGTCCTCGATCAGGCGCGCCGCCCGGTTGTAGCCGATGCGCAGGTGCCGCTGCACCAGCGAGATCGACGGCCGGCGCGTGCGCAGCACGATCTCGACTGCCTGGTCGTACAGCGGATCCTTCTCGCCGCCCGGCTCCCCATCGACGGCTGCCGCCTCCTCGGCGGGCGCAGGCTCCAGCACTTCGCCGAGGTACTCGGGCTTCGCCAGGCTCTTCAGATGCTCGACTACGTGATGCACCTCGTGGTCGGCGACGAAGGCGCCGTGCACGCGCTGCGCCAGGCCCGTTCCCGGCGGCAGGTACAGCATGTCGCCGGCGCCGAGCAGCGTCTCGGCGCCCGAGCCGTCGAGGATGGTGCGCGAGTCGACCTTGGAGGCGACCTGGAAAGCGATGCGCGCCGGGATGTTCGCCTTGATAAGCCCGGTGATGACGTCGACCGACGGCCGCTGCGTCGCGAGGATCAGGTGGATTCCAGCGGCGCGGGCTTTTTGCGCGAGCCGCGCAATCAGCTCTTCGACCCGCTTGCCGACCACCATCATCAGATCGGCGAGCTCGTCGATGACGATCACGATGTGGGGCATCGGCTGCATCCGCTGCGGCTTGTCCGCATCGAGGCTGAACGGGTCCTCGATCTCGCGGTCGGTGACCTTGTGATTGAAGCCGGACAGGTTGCGGGCAGCGATCCAGTTCATCAGCTTGTAGCGCCGGTCCATCTCGGTGACGCACCAGCCGAGCGCGTTCACCGCCTGCTTCATGTCGGTGACCACCGGCGCGAGCAGATGCGGAATGTCCTGGTAGACCGAAAGCTCGAGCATCTTCGGGTCGATCAGGATGAGCCGCACCTGGCGCACCTCCGACTTGTAGAGCAGCGACAGGATCATCGCGTTGAGCGCCACCGACTTGCCCGAGCCCGTAGTCCCGGCGACCAGCAGGTGCGGCATGCGCGCGAGGTCCACCACCACCGGATTGCCGGCGATGTCCTTGCCGAGCGCGAGCGCGAGCGGCGCATGCAGCGCGTGGTAGGCCTCGGAGCCGAGGATCTCGGAGAGCCGCACCGTCTGGCGGTGCGGATTGGGGATCTCGAGCCCCATGCACGATTTGCCCGGGATGGTCTCGACCACGCGGATCGACACCACCGACAGCGCCCGCGCCAAGTCCTTCACCAGGTTCACGATCTGGCTGCCCTTCACGCCGACCGCGGGCTCGATCTCGTAGCGCGTGATCACCGGTCCCGGGTAGGCCGCGAGCACCTTCACCACGACGCCGAAGTCGGAGAGCTTCTTCTCGATCAGGCGCGAGGTGAATTCCAGCGTCTCGGCGCTGACCTGCGCGGCGTCGCGTCTTGCCTCGTCGAGCAGCTTGAGCGGCGGCAGCGGAGTGTCGGGCAGGTCCTCGAAGAGCGGCGCCTGCTTCTCTTTCTGCACGCGCTCGGACTTCCTGATCTCGCCCAGCGGCGGCTCGATGCGCAGCGGCGGATGGTCTTCCCCGCGTTTTTTTTCCGTCTGCACCACGAGGCTGCGCTCCTCGCGCGCCCGCTCGCCGAGCCTGCGGTCCTCGCGCCGCTCCCAGGCGCGCAGGGCGAGCGTGTAAGCCGCCTCGAGCGCCAGGCCGACGACTTCGGACACCCGCAGCCACGACAGGCCGGTGAACAGGCTGAAGCCGACCGCAGCGAGCGCGATCAGCACCAGGGTCGCGCCGGTAAAGCCGAGCGCCGCCGCGGCGAGCCTGCCCGCTTCGGCGCCGACCACGCCGCCCGGCGCGAGCGGCAGCGCGACCGCCAGCGTGTGCAGGCGCAGGCTCTCAAGCCCGGCGCTCGCGGCGATCAGGACCACGAATCCGGCGAACGCGAGCGTGAGCGGCCGGCGGTCGATGAGCCGGCGGTCATCGAGCCCGCGATAGCCCCAAGCCACCACGTAGACGCACAGTGCCACCCACCAGTAGGCCGAGAGGCCGAACACGTACAGCAGCAGGTCCGCCAGCCAGGCGCCCACCACGCCGCCGGCGTTGCGCGCGGCGGCGCCGGTCGCGCTATGCGACCAGCCCGGATCGGCGCGATCGAAGGTGGCGAAGATCAGCAACAGGTAGAGCGCAGCCGCGACCAGCAGCAGCCACTTCGCTTCGCGCAGCAGGTTGGCGAGCTTTGCGGGCAGCGCGCTTGCGGATTTTTCGGCTGCGCCCACCCTCGCGGGCTACTCGGGAAGCATGATGGTGTCGCGCAGCACGATCATCGAGCCGCGCATCTCGATGTAGCCGCCCATCTGCAGGTCCTTCATCACGCGGCTCACCATCTCGCGCGAGGCGCCGATCATCTTGGCGATGTCCTGCTTCGGCAGGCGCTTCGTCACCAGCTTCTCGCCATCCACGGTCTCGGCCATGTCGAGCAGCAGCCGCGCCACGCGGCCATAAACATCGAGCAGCGCCAGGCTGCCGATCTTGCGGTCGGCCTCGCGCAGGCGCCGCACCAGGCCGCGCATCACCGCCATCGCCATCTCGAAGTTCTCCGCCAGGCACTTGTTGAAATCGCGCTTGGCGAGCTGCAGGAGCTCGCAGGGTTCGATCGTGACCACGCTCGCCGAGCGCGGCGCCTCGTCGATCAGGCCCATCTCGCCGAAGAACTCGCCCGGCCCGAGGATGCTGAGGATCACTTCCTTGCCGTCGGAGTCGCTCATCATCACCTTCAGCCGGCCGGAGAGCACGATGTAGAGCGAGTCGGTGGGATCGCCGCCCGCCATGATGGTGTTCGAGCGCGGCGCGCTCTTGCGCACCACCATCGTCGCGAGCGCGCGCAACTGGTCTTCCGGGAAGCTGGCAAACAGCGGCACCGCCTTGAGCACCGCCGTGGAGACCGTCGTCGCCATATCGAGAATCGTCCCTCCTGGGTGCCGATTATAATCCGTGATCGAATCTTCGTCTGAGCAGCATTCGAATGCCGACACGCCACGCCCGCCTTCTGATTCTCGGTTCCGGACCGGCCGGCTACACTGCGGCGGTGTATGCCGCGCGCGCGAACCTCAGGCCGGTGCTGATCACCGGCATCGCGCAAGGCGGCCAGCTGATGACCACCACCGACGTCGACAACTGGCCGGCCGACGCCGACGGCGTGCAGGGCCCCGATCTGATGGAGCGCTTCCGCAGGCACGCCGAGCGCTTCGAGACCGAGGTGATCTCCGATCACACCCACACCGTGCGGCTCGCCCAGCACCCCTTCGTCCTCGAAGGCGACGCGGCGACCTATACCTGCGATGCGCTGATCATCGCGACTGGCGCCACGGCGAAGTACCTGGGGCTTGCCTCCGAGCAGAAATTTATGGGGCGCGGTGTCTCGGCCTGCGCCACCTGCGACGGCTTTTTCTACAAGGGCCAGGACGTGGTGGTGGTCGGCGGCGGCAACACCGCGGTCGAGGAGGCGCTGTTCCTCGCCAACATCGCCCGCCACGTGGAGTTGGTGCATAGGCGCGACAAGTTCCGCGCCGAGAAGATCATGCAGAACAAGCTCATGAAGCGCGTGGCGGACGGGAAAATCGGCCTGGTGCTCGATGCGGTGGTCGAGGAGGTGCTGGGCGACGGCTCCGGCGTCACCGGGGTGCGGGTGAACCAGTTGAAAAAAAGCGCCAAGCAGGACCTCGCGGCCAAGGGCCTGTTCGTGGCGATCGGCCACACGCCGAATACCCAGATCTTCGCCGGGCAGCTGGAGATGAAGGACGGCTACATCCTGACGCGTGGCGGAGCCGAAGGCCTGGCGACCGCGACCAGCGTGCCCGGCGTCTTCGCCGCCGGCGATGTCCAGGACCACGTTTACCGCCAGGCGGTCACCAGCGCCGGCAGCGGCTGCATGGCGGCGCTCGACGCCGAAAAGTACCTCGATGGCCTTGCCGCCTGAAGACGAGGATTTTCGCCAGGCGCTGCAGGGGGTGGAACCCCTCCCCCGCAGCCGGCGCGCGGTCCTGCGCCGCGCGCGCCCGGCGCCGTTTCCGCGCCAGACCCGGCTCGACGAGCGCGCCGCGCTCGCCAAGCCCTCGGCTCCGCCACGGGTCAGGATGTAACCGTCCTTCATCTCCAGCTGCCCGGCGAAGATCTGGGTATTCGGCGTGTGGCCGATTGCGACGAACAAGCCCTTGGCCGCGAGGTCCTGCTTGGCGCTTTTT
>WNGG01014166.1_pt1 | contig 16477 bp, 13 predicted proteins | sample 5400661 | NCBI WGS metagenome assembly WNGG01 (sample SAMN13153372, study PRJNA577476) | soil metagenome | isolation source: 100 cm soil or saprolite under Garry oak tree replicate 1 | place: USA:California | collected 2016-06-15 | reverse complement strand
CTTCTTCCAACGCCCCCTCTAGCTCGATGCCCAGCGTCGCCGGAATGAGCTTCGCCAGCCGGTCCACTTCGCCGTAGGGGATATCCATGGCGCGGCCCACGTCCTTCACTGCTGCCTTTGCCGCCATCGTACCAAACGTGATGATCTGCGCAACGTTCTCCCGGCCATATTTTTGAGTTACGTATTCAATCAATTCGCCGCGGCGCCGCATGCAGAAATCTATATCGATATCCGGCATCGATACTCGTTCCGGATTTAGGAAGCGCTCAAAGAGCAAGTCGTACTGCAGAGGGTCCACGTCGGTGATGCGCAGCGCATAGCTCACCAGGCTGCCGGCTGCGGACCCGCGGCCCGGCCCCACCGGGACATCCTGTGCGCGCGCGTAATGAATGAAATCCCAGACGATCAGGAAGTACCCTTCGTAGCGCATCTTCTTGATCATCTCGATTTCAGAGGTCAGGCGCCGCTCGTACTCAACGAGCGTATTTCGCAGAAACCCCTGTTTCGCTAAGCGTTCGAGATAAGGAACACGCGCGGCAAAACCCTCGCGCACCACTTTTTCAAAATAACTTGACGAGTCATATCCCTCCGGAACCTTGAATTCCGGAAACGGATTTGCAATCCGCTCGATCTTCACGTGGCAACGCGAAGCAATTTCCACGGTGCGGCTTAGTGCATCAGGAATCTCCCCGAAAACTTGAGCCATTTCCGCAGCGCTCTTGAAGTAAAACTGGTCGGTCGCGAACCTCATGCGATTCGCGTCGCCCATGGTTTTGCCGGTTTGGATGCAGAGCAGAACTTCCTGGGCATGGGCGTCTTCATGATGCAGGTAATGACAATCGTTGGTGGCAACCAGCGGGATGCCCGTTTCCTTCGAAAGACGGGCCAATTCTTTGTTCACGCCTTTTTCGATCTCCAGGCCCTGGTCCTGAACCTCCAGAAAGAAATTGCCTTTGCCGAATATATCGCGCAAACGGTACGCGTTCTCTCGCGCCCGGTCGTACTTTTGATCTGCCACTGCCTCCGTCACCGCCCCGCGCAAGCAAGCCGAGAGGGCGATCAAGCCTTTGCTGTGTTTCGAAAGAACCTCATAGTCGATGCGCGGTTTGTAATAAAATCCTTCGAGGAAGCCGGCAGACACCAGTTTGATTAAATTGTGGTAACCCTCCAGCGATTCGCACAAAAGTACGAGGTGATTCGCGCCGCGCATGCCCGGTTCGCCATCGCCACGGTCTTGCCCGCTGGCGCCATTCGTCTTTTCACCTCGGTCATGCCGGCTGCCCCTTGCTACGTAGGCTTCGCAGCCGATGATGGGCTTGACGTCCCGTTTGCTCGCCTCGTGGAAGAAATTCGCTGCGGCGAAGAGATTGCCGTGGTCGGTGATGGCCACGGCCGGCATTTTCTGCCGCGAAGCTTCATCCAGCAGCTCGCAAGTTTCGCATGCCCCGTCGAGCAGGCTGTAATCGGTGTGAACGTGGAGATGAACGAACTGGGGTTGCCCCATGGAACTCGATTCTAAGACTCTCTCAAAAGATTTGCATTACAGAATCTGACTTTTCTCACAGCTCCCAATTATGGACCCGGGGGAGTTCACTAATGGCCTCTGCTTTTCTTGGCCACACTCGAATGCTTGCCCGGATAAGTTGGGCCGGCTATTTTCCCGGAGTGCTTTGATGAACCCCGCTTCCCTTTGGAAGCCTTCTTCATTGCCACTTTGGCCGCAGCATATTTTTGTTTCGCGGCCCGGCCGATTCCTGCGGCCGCATGCGCCTTACTGCTGCTTTTTGACGCTTTCTTTTCTTTCTCCTTCTTTTTCACTTGTTCCTTGATCCCGCTTAGCTTTCGCAGAATTTTTTCGCGCTCTTCGCGTGTCTTTCCCCGTCCGGTAAGCTGCATCGCGAAGACCTGTTCTACAATTTGGTCGAACTTCGGTCCCCGGGGCATTCCCAGCGCTGCCAGTTCATTGGCAACCTGCGGAAGACCGTTGCGCGCCGGGCGCCACTTGTGCAGGTACGCGCGAATTTTTGAAAGGGCCGCGCTGTTATTGGATTCCGCCAGCAAATAAGCCACTTGCTCGAGAGGAAGCTTCTCGAGGAATCGGTATGTGTCGATCGGCGCCTGCATCTTTTTACCCGAAAGCTGTTTCTGGGCATCATGCGCTTTTTCCTCGAATGTCAGCACGGATTCCAATTCGGAGGAACGGAACCCCGCCTTGGAGAGAACACTGGTCTGTTCGCGATCTTTCAGACGCCCCAAAATGGCAAGCAGCATCGGCGTGGCAAGTCGGGGACGAAAGCCCGCGGTGAATAGATCTTCGCGTACCTTCACCAGGCGGTTGATCGCATCGTAGTCCGGATGTTTCTTTGCCAGGAGCAGGTTGACGGCTTCCAGCAATTCATGTTCTTCCCAGGATTTCAGTACCACCGTTGGCCGCTCTTCCTTCGCCGCTGCGCGGAGTTCGGTGCCGGCGTCCTCCGGCTCAATCGTGTGCTGGAGGTCACGTTCAAGGGCCAGATCGAACCATTCCTGCGTACGCTGTTCAATCTTGAAGCCCATCCGGGCAGAAAATCGCAACAACCGCAACAAGCGCACCGGCTGATTCGTGAAGCTGTGAATGGTCAGGGCGCGCACCTCGGCTCGCTCGATATCGGACAAGCCGTTCGTTGGGTCCAGCAGCAAACCGCGTGAGGCGGGATTCAGGGAGATGGCGATGGCGTTCAAGGAAAAGTCTCGCCGCCGGAGATCCTCCATGATCGTCGACCAACGCATTTCCGGACGTGTTCCTGGCCGCACATAATAATCGTCACGCGCAGCAGAAATGCTGCCCTCGCAGTCTCCGGCGAACAAGACCTCAATGTGACGGTACTTCTCATCCTCAAGGAGGATTTTCGCCCCACCCTTTTCCAGTTCACGTGCGATTCGCGACGGATTTCCTTCCACGGTAAAATCCAGATCGCGCAGCGACGCACCGGTAATCAGGTCGCGGACGGTTCCTCCCGTCAGGTACACATTGAACCCCAGCGCGGCGCAGAGTTCCTGCACGCGCATCATGGTGGCTCGCTGCTCCGGTGAGAGACGGCTTTCCAGCAAGAACATGTAATCTGGCATTGCGCTCCTTCTGCTTCAGGGTGTCCGCACTGACCGCCACGGAGGCACCCGCAATGGGTTCCCTTGACCTTCCGCGTTATGCACGCGGGTGATGCGCCTTGTAGATCTGCTTCAACCGCTCTTCCACCACATGCGTATAGATTTGCGTGGTGGAAATATCCGCATGGCCCAGCATCAGTTGCACTGACCGCAAGTCCGCTCCACGCTCTAGCAAGTGCGTGGCAAAACTATGCCGCAAAGTGTGGGGCGTCAGCGGGACGCGCAAACCCGCTCGCCGCCCGTAAGCAGACAGAATCTTCCACACGCCGACGCGGCTGAGGGCCACTCCACGGCGATTGACAAACAGGGTCGGGCTACCTGGTGCCTTGCGGATCAACTTCGGCCTGGCGTCGCGAAGATATTTTTCCACCATGCTTAGCGCTTTCTTGCCGACCGGGACGATCCGTTCCTTGTCCCCCTTGCCAATACAACGCACGCAGCCCACTTTGCTGTCCAAATCCGTGACCCGCATTCCCGTCAGTTCTGAGACGCGCAACCCCGCCGAGTATAAAACTTCCAGCATTGCGCGGTCGCGTAATCCCAATGCCGTCTTCGCGTCAGGCTGCGCCAACAATCGTTCCACCTCTTCCAGCCGAAGATACCCGGGCAGGGAGCGCCGGATTTTCGGTGATTCGAGATTCACGGAAGGATCGGCGGGGATCAATTCGTGAATCTGCGCGAACCGGAAGAAATTCCGCAGCGAAACCAGGTGCCGGGCCACGCTTTTGCTCTCCAGCTTTTGCCGATAGAGGCCCGCCAGGAAGTCCACCAGGTCGTCGCGACTCACGGCCTCCAGGGCGAGCTTGCGCTTTTGCGCAAACGCATTGAACTTCGCCAAGTCGCGCTGATAGGCGGCCACGGTGTTGGAAGCCAGGCCCTTTTCGACCTTGACGTGCGTCAGAAACGACGAGATGGCAGCCGCAATTTCCATCAGAGTTCCACGTAACCACTTTCTCCGGCTGGCCGGCGCCGAACCGCAATGCCATAAACTTCTTCAATCTCGTGGCATCGAAAAATCCAAGCCAGCGTAAGATAGAGCACCGTCGCGCCGATGATCAGTCCAGAGAACACCAGGAGCTGCACAAGGAATCGCGAGTGTATCGTAAAGGCCGTGTAATGATTTCCAATCCAGCACGCCACTCCCATGATGCCCGCGCACAGCGAAACCTTTCCGAAAGAACGCAGGATCTCCATCGTGCCCATCGAACCGTACCGCAAGCGAAAAATGATGAGCAGCGCGAAGAAATCAAAGAATGTCGCCAGAGCCGTGGCCAGCGCGGGCCCGCCGTTCTGCACGCGCTTGAAGAACACTTCCAGGAACAGAATATTTAGCACGATGTTGATGATCAGAGAGATGAAAGCCACAATGACTGGAGTTTTGGTGTCTCGGGTGGAATAGAAGGCCGGCACGACCAGCTTGACCGTGGCCAGCGCTGGCAGGCCGATCGCATAATAGAGCAGCGCGCGCGCGGTTAGGCGCGTTGATTCCGCAACGAACTGGCCGTGCTGAAAGAGCACGCGAATAATCGGCTCGCGCAAGATCATCAGCCCCAAAGCCGCGGGAATTGTAATAAACGCTACAATGCGAACCGAAAAAGACAGCGTTTTCTTCAACGACTCAAAATCCTTCGCAGCCGCCTGGTGCGACATCATCGGCAGAATCGCTGTGGCCACCGCAATCGCATAGCCGCCCAGTACCAGCTCCATCACGCGATCCGCAACATAGAGTGCCGCTAGGCTTCCTGCAGGCATGCGTGCGGCCGTAGCGAAGCGGGTATCGATCAAGAGGTTGATTTGCCCGATCCCAATTCCGAAGAGCCGCGGGAGCATCAGGCGTGCCACATCTTGAATGGCTGGGTGGGAAAATGAAATTCCGAAATTGAATTTCATTCCCTTTTGCACGAGGGTGGGAACCTGAACCAGGAACTGCAGAACGCCCCCCACAAGAACTCCCACTGCGAGTGCCGTAGCAGCATCCTTGAAATGGTGCCAGACGATCCCTATCGAAAAGAGAATCGTGGACACATTCAAAAGAACGGGAGTCGCCGCAGGCAAGCCAAAAATGTGGAAGCAATTGAGGATTCCCATGGCCAGGGCGGCGAGCGCGATGAAAAACAGGTAAGGAAAAATGATGCGGTTCAGGTCCACGGCCTCCGCACGGGCCACGTTCGGACCCGAAAATAATTGAACGACCGCGGGTGAAAAGACCATGCCCAGAACGGTGATAATGGCCGCAACGAGGGCTAGGGTCCAAAAGAGCCGGTTTGCAAAGTCCCACACTTCTTCCTTGGATTTCTCCCGCATGTACCCGGTAAACACCGGGATGAATGACGCCGTCATGGAGCCTTCCGCCACGAGTCGGCGGAACAGGTTGGGGATGCGATAGGCTAGAACGTAAGCGTCGGCAGAAAGCGTAGTTCCAAGGAGGAGGGTGATGCGCTGGTCACGCACGTAGCCGAGCACTCGGCTGACAATCGTGACCAGAGAGATGATCGAGGCCGATTTGAGGATATGTTTTTTATCCGTCAACGGGCCGTGCTCCGAAGCCCTAACCCTAATGAAAACAATAACTTGACAGGAAAAACCTGCTTAACATAACATACATTTTGCCGCTTGGCAAATTTGCGATTTTCCGATCCGGGATTTACCGATTTTGAAAACCAAGACCCCAGCCTCGACGCACAAAAAGGTCGTCCTTGTCCTTTCCGACAAAAAACCCCTGCGCGGCTATTTGAATCCCGCCCGCCTCGGCCAACTTGATCCCGTCGACGTGCTCACCCCGGACGGCGAACACCTCGAGGTCCCCCTCGCGAAAATCCGCTCCATCTATTTCGTTCGCGATTTTTCAGGCGACTTCGAACCCGAGCGCAAAGTGTTTTTGAGCCGTCCCAAGCTGGATGGTTTGTGGGTTAGGCTTCGATTTAACGATGGCGACGCTCTCGAAGGGGTAATTCCCAACGACCTCCTCTCCTTACTGGAAAATGGTTTGCAGATCACGCCTCCCGACCTGAATTCCTCCACGGATCGAATCTTCGTGCCTCGCTCCGCGCTCTCCGAGCTCACGGTTCTCGGCGTCGTAGGCATAGCCCGTCGCAAGCCCGCCGCGGCAGCGGCCGCCGCAGCGCAGTCCCGCCTTTTCAACGAATAAGCTCTAGCCACATGTCCTCTGCGCCCCTTTGCGCACTCTGCGTCTCTGCGTTATCTTTGTTCTTTCTTTTCCTAAACTTTTGAACCTTAAACTCTTGAACTTCTTCTTTATCTTTGAGGAGCCCTTTCCATGAAACTCTCCGAACTCGCCCCTAAATTGGCCTGTCGCCTCGAGGGTCCACCGGACACCGAAGTGCGCGGCGTCGCCGGCATTGAACATGCCGGGCCCGATCAAGTGACTTTCATGGCCAACCGCAAGTATTTCTCTCTCCTGAAGACCACGCGCGCCGCAGCCGTGCTGGTCGAAGAGGGCGTGGCTATCGAACGCGACGCCGCATTGCCTCCCCTGGCCGCTCTTCGCTCCGCAAATCCCTACCTGGCCTTCGCTCATGCCATTGAGCTTTTCTACCGGCCGCCGCAGTATGCTCCGGGGATTCATCCCACGGCCATCATCGCGAAAACCGCCAAGATCGCCGACGGCGCGCATATCGGCCCGTACTGTTACATCGACGAACAAGTCGAGATCGGCCGCAACGCCGTCCTGCATAGTTTCGTCAGCATCTACCGCGGCGCAAAAATCGGTGATAATTTTTTCGCTCACGCCCACGCCGTCGTCCGGGAATTCTGCCGCATTGGCAACCGCGTCATCCTGCAAAACGGCGTGGTCATCGGCGGCGACGGTTTCGGTTTCGCCAAACGCCAGGATGGCGCCTGGTACAAGATGGCCCAGTCGGGTCCCGCCGTCCTCGAGGACGACGTCGAAGTGCAAGCCAACGCCTGCGTGGACCGCGCCACCGTCGGTGAAACACGCATCGCCCGCGGCGCGAAGCTCGACGACCTGGTGCTCGTCGGTCACGCTTCCCAGGTGGGCGCCAACACCTTGCTCTGCGGCCAGGTCGGCCTTGCCGGTTCCACGAAAATCGGCACGAACTGTATTCTCGCCGGTCAAGTCGGCACCGCCGGCCACCTCAGCGTCGGTGACGGCACCGTCATCACCGCGCAGAGCGGCGTGCCCAACGACGTGCCGTCGCGTTCGCTCTATTCCGGTTACCCGGCCGTGGACAACCGGGAATGGCTGAAGATGATGGCCGCGCTCAATCGCCTCCCCGAATTGCAGAAGCGTGTCCGCGACCTCGAGTCAGAAGTCGAGCGCCTCAAGCAGCGTTGAGCTCGCCGCCTCGCTTCTCCCCTTCCTGTCATTCCGAACGCAGCAGGCCGACCTTCTCTCCCGCGTTCGCTCTTGCGAACGCGTCGGCCTGCGGATGTGAGGAATCTCTCTTCGCATCTTATCTCTGGGCCGCCGACCTTACTTCATTGCCAGAGAACACTCGCGCGGGAAATCACTGAGCAGCATCCATCGCGCGAAGATGCGGCAGAGCGGGAGCCACTTGTTGACCGCCTGGATGTATTCCATCTTGTCAAGTATGACCGTGATTTCGCCCCTGTCCAGCAACGCGTGCGCGATCCCCAAGCGCAGCGGCCGCAGATGTCTGTCCCGGATGGCCGTAACTCTTTGCCCGAGCACCTCATTCGGGAAGATGTGCCCGAGTGCCATCTGATCCCAGGTATCTCGCCACGGATAAAGCCGCTTTAAAAGCGCAAGAATATCCTCGTGCTTCTGCGGGATCGTTTCATACACGCGCCGTGGGTCTTGTCCCGCTAGTGTTGAGTCCTTCGCGATAGATACTAGCGTATTGGCAGAACTCGTCGACAAAAAACGGTTGCGTCCCTGCCCCAAAGTTCATCTCAAAGTGCGGCGTAACAACCAGAAGCGTATTCACGTGCGTTGCGAGGTCCGTCACCTGGATCGTTTCGACGTGGATCGGAATGTCTGCGTTCATCGACCACGCACTCAAGGAGGGCGCAAGCGCGCCGTACGCGTCGTGCTCAGCCGCCTGAGCGTTGTCAGCTTCGAGCTCGACTGTCAGTTTCCCCAGAAACCCCTCTTTGTTCGGCAAACCGAAAATCTTGTAGTCCTTACCCAACACCTGCAGCACGATGCGGTCCACGTCATGCAAGTCACGCTCCGCCTCGGGCTTCGTGAGCCTGATGTGCGAGTCGCCTACGATGTCATCGATGAACTTGTGCTCGTGTTCGCGTCGAATCGGATACTCCGGTCGCGCGAGCAGCACCTGCACGCGATATGGACCTCGCTGCCCGGCAATGTTCATCCGGCGTGGATCTGCGGGGCTGTCCTTGAAGACTGGAGCAACAATAATCTTGTGCTCTTCCCCTGGAACACCCCAAGGACTCACCGTCACCTCGGCCGTCTTCGTCACGGCCCGCAGTGCCGGACTTTCCGCGGGTACCGTCGCAGCAGTAGCTGGTTCCCCGGGAACGAACGCTCCCGCAGGCGCGGGCCGCCGACCGTGGCAGTTTTTCTCCTTTTTTCCACTTCCGCACCAACAGCGCTTTCGGACGCGCGGTCCATGCTTGAACCCTCGGTGTGTCATCTTAGGCTCCTCGCTAAACGAAAGGGGCGGCTCTCTGAGCCGCCCCTCGACTTGGATCGTTTCCAGATTCGGCTCTACACAGGATTCTCCCGCGCCCGTTTGACGAGGGAATTCATTCGTTGTTGGCCATGCCCCAGCCTCACACTCATCACCGCATGATTGTCGTATTCCATGCCCCAACCCCTCTATTACCGTCGCTATAGTGCGCCATACCTACAACGGAAGCTGGTTAATGATTCTGAAAACCGTTCCGCACCGCGGGCACCTGCGAATTACCCCATCTATGAAATGGTGGCCAAACATCGCGCCGAGAACCCCGAACACAATTGCAGCAATGGGACTTATACGCTTCCCAAAATAGGCTGCGGCGAGTCCCACGCCCAGCTTCCCACCGATTTGTTCGCCGAGCGTTGTTCCACAATTCGGGCACGATACATTCATGTTTCTTACTCCCTAACCGCGCTTGCCGTCGCGGGTGTTAAAGTGTACGTGCTTGCGGACGCGCGTTGGCTTGGCGGCAACGAATCGGACCTTCTCGCCGTCCCTCGTTGTAAACCTAACCGGTGTCGGCACCTTCTTTGTTTCATGCGCTTCAAAATCTCGCGTCGCCATATCTGACCCTCCTGCAAAATGCCCGAGAGAGACTTAATTTCAAAAACATTCTCCCTCATATCATAATTTTCGCATAAAGCGGCGCTTGTGTGTCAATCGAAAAGAAGGCCAGTAATAGTAGCATGTCTCCAGACTGGCCTTTAGTCCAGTATCGCTGGAATTGCGTAGCTAGGCTTATATTCTATAAAGAACTGTGCGCCGGCAGGTCCTTGACCGCTCTATTGAGAACCCTTGCGCGTTTGCTTTTTGAAAAGGTGGCGCTGCTTCCCGCGCGCTCCGACCCTGTCGGAGGGCTACCTTTTGCTAGCATCCTTCCTCTCAATCAGTTATGTGATATCCCGTTGTCCAGCGATGGGCTTTTGGCCGTCGCTACCAGGTGAACACATTATGCAGAACACAAGCAATGCAAGAATAGATAGCAAACGCATGAAACTCCCATCAGTTGGGCCATTCTACTTCCGATTAGTCTAGCCGTGAAAACGAACAAACACACTCGCAGGCGCAAGTGTGCTCCTCCGCCACTTAGAGTGCGGAGCGCGTCTTTAAGCCTTAGGTCACTTTGAGGCTGGCCTCAAGCTGTGTGTGCTGCCCTGCCCGCTCCAAAATGCTGATCCAGGGTCTTGGTTGCGGCTTCCAAAATGAGGCGACAATCACGGCATCGATTCAGATGCTGCTCGATCTCACGCTGTACGCTCGGCGAGAGCTTCCCTTCCAAGTACCAGCAAATCAAATGGACGGTGTCTCGACAGTCCATATGTCCAACTTCCTCAGGTCCGGCGAGGGCCCAACCGCCCAGTCTTTTGAAGGCATTTCACGTGCCAAAGAATCAAGCGGTGAAACCAATCTCTAAGGTCTTCTAGATGAGTCGGTTGCCAAACAGCTCTGGAATTGGCAGATTCAAGAGGCGTAGCCCAACTAGATAAAGTTTACAAAGCAGGAGAGGCAAGGGGTGGTGACCTGCTCCCCGAAATTTAGTCCAGCCAAAACTTAGCTTCTCCGGGTATACAAACCACATGAGGATTTGTCTGCCATAAGAACCTTCCTTCTGGTGGAGAAAACGTGTCAGCATAGTGCAATGAAACACCCAAAACAAAACAAGCGCCCTCCGCAAATCCATCCATCTGCCTTGGCAGTGCCTTCGTATCATCGCATTCTGGCTAAGCATGGCCTGATTGAAAAAACTCTGTCCATCCCCGATGCGTATGAAGTGTTTTTGAAAGTGGGCGCTGACCCAGAAGTACAGAAACTCCGTCGTAAGGTAGCACGCGGCAACAAAATGAAACACGTTCCCGCTTTGTATCTGGCCACAGCGATGGCTCTCCAAGGCATGACTAAGCAGGAGCTTGAAGCTCTGAAATTGCGAATTGAAAAGAAAGCGAGTATGAGCGCCCCAACAATTATGCGTTTGAAATGAACCGTGAGGAAGTCGTGACGGGGTGAGAAACGAGACCAGGGCAAAGCTTAGACGCGGTCACGGCCCGACTTCAAGAGCCCTCAAATTCGAACCGTGGCAATTGCGACGAAACCTTTTGAATTTCAAACCATACCTCCCGCTTGCAACCAGCCCGCAGAAGATATGTCTTGACGAGTTCCGAGGAAGAGGGTAGTGCTTGTAGTCAGACCAGCATCATGCATCACTGGTAGCAGCCGGAGGGCTGAGGAAAGCCCTTCAACCAAGGCTGGCCATTCCCACCTACCTCTTCCGATTTCGACTCAGGCAAGGCGGAAAATCCTAGGCATCAGACAAGCGACCGTTTCTGGGGTGCTGCCGTTCGGCTCTTAGCGTCAACGGAAGTCCGGGAAGGAGGGCGCCTCGTGGCCTATCAATTTGTCACCAAGTGTGTCAATTGCGCCAAGCAATTCGGGATTCTCTGGGTGATGGATTCGACTCGACGAGCTGGCCCTAAGACCGTCGCCAGGATAACTTGTCCGCTCTGCAGAAAGAGATTCGACCAAGATGCCAAAGACCTTCTTCAAATCGGGTCTCAGTTACAGAACCTCGTCTTTGGTCGTCCCGTGCGGAGCGTGGAAGTAGACTATGATTGCCCTTATTGTAGCAACCGTGGAATCTTGGTATCGCTCCTGCACACAGATTTGTCGTGGTATGAATTGTCTAAGGAACAAGTGCAGACCGCTGTCTGTGATAATGGCCTTTGTCCACAGAGGGGATTACTTCAGACACTAAAGCCTAGCCGCGTCGTACTGGGGTCGCTAAATCCAGTCTAGACATCGGTTTCTTTTCGTTGAGATTAGAAGGCATCCTCGCCCGTACAGGAGGCGGCTCCTCACCATCAATTACACGGCGGGTGGCTCCTTCGTGGAGTGCCACATACGCCGGTGGCGTTCACCCCGACCGGGTCGGGGCGTGTGCGGGTTTTGACTTTTCCTCGATACGCTTGCAACTCTCATCAAAAACTTGTCCACAGCTCTTTCGAATCGTACGCCTCCCGCAAGCCCTTTCCATCGCGCAACTTGCGCCCCACTGTGTCCCGCCTGGCGGGTGGCCGACCCTCGATCCGTCAAGACCTCCGGGGTGGCCCTCGCGGGTTTTGCAAGGGTGGCACTGCTTCCTGCGCGCTCCGATCCTGTCCGAGGGCTGCCTTTCGTTAGCCTCTTATTTCCTTTCATGTTCAACTCTGAACTTTGATCTTGAACCTCCCAATGGGCATTCTGCATCCTACTGCATCCACACGACTTACATTTACCTTGACAATCCTTAACGATGTGGTATAATGATTTTGATTTTCAGGCACGATTCCCTTGTGCTCGTGCCGTTTCAACGAAGCCCGCCGAACCAGGAGGCGTGCACTTCCAATGTACTCTGCCAAAACTCCACGAAAGCCTCTGCGCTAGTAGGTTGGAACGGCACCAGGCCACCCATGCGCTCCCACCGTGCCCTACTCCCTAATCGAAAGGGGCCCGCTCATCCGCCTCAATGGTCATACCTCCATACAGGTATATTGCCTCGACTTAACTCCTTTGTTTGCCACTCTTACGAAAACTGCCGGGGTGTAGGGGTATTCTTCCCATTCTGGAACGGCGCGGAGGAGGGAGCCCGGACGGCGAAACGCGCTAGCTTAGCCAGAGTCTGCCGCTGGCTGCTGGTCCAGAGGCAGCGCCGCGGCCATCGCGTCGTGCACCTTTTCGTTCAAAACATCCCGCTCCTCGAAAGAATATTGGGAAGCGTCGATGGGCTCCAGAAACTCAACCACGATCTCTCCCGGATGAATCACCAGCGACCTTTTCTCCATGATGCGGTGAGCCCCGGAACAAATCATCGGCACAATCGGCACGCCCGCCTTGATCGCCATCACCACGGCGCCCTTCTTGAATTCCTGCAAGCGCCCGTCCGGGCTGCGTGTCCCCTCGGGATAAATCAGGAACGACTGTCCCGCCTTCAATGCTTCGGTTGCTTTCTCGACGCTCGCAATCGCCGATTCGCGATTACTCCGATTGACCAGAATAAAATGTACCGACCGGAAGGCTTGCCCCACAATCGGCCATTGGAACAGAGACGCTTTCAGCAGAACGGCGATCCGGCGCGGAATCGCCCCGACAATCGCCGGCGCGTCCGCGGAACTCGTATGATTCGCCGCAAAAAGACAAACACCCCGCGGAATGCGTTCGATGCCCTCTACGCGGACACGCACGCCAACGGCCTTGACGAAAAACATCACTCCCTTAATCCCTGCCCAATAAACCGGATCAGGATTCCCTGTGATCAGCGTATACAGGAGCACCGGCGGCCCTACCAGCAGGATGTAAAGGGACAAAAAGACGGCGATGAAAAGCATCCGCAGCATGAGCAGGCAAGACTTTCTCGAATCCCGCGCCAAGGGTCAAGCGCTTCCTGCATCCCTCTCAACCTATCGGTGAAGCACGGCGGCCGTCACGCCTCGCAGCAAACCCTCCCGGATGTTCCGCGCTTTTTCGGTCGCGTGCGAATCTTCCAGCACTTCGTAAAACGTCTCCTTGATCGCTCCGAGCCGGAACTCCAGCGAGATCTCTTTTTCATCCCGGCGAATCCGCAGTTTCAGCAGGTCTCCAGGCTTTTGTTCATTCACCCAACGCCCAGGCCTTCGTGGCACCTCTCCGCCGTTCCAGCCGGTGATTACGTCGCCCACACGCAACCCCGCCTTCGCCGCAGACCCCTCGGCATCCACACCCCTTACGACCAGCGCGCCGCTCGAATCCCGCTCGGCCGTAAAGCCAAGGATTGCCCTGCGGCGCTCCCCAGCTCGCACGTCCAGGCCCGCGAGCCCCAGGATTTGTTGATACGGGAGGGGCTCAGTGCCCGACACATATTTCTGAAAAAACTCCTCGAACGACCCACCCGCAATCTTTTCCGCGGTCAACCGCACATCCAGGCTGTCGCGGTAAGTTTTCCCCCGCTTGGCGAAATCCTGATTCAACGCGCGCAGGACATCATCCAGACTCTTCGCGTTATCCGTGCGCTCGCGGATCAGAATGTCCAGCAAATCTCCCAGCACTTGCCCCTTGGCGTAATACGAAACGCTGAATTCCGGCTGATTGTAGAGCGGGTATTTTTCCAGCCAGGCATCGAGACTCGACTGCTCGGCGCTCTGCCAGCGATTTGCCGGGCGCTGTTCCAGCTCGGTGATCGCCCCCCCGAGGTCCACGTAAAATCGTTCTTTGCCCCAGATTCCGCTGCGCACGAGCGCGTACGAGCCGTAAGCACTCGTTACGCCCTCGGCGAACCACAGCGCCCGCGTGTATTGCTCTTTCGTATAATCCACGGGCTCCAACGATGCCGGCCGTATGCGCTTCACATTCCACAAATGAAAAAATTCATGCGCCGCCACGCCGGGAAGATATTCATCGGATGGCACATCGATCGCGGTGGAGTTTGCGTGTTCCATCCCCCCGCCGCCCGCGCCCTTTCCGACGTGCAGAATAAACATATAGCGTTCAAACGGCGCATCTTCCATCAGCCGGAGCTCGTACTCGCAAATCCGCTTCAGGTCCTCTTCCACCCGCTTCTTCTTCCAATTGTCGCCGTGAATCACCACAAAAACCGCAGGCTTGATGCCCGTCAGTTGAAACTCTTCAAATTTCCCTACTTCGATGGGCGCATCCGCAAGGACGTCAAAACTGGGAGCCGCGATACCGAATATCCTGCGCGGCCCATTCCCGTCGGCGCTGACCCCAGAGGTGGTCTCCGCTCTCCAATCGCCCTCCGCATTCTGAATCACTACTCGCACGTGCTCGGAACGCCGCTCGGGAACATACAGAAAAATCATCGCGGGATTGATGAAGGCGTGCTCGGAGTTGAGCTGAGTGCCGAACGGTCCGGCCTCATCCCAATACGTTGCGTAGCGAACCGTGACCGTACCGTTTCCGTGGATCCGCCACGTCTGTTTATCCAGCTTTTCGATAGCTGCTTTTTCTGCTCCCGCGAAAGCTTCTACTTGCTGGACGTGAGCGCTGAAATCGCGAATCTGATAAAGCGCGTTCCACGCAGCCACTTGCACATTCACCTCTCCCGAAACATTGGGGATGGTCATGGTCACGTGGAAGAGATGCTGTTCCGGATGTTCCAGCGAAACTTCGTACTGAATCGTGGCTTGGCTAGAAGCGCCAAGTGCCAGCGAAAGCAAAAGAGGGAGGACCGCAAGACCTACAAGGTGTTTCCACGTACGAGGAGAATTCACCGGGCTTTCGCCTCGCTAGGGGCCTCCGCGGCCGTGCTCAGTTTTTTCAGCAGCTTCTCGCACAAGCCGTCGAAACTCCCGTTGGACATAATTAACAAGAGATCGCCGGCTCTGGCCTCTGCCATCAAATGCACCGCGATGGCGTCCGCTCCTGAAAGCACGTACGCATCCGTCCCCAGCGCGCGCACACTCGTTGCTACGGACTCAGGATCTAATCGGTTTTCATCTCCCAATTGTTGCGCGCGATACACGCCGCCAAGAATGACGCGATCGCCGAGCGCCAGCGCCTTCGGCAACGCGTCCTGGAAAACTTTTCGGCGCATGGAATTGGAACGCGGTTCGAGAACCGCCCATAATCGCCGCCCGGGCCAACGCGCCCGCGCTGCCTCTATCGTGGCCTTTACCGCCGTGGGGTGATGCGCAAAATCATCGACAATCAATATCCCGCCGATTTCTCCCTTCACGTCCATTCGCCGCTTCACGCTGAGAAACGTCGAAAGCGCTTTGGCAATAAGCGGTGCGCTGATTCCCCGGCCATGCGCAACGGCCATCGCCGCCATTGCGTTCAGGGCGTTGTGCTTACCCGTCGCCGTTAGCGAAAACTCTCCGAACAGCGCCCCTCGGTGCTCGATTCGGAATCGCATCACGTCGCCTTCAACGGCAAACTCCTTCGCCACCCAATCATTTGCCGTATCAAATCCGTACGTCTCCACCGGGCAGAATGCTTTTTCCGCGGCGCGCCGCAGCGCCGGTCCCGATTCCTCCGCGTCGCCCCAGATCACTACTCGACCGCGCCGCGGCACCAGATTCACCAGCCGGCGGAATGCCAGTTGGTAAACCTCAAAATCCGGATAAATGTCCGCATGATCGTATTCGAGCGAGGTCACGATCAAATCGTCGGGATGATAATGAAAGAATTTAGGCCCTCGGTCCCAGAACGCGGTCTCGTACTCATCCCCTTCCAGAATCAGCTCTTCCCCACCGCCAAGCCCGTAGCTTTTCCCAAAATTCTCCGCCACTCCACCAACCAGAAAATTCGGCCGTTTTCCTGCCGTTTGGAATATCCACGCCAGCATTGCCGTGGTGGTGGTCTTCCCGTGCGTTCCGCTGACAACAATCGAGTACTTTCCCGGCAGAAAAATCTCTTCCAGCATTTCTGGCAGTGAGCGATAAGGAATCCGGTGGTCCAATACTTCTTCCAGCTCCGGATTTCCTCGCGCAATGATGTTTCCAATCACCGCCAAGTCGGGCGGCGGCTGCAAATGAGCCGCATCGAACTTCTGGTAGTACGAGATCCCGAGGCTCTCCAGCAGCGTTGACGCGGGGGGATAAACGCCGGAGTCGGACCCGGTCACGCGAAAGCCATGTTCGCGCAGCATCCCCGCCAGCGGCGCCATAGCCGAGCCGCCAATTCCGATCACATGCACATGTTTCGCTTCGCTCAAG
>WNGG01011503.1_pt1 | contig 16478 bp, 18 predicted proteins | sample 5400661 | NCBI WGS metagenome assembly WNGG01 (sample SAMN13153372, study PRJNA577476) | soil metagenome | isolation source: 100 cm soil or saprolite under Garry oak tree replicate 1 | place: USA:California | collected 2016-06-15 | reverse complement strand
TCTCCGCCAGGAGCGAGCAGGTTCACTTCGTGTGCGTGGGCGACATCAACTTCACCATCGCGCAGCGCAAGCGGGGCGGAGGGACGGTGGCGTTTCAGTGCGAGGCGCTGTGGCGCAGCATATCGGCGATTCTCCAGGGTGTCACCACGCACCCGAAGAAAAGCGGCGGAGCGGGCGGGACGAAGGCGAAAAAAAGGAAGAAGTGAGCGATCAGTAAGCCACGTAGGGGCCCGCGCCCCCGGGAGTGCCCATTCCTTCGATGGCGACGAAGACGGTGCGGCCGAAGAAGAACGGCAGTCCCCAATCGAAGCCCGCTGCCGTGAGGCGATTTTCCGCGGCGAGATTGTTGAAGGCGGTCATCTGAGTTTGGTTGAACAATGTCAACGCGTCGCCCACGATCAAGCTCGTCGACGCTATCGCCGGGTTGATTCCCTGATTCGTGGTGGACAGCGTCACCGACGGGTCCGGGCACAGGAAAAATCCAATCTGCAGCGCGCCGGTGCATCTGGTGATACCCACAGTGTCGATGACGACGGTGGGCAGGAGGTAAATGTTGGAGCCGGCGTCGATGACGCTGGCGGGAAAGAGAGTCCCGCCGGACGTCGTGGTGAAGACGCCCGAGGTCGGGTCGACATCGATGATCGTGGCCAGGCCCAGCCCGTTGTTCATCTGGGTGCCGATGCCGAAAATCAGCGATCCCCGTGCGCTCGCAGCGCCGGAGCTCGGGACTGCCGGGAGCTGGATCATGACTCCGTTGTTGTCGGTGGCGAACGCCGCCACCGGATGGGCGACCTGCAGGTTCGTCGCCAGCAGGGTCTGCGTGCAGGTCGCGGCGTTCGGGCAGGCGTAGTACAAGCCGATTGCGGCATTGGTTGCGCATCCGGCGCCGCAGTCCTGCAGAAAGTATCCGACTCCCAGAATCCCGTTGGCGCCGAGCGCGGCGACCGTGTCTTCCGGGGCGCCGACGTTGGCGCAGGCCGTGGGTATGGTCGGAAAAGCGGGATCGCCGATGATCTGTACGGGAAGGGACGAGGCGGTTTCGCCCCCGATCTTGACGTCGGCAAGCTTGACCGAGCCCCAGGAAAAGCCGTCGGCGAACTGCATGCATTCGGCCAAAGGGCTATTCGTCGCCGGATCCATCTGCGCGGGCAAGCTCAGAGTCAGAGCGGGCGAAAGCACGCTCGATACGATGCGCAGCCCGCTCGAGCCGGTGTCCAGCGCCACGTGGTCGATTGTCTGGCAACGGATGGCGCTCCCGGGCGCGCACAGGGTCACGGTGACAAAAGCGACGTTGAATGAGTTCGCCGGTCCCGCATCGACGCTGAGGTTGACCACATTCGCATCCGGGGCGCCTCTGCACGCGCCGAGCAGCAGGCAGACGAGAAGCCCTCCCGGGAAGAAAAGCCGCCTGGATTTCATGACGTTTATCACCGGATGTCGCTCTCGGTGACTCCCGCGGGCAGCAAGGCCGGAACATAAGCCATGCCGCGAAATGCCCGCACTCGGCCGCTCGAATGAATCACCAGGTCCGGCTGCTGGACGACGCGGTGGCTGCGCGAAATCCGCGGAGAAAGCTCGCGGTTCGTGTAGCGCTGAAAGGTGGCATCGCCCAGGATCTGCCGCAAGTCGGGCAGCACCGGGCCTTGCCAGGCCACCGCGAAGACCTTGCCTTCGGGCGAGATGAATTCGCGCACGGTCGTGCCCGAGGGCAATTGCAGCTCGTCGATCGCGTACCCGGCGGCGGGACGAACGGCGTGCTTCGCGCGAAGCTGCACGCGGTCGCTCGCGGCGGAGGTCTCGTCCTGCCCGAGAGTCGCGAGCGCGGTCGCGGGAATCGCGGCTAGCGCGAGCGCAATCGCGCAGAGCTTCGCCCTTGCGCCGGATTCGAGCTCGGAGGTCATTGGGATCAGGCTCCGGTAACGATGAAGCGATAGCCTACCGAAATTTCGCGGCGGAGGCGTAACCGATTGTAATCGGGCGATTGCGATTTTTATCGGCGCCCCGATCAATCCACCACGGCGACGACCTGGATCTCGACGAGCTGCTCCGGCTCGCCCAGCTCCAGCACGGCGAGGTTGGTCGTGGTCGGCTTGTGGTTGTAGGGCGCGAAGTAGGAATTCACCACCGCGCTCGCCTTGCCGATGTCGCCCATGCGCGGGCGCGCGCGAAAGATGAACACGTGCACCACGTCTTTCGGCGACGCGCCCGCCGCCTTCAGCGTCTGCATGATCCCGTCCATCGCCTGGCGGGTCTGCGCCTCGAGGTCGTTCGTGAGGTATTTCAGGATCTGCTCGCGCTTGTGCGGATGGTCGTGATAGACCGGGAGCGCCGTTCCGCCCGCCAGCCAGAGGATCTTTCCGCTCTTGATCTTGATCGCCGGCGCAAACGGCATGAACACGCTTTTGTCGTAGTTGGGGTGGTGGATCGTCTCCAGATGATCGCCGCTTTGCGCTCGGGCGGGCGCGGCGGCGAGGGCGAGCGCGCCGAAAGCGAGCGCGGCAAGGGCGGCGGAAATGCGAAGGGATTCCCGGGTATTCATGGCGATTCCTCCTTGGGGTTGAACGGGCTTGCAGGTACGGCTCGGGCCATCATACGCCGCGGGCGGGGCGCCCGATCTGCGATGCGCAAGACGACGGCTCTGGCGGCCGTGCAGCCCCGCGCATACAATGCGGTGCCCGGCACAAAGCCGGCTCGAAAACATCCGGGGAGATCTCCATGGCCAGAAACTGGATTTGGATCGGCAAGTACCTCTTCGTCATCGTCGTGGCGCTGCTTCTGGGACTGGCGCTCGGCAATCTCGCCCTGTTCAAGAGCGCCACGCTCGGCACGCCCAAGCTCACCGCCGGCGCCCTGGCGCAGTTCATCGCCTACTGCGGCGCCCTCGGACTCCTGTGGTTTCTCGGCCAGCGTCTGTCGCGCCAGCTGCGCGACCTGGGCGGAAGCACGTCGAAGCTCGAGACGATGGTGCTCTCGCTGGTTACCCTGATCGTGGTCGCGAGCGCCTACATCGTGCTGCTGCAATTCATCCAGCCGTTTCTCCCCACGGGCGTGAAGCCCTTCATCGACTGGACGTTCATCCTCGGCACGCTCGCCGCGGCGATCTGGCTCGTCTGGGCGCTTTTCACCGATTCCGAAGCGCTCATCGAAGCGATCGGCAGGGCCGTCTCGAACAGGAAGAAGCAGCCGGATTGAGCGGCGCCCGCGAAGCACAGGAAGTAGGAAACGCGGACGGCGCTAGAAATTGACGCCCAGCCAGGACTTGACCTGCTCGTGCAGGTCGCCTTCGAAGTCCTCGCGCCTTCCGCGGGCGGTGATCTCGCCCAGGCTCAGCACGTAGATGTACCCGGACAACTTGACCACGCGGCGCACATTGTGGTCCACCAGCAGAATCGTCATTCCCCGCGCGGCGAACAGATCGATCCAGCGATAGACCTCGGCTGCAATCCTGGGCGCGAGACCGATGCTCGGCTCATCGACCAGGCACAGCCTGGGGCGCACCAGGTACGCCTTGGCGAACTCGACCATCTTTTGCTGGCCGCCGGAGAGATCGCCGGCCTGGGACCGGAGTTTTTCCCTTATGGCGGGGAAGTGCCCGAGCATTTCATCGAAACGCTCGCCCAGGTCCGGGCTCCCCCCGTTCGCGCGCGCGAGATGGTCGAGCGGCAGGCGCAGATTGTCGGCCACGCTCATATAAGGGAACAGGCTCGACTCCTGCGGAATGTACCCGATGCCGCGATCGATGAGCCGGTGCGATACGATGCCGGTGATATCGGCGCCGTCGTAGCGGATGCTTCCCGACCTGGGCTCGAGAAAACCGCAGATCGTTTTCATCAGCGTGGACTTGCCCGAGCCGTTCAGGCCGATGAGTCCGGTGATGCGCCCGGATTGCACCGAGAGGGACACTTTGCGCAGGACGTCGATATCGGCCGCGTAGCCGGCGGTGACGTCCGACAGCGTGAGCAGCGCGCTCATGCGGCCGCCTCCTTTAGTGAGGGCCGAGTTTTAGCGCCGCGCTGTCGGCGGCTGGCGGCAATCGCGGCCGGTCGCATCCCCGCGGAGCGGGGCCCCTGCTCCCTGCTCATGCCGCCTCCTCTTCCCCACCCAGGTACGCCTCGATCACCACGGGATCGTTCAGCACGGTGCGCGTCGGGCCGTCGGCGATGAGGGCGCCGGCGTTCATGCAAAGGGTCCGCGGGCAGAGCTCGACGACCGCGGGCATGTCGTGGCTGACGATGAGAAAAGTCTGCCCTTCGGCGTGGCGCGTGCGGATGAAGCGCGCCATCGTCTCCTTCATGGCGGGGTGGACGGCGGCGAAGGGCTCGTCGAGGAGCGCGATCTTCGGCGTCACCATGAAGCAGCAGCCGAACTCGAGCAGCTTCTGCTGGCCGCCGGAGAGCTGTCCCGCGTCGAGGTCGCGCACGCGCCCGAGCGCGAGCTGCTCGAGCAGCCGGTCCGCGCGCGCGAGCGCTTGCGCGTGCGCAAGGCCGAGAGCGCGGCCGGCGGTCATCAGGTTGTCGAGCGCGCTCATGCGGCGGAACACGCGCGTGAGCTGGAACATCCGCTGCAGGCCGAGTGCGGCGATGCGCTCGGGCTTGAGGTGCTGGATCGGTCTGTCCTCGAGCAGCACGGTGCCCGCGTCGGGCGGCTGGTGCCCGGACAGGATGTTGAGCAGCGTCGTCTTCCCCGAGCCGTTCGGCCCGATGAGGCCGATCAGCTCGCCGCGCCCGATCGCTACGCTCACGCCGTCCACGGCGCGCAAGCCGCCGAACGACTTGGACACGCGGGAGATCGACAGGCAGCTCATGCCGCGTCCGATCCTTGCAAAGCGCGCCTTGCGAGTCCCCACAAGCCTTCGCGGAAGAAGCGCGCGATGAGGATCACGAGCAGCGCGAACACGATGAGCTGGATGCCGCCCGCCTCGCGCAGCATCTCCGAGCTGACATAGACGAGGAGGGCGCCGGCGATCGGGCCGATCAGGCCGCCGATGCCGCCGATCACCACCATGCAGATCACGAGGCCCGTCTGCGATACGAGCCCCAACTCCGGGCTCACCAGCTGGCTGAAGTGCGCGTAGAGCGCTCCGGCGAGGCCGCTCACGGCCGTGCTCAGGGTGAACGCGGCCGTCTTCCAGAACACCACGTCCACGCCGCGGCTCGCCGCCGCGACTTCGTCGTCGCGAATCGCCCGCAGGAAGAGCCCCGCGCGCGAGCGCAGCAGCAGATAGAGCCCGGCCTGCGCTGCGGCGAGCACCGCGACGAAGACGTAGTAATAGGCGAGCCGGCTCTCGAAAAGGCCGGGCACGTTGAGCCCCAGGTCGCCGCGGGTGAATCCGTACGAATTGCCGATGACGAGCCGCATGATCTCGGCGAACGAGAGCGTGGTGAGCGCCAGATACGGCCCGCGCAGGCGCATGACGATGAGTCCGAGGGCCGCGCCGATCGCGCCGGCGGCGAGGATGGAGGCGGGGATGCCGAGCGACGGCGGGATGCTCCAGTGATACGCGAGCAGTCCCGTGGTGTAGGCGCCGATCATGGCGAAGCAGGCGGGCGCCATCGAGAACTGGCCGGTGTAGCCGGCGAGCAGGTTCCACCCGGCGGCGAGCAGCGCGAAGTACATCGACACGATCAAGACGCCCTGCCAGTACGCATTGTCGACGACGATCGGCGCGAGCGCGATCAGCGCGATCAGCGCGAGCGACAGCCTGAACTCGACCGCCATGCGTCGAGCCGAGCCCTGCATCACACCTCCCGTCCGCGCTCGCCGAACAGGCCCTGCGGGCGGAAAATGAGCACGAGCATGAGAATGACGAGGCCGAAGGTGTCGCGGTAATCGTAGGAAATGTAGACCGCGCCGAAGCTCTCGAGCACGCCGAGCAGGAGGCTCGCGATGATGCTGCCCGGCAGCGAGCCCATGCCTCCGAGCACGACGATCACGAAGGACTTGATCGCCGGAAAGGCGCCGACATCGGGCGAAGCGTTGATGATCGGCGAGAGCAAGGCGCCTGCGAGCGCGGCGAGCGCCCCCGAGAGCGCGAACACGAGGCCGCTCGCGCGCGCCGTGTCGATGCCCGCGAGCGAGGCGCCGAGGCGGTTCTGCGCGACCGCCCGGACCTGCCGGCCCCAGAAGGAATAGCGCAGGAACAGCGCGAGGCCGGCGATCATGGCGAGCGCAATGCCGGTGGCGACCAGTTTCTGGCCCGACAGCATGATGGGGCCGAGCGCCATGCGCGGGATGTCCACGAGCGCCGGGCCGCGCTGCGGGTACGGCCCGACCACCTTGTCGACGAGGTTGACGAGCAGCAGCGACAACGCGAAGGTCACCACCACCGCGTACTCGTCGCGCATGAGGCCCCAGGACGAGTAGCCGGCGTAGAGCGGGCGCATCAGCGCGCGCTCGGTGAGCCAGCCGGCGAGCGCGCCGGCGAGAAGCGCGAGCGGCAGCGCGAGCCAGGGATCGAGCCCGAGCTTCAGCGCGATGAGCGTGTAGGTGTAGGCGCCGACCATGTAGAACTCGCCGTGCGCGAAGTTCACCACCTTGAGGATCCCGAAGATGAGCGTGAGCCCGACCGCCATCAGCGCGTAGAACAGGCCGATGATGAGGCCGTTGATGAACAGATCGACGTTCAGCATTTCACCGGGCGGATCAGCGGCGCGCGCGAACGCAGATGCCGGAGCCGCAGCACATCGACGCGATCACGCCGCAGGAAAATCCCTCTCCGTTTCCGGGGAGGGAAGGAACGGATCGATTTACTTCGCCGGCTTCACCAGCTTGGAGGTCGCGAGCGGCTGTCCGGGCCCTTCGAGGAGCGTGGTCTTGCTGATCGGCTGGTTGATCTCGGTCAGCTGGTAGGTCACGTAGGGAATGTCCACCCACTGGTGATAGTGGATGCCCGATTCCCTGGAGAACTGAAATGTGCCGCGCACGCCGGTGAACTTCATGCTCTCCATCGTCCTGATCAGGGCGCTCGGGTCGGTGCTCTTCGCCTGCGTGATGGCATCCACGATCAGGAGCAGCGAGTCGGCGGCCTGGAAGATGAGGCGGTTCGGCTCGTTCTTGGTGCGCTGCTGGTAGGCGCGCCCCACTTCCGTTCCGAGCTTGGGAACGTTCATCTGCGGATGGTACAGGGCGAAGTTGAGCATGTACTTGCCGGCTTCCTTCACGTTCTGCCAGAAGTCCGGGTAGTCGGCGAGGCCGGCGCCGTCGTAGAGCCAGGTCTTCGCCGAGGGCGCCACGCCCTGCTCGTAGAGCTGGTTCATCACGATGTAGGCCGCCGGCGGCAGCATCATCGTCAGCACGGCGTCGGGGGGATTCGCGCGCAGCGGCAGCACCGCGGGCGTGAAGTCCTTGCCGGCGCGGTCGAGCGTCTCGTACTTGTATTCGACGCCGGGCGCCTTTGCTTTGAGCGCCTCGGCCACGGCCTTCGCCTGGCCGATGCCGTAATCGGTGTTCTCGCAGAAAGCGACCACGCGCTTCAGTCCCAGCTTGACGATGGTTTCGGCCATCGCCGCGGCGACGCGCGAGTTGTAGTTGCCGGGGTTGAACACCTGCGGATAACCCTTCTTGCGCACGTCGTCGGACCAGCAGTTGGTGTTGACGTAGGGAATGTTGTAGCGGTGGGCGACTTCGATCTCGGCCAGGCACACCGAGCTCTGGTGGCCGCCGGTCACCGCGACCACCTTGTCGCGCGTGATCAGTTTTTCCGTCGCCGCGCGCCCCTTCTCGGGGACGCCCTGATTGTCCTCGTAGACGAGCTCGATCGGCCGGCCCAGCACGCCGCCCGACTTGTTCACCCTGTCCTTCACGATTTCCAGGCCGTCCTTGACCTGCGTGCCCTGCACCACCGAGCCCGGCGGAGATTGAGCGATGCTGATGCCGATCTTGATCGGGTCGGCGGCGTGGACGGCGATCGATGTGCTCGCGGCAGCGGCTGCGGCGACGAGCTTCCAATGTCTGGACGGAAAATTCAGCATGCGCTCCTCCTCGGGATGTCCGGTGCCGCCCGAGTATGCATTATTCTCCGGGCGGCGGGCAATCGTCCGCCGCCGGAAAGAAACGGAAGCGCCCGGGTCGGGCGGAAAGCCGGCGTTACCGCGCGACGGCCGGGCGGGTGAGCTCGCCCGACTGGTAGTCCCGTATCGCCTGCTCGATTTCCTCGCGCGTGTTCATCACGAAGGGGCCGTACTGCACCATGGGCTCGTTCAAGGGCCGGCCCGCGAGCAGCAGGAAGCGCGCGCCCTCGTCGCCCGCGGTGACTTCGACGCGATCGCCCTGGGACAGCACGCCCGCGGCGTGCGTATCGAGCCGCGCCGCCTCCGCGCCGACCTTCAGGCCGCCTTCGAACACGTAGATGAAGGCGTTGTGACCGTCCGGCACCGGTTGGCTGAAGCGGGCGCCCGCCGGGAGCTCGACGTCGAAGTAGAGCGGGTCCGTCGTGAGCCCGCGCACCGGACCGGGCACCGGCTTTCCGCCCGCCTCGAGCGTGCCGGCGATGACCTTGGCGCGGCCGCCGCCCGCCAGCTCCGCCACGGGAATCTCCGACGGGTCGATGTCGCGGTAGCTCGCCGGTTTCATCTTCTCGCGCGCGGGCAGGTTGATCCAGAGCTGGAAGCCGCGCATGCGCCCGCGTTCCTGCTGCGGCATTTCCGAGTGGATGATGCCGCGGCCCGCGGTCATCCATTGCACCGCCCCGCTCTTCAGATCGCCGCGGTTGCCGAGATGGTCTTCGTGGAGCATGTGGCCGTCGAGCAGGTAGGTGACGGTTTCGAAGCCGCGGTGCGGATGCGCCGGGAAGCCGGCGATGTAGTCGTTCGCGTCGAACGACGAGAATTCGTCCAGCATCAGGAAGGGATCCACGCGCGCCGCTTGCGAACTCCCGAGGCTGCGCCGCAGCTTCACGCCGGCGCCGTCGGAGGCGTGCTGCGACGGAATGATTTTCTGCAGCGTGCGTGGGGTCCTGCTGCTCATGACGTGCTCCTTTCGAATGTTTCCCCCGGCGGTCGCGGCCGGGATGCGGTTTTGCTTCGATCGTCTATTAGTGGGGGTTCCGGATGATAAATTCAACCTGTCCGGCGGGCGTGGCTGCAAATCGCCTGCGCGCCGGGTCCGGGCAGTGACGGGCGCCGCCGCCGGGTGCTAGGATCGCAGCGCAATGAAGATCACCTCGATCGAGAGCTTCGTCCTCGCCGTCCCGACGCCGAAGCCGATGGCGCTGCAGTACCCGCGGCACAAGCTCGTCGTCGCGGAAATCTCGACCGACGGCGGGATCGGGGGCCTGGGCTACAGCCTCGTCTTCGGCGGCGGCGGCGCGGAGGCGGTCCATGCCTATCTCGAGACCCGCCTCGCACCCGTCCTCGTCGGCGAGGATCCGCTTTTCGTCGAGCGCCTCTGGGAGCGCATGTTCCGCGCCGACATGGGCATCAAGAAGCAGGGATCAAGAAGCAGGGCGTCGCGGCCTACGCGCTCTCGGCGCTCGACATCGGCCTTTGGGACATCGCAGGCAAAGCGGCGGGGCTGCCGCTCTACAAGCTCTGGGGCGCGGTGACCGATCGCATCCCGGCCTACGGCAGCGGCGGCTGGTCGAAGTACAGCGAGAAAGAGCTGATCGCCGAGGCGGAGAAATACGCCGCGCTCGGCTGCAAGTACTACAAGATGAAGATACACCACCCCGACCCGCGCGAGAACGGGAAGCGCGTCGAGGCCGTGCGCCGCGCGCTGGGCGGCAGCGTGCGCATGATGGTCGACGTGAACCAGCGCCTCGACGTCTTGGGAAACGTCCGCCAGGCGCAAGCGCTCGAAGACCTCGACCTCGTGTGGTACGAGGAGCCGGTCTTGGCCGATGATCCTGCGGCTTGCGCCGAAGTCGCGCGCGCGATCCGCATCCCGGTCGCCACCGGCGAGAACAACTACACGCGCTTCGAGTTCCGCGAGCTGATCGAGCGCCGCGCCGCGCGCTACCTGATGCCCGACGTGTGTCGCGCGCTCGGCTTTTCCGAGACGCTGCGCATCGGCCATCTCGCGGCCGCGCACCAGGTCGCCGTCGCGCCGCACGTCGTGCACGAGCTTTCGCTCCAGGTGGTCGGCGCGCTCTCGAACGGGTTCCTGGTGGAATTCATCGACTGGGCGCCGCCCGATCTGTTCGAACAGATGCCGCAGTGCTCGGAGGGCCACTTTCGCATTCCCGACCGGCCCGGGCACGGCATGGCGCTCGCGCGCGGGGCCAAAGAGAAGTATCGGAGCGGGTAGTCAAGTAAAGGACCCGGATGCGCAGCGTCATCGCCCTCATCGCACCAGGCCTCGCGCTTGCCGTGTCGGCGTCGGCAGCGGACATCGCCTTGCCGCTCGCCGCGCCGGTGCCGGGCGGGGTCGCGGTGATCTGCGTGGGAAGGGCGCCCGACCCGGCTCCGCGAGTCGCCTTCGACGGCCAGCGCGTGCTGGTCGCGCGCGCGGGCGATGCCTGGCAGGCTGTCGTCGGCTTGCCCCTCTCGTTGCAACCCGGGGCATACGAGCTTACGGTGCTCGACGGCGAGACAAGCGCGCGCGTGATCCGCTTCGACATCGGCGCGCGCGCATACGAAACGCAGCGCCTCACGCTCGCCAATCGCCGCCAGGTCGAGCCCGAACCCGCCGACCTGGTGCGGATCGCGCGGGAGCAGGAATCGCTCCTCCAGGCGTTCTCGACATGGACCGATTCCGCGCCCGACACCCTCGCGTTCGAGCTTCCATCGGCGGGGCGCGTCTCCAGCGGTTTCGGGTTGAAGCGCTTTTTCAATAATGAACCGCGGCAGCCTCACAACGGCGTGGATATCGCCGCTGCCGCGGGAACGCCGATCGCCGCGCCCGCGGCGGGCACCGTGCTCGAGACCCGCGATTATTTTTTCAACGGGCTCACCGTGATCCTCGACCACGGCGAGGGGCTCGTCACCATGTACAACCACCTGAGCCGCATCGATGTTGCGAAGGGCGCGCGCGTCGCGCGCGGCGAGAGAATCGGCGCGGTCGGGCGCACCGGCCGCGTCACCGGCCCGCACCTGCACTGGACGGTCAGCCTCAACAACGCGCGCGTCGATCCCGGGCTCTTTCTTTCGGGCGAAGCCCGGGAGCAGGTCCTGGCCGGCTTCCAGCCCGCCGCGCGGGGCGGCGCTTCAGCGCAGTCTCCTCAATGTGACCCGTAAGAGGGAACGAACCCCGGAGCGCGCTCGCCGACACGGATGCGTCGATCATTGACGAGTCGCCAACAGGCGGGACGCGGGCCTGGTCGACCACTCGGCGTTCTCCGCGCTCTAAACGCACGCGGTCTTGCAGCCGCCTGTCAGCTTGGGGCAAGCCTCGCGATATGACAATGGCACGGAACCTGCACGTAGCAAGGTCGTCCCCGCGGCTCATCGGGTGGGCACGTCCGATCGGCCGGGCGGCGCGGATTGCAAATTCCAGGGGGCCTTCTCCTTGAAATTTTTTCTTTCTTCGTTCGTATCGCTCGCGATCGCGCTGCTCGGCGCGGCGCCCGCACGGGGGGAGCTCACGCTCGCCGTGAACGAAGGCGTCACTTACTACGTCACGCCGCGGGAGATACGAGAGAAGTACAAAGATCTGGCCGATCTGATCGGCAAGACCCTCAAGACGACGGTAAGGGTCGTTCCCGTCGACCAATACCCGGTGCTGAGAAAGGGGCTGGATGAGCAGCAGTACGACCTCGCTATCGTGCACCCCGCGCATCATTCGCTGCTCTCGATCCGCGCCCGGAAATATCGTCTGGTGGTGCTGACCAAGGGTTACACCGACTACAAGGCGCGCTTCTTCACGAGGAAGGATGCGGCGATCAGGCGGCCGGCGGACATCCGGGGCAAGCGCATCGCGATACCCGATCCAGACTCGATCACCGCGGTGATCACGCGCGCGACGCTGCGCGACCTCGGGATAGACTCAGCCAAAGAGGAGATCCGCACCACTCGCTATCAGGACGCGGTGCCGTTCTTCGTGGAGAACGGATTCAGCGACGTGGGCGTGACGGGCTCCAGCGCGGTGGCCAAGAACTGGCAGGACAAGGGCGGCGCCGTGCTGCTCGAGTCGAAGCCCGTTCCGATCAAGCACGTGATCGCCTCGACCAAGATGAGCGAGAAAGACGTGCAAAAGGTGCGCGAGCTGATGCTGGGCCTGGACAAGTCGAACGCCGGCCGGAAGATCCTCGAGAAGATCGGCTACAAGGGCTACGAGAGGGGCGACGAGCGGCAGCTCGCCATACTGACCGAGTGGCTCGGTATTTGACCCCCTGTAAGCAAGATGCGACAACGGCGGCTGCGGCCGCCGTTGTTTTTGGAGCGGGTGCGCGCCGGCTCAGCGCGAGGTCATGAACCGCGCCCGCTCGCTGACGGCGGCGAGCAGCGAGGCCGCGAAGCGGCGGCTGCTTTTCGCCAGGTTGAGGAACGCGTTGCGGTTGATCGCAAGCAGCGTGCATTCGCTTTCCGCGACGGCGCTCGCGAGGCGAGGCGTGCGATCGACGAGCGCCATCTCGCCGAACACGCCGCCCGGGCCCACGGTCTCCACCAGGCTCTCGCCGACGTGGATCGTCACGCGGCCCCGGAGGACCACGAACATCAGCACTCCCGGCTGGCCCTCCATCAAGATTATCTTTCCGGCCTGGTAGCTGTGGCGTGCCTCGGGCCCGAGCGCACGGGTAAGGGCGGCGACCAGGTCATTCCGGAGCGGCACCGATTTCCTCGACCCGGCGACTCGAGGGGAGGTGTCGGATACGCCGAGCCGGCCGAGGGATTCGCGCAGGCGGGCGATCATGACGCTCATCAGCATGAGCGCGAACTCGGGCCTTTTCCCGAGCGCGGTCTGGAGCTGCCGGCGGTCGAGAGCGATGACGCGGCAGGTCGATCTCGCCACCGCAGTCGCGCTGCGCGGCCCCTGGTCGATCGAGGCCATCTCGCCGAAGATCTCGACCGGCCGCACCGTGGCGAGGGGCTTGTCCTTCGCGAAAATGGCGACTTCGCCGTCGAGGAGCAGGTACATCCGGTTCGGCATGAGCAGGAACGGGATGCCTCTCTGGTTCTCGGCGAAGATTTTCCTGCCCTTCGCGAAGGTCTTCGGTTTGCCGGCGGACCGGAAGAACTCCATCGCGACCGCCGCGTTGTAGGAGTTGCTTGCGGGGCCGGCCTGATTCGCGATATGCATGCGTCCTCCACGGGATGCTGTGCCGCGCGCGGCTTCCTTGCGCGCCGGCGGCGCCATGCCCTGCGGGCATGAGCGGGTCTCGACGTCGGAATTATGCAATGGGCATGCCGGCGCGCACAGCAATTTCGGTCGAGGACCGTACAATAGTTCACGGCCTTCGCCGGATTGCCGCCGCGACGACAACTCCCAAATTCGCCGCGCCGGGCGTACTATGTGCGCGGCGTTCCAACAAAGGAGGAGCCATGAAGCCCGAATTGAATCTGCTGGTGTGGACTGTTGCGCTGACGTTTGTTCAGATGCTGGTGGCGGCGCAAGGCGCTTTCAATCAGGTGGGGCTGATGATGCTGGTGGGCAACCGCGAGAACATGCCCGTAATCGTCGGGTGGGGCGGGCGCGCGACGCGCGCGCACCGCAACATGCTCGAAAATCTGGTGCTGTTTGCCGCGCTGGTCCTGGCGGCCGTGGCCGCGGGCAGGACGAACGACATGACGCTGCTCGGCGCGCAGCTCTTCTTCTGGGCGCGGCTCGCCTACGCCGCGGTTTTCGTCGCGGGCATCATATGGCTGCGCACCGCCGTGTGGCTGGTGTCGGTCATCGGGCTTATTCTGATCTTCGCGCAGCTCGTGCGCTAAAGGAGCGGCGGCCCGGCCAGAGGGAGCGGGCCGCCGAACCGACGCTCACGTCCGGCATCGGGATCGTCGATTCTCACCGAGGCCGCGTGTGCAAGGTATTTCTCCGATCGTTCATCCCGACGGAAGCTGTCGGGTGAAGCGAGTCGTTTTCATCTTCGCGTTGCTTTCGGCAGCGGGCTTCCTGCACGCCGCTCACGCGCAGGAATTTCCCGCCCGGCCGGTGCGGATCGTCGTGCCCTGGCCGCCCAGCGGAAACGTGGACATCACCGCGCGCACCGTCGCTCCGGCGTTTTCCGAAGCCCTCGGTCAGCAGGTCCTCGTCGAGAACCTCGCCGGCGCGGGCGGCAGGATCGGCACCGCCGCCGTGATCAAGGCGCCCGCGGACGGCTATACGCTGCTGCTCGGATCGAGCGGCACCGTGACCTCGGGGCCCGCGGTCTTCAAGAGCCTCGGCTACGACCCGCTCAAGGACCTCGCGGCGATCGGCCCGATCCAGTCGGTGCCGATCGTGCTCACCGCGGCGCCGAAGACGCCGGTGTCGAGCTACGAGGAATTCGTCGCCTACGCACGGTCAAAGCCCGGGCAGGTGAGCATCGCCTCCGCCGGGAACGGCTCCTCCAATCACCTCGCCATCGAGCTTTTCATGCGCAAGGCGAACCTGAAGCTCCTTCACATTCCCTACAAGGGCAGCGGCCCGGCGATCACCGATCTGCTCGGCAGCCAGGTCGAATCGATGATGGACCAGATGACCGCCTCGATCGAGCACATCAGGAACGGCCGCATCAAGGCGCTCGCGCTAAGCTCGCTCAGTCGCTCGCCGCTGCTGCCGAACGTGCCGACGCTTGATGAGCTGGGCGTCACGGGGTACGAGGCGAGCACGTTCACGGGAATCTTCGCTCCAGCGGGCATTCCGCCCGCGGCTGCGGCGAAGCTGTCCGGCGCCCTGCGCAAGGCGCTGGCCGTCGCCTCCGTGCGCGAGCGCTATCGCTCGATGGGCGTCGATGTGATGGACATGAGCCAGGCCGAGTTTGCCGCCTACGTGCGCGCCGATTTCGAGAAGTGGCGGAGCATCGCGCGCGAAGGAAATATCGTCGTCGATTGAGCGGAACGGTGCTGCGCCCCGGCTGCGCTAATCGATCTTCGCGCCCACGGCCTTGACCACCTCGCCGTACTTGGCGTATTGGGCGCGGATCAGCGCCGAGAATTCTTCGGGAGTGGTGATGAACGGCTCGAGCCCGCCGACGTTGCGCACTTTTTCGCGTATGCCCGGATCGGCGAGCAGCCGGTTGGTCTCGCCGCGGAGCCTCGCGAGCACCGGCGCGGGCACGCCAGCCGGCGCGAACAGTCCCAACCATGCGGTGACTTCGAGCCCCGGAAAGAACTCGCCGAGCGTCGGCAGGTCCGGGAACGTCTCGGATCGACGCGGGCCGGCGACGGCGAGCCCGCGGAGCTTCCCCGCCTTGATGTGGCTCGTGACGGAATTGCCGCCGAACATCACCGGGACCTCGCCGGCAAGAACGGCCAAGGTGGCCGGACCGCCGCCCTTGAACGGCACGTGCACGAGATCGATGTGCGCCCGCGCTTTCAGCATTTCCATGGTGAGATGGTGCTGGCTGCCGTTGCCGATGGAGGCGTACGCGAGCGGCGGATTGGCTCGGCGCGCGTACTCGAGGAATTCCTGGAGGGTCTTCGCGGGCACTGCGGGATTGACCGAGAGCACCATCTGGGTGGTGATGAGCGTGGCGACGGGCGCGAGGTCCCTCAGCGTATCGACCGCCATGTTCGCGTACAGATGCGGGCTGATGACGATCTGGCTGTCCTGGCCGAGCAGCAGGGTGTAGCCGTCCGGCGCGGCCCTCGCGGCGAGCTCGCTCGAGAGGTTGCCGTTCGAGCCCGGGCGGTTCTCCACGATCACCGGCTGGCCGAGCGCCTCGGCGAGCCTGGGCGCGAACACCCGGGCGATGGTGTCGGAGGCGCCGCCCGGAGGATTCGGCACGAGCAGCTTGATCGGACGCGCGGGGTATTGCGCCGATGCGGCCGCGGCGGCGAGCGCAATCAGCAGCCCCGCCGCGACGCAAAGGAGATGCGCGACACGATGCTTTTTCATGGCCGACCCGCAAACTGCATCAGCCGAATTCTCTCACGGCCCGGCCGGGGGCGAAATCTGTCGCCGGGGCCGTAATTTAGGGAATAGAATCCGGGCTTGCGTGTTCGCGCAGACGGGGAGGGTTTCAGCACCGTGTTCAAACTCCATAAGGGGAAATCGATGAAGCCATTTCGTATTGCATTGCTTTTCGGCGCGCTTGCCCTGGCAAGCGCCGCCGCCGACGCGCAAACCCCCGCGCGGGTGCGCGGCACGATCACCGGCGTGGACGGCAACCTGCTCTCGGTGAAATCCCGCGAGGGCCAGGACCTGAAGCTCGAGCTCGCGCCGAACGCGACCTTCGCCTACATGAAGAAGCTGAGTCTCGCCGACATCAAGCCGGGCACCGGCCTCGGCACGACCGCGGTGAAGGGCCCGAACGGCAAGCTCATCGCCCGCGAGCTGCATCTGTTTCCCGCAGGACGCCCGATACCCAACGAGGGCCACCGTCCCTGGGACCTCGAGCCGGACTCGACCATGACGAACGCCATGGTGAACGCGATGGTGCAGTCGAACAACGGCCACGAGAT
>WNGG01007581.1_pt1 | contig 16479 bp, 14 predicted proteins | sample 5400661 | NCBI WGS metagenome assembly WNGG01 (sample SAMN13153372, study PRJNA577476) | soil metagenome | isolation source: 100 cm soil or saprolite under Garry oak tree replicate 1 | place: USA:California | collected 2016-06-15 | reverse complement strand
TTGGCCCGCGAGCGCTCAAGGCCCCTGATGATGTGAAGCCTGGTGTCCGCGGGATCGATGATGTCATCGATGAGAGCCTGCTTTGCCGTGAGGTATGGATCGATCTGCGCCCGAACCGTCCCGATCAGCTCTTGCCGCAGCGCCTCCCGCGCCTCGCCCGGTTCCGCGGCGGCAAGCTGACGCCGGAAGCGTGCAGCTCGACCAGTTCCATCCACCGCCGGGCGAGGCGTTCGAATGCGCCGATCTTCGCGGGATCGATGACATACTTGAGGGCGCAGGTGATCACAACGGCAGGTCAGCTCGGTACGAGCTTTGGCCTTGGTGCGCGCCAAGACTCGCGGGAATCATGAGAATATGACCGCGACCAGGGCAGAGCCCATCTCCACCGGTCGCCTCGATCTCTTGCCACTCCGCGTCGAGTACGCGAAGGAGATGGCCGCCGTCCTTGCCGACCCGGCACTGTACATCTTCACACGCGTGGGCCATTGCGCACGGCAGCGCGGCTGTCAGGAAAAGTCGAAGTCCCGCGTGACGTCGCAGGTGGTGACGCTTCGCGCGACGTATGTCAGGAGAAGTCGAAGTCAAGCGTGACGTCGCAGGTGGTGCCGCTTCGCGCGACGTAGCCTCCGCTACCCTGGAGCCCGCTCAGCTCGCCGGTTCCCGAGCCTGGCACGACGAACCAGCTGGCCTTTGCTACACCGTTCTCGAACGTCCCGGCGGCCTGCAGTACAAACGATCCTTGACGGCCAGCAACGCGGCCGGAGACACGATGCAGGCCAACGAAACTGGCGAAGGTTTCGCTGGGATATGCCATGAGGTACTCGGCGCTTCCGTCACCTTCGATATCGCCGCTGAAAGTGCTGTTGATGTGAGCCTTGGTCAGCTTTGGCTCGCCGGGCTTCTCCTCGTAGGGCTCCTCGTCCCATCCGGTCACCTCGTAGGTGCCCTTGCCTTGGGTCGGCATCTGCTCTCCCTTCCATCTGCTGGCCGCTCTCCAACATCCCATGCCCAGTGTCTGCATCACAAACGTTCAGTTAGGCTGCGTGACGCCCAGGCCGAGGAACGCAGCGTCGCTGAGCACCCGCGTCCTCCGCCCGGAACCGAAGCAGTGGCGGTCGGAGGTCATCGTGGTACGCGTTATCTTCATCACCGGATTCAACCGCAGCGGCACGACCCTCGTCACAGCGGCGGCCACGGAAGCGGCCAGGGCCACGACGTTGACTGTCGGGCACCTTGCGCGCCACATACCCAGCCTCGACCGCTTCCTGACAGCCTCGCGAAAGCGGGCGACTGCCCCGGATCGTGGCGTGGACCGGCTGCCGGTCAATGAGTCGACGCCGGAAGAGTATGGATGGCTGCTGCACGCCACGACCGGCGAGTTCGCGTTCGGCGCCAAGGCAGCGGAGTCCGGTACTCTGCGGGCGCTTGTCGAAGAACTCGCCGACGACAGCGATGCCCCGGTCGTGGTACTGAAGAACCCCTGGGACACCGGTCAGGAACGGCTCCTGCTCGACCACTTCACCGGGTCGCAGGTGCTGCTTGTACGCCGCCAGCTCAGCGCCATCGAGGACAGCCAGGAGCGGGCGTGGTCACGGATGGTCAAATCCAACGGCTACGTGCGTGCGTTGATCGGCGACCGCCGCCGCGCGGCCGAACTCCTTGGCGTGATCCTCGACGCCAAGGCGCGGCAGGACATGGTCCGCGGCACCATACGGAAGACCCGCCGCGACGTCCTGCGGCTGGCCCGTAGCGTTTCGAAGCTTCCGCTCGACCGGGTCGCCTTCCTGTCCTATGACGAGTTACGTGAGGATCCGCGGGCGGGCGCGGCGTGGGCCGCCCATGTGCTCGACCCGCAAGCGCTGGGCCAGGCCGTCGCGGCGCTCACCTTTCCCGAGTACAACCATGCGAGCCCGCGCAGTTGGGTGGTCCGCGCCGTCGACCGCTACTGGGCGCGGGCCTGGCGGCGGGCCCGCGCGAAGCAGGTCAAGGCGGGGATCGTGACGCCGGTCAAGGCCGGGTAGGCGCGGCAGGCGCCGGTCAAGGCCGGGTAGGCGCGGGCCATGGCCGGGTAGATGCGGCAGGCGCCGGCCATGGCCGGGTAGGCGCGGCAGGCGCCGGCCAAGGCCCGGTGGGCGCGGCAGAGCTGGTCGCCTGTAATGCCCGGTTTCCCAGCTTGTGTATATGGGTGTAACACATTCACGTTATTAGAAGGAAGAATTGCCGCTACGGAGAGACTTATGTCTTCTAGGAGATCGCGCAGTCTCAGACCTCCGGAAGTAGGTGAGGTCTGAGTCTCGCACGCTCTGTGTAATCACGCTCTGTGTAATCAGGCTCTATTCAATCACGACCTGTGCAATTCAGCTCCGCGCTCCCGGGCGACGACAGTCCGCGCGCTCGGCGCCGACACTAGTACGCCCGTGCGCTCGCCAGGGAAGAGCTGCCTGGCACCCTCGATGGCTACGTCGGCTGATCAGCGGGCCGCGTGGCGGCCTTTCAAATTCTGCCCGGCTGCCGGTGAGATGGGTGGTGGCGAGGTTGTAGGTGTGCCCGGTGCGGTCACGGATGAGCACCACCTGGATGGGTCGGCAGCCTCTTCCTTTGACGCGGCCCGCGGCGCCGGTGCGCGGGCCGGGCAGGGCGTAGGAGCGGCGCGGAAACTGAGAAAGTCGAGTATAATGTGCAATTGGTCAATTATCGGACGTATCCAAAAGGGGATAAGGTCCATGCGCCAAATCTCAGGGCGTCGCGATCACGGGCCGCGGGCGGATGCAGGAATGAGCATGGCAAATCCGTGGCCAGACCGCACTGAGGTTCACCCTGCCAGGGGCTGCCTTTGCATTCACGAGCTGATCGAGGCGCAAGTCGCAGTCACACCGGATGCACCGGCGGTTATTACCCCTGACGAGACACTGAGCTATCGGGAGCTCAACCGGCGCGCTAACGTTCTGGCCAGGAAACTGCAGAGAATCGGAGTGCGCCCCGAGATCCTCGTCGGCATCTATGTGCGACGGTCAGCGGCGATGATCGTCGGCATCCTCGCTACGCTGAAGGCGGGCGGTGCATACGTGCCCTTGGATCAGGCCAGTCCAGCGGAGCGACTAGCCGACGTGGACGTATCCGCGGTTCTCTACGAAGAACCATCGATGACTCGGCTGGCATTCCCTCGCGCTGCCGCCATCTGTCTCGACAAGGATTGGCACCGCGTCGCAGCTGAGGCTGACCTGAATCCCGGCCCACTTGCCGTACCGGCCAACCTCGCCTACGTGATCTACACCTCGGGGTCGACGGGCAGGCCCAAGGGCGTGGCTGTCGAGCACCGCTGCCTGGTCAACTCCACACTGGCCCGCCTCGCCTTCTACCCCCCTCCGCGCAGGTTTCTGCTGCTATCTGCCGTGGCGTTCGACAGCGCCGTGGCCGGGATCTTCGGGACGCTGGCCCGGGGAGGTGCCCTGCTCTTGCCACCGGCCGGCGTCGAGGCCGACGCACGTGAGGTAGCCCGCCTTATCGCGCGTCACCAAGTCGATACCATCCTCGCACTGCCATCTCTCTACGAGCTGATCTTGGAGTCGGCTGCCGGGTCTCAGCTCAGATCGCTGCGCACGGTAACGGTGGCCGGTGAACGGTGCCCGTCCAGGCTTGTCACGAAGAGCCGGGCTCGTGTCCCGGCCGCCGAACTGGTCAATGAGTACGGCCCGACGGAAGGCACCGTCTGGAGCACCGCTTGGCGCGCGGCTGCACGAGAGGTCACCGATCAGGCAACTGTGCCGATCGGCCGCCCTGTCGACGGGGTGCAGATCCGGATCTTAGATCCCTCTGGGCGGCCGGTTCCCGAGGGGGAGGCCGGTGAGGTCTGTATAGCCGGCGCGGGTGTGGCCAGGGGGTACGTGGGGCGGCCGGATCTGACCGCGGCCTCGTTCGTGCCCGATGCGGCCGGCCCTGCGGGTAGCCGCATGTACCGCAGTGGCGATCTCGCCCGGTTGCGCGCTGACGGTGAGCTGGAATTCCTTGGGCGGATTGATCGCCAGCTCAAGATCAGTGGCTTCAGAATCGAGCCCGCCGAGGTCGAGGAAGCCATAGCGAAGTTCCCCGGTGTGCGTCAGGCGGTCGTAGTGGAGTCACCGCGAGCGACAGCAGCGGCGCTGGCCGCTTTCGTGACCGGTGCCGAGGTCACCCCTGCTGAGCTGCGCCATTTCCTGCTTGGCAAGCTGCCTGCCTATATGGTGCCAGCCGAAATTCGCACGGTAGACGTATTGCCCAAGACTGCCAACGGCAAGGTTGATCACGGTGGCCTCGCGCTGATTCTGGCCGAGGCCGATGGCGGTGCTGATAACGGTGCCGATCACGAGACCGATGGCGGCGCCGATGATCTGCCATGTTCTGCCACGGAGCGCGTGGTGGCACGGCTGTGGTGTCTGACCCTTGGCCGGGAGCGGATCGGGCGGACAGACAGTTTCTTGGATCTCGGCGGATCGCTGGATGCCATGCGCATAGCCGTCCGTCTTTCTCAATTGTTCAAGGTGGACGTGCCGCTGCTCTGGGTGTATGAGGCTCCGACAGTGGAGAGCATTGCTCAATGGCTGGAGAGCACGGTCGCCAACGCCTCGGCGATCGCTGAAAGGTATCTGGCAACTCATGGCGAAGCTCGGGATAAGTCCGCCTATTCATTATAGGAGAAGGCGAGCGAGATGAGCGTGCCCGCTGAGCAATTCGACGTCATCATTGCAGGGGGCGGCCCTGGAGGGTCAACCGCGGCCACCCTGACTGCCAAGCACGGGCACCGAGTGCTTCTCCTCGAGAAGGAGCAATTTCCACGTTACCAGATCGGAGAATCGCTGTTGCCATCCACGGTGCACGGCGTTTGCGCCATGCTCGGTGTGAGGCAAGACTTGGCGCGCGCCAACTTTCAGATGAAACGGGGCGGGACATTCCGCTGGGGCACCAACCCGGAGCCTTGGACCTTCACCTTCGCGCTTTCCCGCAAGCTGGCTGGACCGACATCCTTTGCGTACCAGGTAGATCGCGAACGGTTCGATTCGATCCTGCTTGGCAATGCGCGCAAGCACGGCGTCGACGTCCGGGAGAAACATCAGGTACTCGCGCTGATGGTCGAAAATGATCGTGTCCGCGGTGTCCGATTCAGGGATGCAGCGGGCAACGAGCACGTGGCAGGTGCGCGGTATGTTGTGGTCGCTTCGGGTAACACCGATGCGCTGCACAAGTACGTCGGCAAACGAGTCTATTCTGACTTTTTCCGCAACGTCGCTCTGTTTGGCTATTTCGAAAACGGAAAGCGGCTACCGGCGCCAAACCAGGGAAACATCCTGTGCGCAGCTTTTAAGGACGGCTGGTTCTGGTATATACCGCTGTCGGATACGTTGACAAGTGTCGGCGCAGTCGTGTCCAGGGAACGGGTGGATGTCATCCAGCGAGACCGTGACAGTGCTATGCGACAATTCATTCAGTCCTGCCCGCTGATCGCCAGCTATCTCTCCTCGGCGCACCGAGTCACCGACGGGATCTATGGTGTCCTGCGGGTTCGAAAGGATTATTCTTACCACACCACACGATTTTGGCGCCCTGGCGTAGTTCTGGTCGGGGATGCGGCATGCTTCGTCGACCCGATCTTCTCGTCCGGGGTTCATCTCGCTACCTACAGTGGCGTGCTCGCCGCCCGGTCGATCAACGCCTGCCTGGTCGGCGCCGTGGCGGAGGAAGCAAGTTTTCGTGAGTTCGAACTCCGGTACCGGCGTGAATTCGGAATTTTCTATGAGTTTCTACAGGCGATGTATGACATCAATCGGGATGAGGCGTCTTACTTCTGGACAGCGCGAAAGATTCTGGGTAGCGGCCAGACCGACGTGGAAGCCTTCGTTGACCTCGTGGCTGGGGTGTCTGGCCCGGATCGCCAGCTGTTCAATACGGCGGGTGCCGAGCGGCCAGCAAAGCAGTTTGGCCGGGCTCTCGAAGAAGCAACGCGGGCAGAGTCGCTGGACCATGGTGACGCCGTTTTCCGTGGTAGTGGAACGCGGCTCCTTGGTTCCGTGCTTCACGAGGCGGGCGATCTCCAGATGCGCGCGCTCGGGGGGACGTCCGACCTCCCCGCGGAGGAGTTGTTTTCCGGCGGCCTGGTTCCCTCGCGCGATGGGCTTCGTTGGTGCCGCGCGGAGTCCGTGGACTCGTGATGCGTGATGCGATCGCTGGCGGCACGGGAGAAGAGCGGCAACCCGTGATCCTTAACGGCTGCGCTGCGGTGGCACCGCGCTGCATGCGGTGAGAAACGGTTAGCCGAGTAGAGCCCCCGCGATATCAGCCTCGGTACCTACTGGTGTCAGGTCAGCCCGTTCCATCGGGTAGTAGTCCGCCGACGTGTACGAACCCGAGCCATGGACGACCACGTCCTGGCCGTCGCCGATCAATCCACGGTCTATCGCGTTGAATACTCCCGTTAAGACCATGACCAGAGACCATTCGCGTAGCGTGCGGAAGTCCGCGGGCAGTGGCAGCGCCTCAGCCACCAGGCGCCGCAGATGTGGGTAGCGGGAAACGCACTCAGCCAGCGAGACGACAATCCCATCACCACCAAACCGACCGATCAGCTCGTTCATCGCCGCGGAAGTGGCAGGGCGGCGAGTGTAGAACGTGGGGTCGAGTACCTCGTCTGGGTCGTAGGTAACCTCAGGGAAATGCGGGTCGGCTTCCTGCCGGTACAGCGCGGTCGCCGAGTCCAGGGTGTAACGCGGAACGCGGGATCGCGTCAGGCTGAGCACCATGTCCGGGGTGGATAAATGCTGCACGAGCAGAGTCGATGGGCGTGCCCGGGGGTCGGCTTCACCAGCGTCCTCAAGAAGCGACCGACCCTGGTGGTAGCCCAGCAGGCCGAATGCGCTGGACACAGCGTGTGCATGTACTCGGGTGCGGGCCGTCTTCTCCGGCGGGTCCACCCGGTGCTCGAAGAAGGCACGTGTTGTATCCGCGATCAAGTAGTTGCGGAGTTCCAGTGAGTACCACACGTTCACGCCAAGGTCACGCCGTACTGTTGCGCCATACCGCGTCACGAAGTCGCGGCCGAGCGTCTTGACCGCTTCCGGGTCTGTTCCCGTGTACAGCAGCACCGGATTGAGCGCGCGGTGTCCCGCATCCGCGGAGAGCGGGTCGGCGCGCAGCTTTTCTCGCCCGGACCGTGGGACGAGCGTTACGATCCGCAACTGTTCGGCGCGCACGATGCCTGTCCTGAGCGCCCGCAGTACCGCGTCGCGCAGCGCCACGCCCTTGTTGGCCGAGGTAGGCGAGAAGATCATGATGTGTTCGCCGGTGCGGCGAATGTACTCCGCCGCGCGTGCCACGATCAGAAGCGATGCGTACGTCTTTGTCGTGTGGGTGGCTGGGTTTCCGGCTAGATCAAGGATGCTGATCCGGCGGCCCCGGTATGTGCCGACCGCGTGCCAGCGCACTGCGCCGGCGGAAAGGAACTCCTTGACGGCGTTGCTGAGTTCGGGCAGCGCGAATCCCGGCGAGAACGCCGCGTCATCTCTTACCGGCGCGACGTCGTCCACGCAAGCAGAGATCACGTCTGGCAGCCGATCATAGAAATCCAGCAGCAGATTGCCGGTATGAGTGTCGCAGCGGGCAGCCGCCTGGCTATTCGGTTTCGACACGTTCGCACCTTTCAATGAGGATCCTCACGACGCAATCGGCTCCGCAGCCGGTGCAGCTCCTCGGCCGCTGCAGTGACTTCATCTGCCCGGAAGCCGGCTGCCAGCTGCAGGGCCGCCCGCCGCAGTTCGGCCTGGGCCGGTGGGCCGAACGTGATGTGATCACCCGCCACGACCACCCCCTCGCGCAGCGCGAAACGCTGGTTGAGGGCGATCGCGTCGGCCTTGCTGAGACCGGCAGGGAGCCTGAGCGTGAGGTGCCCGCCGTTCAGCCGCACGGGATAGCCGCCCGGCAGACCGAGCGGTCCGGGCAGGTTCGTATCGGTTTGCGCACCGGCCATGAGGTCACGCAGCAACAGCGCGGCCACCAGGCCGGTCACCCGGTTCAACTCCTGCCGTGAGGCTGACCGTTGGGCGGCGAGCAGCCTCCCCAGCCCTTGGACGGGTGAGTCCGCATACCATGCCCGTGCCTCGTCCTGAGGTCGATCGGGTGAGTGCAGGTGGACATGGTGAGCGAGCACGTACAGCTTGCGCTGGTCCGCGAGGCCCAGCGCGGTCTGCACGCTGGCGGCGATCAATGCGCCATTGCCGATACCGCACAGCACAGGGATGCCAACTGCTGCGAGCAACGGGTTGACAGCGTCGGGGAAACAGGCGTTGACAAACCACGTACCGTGACTGGCCTGCGTGATCGAGCGCCCCACTCGCAACGCAAGCTCCGCCTGAAGAGGCAGCGTCACCCCGAAGCCAGCCTTGACGAGGAAATCGGTCCACCGCGACGGTGCGGTGGAGTTTTCCCAGGGCGACTGCGTTGAGGCGCACAGCAACACGCCCGATGGCCGGTTCGCCGCTATCAGCACGGCAAGATCGTCGGAGCCTGCCAGGTCCGCCTCTGCTGGGCGGAACGTGACCCTGCCGCGGGTAAGGGCCGATCTTACGCCAGCGAGGTAACACACCTCCGCGGCGGCGGGCAGCCGACGTGCGACCACGACAACATCCAGCCGTTCTGCGGCGTCGGCGAGCCCGTCGCACACGGCCCGTGCGAGGGATCCACTCCCAACGATCATCAAGGTGGCGGACCCCGTCATCGGCGCCGAGCCTTCCTGATCGAACAGCTCATTTGCTCAGCGGTCTCCCAATCTCTTCTGCTGAATCTCTTCTGCCGACGGACTCGGTAAGGCTGGTGGCGAGTCCTCCCGGCGGTGCGGGCGCGGGTCACCGCCTGCGGACAACATCGACCCCCAGCGCTGACCACCCCAAGGTGCCCAGCAGGGCACCGATCGCGTCTCCTACCGGCGGAATCCACAAGACAACCCCGAGGCCAACGGCACCGAGCAGCGCCCCAGAGGCCCAACTGCCCAGCGCCACGCCCATGGGCTCGGAGAAGCTCACCCACGAGAAGGCCTCTGTCAGGCGGGAGTTCGGCGTCACGAGCGGCACGAGTGACAGCACAGCTGTCAGCCCCGGACCGACGGCGAAGCCGGCCAGGATCAGCGCGATTCCCTTTCCGTAGAGGCTTGGCACCACACTGAACATGAGCAGTCCGAGAGCGGACCAGGCCAGGCATGCGATGAGCCGCCGGCGTGGAGGCCCCCTCCAGTAGTGGGCTCCGTACCATAGGCCGCCGACCAGACTTGCCGCCCAAAATCCGGACAGTAGAGGACCGCTGAGGTTCAGCGCCCCCGCGCGTTCCGCCAGTGTTGGAACAGCTACAGAGACCGCCCCGAGACCGAGTCCGACGCTCGCCTGAATGGCAACAAGGTAGGCTACCCCGGCGCCGAGCACTCCGCCCGATCGCCCAGCCGAGCGCACTGCCTTGCTCTCCTCCGCCGTTTTGACTCGTGTGACGAGCACGCCGCCGGCAAACCCGAGGCTTCCCAAGACGGCGAGGGCAACGGGCGCGGTGGACACCGTGATGACGAGGCTGACGAGCAACGGTCCCATGACCAGCGCAAGCTCATAAACCACCGAGTCAAGTGCGTAGACCGTGCCGAGCTTCGGACCGGCGGTGACCCCCGACCAGGCGACGCGGATGTATGACGTCAGCGCAGGGAGCGTGGCACCCACGCCGGCGGCAAGCAGAATGGCAAGGGACTGCGTCAGCCGGTGGGCCCCGAGCACGGCGAACACCAGGATTAGGCAAAGATGTGCGGTGATAACGACGCGAAGGGTCTGCACGCGGCCGATTCTGTCCATAAGCCGCCCCTGAACCGGCTGGCTTCCCGCGGCAAAAAGAAAGAACGCTCCCGCTGCCACGCCACCCCGGCCAATCGAGCCCGTGGAGTGATGCACAAGCAAGATGATCGCTAGGCCGAGGCCTCCCACCTCGATACGCGCAATGAAACCACCGAACAGAAGCGTTCTCGCCGCAGGCAGGGCCAGAACGAACGCGTACCGACGCACGCCCGAGCGCAGGACCGACCAGGTAGTCACTGGCCGCCGTCCAGCGACGATGCGTTCCGCAATCTGTGCGCCACCTCTGGAACCAGCTCGGCTGCGTCGATCTGGACCTGCTTGCCGCTGATCATGTCCTTCAACCAGGCGCGATCAGTACCCAGAACCGCCACGTATCGCGCTCCCAATCCATCGGCGTGCCTGAACTGGCTGCGCAGCGAACGTCGCGCAGATCCGGGCTGAGCGGCGAGGCCCAAGGCCCGAGCCATTGCAGAGACCCGAAGTGCGTTCCGTTGCTCGGCGACGTTCGCTACTGCGACGTACAAATCGAGTCGAGGTCGCGCCACCGGCCTTTCACCAATCGACAACAACACCCGCTCGACGCCGGCGCATCCACCGCACGCGGCCGTTGGCGGGCCGCCGAGTTCGCCAACGAGATCGTCGAAGCGTCCTCCACCTCCCACCGCGTTCTGCGCCCCAAGCCGATCTGAGCTGAATTCGAACACCGTGCGGGTGTAGTAGTCCAGGCCCCGGACCAACGTGGGGTCGATGTCGTAGGAGACCCCCACGGCGTCCAGCAAAGCCGTGACCTCCGAGAAATGCTCACGATCTGCGGTATCGAGGTGGTCAAGCAGGCGCGGCGCATTCGTCATCACCGCCTGCGTGCCTGGATGCCGTGAATCGAAAGCCCGCAGCGGGTTGATTCCGATGCGTGACCGGACTTCAGCGGACAGGTCCCGCTCGTTTCGCCGGAGGTGGGTGATCAGCATTTCACGGTAACGGGCACGGTTTTCGGCCGTGCCGAGGCTAGATAGCCTCAGCCGGACTCCGGGAACTTCCAGAGCCTGGAAAAGCTCGGTCAGCAATAGCATGCATTCCGCGTCGATTGCCGGTTCGTCTGATCCGAGGACTTCTACCCCTACCTGCCAGAACTGGCGGAAACGGCCGGCCTGAGGTACGTCCTGCCTGTAGTAGGCTCCGTGAAACCACAACCGCAGCGGATGCTGAAGCCTCTGCATGCCATGCTGCACATAGGCACGGCATATGGCGGCGGTACCTTCGGGTCGCAGCGTCAGGGACCGCCCGCGGTCGTCATTAAACTTGAACATCTGCTTACGCACGATGTCAGTGGAGAGCCCGACCCCTCTCTCGAACAATTCGGTCGACTCAAAAGCTGGGGTATCGATACGCCGATATCCCGCCGCCGTAAAGATCCGCTGGGCTATGCTTTCTACCTCATCACGACGGGCCGCATCGTCAGGGAGGATATCAGATGTTCCCTCCGGGCACCTGAGGCGCTGGCGTCTCGCAAGTATCCCACGCTCGATGGTCACATACAGCCCCTTGTCATCCCTGGGCGACAGGCGCTATTCCGTAAGAGTCAATTGTTCACTCACTTGACTCTTACGGCAATGGGTCGCAGCATGGACGGCAATATGTTCCTGGCAGCGAGGCCGATAAGGAGGCGCATGTCCCGCTTTGCCGACGACGGTGCGCCCCCGGACGGCGGTGACGGCCACCCCGCCCGGCAGCCAACGACGGACGAGACCCGCTACCGGCCGGTGTTCGCCAGCCAGAGCGGGAGTCCCACGTTGCGCGCGATCTGGCGGCAGGCGTACGGGCCGGACTATCCCGAAGAGCTGGAACCGTTGAGCTTCATCACGCGTTCCGGGCTTAACCGCATCTGCGCCTGGCTCGGGGTCGGCCCGGGTGACGCCATCGTCGACATCGGCTGCGGTCGGGGCGGGCCCGGGCTATGGCTTGCCCGGGAGACGGGAGCGTCGCGACAAACCAGCCGCCGTCCGGGAAGTGGGGCGTCTTCTCGTCCCTGGAGCGCGCTGGGTCTGCACCACGTGGGAGCCCTCCTACTTCCGGTATCGCCGCGTTCTTGAGGATGCGGGCTGGGTGGTGCTGCATTGCCACGAACCCACCGAGTGGCAAAGCCGTCAAGTTGCCGTCTATGAGGGCATCCTCGGCGAACAGGATCGCCTCATCGAGGAGCTGGGGCCGGAGGCGGCGCAGGTCTTGATAGCAGAGGCCCGGGACATCGCCCCGGTGCTCGGCCAGTACCGGCGCCTGTGCGTCGTCGCTCGCCGCTGACAGGGAGGTGAGCTGGGCGATGAACCAGGCGTCGGGAATCGCCGTCGAGGTGGTGCGGAGCATTGAGGCCGTCGACCCGGGCGAATGGCGACGGACGGTCGCTCGGGCCGATGCTCCCGTCTTCTACAGCTATGAGTACCTCGCGGCTTACGAACGTCATCCACTGGGCGCCTTCGCGGGCGGCCGGTATCTCCTCGTCCGCAGCCGCGGCGAGCTGATCGCGGTCTTTCCCTGCTATCTCCAGCCGCGCGGCGATCCGCTGGGAGTGTTCGCCAACAGCCCGGTCACGGCCACCAACCCCGCCGTGCTCGGCCACGTCTGGTATTGCTACGACACCCGAATCCCGCACGTGGCAACCTCGTCCGGCTTGGTCACGGCGATCTGTGAGGCGGTGCTCGACGAGCTTGCCCGGGTGCGGATCGCCGACCATGCCGCGCTGGCTGGCTTCGTGAACGTCGCCGAAGGCGACCCTCTCCTCGAGATCGCACAGCGGAAAGGGTGGCTGGTGATCCCGATGGACATCCGCTACCAGCTGTTGTTAGACGGTATGGCGACCTTCGACGACTATCTCGCATCGCTGGCCCGCAAACCGCGGCAAAATCTTGGCCGCCACCTGAGGCGCGCGCGCGACGCGGGCGTTACAACCTCGGTCAGCCTGCCGCGCTCCGAGGACCTGCCCGAGGTGGGCGGCCTGTGCAGGCTGACCGCCGGCAAGTTTGGAAACACCGACTTCTATCCGCAGGACCAGTTCGGCGGCTTCGTGATGGGCCTGGCAGACCGTGCCCGTGTTGTTCGGGTCGACCGAGGCGGCGAACTGCTCGCGACGGCGGTCGCGCTCCTGGACGAAAGTCGGCTGCATATGTGGGTAGCTGGCTTCCGCTACGCGACGGTGGCAGGATTTAGTCCGCACTATGTGCTGTGGTCCGCTGAGATCCGCGCTGCCATAGAGCTGCGAGCGAGCCTCGTCGAAGGCGGTCGCCGCAACGACCTGTTCAAGAAGCGGCACGGAATGCGTCCTGTTCAGTTGCACGCGTGCGTCACGGCCGGGTAAGTTCCAGTGCCCCGTCGGCCGGAAGGCGGCCTCTTGCCAAGGACACGATCGCCGGCGGCTGGCGATCATCCGTCTGGCCGTTACGGATCATGAATGTCCGGTGCGGTTTCGGCCGTTTCCGCGGTGGCGTTTTCGCACGAACATGATCCACATTCATGGTGAAGAGCCATTTCTCTGCAACCCGCTGCTGCCCGCCGTTTCCTGAGTGCCAGCCTTGACATCTTGCTGAGTGCCAGCCTTGACATCTTCCTGAGTGCCAGCCTTGACATCTGCGCTGTCGATGTTTTGCTGGGCCTATCGAGCCGACGATTGAGGAGATCTGGAATGGCCGGCGACGATTCTACGCAGACGGCGCTACTCGATGCCCGTCACCTTGTCGCCGAATGTGCCATTTCCAGCCTGCCCGATGCTGTCGCCCCCCATGCCAGGCAGTCGCTGACCCAAGTCGCCGCGCGGGTGCTCGCCGCCTTAGACCAAGCGGAACTCGGCGTGATCGTGCTTGGAATCGACGGCCTCGGCTGGGACATGGCGGCCCATAACTGGCGTGACAGTCAGTTGTCCTGTTTGACCAGCACGTTCCCGAGCATCTCGACCACTGCGTGGACGACAGCGCTCACCGGCGTGGGTGTCGGCGAGCACGGCGTCGTCGGTATGGTTTACCGGCTGCCAGATCATGACCTCATCGTTGATGCCGCCTTTGCCCGGCCGCACCGCTGGGGAACGCAGGGGGCGAGCAACGAGAGCGATGCGGCGCTCGGGCGCGCGCTCACCCATGTCGTGCGGTATCAGCCGACGCTCTTCGAGCGGGCGACCGCCAAGGGCGCGCACTGCGTCGCCCTGGCGAGGGAGCTGGATACCTTGCCAGGGCCCTGGGCGCGCACGGTGTTACGCGGTGCCCGGCGCGGATGCGACCAAGCTCGCGATGCCGCTGGGTACGCCGCAGAAGCGGGCGACCCGCTTCGCTTGGTGCGGACGGTGCGCGCCGACGTCGAAGCGACGCTAGCCGCCGGCGACGCGAGGCGCCCCATTCTCCTGTGGGTCTACGTCAACCTCGACCAGCATCTGCACGCGAAGGGTTACGACAACGCGGCGGCTGAGGCGGTGCTGGAAATCGAGAAGATCGCATGCGACTGGGCCGCACGTGGCTGGATCGTGATCGCCCACTCCGATCACGGTCTTGTCCCGGCGGTCTTGGACCCCGAACTGGTGAAGCTGTGGGACCGGCTGGACAGCCCGGCATTCTGCCGCCTGCCCAGCGGCGGTGCCGGCCGTACCCGGTGGCTGTACACACTTGCGGACAAGACGGCCGAGGTCATGTCGGCGCTGCGGGCCGGCATGGCAGACAAAGCATTCATCGTGTCCCGCGAGGAATTAATCGGCATCGGCGTCTTCCCGGATAACCCAGCTATCCGGGAAAGGGTTGGAGAGGTCATCGCCATCGCGCGCGGACCAGCCTTTCCACATTTGGATGCCGACGCGAAATTCGATCACGGTGCGTTGTCGGTGGCCGAAATGTTGGTCCCACTCGCCACCTGGGCAGACCTGCCCGCTGACCGGGCATCCCGAAAGGGGGAAGCATGAGCCTAGTGCGGTTCCACGACAAGGTTGGCAGGACCGAGACACTTCCCGCGACTGCGGGTCAACCTCTCATTGAGGTACTGCGTGCCGCTGGAATCCCTGTCAACGCGGTGCTGAGCATGTGCGGCGGCAAACCCTTATCGGAGGATGTCACCGCCGTTGGCCCGGACCCCATTGACGTATACCAAGTCCGCCACTACGACCTCGATGTCACAAGGCACCCAGCGTGCAAGGTCTACGGCACACCCGAGCCCGTCTACACCAAGAGGGTGCTCTTCGATCGCCGTGGGGACCTGGAGACCCGCTGCGAGCAGCTCGACAGGGACGGCTTCGTCAGCTATGTGGAGGAGACGTTCGTGCAGAGCCTTCTCGCCAAGGATGTCCTGAACGAGGGTGACGACATAGTCGTTGGGCTGTCCGGCGGGCGCGACAGCGTATCGTTTCTCAAATTACTCGAGCGAACCCGCGACCGGCTGCCGACATTCTCGATGACCGCGGTGACAATCGTTGGTCTTCCAGACTGGGAGGAGCCGGAGACCTACGCGGCCGCACGCAAATCATGCGTGGATCTGGGCATCGCGCAGGAGATCATCGAGGCGGCTGAGATCGAGGACGTCTTCCGGCTGCGCCGCCCGTTCCTTGAGGTTATGAACACCGTCGTCGCGGGCGACATGCGCCACATGAATATGGTCATCGCGCATCAGGTGCTCCGTCGACTGCTGGAGCGGGCGGCGCAGCGGCGGGGGGCGGACGCGGTCGCCTTCTGCCTGAATGCCGACGACCTGGTGACCTCACTGGTCACCTGGTTCACAACCGGATTCCGGATGGGTGCCATACCGGTCCGCGACTTGCCCTCGGCTCGCTTCGTCTATCCGCTGTACCGGATTACGAAAAAGGAGCTGACCCTCTACCTGGAGATAGTGGCTCCTGACCTGAACCGGCAAGGAAGCCCTGGGCGCTTCACTAGCGGGCCCGGCGACCGGTCCCTGGCATATTCGATCACGGATCACCTGTACGACCTGTGGCCGGGCATCGACTACTACCTGTTCGCCGCGTACGAACAGATCCAGCAGAACATGATGCCCATGATGGAGCGTACCTGCCGGGTATGCGAAGGGTTGTATGTCCTTCAGGAGGGGGTGCCCAACCCCGAGGACATGTGCGACGTCTGTGACTTTTTCGCCCGCCAGGAGCTGTCGGGCGGGGGAGCGAGCATGTGACCGGCAACGCCTGGTATCTCAGCTATTTCAGCCCGGCCTACTGGTCGTCGGCCAAGCACGAGTACACCCCCGACCGGACAGAACGAGAGGTCACCTACCTTGCCGACAGGCTCCGCGCGTTCGCGCCTGGTCGCAAGGTCATCGACTTCGGCTGTGGCCTGGGGAGGCACACGGTCGCCCTGGCACGTCTGGGGTTCGACATGGTTGGCGTAGACGTCTGCTCATGGGCGCTCGATCGAGCTGCCGAGCACGCCAGGCAGGCGGGGGTTGACGTGACGTGGCGACGCCTGGACCTGCTGCGTGACCCCCTGGACCCGCTGCCTCGCGCTGACGCCGCAATCTGCGTGCAGGCATTCGGCTTCGGCGGCGACGCGGACCAGTTGCGGCTGCTCCGCGGCATTGGTGACCGGCTCGTTTCAGGCGGCCTGCTGATTTTGGACCATTCCAGCGTCACCGCGATCCTTCGGTCGTATGAACCCTCGGC
>WNGG01008599.1_pt1 | contig 16480 bp, 14 predicted proteins | sample 5400661 | NCBI WGS metagenome assembly WNGG01 (sample SAMN13153372, study PRJNA577476) | soil metagenome | isolation source: 100 cm soil or saprolite under Garry oak tree replicate 1 | place: USA:California | collected 2016-06-15 | reverse complement strand
CCGTGCCCGTACCGGCTCGGCCATCGCCCCTCGTACTGTCGACTCGACCACGTCGATGCCGACAGTACCCCCGGCGCCCAAGGCGCCGGCGAGCACACGATCGCGCTGACCCGGTGAACGTTCGTGGTCAGCGCACTAGACCGGGCCAGGGCCGAGCGTGTGATCTGGGCGACGGTGGTGACGCCGGCCGAGCGGATGAGCCACGACGAGCTGGTGCGGCTCGGCGCGCGGCTGCCCGATGAGCTGCAGGCGGCGGTGCGCGGTGGTTCGCTGGCCTTCCAGCCGTTTGGCGCCGATGAGTTCGTCCGCCGGGTCGCTGTGCGCGTGGGGGTCGAGCCGCAGGCGGCCTGGACGCATGTGCGCGCGGTGCTGGGCACGCTGGGCCGGGATGTCGACGAGATGGAGGCGGTACGGCAGCGGCTGCCGCGCGACTTCGACGCGCTTATGGCCTGACCCGGCCGGGTGGGCCTCAAGCTGGGAGTCCCTACTCGCCCACACGGGTGTGCCATTGGGCCCGACGTGACAGAGTCCTTCTAACCGTCTGCTCCAGCAGTCCTGCTGTCAGATTCGCCTCACGGAGCCCCAGATGGCGCTCATTGTCACCGCGCCGACGACTAATACAACGGCGCCAATAACGACCACGAGTACTAGCACCAGCACCACGTCGACAACACCGACGACAACGGCAGTAGAGACCGGGTCAGGCACTGCCATGGTCAACCCTCATTTCGTCGCTGGCGCTGCTCATCTCGCTCTGGAGCGCATACAGCTCCCACCGATCTCGGCAAGCCGCCCAGCGGAGCGCGAACGCCGCTCAACGCAGCACGGGGCTGAGCGAGCAGCGCCGACGAGAGGAGCAGGCCCCGCACATCGAATACGTCAGCGCGCAGGAGGCTCCTACGGAAGCCATCCGAGTTATCAACGGGGCAGCGCTTTCCTACACATCCGTACGGTTCACGATCGTCCCCCCGCAGGATGAACCGTGGCCAGTCGAGGCCCTCATGGTCGGTTGCTACGATCCCGATCATCCCGACGTCGGGTTCCAGCAGCAATGGGTCGCGGCAGGGCAGGTATGGGACCTCGGGTCCTTTGCGCCTGGCGAATCCCAGACGCTTAACTTTCGTCGGCCACGCCTGAACGAGCCCGGCGGCCCCGTACTGGCCCACAACGGCCGGGACGTTGCGGCTGCTTCTTGACTGCACGACCACTGCATACACGGTGTCGCTCATCGCTACCTGCAATATCCCGCGCAAGCCGGAAGGGCCATGGGCAAGTTGGGGATGAGTGTTCGTCGGCCGTTTCACCCGATACCCGTTCGGCCTGGCTCCGCGACGGTGCCCGGATCACCGGCGGCAACTGCTAGACCACCCCGGCGGACTGGCTGACAGCGCTGGCCTACCCCACCGACCCGTGCTTTGTCCAACACCCGTTAAGCGTCAACCTGTCCTGTCCCTGGCCGTGCCGGGCGACCAATACCGGCCGGTGCCGGAGGCGACCATGCGACCAAAGGCAGGACAGGACAGGGAAGCGACCGGAAGCGACCGGAAGCGACTATGCCGCAGGACAGGACAGCGGTTGTGTCGGGCGGCCAGGACGGGGGTCATGGTCGCATCTGAGAGCCGCAGGAGAGGATGTGACGCCAGCCGAGACAAGAGGGCGTGACTCGTACCAGGGTGTTGCATAAACGGTTGCGGCCGAGCACCGTAACCCGACGTGATGCAGCGTCGTCCAGGTTCGCGGTAGGTTGCACCATCCCATGAACGAGGTGAGCCCGCTGTGACGGACAGCAACGGCATCAAGGATCATCCAGCCCAGAGCCCGCCCCTCCGGCTGCCGCGTGTCTGTACACGACTCTCGTACTGAACGGCCCGTGGATGCTCGTCCTCGCCGGATCAGGGATGATTCTGTTCGGGATGTTCGCCGGCCGACCGCAGGAGCTGTCGCTCGCCGCGATGGGCTTCGGCGCCGGGCTCCTCGCCGTCGGCGTCTTTCGTCTCAGACTCAGCGGCGATGTTTCCGTGGGATTAGGTGGCTTCAAGACCCAGCTCGGTGGCATCCCTCCAGAGATCATCGAGGTCGCGCGGGGCGTCGCCGAGAAAGAGGTGCCGTCCGATGACCCGAAGAAGGAGCAGCGGGTCAACGAGATTATCGGGGCAGTCGTGAGCGAACTCGCCGCACAGCGTTCGGGAAGGACGCTGGCCCACCGACATCTCGACATGGTACTTCGGCCGTCCCCATATGCGGCGCCTGGGCGCGGAGGGCGCAGATGCGCAGGGACATGCTCGCCGCCGGCCTCGACCCGGCCGCCCTGCGGCAGCCCAAGGCCAGACCCAGAACCAAGCCTGCCGATAAGCCGTCCGCGCAGGAACGCGCACCCGACCAGGGATAGTCGATCGTTGTCTCGTACCTCGTACGAGTCAATCAACCTTCGTCAGGTCCGGGCGAGCCAGGAGAGAACCGGCCGGGCAAGTCGAGGTCATGAACGTTTCGTAACGCCAACCTCAGTTGACCCGGCACAGGAGTGTTACATTTCGACCGTGCAAGGCACCGCAAAACCTCCTCCCAAGATTTCAATCAAGAATAGAGTTGACCTAATATACACAGAGATCCTTGAGGCTTTTCCAACACAATAGGAATCCAGGATTTAGAGAGTGCCGTTTACCTGTGACTGCCCGAGCGGAACGTAACGCCTTGCGTGATGGATGGATCGTAACGGCACTCGACGCCAGCAAGGTGTCCAGTCTCGCCTGATGGTTTGACACATTGGCGTCGGGTGATGGGTGACGCCCCTAGGGAGCCGGTCAGGTCGCTGGTTCAGGCGGCTTGCCGGGGTTGGTAGGGGTTGGCGGGCGATGACGTGGAGGTTGGACGACCGCCACGCGGCACAGGTCGAGCAGGTTCTTGTGGCTCAGGGCCAAGGGGAGATCCCCCATGGGGCATCCCGCCCGATGCCCCGGCAGTTGTCGTAGTCGTCCCGAAGTGGTGCCAGCTCGCTCGCCGACTTGCCGGTGCCAACGGCCTCGATCCGCACGCGTGTCTGGCCGAGCGGTTGTCTGCACCAGTTCTGCCATGCCCAGCGCCATGTCAGGGGGGTCGTCACGTCAGCGTAGGAGTTCGAGTAGCCATTGGGGGCACGGTCCTCAGGGAGGTCGCCCTCGACGGTGATCGGGGCCGGGGTGCCCGGCACCGCCATCGGCGTTCCGTCCGGCCGCTGTACGGTGACCCGCACGGTGACGCGCAGGTGGCAGGCGGGGCCATCGGCGGGGTAGCGAACCTGGCCCTCGATGGTCCAGGAACGACCCTGGAAGGACCAGATCGGCGAGGGCGCTAGTCCCCACTGGTCGGGACGGCAGGGCGGTCGGGTCCGGTCGCCGGCGGATGGCTTGGTGGCGCTCAGGGGCGCGAGCGTGCCCACGATCGTCATCGCGACCTGCCGGTAGCGATCCATCAGCGCCGTCGTGTCCGCGGCGAGCGTGGCGCTGGCGCTGCGGGCGCGGCAATCGCGTTGGGACGTGCGGGGCGCGCAGACGCGGCCCATGTCGATGGAGTAGTCGTCCAACCGCCGTCCGTTCACCACGGAGGCCCACTCGGTGTACGCACGGCCGTTCGGCAGGCGGCCCGTGGAGGTCTGCTCTCCGGCGGCGATGCGGTAATACCCTTCGACTACGCCTCCATTGATGCCCACGACGAACGGCAGTTCCGTGCTCTTGGTCACCCTGCGGTCGCGGAACTCGGCTGGGACGATCACCAGGTACGCTGCGGAGGCCAGGTCGGTACGGACCACCCAGTCCGGCGGGTACCGGAAGCTGAGGTTGGCCTCCTGGTCACGGAACTCCTTCCAATCCGGCGGCACTATGGTGGGTGTGGGCATGACCGGGCGCTCCTCGCGCACACGGATTCCCGTGAACGCCACGGCGGCGACCAGCAGAATCGCCAGCGCCACCGTCGCCGCCACCAGCGGCCGGCGTCGGCGTCGGCGAGTGACCTCCTCGAAGGGCGAGCGCTCAGGCGGTGGCTCGGTCGCGACGGCCTCGTTGAGCACGCGGCGGACGCGATCCTCGATGCTCATGGTGATGCCTCCGTGTCGAGCAGCGGCTCGGACCGGTACTCGGGGCCGAGCCGCTGCCGCAGGCGGGCCAGCCCTCGGTGTACCCAGGACTTCACCGTCCCCGGCGGCACGCTGAGCAGGCGCGCCACCTCGGCCTCGGGGAGATCGAGGTAGAAGCGGAGTACGAGGGCGGTGCACTGCCGGGCCGGGAGTTGCTGCAGCGCCTGCCAGAGGAGCTGGTCGTCGCCGCTGAGATCCGGCTCATAGCGCTCCTCACGGTGGACCACGGCGTGTCGCGCCTCGACCAGCGCGCGGCGCAGCAGCGACCGGTGACGGTTGACGAGGACCTTGCGTGCGTACGCTGCGGCCAGGTCGCGCCGCCGCAACCGCCTCCAGGCCGCGAAGGTCCGCGCGATGGCCTCTTGCGCGAGCTCGTCAGCGTCGTGCCAGTTCCCGGTGAGCAGGAAGCCGAGGCGCCGCAACGGCCAGTACTCATCGGCAAAGAAGTCGACGAACTCTCGATCCTGGTCTGTCATGACAGATAGACGCGACTGACCTCCGTCGGGTTGCACCTGATCCGCCCGGAGCCATGGCTGGCCCTCGTTTCCTCATGGACGGCCAGGCCTACCGGAGCGCCGGGCAGCTAGGGAGCCGGTTCAGGCGGGTTACCGGGCTGGTAGGGGGCGGCCGACGACGTGTCGGTTATTGACCGGCTCCCTAGCGGGAGTTTCCGAGGATCTTCAGGTTGGCTGGGTGTTCTTGCTGGTCAGGCAGGGTGCGGTGGTGTTGTTGGGCGTATGACCTAACTCGGGGGTGTCCACCTGCGGAGGTCGAAGGTCTCGTGAAGCTTCTGCTGGTCGCCGGTGAGTTCTGTGGTCATGCGGCGGGCTTTGGGGCGGCCGCCGGTGGAGGGGTAGGTCAGGACGGTTTCGCCGATGCCGGCGAGCTGGCCGAGCAGTTCGCGGACGCTGAGGTGCAGGCTGGCGCGTTCGGCTTGGCGGCGCATGAGGTGGGCGATCTGCAGGGCGAGCACGCAGGTGAAGACGTGGACGCGGATGCTGTGCTCGGTCCAGTGGTGCATCGGGCTGAAGGAGACGACGTGGGGGTCTTTCATTTGCCGGAAGGAGAACTCGGCTTCGGACTGAGACCGGTAGCCGGCGATGACCTCGGCAACGGGCCAGTCGTCGTGGCTGGTGATCAGCACGTGCTTGCCGAAGAGCTCTGCTTCCAGGGTGGTGCGGGCGGCCTGGTCGATGTTCCAGGTGAGCCGCAGGTCGCGGGGCTGTACGCCGGTGAGCTGCCAGGTCACCACCCGCCGGATCCAGGGCTTGCTGATGATCGCGGTGATCTCGGCGGCGACCTTGTCCCGGGGCCGGCGGGTCTTGCCGCGGGCGAGGGTGGCGGCCAGCTCGTCGAGTTTCTTGCCGGCTTTGGCCAGGGTGGTGCCGTCGAACCCGCGGGCCTGGCTTTGGTGCAGCTCGGGTGAGTGAGTGAGGATCGCGCGGCGCTGGGTGCCGTCGACGACGCGGCGGGTGTCGTAGGCGCTCAGGTCGCCGAAGCGTGCCGGGTCCACGGTGGCGCGCATGCTGGCGGGCAGGGCGGTCAGGTCCGGGCAGTCGCAGGCGGGCACCGACCCGACGTAGCGCAGCCCGGTGGCGGCCAGGTGGGCGAAGTTGTCTTGCGAGTTCTGCCCCGCGTCGAAGACCACCGTCATGTCGGTGCCGCCGCCGGATGGGATGCCGGCGGCGGCGGTGATCGCCTCGTACTGGCCGCGGAGTTGGTCAATCATGGCGGGGAACTGGGTGACATCGGGCCGGTCGCCGGGGTAGGCGCGCCAGGTCAGCGGGATCCCGCCGTCGCGGGTGACCACCAGGCCCAGGCCGACCAGACGAAGGTCCGAGCGCTGCTGCTTGGCCTTGCCCCGCTGCGCGACCGGCGCTTTGGCGTTGCCGGTGTCAATGAAGGTGGCGAAGTTGGTCATGTCCAGGGCCACCGACGAGCAGTCCAGCCCGAACGCGTCCACGATGCGCACCGCGATCGCCTGGCTGATCTCCTCCAGTTGCTCCAGGGTGACGGCGTGCATCGCGTCCCAGAACCGGCGGTGATCCAGCGCCGACGCCGGGATCTTGGTGAACCGGTCCGCCGCGGTGGTCTTCCACCAGCCGGCGAACCCCCGCTTGGAACACGGATCGACCAGCCGGTTCAGCGCCGCCAGCGCCAGGTAGGTGCCGGCAGAAAGCGGGAGCCCGGCCGGCCGGGGCCCGGTCACCTCGTCGATGATGGCGGCCACGCCCAGATCCTGGAGCACCCCCCACGCCGCGGCCACATCCCCGAACGCCAGGTGCCGGGTCCGCTGCGGCAACATCGCCGTCTCCCTGGCCTGCGTCGCCGCGGCGATGTCGGCCGCCGTGCCCAGGTACCGCTCGGAGATCAGCTTCGGCTTGCCATCCACGCGGCCCATCTCCCGCAGGTACCAGTAGGTCTTCCCGCCGAATCTCTTCGGGTACAAGCTCGCCATGATTAGGTCATACACCATGATGAAAACCGGATCAACCACCGGCACGGTATGTCATCAGGGAAAACGCATCAAGCCAGATCACGGTCCGACGCCAGAAGACCATGATCCTCGGAAACTCCCGCTAGGCGTCTTGGACGTCAGAGAGCGTGCGCTCACCCGAGGGGCATGCAACGCAACCCCCACCCGTCCGGATGAGCTGGACGGCCTCTTCGGGCTGGGGGGCAGTGCCCGGCTCGGTAGCGGTGGCTGGCTGCTCGGCGGGCTCAGCCTGGGAGCTTGCGCGCACCCCACGGAGCAGGAAGGTTGCCAGCACGGCGATACCGACCGCGACCACCGCGCTGATGGCGGCGGTCACCTGCAGCCCCATGGTGAACGCCTCGCGGGCCGCGCCCAGCAGCGCCGCGCCGACCCCGTCGGGGAGCTGGTGAGCGACGCCCACCGCGCCGCCGAGGGTGTCCCGGGCGACCGCGGCGGCCTGGCTCGGGACGCCGGCCGGGAGGGTGGTGGCCAGCTCGCCACGGTAGATGGCCACGCCGATGCTGCCCAGGATCGCGATGCCCAGCGCGCCGCCGAGCTCGGCGCCGGTCTCCGAGATCCCCGAGGCCGCGCCGGCCCGCTCGGGCGGGGCCGAGCCCACGATCAGGTCGGTCGTGGCCGTGAACACCGGCGCCAACCCCAGCGAGACGACCAGCGAGGCGGCCGCCAGGATCGCCAGGTCGGCGCCGGGAGAGCCACCGACCCGGGTGAGCACCCCCAGACCGATCGCCGCCACCCCAAGGCCGGCGCCGATCACGTAGGCCGGGCGGAGGTGGCGCAGGATCCGGGGGGCGAGGTTGGATCCGACGATGAACCCGCCGGCCGACGGCAGCGACCACAGGCCCGCCCGCAGCGGTGACAAGCCGAGCACCAGCTGCAGGTACTGCGCGACGAACAGGAAGTAGCCGACCACGATGAAGATGCCGAGCAGGTTGGTCGCCAGCGACGCGTTGAACGCCGGGATCCGGAACAGCCGCAGGTCGATCAGCGGGTCGGCCAGGCGAAGCTGCCGGCGGACGAACACCACGCCGATCGCCAGCCCGGCCAGGATGGCGGCGACGGCGAGCCAGGAGATCCCGCTCTGGGCGATCTGCTTGATCCCGAAGATCACCGTCAGCACGGCGACCAGGAGCACGGCCGCGCTGACCAGGTCCAGCCGGCCGGCGCCGGGGGCGCGGAATTCGGGCAGCACGCGCGGTCCCAGCACCAGCAGCAGCGCCATCACCGGCACCGCCAGCAGGAACACCGAGCCCCACCAGAAGTGCTCCAGCAGCACCCCGCCAAGCACCGGGCCGATCGCGCCACCGGCCGAGAAGCTGGTGATCCACACGCCGATGGCGGTCGAGCGCTGCCTGGGGTCGGCGAACATGCTGAAGATCAGCGACAGCGTGGACGGCGCCAGGGTCGCCCCGGCGATCCCCAGCAGCGCGCGGCTGGCGATCAGCATCTGGGGGCTGGTCGACAGGGCGGCGAGCACCGAGACGACGCCGAAGGCGGCGGCGCCCGATAGCAGCAGCCGGCGGCGGCCGATCCGGTCGCCCAGGGTTCCCATGGTGACCAGGAACCCCGCGACCATGAAGCCGTAGATGTCGGTGATCCACAGCAGCTGCGCGCTGCTTGGCCGCAGGTCCGCGCTCAGGGACGGCACGGCCAGGTGCAGCACTGTCAGGTCCATGGCGTACAGCAGGCAGGCCAGGGCGAGCACGGCCAGCCCAGCCCACTCCCGCCGCCCCGCCCGTGGGGCAGCAAGGGCGGTCACTTCGGCTCTATGGTCGATGGATCAATGAGCGTTCTCCCTCTTCCCTGTCGCGGCACGCTTCGCCTCGCCGTGGAACTTGGCTGGGCCTCCATAGCGGATCATATGGTCAGGCAGTGACAGCCAGGCCGAAGAGGCCGGGCTCGTCGGCTGACGGCATCGTAGAGGTGGACGCCTTCGGTCCGGTTTCGAACAGGCTTCAGAGGCGTGGTGGCCCGCGCCACTTGGGCAGCTGCTCGAGGGTCTCTCGGCCGCGTCGGCGGCCACGTCCGGCCGCCCAAGCACCCTGGCCGGGCTGGGCTTCGAGCTGGCACAGCTGGTAGGCCCCGACACCGCCGCGCTGGCTGTCCAGGCCGAGCGTGCCCGATTCGCCCCCGATTCCGCCCGGCGCACGAACGGCCCCGACGGAGCGCCTCACGCTTACACCGAGGCCAGCAAGCCAGCGAAGCAGGCAGCACAAGACACGACCGCCCCGCCTGATCGCCGAGTTCCTCGTCCATCAACCATCCCGGGCCGACAACCATGGTCATGGACGAGCTCGAGCCTCGTTCAGGCGGTGACCCACTGGAGCCACGCTAGAAGAACTGAGCTGCGCTGGCGGGCGGCAGGGACGGCCGAGCGGCGACCCGGGCATGGCCTTCTGGATGCGGTTCAAACAGGGCCGCGACGCCGACCTGCTGTCGCTTGCGCTGCTGGTGGACGCGGTCGCCCCGGCCGTGCTGGAACTCGGCGAGCGGGCCTCGTCCACGATGGAGCTGACGGTGCACCTGCGCGCCCACCCCGCCTCGGGCTGGCTGGCATGCAAGGCCTGGACGCGCCATGTGATCGGCGGCTACCACGAGGAGGACTTCGAGATCTGGGACTCCGACGGCAAGCTCGTCGCCCACTCCCGCCAGCTCGCAGTGCTACCGGCATCCAGCCGCTAAGGGGCCGGGTTCATACCTGCGTCTGGTTCAGGAACCAGAAGCGAGAATCATCTTCTGGCTGGAAGCGGGTGTAGTAGGGGTACATGGACTGCCAGCCCTCGGGCACCGGGCGGGTGGTGATCTCCGCGACGGCCGGGGAAGCTGCGGGTACCGTCCATGGCGCCTCCTGAGGCCCTCTCGGACTCGTGGACAGCGCGCCGGTCAGGGCCGCCTGCCGAGATCGAAGTCGAAGACATCGCTGTCCGGCGGCAGCTGGATAGCGACCGCAACGCCGAAGTCGTAGTACTCGGTGGTGCCGACCGACCACACATCGCCCGTCGCCTGATTGGCCAAGGTGCTGCCCGTGACCTCCTGCCCCAGCCTCTCAAGCTCAGCCAGGTCGAACCTGAGCTTTGTGAAGTTGTACCTGTCACGGATCCGACGAACACGGCCTTCGCGGTCGATCCACACCTCGACCGTAATCGCTGAGTTCACCTTCGGCACCGCGATCGTTCCTCGGTACCGTCGGGTGTCGACTCCCCGCACCTTCTCGCGGCCCAGACGGGTGACGTCTGCGACCTCGCGGAGCTTGTCGAGACTGCGCACAGGGTCAGCCAGGATCTCCGGAAGACCACTAACGCCCAGCTTGCGGCGGAGCTCGGTCTCGTTCTGTTTGGTCCAGGTCTTCCCTCCCCAAAGCGGGATCATCGTGTCCGGCAGACGCCAATAGCTGATGTCCCCGGCCAGCACGATGGCGCGGGGACCGTTGGACTTCTGGGGCGTGAACCGGTCGTAGCGCACCAGCTTCCGGTCGAAGTCAGCGACGCCCTCCCAGATGTTGTCCGAGATCTGCTTGCCGGTCGAATCGGTCTCTCGCGTCGAGCGCACGACCCCCGGGCGGATCCCGCCGCCAGGGTGCGCCCGCCCGTGTCCGTCATCGCCTGTTGCGGGGTCAGGCCTGCATCCCAGGTGCGAGGCTCACCGGGCGTGAACGCGATCAGGGCGACCGCCACAATAATCAGAGCCAATATGACCAAACGCGGCTTCACGTACCAATTGTCGCCTGCTTGACCTGCATGCGCCAGTACCCCAACGGAGGCTGCCGCGTTGGAGGCGCTGGCGAGCTTCGCCGCGCCCTGGGAGGCCTGCTACCCAGCCATCACCCGGCTGTGGGAGCACGCCTGGGCCGAGTTCGTCCCCTTCCTGGCCTTCGACGCCGAGATCCGCACCGTGATCGCCACCACCAACGCCACCTGGGAGCCTCAACGCGCGGTTCCGCCGCTCGGTCAAGGCCCACGGGCACTTCCCCAACGAGCAGGCCGCGCTCAAGCACCTGTATTTGACCGTCGTCAGCCTGGACCCCACCGGCCGTGGGCGCCGGCGCTGGACCAACCGCTGGAAGGCCGCGCTCAACGCCTTCGATATCGCCTTCGACGGCCGCGTCAGCGCCGGCAGGAAGTAGCCCCATCCGCACCAGTTACACCGTTGACTTGACAGACCCACCAACCCTCCATGGGTCCGGGAGCGACCATGATCCCAAGCCTTGCGGCTGGCCGGTGTGGAGGCGGCGCTGGAGCGGCGCGGGGCGATCGACCGGTACCGGGGTTTGAGGCTGGGCAGCTCAGGGAGCGGACCTGCGGGTACCGGGTGGGGAAGCTGGAGCGTGAGATTGCCGGGCTGGAGGTCGGGCGGACGGCGCTGGAGGGCGAGTGCGGCGATGAGCCGGCGCTGATTGATGCGCCGTCCCGAAGCATGGCTGATGACCCGCTCGATTGAGTGCGCGCGGAGTGACTGAGCCGGCTCGAGTGGGCCCGATATTCGTACAGCTTGAGGAGCGACATGTTGTCCGACAGCGACATCTTGTCCTACTTCGTCGCCGAGGAGCCGAGGAGTCGCTGGGTGAGGGTGGTGTAGCGGCGTCCGGCGCCTTGGGTGCGGACCGCTTTGGCCAGCGCGCGTTTGCTGCCGACCAATACGACGAGCTGTTTGGCTCGGGTCACGGCGGTGTAGAGGAGGTTGCGCTGCAGCATGAGCCAGGCGCCCATGACCAAGGGGATGACGACGCAGGGGTACTCGCTGCCTTGGGAGCGGTGGATGCTGACGGCATAGGCGTGGGTCAGCTCGTCGAGCTCGTCGAAGCCGTAGCCGACCTCCTCGTCCTCGTCGAGCAGCACCCGCAGCTGCTGGTCCTCGAGCGAGAGTGTGGTGACGACGCCGACTGAGCCGTTGAACACGCCAGCGGTGCCCTTGTCGTAGTTGTTGCGGATCTGCATGACCTTGTCGCCGACCCGGTAGACGCGGCCGCCGACGCGGCGCTCGGCGAGCCCGGCCCGGGCCGGTGTGAGGGCGGTCTGGAGGCGTTCGTTGAGCGCGCCCGCCCCAGCCGGCCCGCGGTGCATTGGGCACAGCACCTGCACGTCGCGGCGGGGGTCGAGGCTGAAGCGGCGGGGCAGGCGGTTGGCGACCACGTCGACGACCAGGTCGGCGGCCTGCTCGGGGTCGTCTTGGGCGAACAGGAAGAAGTCGGGCAGGCCGCGGGTGAGGGGCTGGTGGCCGGCGTTGATGCGGTGGGCGTTGGTGACCACGCCACTGCGCTGCGCTTGCCGGAAGATCTGCGTCAAGCGCACGCGCGGGAGCGTGGCGGCGGCGAGCAGGTCGCGCAGGACCTCTCCCGGGCCGACGCTGGGGAGCTGGTCGACGTCGCCGACCAGCAGCAGGTGGGCGCCGGGTGGGACCGCCTTGAGGAGCTTGTTGGCCAGCAGGAGGTCGAGCATGGAGGCCTCGTCGACCACCACCAGGTCGGCGTCCAGCGGATGCTCACGGTCGAAGGCGGCATCGCCGCCCGGGCGGAGCTGCAGCAGCCGGTGCAGCGTGGTCGCCTCCATGCCGGCCAGCTCCGAAAGGCGTTTGGCAGCCCGGCCGGTCGGCGCGGCCAGGATCACCTTGGCCCGCTTGGCGCGGGCGAGGGTGACGATGGCGCGGACCGTGTAGCTCTTGCCGCAGCCGGGCCCGCCGGTCAGCACCGCGACCCGCTCGGTCAGCGCCAGGCGCACCGCCGCTGCCTGCTCGGGTGCCAGCCTCGCCCCGGTCGCGCGGCCCAGCCAGTCCAGCGCGACCGTCCAGTCCACCGTCTGGAACGCGGCCAGCCGGTCGGCGGGGACGTGCAGCAGGCGCAGCAGCCCGCCAGCCAGCGCGGCCTCGGCGCGGTGGAAGGGGACCAGCCAGATCGCCCTGCCCACGCCGGGCCGGGTAGGCGCCGATCCGGTGGTGGGCAGCGGTTCGGCGGCCACGCCCTCCTCGGCGACCAGCTCGTCCAGGCAGCGGCCAGCGAGCGCGGCATCCACCTCGAGGAGCTCGCTCGCCCCGGCGACGAGTTCCGTCTCGGGCAGGTAGCAGTGGCCGTCCTCGCTGGCCTGGGAGAGCGCGAACTGCAGGCCGGCCTTGACCCGCTCGGGGCTGTCGTGGGGGATGCCCAGGCGCTGGGCGATCTGGTCGGCGGTCTTGAAGCCGACGCCCCACACGTCGGCGGCGAGCCGGTACGGCTCCCGGCGGACGACCCCGATCGCGTCGTCCCGGTAGGTCTTGTAGATCCGCACCGCCAGCGAGGTCGACACGCCAACACCCTGCAGGAAGACCATCACCTCTTTGATCGCCTTTTGCTCCTCCCATGCGCTGGTGATCAGCGCGGTGCGCTTGGGGCCAAGCCCAGCCACCTCGACCAGCCGCCCCGGCGTCTCCTCGATCACCGCCAAGGTCGCCTCGCCGAAGTGATCGACGATCCGCTCGGCCATCTTGGGGCCGATCCCCTTGATCAGCCCCGAGCCGAGGTAGCGGCGGATCCCCTGGATAGTGGCTGGCAGCACCGTCTGGTAGCTCTCGACTTCGAACTGGCGGCCGTACTGGGGGTGGCTGCGCCAGCGGCCCCGCAGGCGCAGGCTCTCACCCGGCTGCGCACCAAGCAGCGGGCCGACCACCGTCACCAGGTCAGCCGACCGGCCAGTGGCCACCCGGGCGACGGTGTAGCCGCTCTCCTCGTTGGCGTAGGTGATCCGCTCAAGCACCGCGTCGAGGGTCGCGGGCGGGACCGAAACCACGTTCACCCGGCAAGCTTCGCAGCCCCCCCCAGCACACGCCATCCCGACCGCGGCGGCAGGTAGATTAGTGGAGCGACAGGAACCCCGATCATCCCCATGGGGTGGCTCGAAAAGCGACCGGCGAGAGAAGGGGTGAGGGTGATCTCCGGCATGAGGGAGCACCTCGAGCGCCAAGGCGTGACGTTCGAGCCCATCGCACACAAGCAGACCTACACCTCGATCGCCGAGGCGAGGGCGCTTGGCATCAATGCCACGAGGTGATCAAGACGATCGCGGTGCGGGTCGCGGGAGGCCGTGCGCTGGTGGTCGTTCCGTCAACGTGTCGCCTCGACCTGCATCTCGTTCAAGACGCGGTGAGCGACCGCCATGCCCGGCTGGCTACCGAAGAGGAGCTGCAACAGGACTTTCCGGACGTGGAGCTTGGTGCCCTTCCGCCGCTCGGCTCGCTGCTGGGCGCACCTGTGTACGTCGATCCGGAGGTGTTCCAGCACGACACGGTGGTGTTTGCCGCAGGGAGCCGGACCGAATCCATGAAGGTCAGGACGGCGGACCTGTTCCAACACGAGCAGGTGACGACTGCGCCGCTGATCAAGCAGGCCAACGAGGACGAGAAGGAGTGGCCGCGCTAGCCGAGCTGCTCCTTCCTGCGCCGCTGAGCTTCTGAGCCGTCGAGGGCAGGCTGCCCTGGCCGGTGCGAGAGTGTTGTCGAGCTCCTGTCACAGGTCCTTCCTTGGGTAGATGACAACGTCATGGGGCTCGTAACAATATGGCCAAAGGGAACCACGATGCGGGCGGTGCCGGCTGGAGGGCGCTCTCAGATGCACCCATGGTGTTGGCACGCTCCCCCGCACAGGCAATGCGACAGGATCGTGACAATGATCTGATAGCAGCGCGGGTAGCCGGTTCGGACAATCCGCGCCACCGCCAAGCCGCAGGTCAACACCGCAGCTGAGATGCTTGGCACTGACAGGTTCAGCCGAACGAGCACAACCGGGCTGGCTCCGTGACACCGGCGAATGGGACAATCATCTCCTCCGTCCGCCGTAAGGGGGACCCGATGTTGCGCAGGATCACAACCATCGTCGCGCTCGCCATACTGGCGGCGCTCTCGGTGGTGTCGCCGGCACAAGCCGACCACAACACGGCGCACACCATCGAGCAGCTGACGGCGCACTACCAGGACCCCGCGCTGGAGCCGCAGAACAAGCCCTTCGCGCTGCTCTACCTCCGCACCACCCAGGCAATGCGGGACGCCAACGACGCTGGCGAGTTCTCCGACCCGCGGTTCTGGGACCAGGTGGTCATCCCCACCTTCGCGAACTACTACCTCGACGCCTACCAGACCTGGAAGCGCGGCGACGACAACGACGTCGACCCCGCGTGGCGCATCGCGTTCCGCACCGAGCCCGAACGGCTCAACTGCACCCAGATGCTGTACCTGGGCATCAACGCCCACGTGAACAACGATCTGGCGTTCATGATCGAGGCGGTGGGCCCGCGCTACCTGTACCCGGACCACAAGCACGTGGACGACGTGCTCGTGTTCCGCGCCTACCCGGCCGCCTACCCCGAGATCCAGCGAGACCTGTGCCCTGGCCTGTTCTCGGAGACGGTCCCGCCGACCGCCGACCGCGACATCTTTGCGTGGAGGGAGCTTGCGTGGGACAACGCGCAGCGGCTGCTGAGCGCGCCCACCCCACAGGCGCGGGAGGCGATCGCGGACCAGATCAGGCAGCACGCGCAGGACAAGGCCCGCGAGATCATCCGCTGGTACCGGTAGCTACATGACGACGACCAGTCGTCATGTAGCATCAACTCTCCCCGTTCGAAGTGCCTTCCAAGCTCGTGACACGGAGACGATTGGCGACGGTGGCGCTATGACCGGCCAGAGACACGCCGGTCCAAGGCGCTGACGCGCACGCTGGCAAGCGGCAGCGCGAGCAGCCCGGCGAACGTCACTACGAAGCGGCCGGTGTGCCCGAACTCCCCCTGGGCCCGCCAGCGACGCAGTCCGACGGCACGCCATCGACCGCCCAGCGACCCATCTCAGCATTGGCCGTGTTCACCACCGCAAACCGCAGCGCCAGCGCCACCACCAAGCAGGCGGCGCCGACCGTGGCGAGCCGCCCGCCGCGCAGCCCACGGGCCCGCGCCCCGAACACGACGGCGGCAACGACGGTCTCCACCTCCAGCGGCCCGCCGGTCACGGCGGAGTAGCGGTACAGGCTGTGCTGCACGCGGGTCCAGGTGGCCGCGTCGTAGCCCAGCCTCATGGTCAGCGCCGCCAGGACCACGGCGACAACCCCTGCCCTGCGCGTTCCGACCACGACGACTCGCACCCTCGTCGGCCGAGCGTTTCATACCTCCAGCCCGGTCTTGCTCCTGATCGTGGCCAGGGTATTGTGGACGGCGCGCCCACCTGCGCGGCCGGCGTTGGGTGCCGAGGCGACGATGGCGGAACCGGCTGGCCCGATGACCTTCAGATGCCGCCCGCCGTGCGCTCCACCTGCCCTGAGGGGCACAGAAACCGGCGATCACAGCAGTGAGCAGGGCCTTCGTAGGATCACTTCTCCGATCCGGAAGGAGGCTCAACCCGTGCTCTTCGCCCTGATCTCCTGGCTCCTCCGTCGAATGATCGGTTGGGCCGGGTCGTCAAAGGCTCGAACGAACGACGTGGAGGTCCTCGTCCTTCGCCATCAGCTCGCCGTGCTCCGGCGTCAGATGTCCCGACCTCGCCTCCGCCGCCGGGACCGGCTGTTGATGGTGGCACCCAGCCGGGTCCTGCCTCGCGAGCGGTGGTCGGCGTTCCTGGTCCGGCCGCAGACGCTCCTGCGGTGGCACCGTGAGCTCGTTCGAAGGAAGTGGACATACCGCCACCGCTCGGCCGGCGGCAGACCTGCGATCTGCGACGAGGTCCGGGATCTGGTGCTTCGCATCGGAAAGGGAGAACCCGCGGTGGGGGTGCATCCGGATCAACGGCGAGCCCGCCAAGCTCGGGATCGTGGTCTCAGCCACGACCATCAGGATGCTTCTCCGCCGCCATGGCCTCGAGCCGGCGCCTCGGCGTTGGGGCCCGAACTGGAAACAATTCCTGCAGAACCAGGCCACGGGCGTCCTCGCCAT
>WNGG01020391.1_pt1 | contig 16482 bp, 15 predicted proteins | sample 5400661 | NCBI WGS metagenome assembly WNGG01 (sample SAMN13153372, study PRJNA577476) | soil metagenome | isolation source: 100 cm soil or saprolite under Garry oak tree replicate 1 | place: USA:California | collected 2016-06-15 | reverse complement strand
CGGGCGTTGTAGCGAAGGTATGTGATGAGTTCATGAGATCCGGCAATGTAGCCGCCCTGGCACGGTATCGTCTTGCTCAGCGTTCCCATCAGGACATCGATCTGTCCGGAACAATCAAAATGCTCTTCGATTCCCCGCCCGTGAGTTCCAAGGACACCCAAGCTATGGGCTTCGTCCACCACAGAATCGTGTCGGCATGCCAGTCCCGTAGCTCGATGACCTCCTTGAGCGGCGCGATATCTCCATCCATGCTATAGACGGCGTCGACGATGATCAACTTGCGCACATCATCCGGAAGACTGCCAAGCTTTGGCCGGTGAAGGTGTGCGCCCTTCCCAGCGCGTTCTTTGCCGCTGTAACGAAGACTGTTCCGCTGGCCATGATTGCCAAGTCCAGCCAGTCGCTCGCGCTCACCTCGGGTACGGACAGGGTGACCCAGACAAAGCCGCCAACCAGCGAGAAAGAGCAAAGCTTCATGAGCGTTTGCCATGTGTGTGCGACGAAGTCCGCTGCGCCATCCTTGCGTCGGACGTCCATGCCGTAATAAAGGAAGAGCGCGACCAGTGTCCCTGAGGTGATTTGAAAGAGCGTTGTCATCATTGGGGACTAACTTAGCGCAGCGGTCGAGGCCAATCAGAACTGCCAGTACACTTTTTGAAGTGTCATAGCGGCGTATGCGGGTAGAATCGGTCCGATATCGCCAATGCATATCCGCATCGACAAGGCCAGTGATGTTACGATCTGTAAGCAGCTCTCCGAACAGATTGTCTTCCTGATCGCAACGGGCAGACTGAAAGCCGGCGACGCATTGCCAAGCGTCCGCCAAATGGCGGTGCGGCACAAGATTCACCCGAATACCGTCAGCGAGGCCTACAAGGACCTGGTGCAGCGTCTATGGATTAAGAGACACCGTGGGAAAAAAATGATCGTCCGTGCGCCCGATGAGCCGCCCGCACCTGTAGAGGATCTGGACGATCTGATCGACGCCACGATCCGCACGGCCCGGGGGCGGGGCTACACGCTTCAAGAACTCCGCAAACGCGTGCGGCAGCGACTGCTGATCGAGCCCCCGGACCACGTCCTTATCGTCGAAGATGAGCCCGGAATGCGGCGGCTTTTGCACGAAGAGTTGTCGGAGATGCTGCCGCTCGTCGTTGAGGCGACTTCACCAGAAAGACTTGCCGAAAATCAAGGCCCCGTTATCGGTGCACTCGTTGTGAGTTTGCCGGGACGCGTCTGGCCCATCGCTCAATTAATTCCGAGAGGCCACCCACTCCTCGCCCTGGAGCCGTCTGGCATTGACGTGCATGTCAACCTGATTCACCAGTTGAAGCGGGCTTCGGTGATCGGCGTCGCCTCGATCAGTCAGGTATTTCTGGATATGGCTCGCGCGCTGCTAGCCCCATTCGCCGGGCACCTCCACGCAATAGAGGAGTATCACCTCGACGGGAGAGAAACCAACAATCTCTCCGGCCTGGATCTGGTCTTCTGCGACACCGTCGCACGCCGGAGCATCAAGGCCCGCCGAATCGCGCCCTACCGCTTAATATCCGACGCGACCGCGCAGGATATTTCGAACAGGATTGCTTCATCGGTGGATTGAATCGGCGAGGGCCATCGGATGAAGTCCCGTTTCTTCGCCACTCACCTGCCAGGAAGAAGCGAATTAAAGGAAAAGATCCCACTTCCGCTTATGGACCAGCTTGCCTTACGTCCGGGCTGGTAATACGATACGCGTCGCTGCAAATAGTGCTGGAAAAATGGGAGGACATTATGCGTAAGCTTTCGATGTTGCTGCTCGTCGTGCTGGTGATCACCAGTGTTTTCGTCTTGGGTAATGCGTACCGGGCAGTCCAGGCGCAGGCGAAGACCGGCGCCGGCTTCGCCGCGATTCCGGGAACAAAGGGAGGCCAGGACATCTTTGGACCTTATGACGTTGTGAAGGGATGGCCGAAAGACATCAGCACGGTGCCGGGAAACGAAAAGTGGACATGGGGCGCGGGACAGAGTGTTTACGCCGAGAGCCCAAACCGCGTCTTTATGCTTTTCCGCGGAGAACTGCCCAATATTCGGCGGCCTCAGACCAGGCCGCTGCCGGAGTTCGGTCCGAGCATCCAATTCCCGATAGGCCGCCTGCCGTGGCGCGATGCGACGGTCGCCGCGCTGCCGGGAGGGGGCGGAGCCGGAGCGGATCCTGGAGATCCCACCAATGGGTGGTCAGGCACAGTCGGCGTTGACGCGAAGTGGGAAAACTGCATTGTCGTCGCGGATGCCAACGGCAACATCATCGAACGGTGGACTCAGTGGGACAAAATTTTGCAGCGACCGCACTTCGTTGCCATCAATCCCTACGATCCGGAGAAGTATGTGTGGATCCTGGACGATCACATGCACGCCATTTACAAGTTCACGCACGACGGAAAGCAACTGGTTCAGACCATCGGCACGCCCAAGATGAAAGGCGCCGATGGTACCCACTTCAACCGTCCGACCTTTCTGGCATGGCTCCCGGACAGCACGATGTTCGTCTCCGATGGGTACAACGGAACGCGCGTCGCGAAGTTCGATAAGAATGGCAAATTCCTCCTCGACTGGGGACAGAAGGGCACGCCGCCGAACGAGAAGCGCCCTGGATATCTCAATAACGTTCATGGCATCGCGGTCGATCCTCAGACCCGGCGAGTCTTTGTGAATGACAGGGCCAACCACCGCATTCAGGTCTTCGATGAAAACGGCAAATACCTGTATGAGTGGAGCCCTGGCCAGGAGCCGTCCGACATTCACCTGATTTACATCGGCGTGGATCGGACGCTGTGGGCGTTTGACCGCGGGACGTCCAAGATGCTGAAGTACGATCTGGACGGGCACTTCCTCTACTCCTGGGGCGTATGGGGAGATTTTGCCGGCGGCTTCTGGGGTGTACACGGTTTCAGCGTGGACCAGGAGGGCAACTTCTACGTGGCCGAAGTGGATAGCGGACGGGTGCAAAAGTTCCGTCCCCGTCAGGGCGTCAATCAGGCTTTCCTGGTGAGCAAGCCGGTCTACTCTGCGTGGAAATAAAGCTCGGAACAGGAGGCAGTTTTATGAAGCTCGTGTCGAGGCGAACGATCCTTGGCGCCACGGGAGCGGCGGCTGTGTGCCTGCTGGCTGCTCGGTTGGCAAGCGGGCAGGCTGGGTTAGCTCAGAAACCGCAGTTGGCGGAAGAGGTCTTCAAAAACGTGCAAGTGCTCAAGGGCATTCCCGTGGACGAATTCATGAGCACGATGGGCGTCTTCTCCGCCGCCCTGGGCATGTCCTGCGAGGATTGCCATGCCGCGAACGACAGCAAGTGGGAAAACTACGCGCTCGACACGAGTGCGAGAAAGCGGACGGCTCGCAGGATGATTCTGATGATGTCCGCAATCAATAAAGACAATTTCGGCGGACGGCAAATGGTGACTTGCTACTCCTGCCATCGCGGCGGCGATCACCCCAAAGTCACACCGAATTTTAGCACCCTCTACAACATGCCCGAAGAGCCGGATGACGTTATCGAGCAGGCTCCCGGCGCGCCTTCGCCCGATCAAGTTCTCGACAGGTATATCCAGGCGCTCGGCGGGACGCAGCGGCTAGGCAACCTCACCAGCTTTGTGGCCAGAGGGACTAGCGCGGGATATGGGCCAGAAGGAGACAAGCGCCCGGTGGAAATCTTTGCCAAAGCTCCAGGTCAGCGCACCACGATTATCCATACCCTGAACGGAGACAGCACCACGACCTACGACGGCCGCGACGGTTGGATCGCCGCACCGCTCAGACCCGTGCCGGTGCTCGCGCTAACCGGAAGTAGCCTGGAAGGCGTCAAGCTGGAGGCGGAACTGTTTTTTCCGGCGCAGATCAAGCAAGCCCTTAGCAAATGGCGAGTCGGCTTACCAGCCACCATTAACGATCGCGAGGTCCAGGTCGTCCAGGGAACCGGCGCTGGAGGGGCGATCGCAACGCTATACTTCGACGCGGAGTCCGGCTTGCTTGTCCGGCTGCTGCGATATTCAAGCTCGGTGGTCGGCCGCACGCCCACGCAGATTGACTACGCGGATTATCGCGAGGTCTCCGGAGTCAAGATGCCATTTCGCTGGACCGTGACATGGCTGGATGGGAAAGAAAATTTTGAACTCAGCGAAGTGCAGCCGAACGCACCGATTGACGCGGCGAAGTTCGCCAGACCGGCCCCGCCAACGCCGCCGCCAGTCCAACCCTCAACGCGGTAGCCCTGGGTGGGTTGACGCAGTGCGCGCAGTGCAGGCGCAGTAGCGGCGCTCTATGAGCGCCCTGGAGTTTGGACATTTCGCGAAGTGCGAAAAAAATCCCCTCCTAGAGGCTGATCATTACCCACAAGTCGTCCGCTGGACACAGGCGTCTGGGACAACCGGAGAGAAAGGCGAAGTCCCCTCCTTGGCAAAGGAGGGGTGGCCGCGGCATCAAGTAAATGGTCCCGTTCCTTTGGAGGCGCGGCCGGGGTGGTTCGTTCAACTTCCGATAATCGGTGGCTTGAACCAACCACCCCGTCTACGCCCGCTAAGGAGGCTTCGCGGCATTTTCTTAATGGGCGCAGCCACCCCTCCTTGTCCAAGGAGGGGACTTCGGCTTTCCCTTCAGTTGTTTTCAATGCCCCCGTGTCCAGCAAAAGATGTGGGACATGGCAAGCTTATAGGAGGGGTGCCGTTCGCGTTTTTTGCGAACGGCGGGGTGGTCGATCCATGATGCGAAGCGACCTTATAAATATTCGCGAAGCGCACCGATTGAATAAGGAGCGCTGCGCGAAAATCTATAAGGTCGCTTCGCGCCATTCCGTACCACCCCGTCTGCGCCAATAAGGAACGGGACCATTTTCATGGTGGCGCAGCCACCCCTCCTAACCTAGGAGGGGAATTCGGACTCACGTTTCGCTACATGACATACCTGTAGGCGAAACGCGAATTCAGGACATCGATGCTATTGCTATTGACCAAGGGTTCGGGAAAATGTCCAAACTCCAGGGCGCTCTATGAGCGCCGAATCGCCGTCCCCTATGAAAGAGAGCTCCGCGAGGCGAATTCCCCATCCGGAGTGGCCCAGTGCGACAAGTTCGCGAGCCGATAACTCCCCTGCGTCACCATCACGGCGTAGCCTTCCTTCACCAATGCCCGGTTTCCAAGGCCAGCATCCGGACGCGACAGGCCCGTAACCCGCGCGAGCTCGCCCGGCACCGTGAGACCGGCGCCGTCCAGAAAACATCGGGCAAGTTCGCGCAGCGCCGTTTGTCGATGGATCTTCCGCGCCAACTCTTGCGGGAAACGCTCTTCGGCCAGGCCCCAGAGGTAAGTTAACTTTGGTTGATAGACCACCTCGCTCGGCACAACAATCATTGAGGCCTGGAGTTCGTCAATCGCACTCGTGAAGGCCTTGCGATCCGTCACACGCGACCTGGCGCGGAGATCTGCCGTCGCCATCTCCCACTCCCTGCGCAACACGCGCAGTACGGCGAGAGCGCTGTTGCTCAGACGCTTCTTCTGCTCGCTTCGCGGCACTCCCCACAGCGCGTTGAAGTAGGGGATCATGCGAGGCGCGAGGAACATCGCTTTGCCGCGAGACAGCTTGCCGTAGTAGACGCGTCCGCGACGCAGGATTTCGTCTTTCAGTATCCAGGTGTGGGAGGCTTCCGGATCTTTTTGCACATTGCGCGGCAAAACGGCGTCGCGGCGTCCGCACACGGCCACATAGAGGGACGGACCAGGTTGGCGCGAGTCTGTCAGGCAGGCCGTAAATCCAACACGTTCAATGAAGCGCTCTGCCTGCTCTGCGGTTTCCACGTAACCGGCGCCTTCACGCTGCCAACGCGAGTCGCGGTACTCTTCGATTTCATCGGGAAGCAGTGGTCTCCGCATGACTCATTTTATAATCCTAAAATCGGCAGTTGGGCGTTGAAGATGGGTACAAACGCGGGCTAAAGCCCGCGACTACATATTGCGACAACGTTTCGGCTAAGCCTGTAGTCGCGGGCCTTAGCCTGCGTTCGCATCGCCGAGACATGGCCACCTCTGACTGCCGATTCTACGATAATCCGCGCGAGAGGAGACCCACATGTCGAAACGGCTGCATGATCCAGGAGCGACGAGTCACGACGCAAGGAACGAAGCGTGACAGCTTGAGACAAGGTGTGAAGACGGTGGGCAGTGAGGTCCTTTGAATTTCGGGACGGGGGAGAAACTCTGTACTTCAAGAGTCTTTCCCCCGTCCCTATATCACTTACATATCCAGCCACCGATTCCCTGCCTCGTGTCATGGCAAGGCGCCACGCTTTCAGGCGCTTCGAGCGAATAGTAAACCTTGAAATTATCGCCCGCCTTTTTATTGAAGTTGTACACGGCGACGGGATCCCGCGGCTCCGGATCGTTCGGTGACATCCGGTAGTTCATGGAAATCGCTGCCGGCGGATTCAGCGGGTCCAGCGGCACATTCAGCGGCCCGAAGACGGAGTCGCGTATTACAGCTTTTTTGATGGGGATTCCCGCTTCAGCGCTGGCGCTGTAAACGGTCGCAATGACGGCCCCGATGTAATTTCGGAAATATCCATCCTCAACGGCTACGGAACCGTCGCCGCGTCCGGGTTCCGCGCTCCGGAAGTCCTGGTAGAAAGGACTCGAAATACCCGTTCGCATTCCTTGGACATCGGCTTTGCGAACAATGATGGTTTTGGCGACATAGTTAGACAGCCAGAGACCGGCCGGGCTTTCGACCTGGCGCGCCAGGATCGAGGTGTCGCCACGAACCGTGACTCCATCAACGATCGGGCGCTTGTCGTATCGAGCGTTACAGTCTCGGGATCGCGACTCGTGTCGGCGCCCTTGAAGGCGGGAATGTGGACGACGTCGAGTGAACCCGCGGCAAGACCGAAGCCGAAGGCGTCCGCATTTGCGGCCACATTATTGCGAATGTAGTTGTTGGGACCACGGAACCAGAAGCCCGCGCCCTCACCGCCCGGATCGGGTCCTACGCCAAGATAGCCGCTACGGGGCGCGAAATCGCCGGATCCTTCAATGCGCAACGCAAAATTGTGATCGAACACGTTGAAACTCTCGGTCCCATCTTCAGTGACGATCCCGGCTCCGCGCGCATTGTACACGACGTTGTCACGTATCAGCCCGTAATGACTGTTATGAATCGTGATACCCCACTTCGGCGCACTGTCGACGGAGTTGCCGATCAGCGTGAACTGGTAACCACTGGAGGGCGTCTCCTTTGGACCGAAAGCGTGATGGAAGTGAATCGCGTACCGGCCGATCTGATTGCTGCCGAACCGGACCAATCGTCCGTTCCGATCGAATTCGGAATTGTCGAGTACGCCCATCCGGGTCCGGCCCATATCACGAACTTCGACATATCGCAGATCGACGGTGGTGTGCGAAACGAAAATCATGTGGCCGCGAGTACCCGCCGGATTCTCAGACCGAACCACGACATTTCGGCTCACATTGCCCACATGCGGTAGGAACTCGAGTTTCCCGTCGGCATTTCGCGCGCCCTTGTGGGAATACCGAAGAGGCGCCGACAGTGTGACCTGAGTCGCTGAAATGGACGCAATTCGCAGCCGTTCGTCTTGCGGTTCGTAATTCGGGCCACGTTCGTTCGTGCGCAGCTGGCGCGTGTCCGGGATCACAATACGATCGCCGGGCATCCACCCGCTCACGGGCTCACTCAACATGAGCATTGTCTCGCCAGCCATAGGTTCCCGGGCCAATCGCACAAATGTCGGTGATTTCGCTGAACCGTGCATCGTGATTTTCCCAAGGCCTTCGATGCCGGTGCCGATTTGCGCGGGATCGATGTTCCTGTCAATGGCTTGATCGGCGATGACGATTTCGGCGGTGACATTCGACGCGATAGGCTTGGTGGCCGTCCCAATTTCCAGGTTTCCGTCCTCCATCACCATCAGGTTGCCGACCCTGAGCCGGGTGTTTGCATCCGTTGCGAAACGCAGAGCGCCGTTCACCTCGATGCAATTCAGCCTGGCATCACTAACGGCATTGAAGATCACAACGTGGCCGGCCTCGATCCGGACCTTGTCGTTAGCGCCGGGAATTTTTCCGGTCGACCAGATTTTCGAATCGGACCACGCGCCGCTGCCGATGCTCCGCACCGTCGGATTTGCGCAGAAAAAGGGAACGCCCTGCGGTACACCGCTGACGGCGGGAGTGTGGTTGTGAACGTCCTGTGCAGTGGCTGACGTGGACTGGAAAGCGGCCGCGCCGGCTATGAGGCCGACGCTGAAAACGAAACGAAAGATCCTCGCTCGCATGAGAGAACTCCTTCTTAAGAGGTTGTGATGCTACAATGTCCGCTTCGTAATATACATCGCATTAGGAGGTTGAGTGTGCGTCAATTTTTTGTGCGAATGTTTTTTTGCAGTATCCTGCTGGCAGCCGTCACCGGCATCGTCATAATGGCTCAGGGAAAGGGAAATCCTGAAGCCGCCAAAGTCAAGAATCCGGTGGCCGCGACGCCCGAGTCCATTGCCGCGGGAAAACAGATTTATACGCGATACTGCGCAGTCTGCCACGGGACTAACGGCCAAGGCGGATCCGGCAGCGACATCAGCCCGCCGGCGCCCGATCTGACGGATGAGGAATGGAACCACGGATCGACAGACGGCGAGATCTTCGATGTCATCAAAAACGGCGTGCCGCCGGATCTCAATATGGGACCGTGGAGGGACCGGATCAAGGATCCGGACATTTGGAATGTCGTGAATTACCTCCGCTCGATCGCGAAGAAGAAGTGAAAAATGAGAATGGACTGCAGGCGCCGTCATAGACCGCGCCCTGGAGTTTGGACATTTTAAGCAGAGCTTTTTTCAATAGACCTGAACTTACATCTCGAATTTCGCGTTTCGCCCCCGATCAGCTGACGCAGGCAACAGGTGAGTCAAAACTCCCCTCCTTGGCAAAGGAGGGGTGGACGCGCCATCAAGTAAATGGTCCCGTTCCTTTGACTGGCGCGGACGGGGTGGTTCGTTCAACTCCCGATAATTGGTGGCTTGAACGAACCACTCTTCCTTGTTTCGCCCTGTCGGGCTCACATTCGCTCCGCTCATGCCCGTCTGCGCGAGCTAAGGAGGCTTCACCGCTTTTTCTTAATGGGCGCAGCCACCCCTCCTTTGCCAAGGAGGGGAGTTTTTGCTCCAAAAACCCGCGCAAATGTCCAAACTCCTAGGCGCGGTCATAGACCGCGCCTACAGTCCATTCCCATCTTAGTTTGCGAACCTACTTACTTCGCCAATGGATCCGGCCTTACCTGGAACTTCACCAGCTTGCTGGTGTTCCCCTTGCCACCCTCAGCGTGGAACGGTGCGCGCGTGGCAAAGGTTGTGTAAATGGCCTTTCCTTTCCAGCCGGCGTTGGGATCATCAATCCGGCCATCCATTCCTTTTCCGTAGTACCCCATCGGATAGGCCACACGGAAAGTCAGGAACTTGCCGTCTACAAGCGCCAAGAGTCCTTCGGATTCATTCCCGGTTGCCATGGGAATATTCTTTCCGACACCCAGCATATCGAAGCGATCCACAAAGTTGTAATACGCCGAGTCCGCGCTGGCCGAATCGACGGCTCCTTTGTAGTTCGGTCCCGGATACGCGTAAAACGCCCAGCCTTCGGGGCACTGCTTACCGGTGGCGTTCGGGCCGTTCAGCGGGCCTTTGCATTTGCGACGGTCGAAGCTGGCGAGCTGACCACTGGACAGCGTCGTCCAGACGACTCCGTTGCTATCGACGTCCATGCCGCGGGGAGCAAACCCTTGACCGGATGCCTTCGGATCATTAAACGGCACGTCGTAGATCTCCGACAGCGCTGTCGCCGGCGGGTTCTTCCCCAGGTCAAGACGAACGAGCGAACCAGGCATGCCCAAAACCGATCCCCAGACCACATTATTCTCGACCGGGCTCGGAGCGACACCGTAAAAGGGAGCGTTGATCCGCTTGTCTTTGGCAGGATTGACCGGCTGATCGATTTCAACATAGTCGTCGCGCTTGCCATTGCCGTTGGTGTCGAGGACGAACACGGTCCAGCCCTGCGCCTTTTGTTCATCACCGGTCTGATCGTAAATCTTCGTATTGAACCAGCCCTCGACGGGACCGCCGCCAGTGAACCACAGCGTGCCGTTGTTGTCGAAATTCAAATGGTGCGTGCCGAAGCAGGTGTCGATCGTTATGACCTTCTCGGTTTTGGGATCATACATCTGCATCTGCCGGCCGCTTTGTTTGATCGCGAATGCCTTTGCCGATGGATGGCTCGAGCCTTCCTGACAGAAGGGCGAAGTCTGATTTGGCCGGACTCGCGCCGCGATCCACACTCGGCTCTTTTCATCCATTGCGAAGCTGTGCGCGTTGGCATGGCTCGTCCAGATCACCTCGTCACCCCAATAAGGAGATGGCGCCGCTGGTGGTGTGTCGGCTTCGCTGGGCGTCTTCGGATCGCGATAGGTGAGCGCGATCTGCGTTGCCCTGTTGGTCCTCGGGTCTACAACCGGCATGTAATCGGCGCTGGCCTCGAGAGCTCCATAAATACGCCCGTTCGCATTGACTGTCGGGTTCCGCTTGTCGCTCGCGATTTCATCATGGAGATAGACCTTCGGATCGGCCCAATCCCACATCGTGACGACGACGTTACGTTCTTTGCCCTGCGGACGCGCGGGCTCAGCCGACGGCAACTCACCTTTAGCAATCCGGTCGCTCCAGTCTGCCCACATGGACAGCGCTCGAGTGCGCCCAACCTGAGTGAAGCGGTTGCTCATTCCACCTCCGGCTTGCCCGGACTGGATGCGTCGATCCCACGCGTCGATCGACGAGTCGAATGTGCCGAGGGCCTTGGGAATTTCACGCGTTGCCTTGTTGCCGATTTGATGACAGCCCGTACAGCCGTCCGTATTGACGATGTTGCGAATCCACTCGCCCTGACTCTTCATAGTTTCCGAAATCCCGTTACCCTTTTCCCCTGTTCCCGGGAAATCGCTCTTGCCTGGCAACCGCAGCAACGCGAGCCAATACTGCGCTGGATAATAGGCCGCTGCGGCCTTCTTGTCCGGCGCAGGGACGGCCGCCAGATTCACCGTCTTGCCAGGCGCTGCCTTGACCTTCGGGGAATCGACCAGTCCGTACCCCCGGACCCACACGTCATAATTTCCTTTTGGCAGGTCGGGCACAAGGTAGCGACCTTGATCGTCCGTCACCACGCTTTTAATTAAGCGGGTTGGCAGATCTCGAGTTTCTGCGATGACCCATACTCCCGCCTCCGGCCCACGTGGACCGGTTACTACGCCTCCGATATCGTCCTCGTCGATGCGGACAGCCGCTGCCCCAGCGGGGGCTTGTCGAGCGCGCATGCCAGTCATCGAGACTGTCAAAATCACCGCGAGGCCGACTACAATCATTCCCAAATACAGCACTCTCTTCGTCATGTTGTTTGACCTCCTTCGAGCACTCCGATTTCGCGAAGCCCAAGCAAACGCGGGCTAAAGCCCGCGACTACGAGCTCGGTAAGACGTTTCGGCACACTCGTAGTCGCGGGCTTTAGCCCGCGTTCCGGGAGTGGGCACTCTCCTCGGTATGAGGCACGCTCGCTACTGATAGGTGAAGATGTAGACGGCACCAGCCCCTAATGCCGAGTTGTCGTTCTGGTTTCCATTGATGCCCTTGGCGGCGCTGCCTTCGCCGCGGGCGCCGACGGCCATGAGCCTGCCGTCCTTGCTCAGGGCCATCGCGCTTCCAAACTCGTCGTACGCCTCGGCGTTCGAGGCCTTGACGTAGGCCTGCTGGGCCCAGGTACTGCCCGTACGAGTGAAGAGGTAGACGGCGCCAGCGTCCTCGGCCGCGTCGTCCGGTTTCCCATTGATGCCCCTGGCGCTTCCATTTTCGACTTGCGCGCCCACCGCCAGCGTATCGCCGTCGCCGCTAAGAGTCAGGCGGGAACCGAACCAATCTTCTTTACCCGGGTTCGAAGACTTGATGAACGCCTGCTGAGTCCAGGTAGTGCCGTTGCGAATAAAAACGTACACCGCACCGCTGGAGTTATCCATAGGCTGGTCGTTGTCGCACACAGTAGGAGCGCCAGGAAAGACACCAGGCGTCATGCAGTCTTCGTCGGCGGCACCTCCTGCGATGGTGTTGCCGTCCTGACTGATCGCAATCGCGTATCCCAGTGAATCGCCGTTCTCGGCATTCGAGGCCTTGAGATAAGCCTGCTGCGACCACGTGGCGCCGGTCCGCGTAAAAACGTATATCGCGCCTGAGCCACGCCTGCCCTTGTCCTGAACGCCGTTGATCTCTCTGGAGGAACCGTCTTCGTCGTAGGCGCTGGCCGCCAGCGTGTTGCCATCGGCGCTCAACCCCACGGAATAACCGAACAGGTCGGCGGCATCCGTGTTTGAGGTTTTGATATACGCCTGCTGGCTCCAGGTCGTGCCGGTCCGCGTGAAGACGTAAACGGCGCCGGACCCCGGCTGTGAGTTGTCGTTCTGGTCGCCGTTGATGCCCTTGGCGCCGCTGTCCTCACCGATGGCGCCCACCGCCAGCGTGTTGCCGTCAGCGCTCAAGCCGATGGAGAAGCCGAACTGGTCTCCATCACCGAGTTGATCTCCAACTCCCGCTTCACCTGTGTTCGATGCTTTGATATACGCCTGCTGGCTCCAGGTGGTCCCCGTGCGCGTGAAGACGTACACTGCTCCGGCCTGAGGAATGGAGTTATCGTTCTGGTCCCCGTTAATGCCTTTAGCGGCACTGGCCTCATAATAGGCGGAGACGGCCAGAGTGTTCCCGTCCTGACTCAACGACACAACGTATCCGAATTTGTCGCTCTGTCCCGGATTGGACGCTTTGATATACGCCTGCTGGCTCCAGGCGTTGTTTCTACGCGTAAAGACATAAACCGCGCCGGCGCTGTAGACCGAATTGTCGTTCTGGTCGCCGTTGATGCCCTTGGCGCCGCTGCTTTCATAAGGAGCGCCCACCGCCAGCGTGTTGCCATCACCGCTGAGAGCAACACCGTGTCCCTCCAGCGTGCCGCCGTTGCCGAAACGGTCACCCATCTCCGTGTTCGAGGCCTTGAGATAGGCAACCTGCCTCAATTGCGTAGAGGGCGCGGAGAAAGAAACCGAACGTGTTTGTGCGCTCGCAATGACAATGGTGCCGATGAGGGCCAGGCACAACAAAACACCCGAAAGCGTTCTGCCTTTCATTTACTTTCGCGGAGCCGCAGCCGGCAGCTCATAATTGTTCGTGCGGAAGAGTTCCTTGCCGCTATCGGTCATCACGATGTTGGCTTTCTCGGTCAAATTGATGTACGGCGCGCCACTCTTGACGCGCCGGCCGGTGATCGTGATTTTGTCTCCAAACTTCAGAGTGTTCTTCGTCCAACCGAAGTTCTTTGCCAGAGCGTTTCTTCCACCCATTTCTGCCTGCCATCGCACTTGTTGGCCCTTCTCATTGGGGATGTCAAGGACGATGATCGAATGCGGATCGACCAATTGCACCTCCACAACGGTTCCCGTCATCACGATCACGTTTTCCTCGTAACGCCCCGCATCTCCGTGATGGGCGAAAAATGGAACCGGGCTCAGCAGACTTGCGGCAACCACAAACAACATGAGTACCTTGTTCTTCATATGAAACGACACCTCCTAGCGTGAGTAATGTCACATGATTTTCTGTCGTGTGTCAAACGCCCGCGTCGCTGCCCCTCGCTAATTCAAATGCTGCTCCGAGACATTCGGTCCGGGTTTGGAATCTCCTGAAGTCGCCGGGATTCACAATAGCGGCGGCCTGGCGCTAGACCGGCCAATCTGCGGCGGTTTTAGTCTCGGAATGTCCTTCTCCCCTTGGGAGCTTGCCCTGTCCCACATCTTTTGCTGGACACGGAGGCATTGAGAACAGCCGAAGGGAAAGCCGAAGTCCCCTCCTTAGACAACTTATCTTTACCCATATCTCGGTGCGCTGGACACCGGGGGTGGGCGAAGATGTGGGACTAAGATTTTGTACATGTCGGTCATGCCACTGAGGCGTTCCAGACCGAGCCAGAGAGATTTCGTTCCGGGTTCGCCATCGCTTTTGCGGCCGAGGTGACCACCGAGGGCGCCGACCATCCGCATCGCTTCGCCAAGAGGCGGAGGCGGCTGATCCGGCGGAACAGGTTGGCGTGCGGCGTGGGTCAGCAGAGCCTTCCATTCCGCTTCCTCGAAGAAAACGGTGCATGGCACATTGGGGCATTCGCGGCCGAGTTTGGTCAGGTGATAAATGCGCCATGCCACGACCATATCGATGGCCAAACAGGCTTCGATGGTATCGGCGTTACCCAGTTGCCGTTCTTCGATCTTGCAGCCGCTCTTAAGAGTCTTGTGATAGATCTCAATGCACCATCGTTTGGTATACCAGTCTAGTTTTTCGGTCGCTTCGGCGAAGCTGTTCACGGCACAAGTCGTCAACAGCATCCAGGACAGCGGATCGATGCCGCCAGGGGCATCGACTTCCTGCGCGAGCACGGCCCATAGCCGCAATGAGCCGTAGCGCGATTTCCCTTGGGGTGGTCTCAGCGTTACTTCCGCAAAACGAATCTCCAACCATGCTTCTCGCGCCGGCTGCTTCTTGCGCCGCGGCACCTGGATCTTTCGGACACCAGCCAGTGGCTGTTGCTCCACTAACGGCCACAGATGTCCTTGTCCATCGGCAAGCAACCGATCCTGTTCGGCGCGAACGAGCAGTTTGGGTCCCTGGGGATCTTCCAGAGCCAAGTGAAACAATTCGTAGATGTCGGCTTCGCGATCTCCCACACTGACCAGCATCGTGCTGGGACATTGGCGCTGTACTTTAGCGACCCGGCGAAAGCTCTCGAGCCATTTGTGGCTTTCCTTCTCCTCGATTCGACGCTGTTTGCGCCGATGTTTCTTTCCAAACTCCGCCCCATCCCGCGCCCAGCATTGCACATCCATCAAGCCCAGCGGCGTGCCTTCTATCGAAAATGCCATGGTGTTGTGCACCATCAGGCCGATGATGCCCTCGGGTTGCGAGCCGATCGGCCCGAGATTCTCCGTCGCCGGATGCGTGCTGTAGTTCAGACTCGTCGTGTCCTGTACGGCGAGGGCGATTTGGTGCTCCGCAATACGCTGCTGGGTTGCCCGGTAATGCGGCTCAAGCAGCACGTCCATCTGCGCGTCCTCATGTTTTAACAATCGATAGGCCGCTTTCGTTTTAGCCCGGCTCTGACATGCTTCCGGGATCTGCGCTTGCGGGTGCGCGTAAAAATCGCGCGCCATCACCAACAGCCGCCGGTTTAACCGCTGGTCTAAGCGAACTCCGCCAAATTCCTGCTCCGCCCAATCCTGAGGCACGGGCCGGGGCCGCTCAGCCGCTTCGGGCTCGGGTTCTGCGATACATAGCTGCTTCCGCGCTTGATGATGCAGCTTATAAACGAACACGCGCTTGACCGATCTCGACCGCTGGTGCAGCTCATCTTGCCGTCCTCGTCCTTGTGTTCGCCCCACTTCTTTCCAATTTGCCGCTCGGTAACAGGTCCCCTCGTGTTGCGCCTCCTCCACGAACGTTTCCACCAGCAACGGCTCATAACCGTAGCGTTCTTTCCAGTCCTGGCGCAACCGGCGCACCGCCAAGCCCAATACATGCGATGCCAGATTAGGTACGTGCACGCCGGGCAGAATTAACAGTCGACTATTGTCGATCACCAGATGCAAGTTCTGCCTTCGCGCCCCCGCCCTCCATTCAATCCATTCGTCGCGCGCTTTCAACTGCCATGCCGCTGCGCTGAAAGCCAATCCTCCCAGGTACTCCTCGCCGTGGGTGCCGATCAAATACCTCATCTGTGCTCCGCACAGCGGGCCGCTTCCCAACGGATGATGACTCTCCATCAGCTCGTTCCATACCCGCGAGGCCTCGCTATCCGCACTGCCGACTCGGATCAACTCCACCGGCTGCACCGCAGACAGCGTGGCGGTCATTTCTACTGCCTTCACCGCCCTCTTCGCCTCAGTCCGTTTCTTCACCGCCGGAAACGGCACCGCCGGCCTCATCTGGATTTTTCCTTCACGCTCCAGCCTTAACAATGCTACTCGGCAACTCATGTCTTTCCGTTTGTCGTTCAACGACCGCCAGTTCAGCAAATCGCACACCCGCCGCGATAATTCCCGTCGCGACATTTCTGGCTCTTGGTCCACCATTTCCTGGATGTGAGCGATGTTCTCTTTGCTAAACTCTTGCCCGCAGGCTTTCACGCAGGCAATCTACAATTTCACCACCCCCGGTGTCCAGCAGAAAAAATGTGGGACACGCTAAGCCCAAAGGGAGAGGGACATGCCCGAAACAGGTTTGCAAATAGAGAATCCCATGAAACCCGCCGCAAGAGGAACGAGGCGTCAAACCCCTCGTTGTTCGAAATGTGTTATAAATGTGGGCTATTTATGACCAAACTGTTA
>WNGG01011898.1_pt1 | contig 16482 bp, 14 predicted proteins | sample 5400661 | NCBI WGS metagenome assembly WNGG01 (sample SAMN13153372, study PRJNA577476) | soil metagenome | isolation source: 100 cm soil or saprolite under Garry oak tree replicate 1 | place: USA:California | collected 2016-06-15 | reverse complement strand
GGCAGATGGCGTTCACGTGGGACGGGACGATCCATCCCCGCGAATCGCGCGGTCGGTCCTCGGACCGCAGGCGATCATCGGCGTCACCGTCTACGGGAAACCGGGCGAGGAGTCCGCGGCCGCGGACGCCGGCGCCGACTATATCTCCGTGGGGCCGTTTTTCCCGAGCCCCACGAAGCCCGAGGAGCCCGTGTTGCCAATGCACATCCTCGAGGCGGTCGTCCACCGTTCGCCTCGGCCCGTGTTCGCAATCGGTGGTGTGAATGCGCAGAACGCAGGCCTCCTCGCGCGGCACCGGGTCGCGGGTGTGGCCGTCGTCTCCGCAATCATGGAGGCTCCAGATCCACGACGAGCCGCAAAAGCGATACGACGTGCTTTCTCGGGCGCGTTGAGCCCGTGATGCGCGCGGCGCACGCGCGCTCGAAGAAACGCGCGCGCGAGGAATCATTCGACCGGAACATCCAGCGACAAACGGTTAAATAGAGCCCCTTGCGTGCGAACCTTTCCGTGCGCCGACTCATCGTGACGGAGAAGTTCAACGCCTCCGTACGGATCGCAACAATCCTCAGCGGAGGAAAATCGAAGCGGTCGTACGTGGAAGGGACGCCTGTTTTCGAGTTCACCCAGGGCGAAGACCGCGTCCAAGTGGTCGGCCTCCGCGGGCACATCATCAACCTCGATTACCCGGATGCCCTGAACGACTGGGCTCGCGTAGATCTCAAGGAGCTCGTCTGGGCCGAGCCACAGAAGGTCGTGACCGCGGGGAAAATCGGGGCGGCACTGAAGACCCTCGCGGCTCAGGCGGACGAAGTGGTGATCGCAACGGACTTCGACCGAGAGGGCGAGCTGATTGGCGTCGAGGCCCTGGCGCTCATCCGAGACGCCCGACCGGAGATCCGCGTTCGTCGGGCCCGTTTCTCCGCGCTCACAAAATGGGACATCGAAGACGCGTTCGCGAACCTTGTGGACGTCGACTATCCGCTCGCGTGGTCCGCCGAGTCCCGCCAATCGGTCGACCTGGCGTGGGGTGCCGTCTTGACGCGTTTCATCTCGATCGCGTCGAAGCAACTCGGCCGAGACTTCCTCTCCGTGGGCCGGGTCCAGAGCCCGACCCTCGCCCTGATCGTCGACCGAGAGCGAGAGATCGAAAACTTCCTCCCTCAGGATTTCTGGACCGTGCATGCGAAGTTCCAGAAAGACGTCGCCGGGGCGCCCGTCGAATTCGAGACGAACCACGAGCACGGCCCGTTCTGGGCGAGGCGGGAAGCCGAGACCGCGATGGCCGAGGCGGAGACCGCGGAGCGAGGTCTCGTCCGGGAGTACATTCGGAACGAACGCGAAGAACGGCCTCCGCCCCCCTTCAACACGACGATGTTCGTCGCGGAGGCGAACCGGATCGGATTCGGGGCCGCGCAGTCGATGCGGATCGCGGAAGACCTCTATCAATCCGGGTTCATCTCGTACCCCCGGACCGACAACACGGTCTACCCGTCGACGGTCAACCTGCGGTCCGTCCTCGCGAAGCTGAACGAATCGCCGTTCGCGGCCGAGGCCCAAGAACTCGCGGGTCAGGAGCGCATCGTCCCGAGCCGCGGTCGAACGGAAGCGACCGACCATCCTCCGATCTACCCGGTCCAAGGCGTCGGTCGGGACAAGGTGAAGCGGGAGGACCACTGGCGGATCTACGAGCTCGTCGTACGACGCTTCCTCGCCACGGTGGCGCCCAATGCGGTCGCAGAGGCCGCCGAAGCCAAGATCGAGCTCGGAGGTCAAGTGTTCCTCGCCGAAGGCTACCGAGTCAAGGAACTCGGGTGGCGCAAGTACTATCCGTACTGGGTCGTGCGAGAGGCCATTTTGCCGCCGCTCGTCGTGGACGAGAACCTTGAGCGGGTCGGCCCCGTCGCCCTCCGGGAGGACCGGACGAAACCGCCGGGGCGGTACAGCGAAGGGTCCCTCATCCAAGAGATGGAGCGCCTCGGCTTGGGGACGAAATCCACGCGACACGAGATCCTCAAGAAGCTCTACGACCGCAAGTTCATCGAGGGCAAATACCCCCGGCCCACGACGAGCGGCCGGGCGGTCATTGAGGCGCTGGAAGATCACGCGGAGCGAATCACCCAACCGGAGATGACGGCGCACCTCGAAGCCGACATGGAGGGAATCGCGACCGGCGTCCGCGCCCGCGAAGACGTCGTCCGGGAATCCCAGCAGATGCTCAGCGAGGTCCTCGAGACGCTCGAGGCGAACCGCGAGGCAATCGGACAGGAGATCGAGGCGGCGTTGCGGGAACAGAACTACATCGGGAAGTGCAACGTCTGCAAGGAAGGCAACCTCACGGTCATCCGGTCCCGGCGGGGCAGCCGCTTCCTCGGATGCGACCGGTATCCCGCGTGCCGGAACACCCATCCCTTGCCGCAGATCGGAATCATCCAAAGCGCGGAGGAGAACTGTCCCGAATGCGGCGCGCCGATGATCAAGCATACGGATCGCGGGCGGACGACGAGCTATTGCGTCGCCTCCGACTGTCCATCCGTCCGCGAGAAGAACTTCATCGGCCGCTGCGAAAAGTGCGGAGATGGCGAACTGATGATCCGCCACGGGACGTACGGGAAGCGCTTCGTGGGCTGCTCGAAGTACCCCGCTTGCGACAACTCCTATCCGCTCCCCCAGCGCGGGCTCATCGTCCCGACGGACGAGCGGTGCAACGCGTGCGGGCATCCGGTCATCAAGGTCATCATGCGGGGCCGGCCGCCCTGGGTCCTCTGCCTGAACATGAAGTGCCCGGCGAAGGAGGGCAAGGGACGGAAGAAAGGAAAGGGCGGACCCAAGAAGGTGACGCGCAAGCGCAAGCCGAAGCCGGTCGCGGTCGTCGCCGACATCGCCACCGGTTAGGGCGACGCCATGAAGCGCGTGAAGTCCGCGAGGCTCCGGGGCCGCAGCGTGAAGTTCGTCCGCTTTTCCTCGCCGATCGTCGACTGCGGCGTCTTGCCGTAATGGTGGCCGGGGCACACGACCAGGTCGTCGTCCATCGTTCGGACCTTGTTGAACAGGGAGTCATACATGTCCGCGACGCTCGATCCGGGCAGGTCCACCCGGCCGCAGTCCCCGACAAAGAGGCAGTCGCCGGTGAAGACCCGCCCCGAGACGATGAAACAGCAGGAGTCAGGCGAGTGGCCGGGGGTGTGGACGACTTTCACCTTGAGCCCGCCGACGTCAACGATCTGACCGTCCTCCAGGACGAGGTCCTTCCGGACGTTGCTGAGCCGATGCGCCGCGACCTTCCCACCGGTCTCGTTCGCAAGCCGCTCGTTGTCGAAGACGTGATCGACATGGTGGTGCGTGTTGAAGATGAGCCCGATCGAGTAGCCGTTCTCCGCAGCGGCCTTCTGAAGGACACGCGCATCAAAGCTGGGATCCATCACGGCCGCGGTTTTGGTCGCAGGATCCCCGAACACGTATCCGAAGTTCGCCATCGAACCGATCAGACGCTGCTCGAAGAACATCCGCCGTCGGGACGCGACCGCGGCCCATGAGCCTTTCCGTCATCGGCGACGATACTGGGCAGCGTACGCCCGCGCCCAGTACTCTTGCCAGGCCCGCGCGCTATCTTCCCAAGCCTTTCGGATTTGGTCTTGCATCTTCATCCGGTGTGTGACCGCGAGCGAGACAAGGAAGGCGATGCCCAGGATGCCGGCTCCCCAGGCGGTGCTCAATGTTGGCGAACCGGACAGGTGGCCGGTGGCGATCGCCCACGCGGTCAGAATCGCACTCACGATGACGAACGTGACGGAACCGGCGATCCGCCGCGTGATCCAGCCCATCACGCAACCCGTGGGCGCTCTCGTGCGATAAAGGGTATGGGACGAAAATCACTTATGCGAAATTTCGGCAGGCGGGGCGCGGTCGACAGGACAACTCTCGTGAGGGTCTCCCTCAATACAGTTATTGACCGAATGCGGTTCCCGCTGTATGTCCGGGTCGCTGAAGGGCCGCGTCGCCCTGGTCACGGGCAGCACGGGCGAGGGCATGGGGAGGAGTATCGCGCTTACCTTGGCGCGCGAGGGCGCGGACGTCGTCCTGAACCATGGGACGAACCGGCGGACCTCGGCCGCGAACAACCGCCGCCTCGTGAAGGCGGTCGAAACGCTCCGCACTCGGGCCATCGTCGTGCGAGCCAACACCGCAAAGGGGGATGACGTGCGGAAGATGTTCGTCCGCGCAGAACAGGATCTGGGGCCCGTCGACATCCTGGTGAACAATGCCGGTGGATCGTGGGATCCGCGGCAGGACATCACGAAAGTCGACGACGCGGCCTGGCAGGGTGTCCTCCGGGCGGAAATCGACGGCATGTTCCATACGATCCGAGCGGCGCTCCCTCACATGAGACAGAGACGATGGGGTCGCGTGGTGAACATCGGGATGGAACGATCGGAGGAGTTTACGGAACCACCGTTCGACTACACGGTCGGAAAGATCGCCCGGCACGGCCTCACTCGCATCCTCTCCGAGGTCGAGATCGGCCGGGGAATCACGATCAACGCGGTGGCCCCGGGGTACATCCCGTACTTCACCTTCCGTCAGGCGCTCGACGCGGTCCATCATCGAGGCCCGTGGGCGTCCCGAAGGCATGGAACGCCTCAGGATGTCGCGGAGGTCGTGAGGTTCCTCTGTTCTGAGGGGGGGCGAAATGTGACGGGCGCGGTGATTCCCGTCCACGGGGCGCCCGGCTGAGGGGAGACGGTCGGCGCTGGTTCAGCGGGAGCGTCGGCCGCGCTTCCGGCCCTTGGCGGCGGACTTCCGTGCGGACTTCCGTGCGGACTTCGTGGCACGTCGCCGGGCCTGCGTGCGGGCCGCCCGTGGCTGCGGGCCTGCCTCGTACAGCGCGAGCGTAATTCCGGTCGGGTCCTGGAACACCGCAAACCAACCCATTCCAGGGATCTCGGCCTTCGGCATCACGACCGCGCCCCCCGATGACTGGATCTTCTTGAGCGTACCATCGATGTCCTCGGACAGGATGTAATTGACGATGCCCGCGGGCAAGTTCTCCGCCTTCTGGAGGCCTCCGCCCGGCGCGCTCGGGGCCTCGAACATCGAGTAGTTCATCTCCGGCATGTCCTGCCACTTCCAATCGAATACGTCTCTCAGAAACGATTTCGTTTTATCCGGCGCGTTCGAATGAATTTCCACGTGCACAAAGCTGTTCGGCTTTTGAGCCATGTTCTCCGTCCCCCTTGAGGGATTCACGGGATGTACCTGACAGCTATTAAGACATGGGCTCCGGAGGTGAGCGAAAGTGACGTGCCCGTTCAAACCCGGATCCGGCGGAAGGCGATGACCGCGATGACGAACATCGCTACGGCCTCGATGGCCAGAACGCCGAGTTCCAGCGACACCGTGGGCGTCACTGCATTGAACAAGCCGGCACGGAAGATGTCGGTGGTGTACGTCAACGGGTTGGCGAGGCTTGCCGCTTGGATCGCCGAAGGCGCCGCACTCGCGGGGAAGAACACGGACGAGGTGAAGAGGAAGATGAAGAACGCGAATGTCGACACGATCTGGAACGTCTCAGACGACTTCAGGACGACGGAGAGGGCGATGGCGAACGCGCCAAAGAAAATCGTGCCGAGGAACAGCGCCCCGGCGATCAGGAGCGCGCCTTCCCAGGTCGGGGCGAAGCTTGCGCCCAATACGGGGAACGCGAAGCCAAAGACGAGGAGGGAGCCGGCGACCCCGATGATCAGTGTCGCGAAGATGATGCTTAGGATGTACTGGGCGCGGGTGAAGGGCCCCATCAAGAGCTGCTCGAACATTCCGTTCTTCCGGTCGAACCAGAGCTGCGTCCCCGCGTTCGTGCCCCCGTTGATTACGGTCAGCGTCACTGCGCCCGCCGCGAGGAAAAGGGAGTAGCTGATCACCCGCCCGTTTCCGACATCGAACGGCGGGACGATCCCATTCAGCCCGAATCCCTGGACGAAGATGAAGAACAACGGGAAGATCAGCTCGAAGAACAGGGAAGCGCGGTCGAGGTTCGCTCGGATGTTCCGGTAGACCAGACGCAAGTAGATGTTCAGGCGGATCGACCTCCGTTCGCAACCGCCTTCTCGTCCTCGGTCACGAGATTAATGAACGCGTCCTCGAGGGTGGTCTCCGAGATGTAGATCGACGACACCGTCAGGCTGAGTCGGTCTGCGAGGCGGTAGATCTCCGGGATCACGGACTCCGGCCGCGTCGTCGTCACGCGATATGCGCCGGATCCCTCATCCCGTCCGAACCGGCTGACGGACGGCGAGGACGACAGAGCCGAGGCCATCTCGGACGAGGTCCCTTGAAGGAGCTTGAATTCCACGGCTTTCGCGCTCCCGAATCGCCGCTTCAGGTTTTCTGGGGTGTCGATTTGCACAATCCGACCCTGGTTGATCACCGCGATCCGGTTGCAGAGGTACTCCGCCTCCTCCAAGATATGGGTCGTGAAGAAAATCGTGAGGCCCTGTCGCACGCGTTCCTTCAGATAGTCCAGGACGCTTCGACGTACGATCGGATCCAATCCGACCGTGGGCTCGTCGAGAAACAGGAGGTCCATGTCGTGGATGAACTCGCGAGCGACTTGGAGCCTGCGACGCTGGCCGGCGGACAGGTCAACCGTGGGCATCTTTCGGAACTCCTCCATCTCGAAATGGCCGATGAGCTCGTCGATCCTTCGACGGCGCTCGGCCTTCGGGACGTTCCAGATGAGACCGTAAATATCCATGCTGGTCTCGACGTTCAACCCCTGATCGAAGCTGTCCTGTTGCTGGACCACACCGATTTGCGCACGGATTTTCCGACCCTCTGTCCTCAGGTCGTGCCCAAGCACGGTCGCCCGACCCGACGTCGGCGGGAGGAGCGTCGTGAGCATCTTGATCGTCGTCGTCTTCCCGGCTCCGTTCGGCCCGAGGAAGCCGAACACCTCGGAGCGCGCGATGTCGAACGATACACGATCCACCGCGATCTTGTCGCCGAAGTGCCTCGAGAGTTCATCGACCCGGACCACCTGATCGCGTGCCATGACCGTTGAACCCCTAGTCCTTCGACCCTAGAACGGAGACCCTCGCTCGCCGGACTTATGAAGGCTTCGCCACTGGGACCTGATTGCCGGGCAAGCGCGCCTTCGCGATATGGGTTGCCAGACGGAGGAACGCATCCTCCACATTCTGGCCGTTTTTCGCGGACGTGAGGACATACGTGCAGCCGAACGTGTCGGCCGTCTCCGCGAGCTCGGCGGCGCCGAACTGCGCCTGTGCGGTCAGATCGGCCTTGTTCGCAACGAGGACCACGGGGACCTTCCCCGCGACACTCTCGACGGCTTCGACCCAGCCTGTGAGGACCGGGAGGGTCTCGCGTCGCGTCAAGTCGGCCACCGCAAGGATCCCTTGCGCGCCGTTGAAGAACGAGTCGCCGAGCAGCTGTCGAAACCCGACATGCCCGATGATGTCCCAGATCGCCATGTAGATGTCGACCTGCGCGTGCCGCTCTGGTACGTCGAGCCGCATCGTCTTCTTTTCGACCTTCGCCCCGAGCGTGCGGACGTATTTGTCGTCGAACTGGTCGAGGACATACCGCCGAATCAGGGATGACTTCCCGACGCCTCGTTCCCCGACGAGGCAGATTTTCGATTTGAGCAGATAGGGTTCGGGCATCGTGGCCTTCCGGGCAGCAACGTTGACCTTCCGTCCTTTGGGACTTAATCCTTCCTGACTCGTTCTCCGAATTGAGTCCGATGGCGGATCCTCACGGTGCGCCCACCGGTTCCGCGATTGGGAGCCGAATCCGACCGCCGTCAGCGTGTCCAGATTTGGGGTCGCGGGGCCCGAGCGAGAAATCGGGATCCTGCCCGCGCGATTCGGCATCCGAGGCAGCCAGGGTGAAACCCGTGCTCAAGCGACCCGGACGCGTACCGCGCGTACGAGTCCGGGCGAAACGGCGGCTTGCCGAGACGCACGTTGACGGCGTCGTGAAGCCCTTGCATCCAGACCGTCATCTGGGGTCGGCACCGGGCGCACGGCCAGCCGTCGGCCATCCGATGGAGCGACTTCCAGAGACTCCGCCCGAAGCGGATCTTGATAGCCAGCGCCACCGGACGCTTTGTGAGTGCAGCACCCGGTCCGACGGAACGAACGGCTTCGCTGGCATTCGTCGGGCTCTTCCTCTCCCGCAACGCGGCCGGTAGTCCGTCATTCTTGATAAGGAAACCGACGTGCGCCATCGCGAAATAGGCCATTCACAGCGACGGAAGACTTCGGCTCAAGTGGTTTGTACAACAACTGTTTTTGCGACCACCGCGATTCAAGAGGCGTGAAGAAACGGAAGGAACGGCCTCCGAAAGATTCGCGACCCAAGGAGAAGCGCTTCCGCCACGGAGGGCGGAAAGGCCGGCGATCCTCGCGTGAGCGCAACCGCTCGGGTTGAACGACTCCGCGAGCGCCACCGCGCGATGTGCCTTCGAGCCTCCGCGGCGTCTTCAATCGCAGCGAAAACGCCAAATGAATCTTCGGAGTACCGGCCTCGAAACCGATGAAGAAGACCGAGATTCCGAAAGGAGGTGCCCACATCGAGCCCGGAGAACACCTCTCGGCCTCGACCCTGTTGACGGGGGAATCCTTCTGGGACGAGGCGACGTTCCGTGAAGAGCTCGAGCGGTTCTATTTCCGCAGCTGGCTGAACGTCGGTCGCTCGGATCAAATCCCGAACCCGGGGGATTTTTTCGTGCGGGAAATCGGAAACGAGTCGCTTCTGTTCATTCGAGGGGAAGACCGCGAGGTCCGCGGATTCTACAATGTGTGCCGGCACCGTGGGACGCGCATCGTCGGCGTGGCCGAAGGACAGAAGCTCGGATCCCTGGTCTGTCCGTACCACGCGTGGACCTATTCGGTAGAAGGAAAGCTCGTCGGGGCTCCCCATACGGAGCCCCTCGCGGATTTCCGGAAAGAGGACTACGGCCTTCACTCGTTCCGGATCGGCACATGGGGCGGATTCGTCTGGGCGAACCTGGACGATCGGGCACCAGACCTGCCCAAAGAAATGGGTGAGTTCTTCTCCCGGTTTGGGCGATTCGCGGTCGAGGATCTCCGCCTTGGGGCCCGAAAGAGCTACGAGGTCGAGGCGAATTGGAAAATCCTCGGGGAGAACTATTCCGAGTGCTATCACTGCGCCCCGATCCACCCGGACCTGAACCGGATCACGCACTACACGTCCGGGGCCTACACGGCGTATCTCACGCGGGAGCCGCGCGCCCGCAATTTCAACGGCGGATACATGGAGTTCTCGAAGGACTACACGTCGATGGTATGGTCCGGGTACACAAAGCGGCCGCCGCTGAAGGGGATGACGGAGGAAGACCGACGCCGCGTTGACTATTACTTCGTCTTCCCGCACATGTTCTTCAGCCTTCACCCGGACTATCTCATGGTCCATCGACTCTGGCCCCGAAGCCCGACCCACACGACCATCGAATGCGATTGGTACTTCGATGCGGATGTGATGAAGGGGCCAGACTTCGACCCCAGCGACGCGGTGGACCTCTGGGATCTCATCAATCAGCAGGACTGGTCCGTCTGTGAAAGAACGCAGAAAGGCACCCACTCGCGATCGTGGAAGGGGGGCCGATTCAGCGCTCAGGAGTCCCAAGTCCACGATTTCGAGAGGTACGTCGCGAGGCGGATGAAAGAGTCCCGTGGTGCAACGCGCGGACGGCGCCGACCCCGCCGGACTCGTAGACGTCAAGGAAGCCGCCACCGACCCGCGTGAGTCGGATTCATCCGGGGATGGCCCGTCTTCCCGCGAGTTTATGTGTTTCGCAGGATTCAGTCTCTTACGGAGCAACGCCGGCGGCCGCGATGACCTTCGACTACGATTTCAAGATGCGGATCCGCGCGCCGAGACCGGTTGTTTTTGAGCGACTGCTGCGGATTGAGCACCTCTCACGGTGGTTCTGCGGTTGGTGCCGGATTGACCCGAAAGTCGGCGGCGCATTCAAGTTTGGCGGGGAGACCTGCATCATCCAGCCCGAGCAGCGCTCATGGGAGACGACCATCGAGGAAGGTGAGGTGCTGCGGCGGTTTGCGTTCGCGTGGCCGATCCGATCGTCGAAGACACGCGTGTCATACGACCTTGAAGATGCGGCGGGCGACACGGCCCTTCTTCGGGTGAGACATCTGGGAGTCCCTTTCGAAGACACGACGTGTGGGAGCGTCCAAGACGCGTGGCGAATGTGCCTTGGAAACCTCAAGTCCATCGCGGAGGGTCGGACCGACAGCGTGCGGCCGGACCATTCCCCTGTTACCGGCCCCGAGCTGCGTCTGACGGTCCTGATCGAAGCGAAGCCGTCGGCGTTGTTCGGCGCGTTCGCCGATCCGGCGCAGCTCGACCACTGGTCCACGGGCGGGCTGCCTCGCGGCACCGCAACCGTGGAACCGCGGCCGGGCGGGACCTATGCATTCGGCTGGGATGCCGGGCCCATCCAGGTGACGGAGTGGAAGACCGACCAGCACATCGCCCTCCGTTGGTCCCGGCGCACCTCCAGCTTCGTAATGAAGTTCGACTTCGAGGAGAAGGCGAGCGGCACCGCGATCTATTTCTCGTTGGCAGGATTCGCAGAGGGAGACGCAGAGGACATCGTGCGACAACGCGGGCGCTGGTCTGAACTCTTCGTTTGCCTGAAGAACTTCCTCGAGAGCGGGAGTTCCGGATTCCTGAATTCGTATGAGGACCAGGTTCGCAAGGCCTGACTTACGCGGACCGGAGTTCGGACCAGTCCTCGAGGACCGCCATCGCGGCGTTGTGGCCGGCCGCCCCCATCACTCCGCCCCCCGGATGCGCTCCGGCTCCGCAGAGGTACAGCCCGCGGACGGGCGTGCGGTACGAGGACCAGCCCGGGACCGGGCGGAACGAGAACATCTGGTACGGCAAGATGGCACCGTGGAACACGTCGCCCCGCGTGAGGCCATACTCCTGTTCCATCGTGAGCGGAGAGCGCCAGTCCATCGCCACGACCGCTCGTCGGATGTTCGGCGCGTACTGCTCGAGGAGCTCGATGATCCGGTCCGCAAACGCCTTTCCTTCGGTGTTCCAAGATCCGGTCGCGAGGTCGAAGGGCGCGAACTTCGCGGAGACCGTCAGGGTATGCATCCCCGGCGGTGCGACTGTCGGGTCGTTCGCCGACTCAATCACGAACTCCAGGAACGGCTCTCGCGATGGGCGGCCCCGCTTCGCGTCGTCGTAGGCCCGCTCAAGGTAGTCCATCGAGGGCGCGAGGTCGATGATTGTCTTGTGGTGCGGCTGAGCCGTCGTGCCGGGAACGGCACGAAAGTCCGGGAGCTCGCGGAGCGCGAGATTCAGCTTGAACGAAGAGGATTCAAAACGGATCCGCGAGATCGCGCGGACGAACTCCCTGGGCAGGTCTTCCGAATGCATGAGGCGGAGGAACGTCCGTTTCGGATCCGCGTTGCTGAGGACCGCGCGCGCCTCCACTCGCGTCCCGTCGGCCAACATGACCCCGACCGCTCGTCCGTCCCGTGTGAGGATTCGTGCGACATCGGCATTCGTCCGAATCTGGGCCCCGTGGTGGCGGGCGGCCCGCGCGATCGCCTCGGAGATCCCTCCCATCCCGCCGCGAGACCAACCCCAGACGCCTTTCACGCCTCCGATGTTCCCGAGTGTGTGGTGGCCCAGCACGAACGCGGTCCCAGGGGTCCGGGGTCCCGCCATCGTCCCGGCAACCGCGCTCGTGGCGAGGGACGCCTTCACCTCGTCGGACTCGAAAAACTCGTCGAGCATGTCCGCGATGGACGTGAAGATGATCCGTCGAAGGAAGTCTTCCGCCTCCGGGGTGCGGACGAACGAGGCGAGGTCCGCGAGGGACACCGGCGGCACGAGCAACGTCGGCTCGACCAGTTCCGCGAACTCGTCCCAAAAGCGCGCGTACCGAGGCCAGGCCGCGGCGTCCTTCTTCGAGAACTTCGCCATCTGCTTCCCATTCCAATCCTCTTCGTTCCGATAGAGCAAGAACCGACCATCCGGAAAGGGCTGGAAGAGGGAGGGATCGTAGACGTGCTCCTCCAAGCCGAACGATGGGAGCTCGAGGTCCGTCTTGATTTCAGGCCGCAGGAGGCCGCAGGTGTATGCGAGTGTCGAGGCGCGGAACCCGGGATAAATCTCCTCCGTGACGCATGCGCCGCCCACGATGGAGCGGCGTTCCAGGACCAGGACCTTGAGGCCCGCCTTCGCGAGGTACGCGGCGGCGACGAGCCCGTTGTGACCGCCCCCGACGATGACCGCGTCCATCGAGGCCATGGCGCGGACCCTAACCGCGCGCTCAATAAAGGGATTGCCGCGCGGCTCAGGCCTTCTTTCTCTCCGGTTCGAAGAACGGTCTCTCCACGACGGTCGCGGGCGCCCGATGCCGTTCCCACTCGACCGCCACTTCAATCTCGATGCGCGTGCCGGGCCGTGAATACGCCGAGGCGACGGTGGCGATCGCGATGTACCGCTTCAACAGCGGCGACCAGCAACCACTCGTGGCCCAACCGATCTGACGATAGCCCGAGTACAGCGGCACTTTCTCCCGCCAAGGCTCGGCCGGCGGCTGCGGTGGCAACCCCATGTCCCAGTAGAAACGTTCCACCGTCTGCCAGTCGATTTCGAGACCGACCGTCCGCCGCGCGGGACCGCGTCGCCCTTCCTCGAGAAGCGCCTTCCTCCCAATGAACGGACCCTTGCCTCCCGCAACGGTCCAATCCAGGCTCAGCTCCAACGGCGAGTACATTTGCGCGTCGATGATCGCCTTCCGCGAGGGCATGTATTCGACCTCCGCCAAGATGAGCCCCGCCTCGATCCGCGCGATGTCGAGGGCGAGCATCCCTGCGGCGGTGATATCGTGCCCGCGCCCCTTCTCCATGACGGCGTCCCACAACGCCTCGGCCCATTCGCGCTCGACCCAGATCTCGTATCCCAGATCGCCGGTATAGCCCGTCCGGGAGATGTGGACCGGGATCCCGTCGAACTCCGTCTTCACGAATCGAAAGTACTTGAGTTTCTGGACCGCGCCATCGGCTCCTTCGAGGACGATCGCACGCGACGAAGGGCCCTGAAGGGCGAGCGCCCCAATGTCCTCGGAAACATCTTGGACTTCGACGTCGAGTCCCATCCCCGCGTCCTGAAGCCATTTCAGATTCGGCTCCGCGGAGGTCATCCGGAAGGAACCGTCTCCGAAGTTCCAGAGGGTGCCGTCGTCGACCGTCTTCCCGCGTTCATCGCACCAAGGCGTGTAGTAGATCTGCCCCTTCGCGAGCTTCGAAGCATCGCGCGTGACGACCTTGTTCACGAGGTGGAGGGCATCCTTCCCGCGGATGAGATATTTGTAGAGCGGGGAGACGTCGAGCAGTCCCGCGGAATGTCGGATGGCGTAGTACTCCATTTCCGGGACGAGGGAATACGACGATGCGGCGAGATATCCCGACCAGCCTCGCCATTCCCAGCTGTCGCAGATCGCCGACGTCCGCGAATGGAACGGTGAACCGCGTCGCACGACTCCTCCTCCGGGCAGACGCGGACCGCGAATAAACGATATAACCCCTCCCCCGTTACCTCGCGCGGCCCGCCGCGCCCGCGGAATGTTGCCGACGCGACGCGCCGTCAGTGAGGTCGGCATCGTGGCGCGAGCGTATGACGCCATTGTGATCGGAGGAGGCCACAACGGCCTCACGACGGCCGCGTACCTGGCTCAAGCGGGCAAGAAGGTCGTCGTCCTCGAGCGTCGGCATGTCCTCGGGGGTGCCGCGGTCACCGAGGAAGTCTACCCGGGATTCAAGTTCACCGTTTGCTCCTACGTGTGCAGCCTCCTCCGGCCGCAGATCATCCGAGATCTCGACCTCCCGTCGCACGGCTTCGAGGTCATCCCGCAGGAATCCAGTTTCTTGCCCCTGCCCGATGGGCGGTACCTCTTCTATCGTGGGGACGAAGAAGACACGTTCCAGGCGGTCGCGAAGTTCTCGCGGCGCGACGCAGAGGCGATGCCGAAATTCGGTCGCCTGATGGCCCGCATGGCGAAGTTCATCGCACCGACCCTCACGATGACACCGCCCGATGTTGGCTCCCTGAATCCCTCGGAACTCCGGAAGCTCCTCGCGCTGAACAAACAGGTCCAGACGTTGACGGAGGACGAACTGTACACCTTCGCGCGGCTCATGACGATGAGCGCCGCCGACTACCTCGATGAATGGTTCGAAACGGATGTGATCAAGGCGAGCCTTTGTTCGAGCGGAATCATCGGCACGTTGCTCGGGCCGCGTTCGCCCGGAACCGCGTACGTGCTGATGCACCACTACATGGGCGAGATCGACGGCGCGTACCGATCGTGGGGCTATGTCCGCGGGGGGATGGGGATGGTCAGCGAGTCGATCGCCCGCGCGGCCCGCCTCTTCGGCGCGGAGATTCGGGTGAATGCCGAGGTGCGACGCATCCTGGTGCGGGACGGCCGCGCGATCGGCGTGGAACTGGCGAGCGGGGAGAAGCTCTACGCGAAGGTGATCGCATCCGGCGCCGACCCGAAGCGGACGTTCCTCAAGATGATCGAGAGGTCCGACCTCCCCGCGGATTTCGTGCGGGGCATCGAGAACTTCAAGATCGAGGGATCATCCGGCAAAGTGAATCTCGCCCTCAAGGAGGCACCGAGCTTTTCGTGCCTTCCGGGCAATGGAGTCCATCTCCAGGGCGCCATCTCGATCGGACCGAGCGTGGACTACATCGAGAAGGCCTACGACGATGCGAAGTACGGCGACTACTCGCACCGACCTTATGTCGACATGTGCGTCCCGTCGACGCTCGATCCAACGTTGGCGCCACCGGGGAAACACCTCATGTCGTGTTTCATCCAATATGCCCCGTACACGTTGCGGAAGGGCACGTGGGAGGAACGGCGCGACGCGTTCGGGGACACGGTCCTCGACACCCTCGAGGAGTACATCCCGAACCTCCGCAAGATCATCCTCCACCGGCAGGTGCTGAGCCCGTGGGACCTCGAGCAGATGATCGGCCTGACGGGCGGGAACATCTTCCACGGAGAGCTCACCCCGGACCAACTGCTCTTCCTCCGTCCGACGGCCGGATGGGCCCAATACCGCATGCCGTTGAAGGGGCTGTACCTCTGCGGCTCCGGCGCCCACCCCGGCGGTGGCGTGATGGGCGCGCCCGGCCTCAATGCGGCGCGGGAAATCCTGAAAGACTGGGCCCTCCTGCGGGTGTGACCTTTGGCCGAGGCGTACGACGTCGTGATCGTGGGCGGCGGCCACAACGGCCTCGTGGCGGCTACCTACCTCGCACGCGCCCGACGCCGGGTGCTCGTGCTCGAGAAACGCATCGCGGTTGGAGGCCCCGCAGCAACGGAGGAGATTGCTCCCGGTTTCCGGGGTCCCACCGGGGCGTCTGTGTGCGGCCTGCTACGGCCGGAAGTCGTCGAGGATCTGAACCTGGCCGCGCGCGGGGTCGAATTCATCCGGCCGGACCCGGACGTCGTTGCGCTGGGCGACGGCCGGGCCCTCCCGATCTGGAAGGATGTACACAAGACCCAGATGGGCCTCGCTTCGTTCTCCGCGAAGGACGCGCAGACTTATCCGCGATTCATCGAATTCCTGAGCCAATTCGCCGAGGCGCTGGATCCGATCCTGGCCATGACGCCGCCCAATCTCCCTTCGCCGAGTTGGGGAGAAAGCGTTTCGCTGTTCCGCCGCGCGCTCCGGCTGCGGCGTCTCGGCAAACGAGCGATGCAACAGATGCTCCGTCTCCCTCCGATGTCGATCCGCGATTTCCTGAACGAATGGTTCGAGACGGAGCTGTTGAAGGCGAGCTTCGCGGTCGACGGACTGATTGGAACCTACGAAGGCCCGTTCTCCCCGGGCACCGCCTTCGGGCTGATCCCTAGGTTCCGGCCCGATGTCCATGGGACCGGATCGGCGTTCGTGCGGGGCGGCATGGGGGCGCTCGCGGACGCGCTCGGCCAAGCGGCCCGGGACGCAGGAGTGACGATCCGAACCGGCGCGGAGGTGACGCGCATCGTGAGCGCCAACGGACGCGTGACCGGGGTCGAACTGGACGGAGGTGGGACAGTCGGCGCGCGCGTCGTCGCGTCGAATGCCGACCCGAAGCGGACCTTCCTCCATCTGGTCGAGCCCGGGGAGCTCGGACCGGAATTCCTGAACCACGTCAGGAACTTCGAGATGAACGGAGTCGTTGCGAAAGTCAACTTCGCCCTCGATGGCGCGCCCCGATGGTCCCTCGCCGGGGAGGAGGTGCCGCCTCACTTTCGGGTGTGTCCGTCCCTCGAATACATCGAGAGGGCGTACGATGATGCGAAGTACGGAAAGCCTTCGACCGCTCCGTTCCTCGATGTGACGGTCCCGACCGTCGTGGATCCGGATCTCGCCCCTCCGGGGAAACACGTGATGTCGGCCC